>Ga0181528_10002738_pt1 | contig 10897 bp, 7 predicted proteins | sample PEATcosm2014_Bin_47_FD_119742 | JGI IMG/M metagenome (GOLD analysis project Ga0181528, IMG submission 119742) | Peatland microbial communities from MTU Mesocosm Facility, Houghton, MI, USA - PEATcosm2014_Bin10_10_metaG | ecosystem: Environmental > Terrestrial > Soil > Wetlands > Peat | place... | reverse complement strand
CTGTTCGCTCAAACTGAGCGGAGAGATGGGCCGTCCAAGTGCCATCGCCGTCCTCCCTTATAACAGGAAGACGTACGCCAGCGTCATTTTATTACACGGACTTTAGAGACAGGACACTAGCCCCTCGGGATTGAAGTCAGGTTCGCCTCCCAATTGGGTGATGCGCTCGGCCGCAATGTCGGCATGACCCTGCTCCTCGCTCGCATGCTCGAGGAACTCCTGGGCCACGGCCTGGGCATGAATGCCAGTGGCCATGTAGTAGTGCCGCTTGTATCGCAGCACACAGACAATTTCGGTGGCCAGGACCTCATTCAGAATGCGGATGACCGTTTCCCGGTCCGCAGTATAGGCACTGGTAACCGCGCCCATCTCCATGTGCTCGCGCGCCCGTCGGCGGAGCTCCTGAATATCGGTGACGAATGGATGATGTTCTGCCACAACAGGTTGTGTTTTCATTGTTTCTTTCCCTTCTACGAATGTTGGATCAGCAGTCAGCAAACTCTTCCGCGCGGACCTTTTGTTGATCTGCGGTTGCTGCACCGGGCCGCTGGCCGCATTTGGCCCCAGGGTGTTGTCAGATTTCTACGTGGCCCAAGTGGATTGTGCCTCGACTGGCCCAACAACAAGGCGCACGTGATTGCGCTTGCTCTCGAGAACGGCACGCGACGCATGGGCCTTCACCATGCATGTAGAGGTCCAGTCTGAGAATCGAAATAGATACTGAGCTCGTTAACCGGTTTGGAAAAGAGCAGTCCTTAGAGCCGGTGAGGGCTAGCAACTGCGTGCAGCTATTTCTGCACGCACGGCAAGTTTTGCGCCGTGGCAGTGAATGCGCAGTTGCCCCAGTGATTCGTTCTGGCTGGGACTGTGGCATGTCACCAGCGAACAAGCAATGCAACCCCGAAGCACCATATTTGGATCGTCATCGCAGACGCGGTCGCGCTACGTAGCCTGTTTTCAGCACGACCGGATCAACCGGGCCTTGGGTTGAACGGCCTTCGGCGCTAACGTATCACGCCTCGGCCGGTTCCCATGTCAGGTCGACTTTCGTGAGCGCATAGCGTGCAGCTGAGTGAAACCCGTTCATACTCCCGAGCGCTGGCCGCGCATCGTAGAACGCGCGGCGCACTATGGCGAAACAGCACGAGTCGAGCCTCAACCGCGACCCACAGGCGATGGAAGCCGCGCGCACATTCCGGCCGATGGATAAGACCCGAGTATCCGCTCTGCCCTCGAAGTTGAGGGCCGCCGCCTTGACGGGAAAGTACGAACACCTCAAGACGGTAGCGTAGTCTGACAGCACCGCCAGCAATCCCGAGTGGATGGGTTGAAGTCGCGGCCGTTCCTGGAGTGGCCAGGAACGTGCCGCAAGTACAGTTGGAGATCCTTGTGCAGAGAATGAAGACGACATTCCATACATCAAGATGGGCGCTACTAACCGTTGGCTTGCTGATAAGCATTTCTGCGGTGCGCTCACAGGACAATAGCAAAACACCTTCGAGTTACATGCCGGTTGACATTCACGAGAGCTTCTCGACCATTCTGAGCCGCATGACCGCAGCCAAGCCAGAGATCATGAAGCGGCACATGGTCTTGCTTGAGCAACGCTATGATCTGAGCAATCGCCCCGCTCAGGAAGCCAAAATGTCGGGAGGCAAGGCAGTGCAACAGGGCGTGCGTGTCAAACTGGCCGGCGCCATGACATGGGACCAGCTTTCGAAGTTGAGCCCGGAGCAGATCAAAGAACGGAGCCTTTTCCCGGCCGGTTTCCTCCCTTTGCCCCATCCGAACCATCCCGAGGGCGGGATGCTCTTTCCCAAGTTCGAAATCGACGAGATCAAGAAGCAGGAAGGGCGCGAACTGACTCGTTTTGACCTCGACTTCGACTTTCCTGACCATCTGCTCCCTGACTTCCCGCCGCCAATCTATCTCACTACCCGCGTAGATCTGGGCGATGTGTCGCACGGCAAGTTGGTCACGCTCGACAACTACTACGAGCTATTCAACGGCATTCTGAATCCGAAGCAGTTAGAGGGTTTGCGCTTGCTGTTGACCACGTTCGCGCAGCAGCAGTTCAATGCCACCGAAGACCGGCGCACGGAACGCCCGAGCCGGGGAGTGGCATGCTTCGACTGCCACGCGAACGGTCACACCAATCGGGCCACCCACCTGGTGGGTGACTCGAGGCCGCAGGAGTTCCGGCATCGGATCAACACGCCGTCGCTGCGCGGAGTGAACATTCAACGCTTGTTCGGCTCACAGCGAGCGCTGAAGACCATCGAAGACTTTACCGAGTTTGAGCAGCGCGCCGCGTACTTCGACGGGGACCCGGTGATCGCGCAGAAGAAGGGCGTGAACATTCTCGACCGCGGAAGCCAAGTGCATGCCATGGCGGAATTTCAAGCAATACTCGACTTTCCCCCGGCTCCTACTCTCGGTGTGGATGGGAAACTGAATCCCAAGAAGGCTAATGCTGCGGAAATGCGCGGCCAGCAGTTGTTCTTTGGCAAGGCGCGGTGCGTGGAATGTCATCAAGCTCCGTATTACACCGACAACCTCATGCATAATCTCCAGACGGAACGGTTCTTTAAGGCGCATCTGATCAACGGAATGATGGCCTACGGGGATGGGCCGATCAAGACATTTCCGCTGCGCGGAGTTAAAGATTCGCCGCCGTACCTGCATGATGGGCGTTTACTTACTCTTGACGACACCGTGGAGTTCTTTAATTTGGTGCTGGAACTTCAGCTAGGGCAATCCGAGAAAGCGGATCTAGTCGCCTTTCTGCTGGCGTTATAGCGACGCTCAAGTGCCGTGCCAAAGCAGGACAACCGCAAGACTCCTGAGAAAACGTGAGAGCTTCCAAGACTTGCCGTAGCAGCCCGTGGTAGAAATCTCCGCCCGCTGAAATTCAGCGGGCGGAGCAAAACGCGCTTGTTCAGATTCAATGACTTGCAAGAAATTCCGCTGAAATTTAGCGGACCGGGCATTTCTGCCACGGACAGTTAGTGAAGCTGTCACAATGAATCGGCTGAGGTCCGGTGTCGGGCGGCGAGATTGACGCGCGGGCTCAGGCCGGGAGGCAACACGATGAGCGATGCGATTGTCTGGCGCCCGCTTTCCCTGTTGGCGATTCTGGCGTTGGCGTGTGGTACCGCCTTTTCGGCTCACAAAGACGGCGCGGCGCCTTCGGCGGCGGAGCGGCCGGCCACTCTGGTCACCTTGGACGTGGTGGTTACGGGTCCGCAGGGAGAGCCCATCCCCGACCTGCGCGCCTCGGAGATCCACGTTTTCGAAGACAGGAAAGAACAGCGAATCTTGTTCGCTCGTCCGCGCGAGCGAGGAGTGCAGCCACACGCGCTGCTGTCGCTGAACGAGTTTTCAAACCGTTACAAACTGCGTTTACCTCCGCCGACCGTCGTTCTGCTGGACTTGCTGAACGAACGGATATTGACCGGGACCGGCGGCGGCATCGAGATCGGTAAGGCGCTCCAGCGGCTGGAACCGAGCGAACGGCTTTCGCTGTACATGCTCACCCGCCACAATGACCTCTACCCGGTGCACACGCTGCAGAAGGCAGAGGACGACGTTGCCGAATCCCGGCTCCCGTGGACGCGCACGGCCACGCAGTTGTTGGACGCGGCGATGAACTCGGTTCTTTCATTGCGTGACGCCTCATTTATCACCGATGACCTGCGATTCGACGCAACGATCCAGTCTCTGCGCACGCTTGCGGCCCGGATGGCGGCGATCCCCGGCCGCAAGAACCTCATCTGGATCACACACGGCGTGCCTATCCAGATTGTCGACGCTTCGGGAGACCCTATCGACTTGTCCCCCGCTGTCAGAAATCTGGCGGCCGAGATGGTCCGATCCCATATCACCGTGTACGCCGTGGCGCAGTCGGCGCAAGGCGTAGGGTCGGACTTTGATGTTAGCGCCGAAATGCTTCGCCTGATCTCAAGCTGGACCGGTGGCCGGGAATTCGGGAGCGACTACGCGGAAAAAGCGATCACTGATTCGATTCGCGATGCCCATGGCGCCTACGTTCTCGCTTATGAACGCTCGACGCAGAAGCGCCCGCCCCAGTACCACAAACTGCAGGTCTCCTGTGACCGCAAAGGGACGCGTGTACTTTCCCGTCCAGGCGATCTCGACGCAGCGGACAGGCCGCTCACCGACCAGGAGGCGCTGGCGGCGATCGATTCGGCCGCGCGGGCAAGGCTCGACTCCGCGGATATCGGCGTCAAGGTGCAAGTCTCATCCACTGGCCCCAGCCCCCGCGCCTTTCATGTCAGCATTCACATCGACCCGCGGGATGTTTTTTTGCGTCAAGGCGGCGATGGCCGCGTGCACGGCCAGTTGGCTCTGGTCATTGCCGGCTACGACGATGACGGGCTGCGGGAGTTGCCTCCATCGGCGCAATGGAATGTCAGCCTCAATGAGAAGGATTATCAAGACGGCGCACGGGATGACATCGAACTGGCGAAAGATATTACGCCCAACCAGAGCATCCGGAAGATTCGCTGCATCGTCATGGATCGAGAGCTGAACGCGGCCGGCTCGATCACCGTTCCACTCCCCGGCAGCGGCCAAAGCTCTGGAAGATGAAGCCACACCGGTAACTGCCACTATCGCGCCCGTCGTACCCGGTTCAGCGGGATCGTTCTCAGCCTTTCCGGCGCGGATCGTTGAGAAAGTCTCGCGGTGGGCGGCCTGGAGTTCATTGCCTGCCGGCCGCGAGGATGTGGATCGCCTCAACGACGAGTTCACTGCTGGCGGCTGGTGGGGCTCCATCCTGAGTGCACCGGACGCATGGTACGGCACTCATCAACTACAAACGGTTCGACGACGCAGAGGGAGAGATCGGGGACGAGGCCGGTGCGCGCGAATCGGGCGCCGGCGTCCGCGGGATGCATTTGCGAGTAAGATCGAGAGAATGCCGCGATCGATAAACCCCTTTTGCCGGCGCGTCGGCTTCACTTGCGCCGTCTTGACGTCCCTCACGATCAGTGTGGGCGCCGCGTACATTGATACCGAGCACCTGAAGCTCATTCCCTTGCGGATGAAGGAATTCGTGAACGACGGCTCCATGTCGGGAGCGGTCTGGCTGGTTGCGCACCGCGGTAAGGTGGTGGCCCTCGACGCGGCCGGATTCAGCGATATCGAGAACCGCAAGCCCATGCGCGCCGACACCATTGTGCAGATCATGTCGCAGACGAAGTCGTTCACCGGCGTGGCCGCCATGATGCTGGTTGAAGAGGGCAGACTCGATCTGACGCGCCCCGTGCAAGACTACCTGCCGGAGTTTAAGGGCCAGCTCGTGGAGGAGAAGCGGCCCGATGGTTCTCTCTTCACCCATCCGCCCGAGCATCCCATGACGGTCTGGCAACTGATGTGTCACACCTCGGGCTTCGCCTTTCTGCCCTCGGCGGGCCCGTTAAGCCGCATCAATTTCACGCTGGACGCAACGTTGGCGGAAGCGGTTCGCGGCTTCGCCGGTGAGCGCCTCCAGGCTGAACCCGGCCGGAAGTATAGCTATAGCAACATGGGTATCGCAACGCTCGGACGGATTATCGAGGTCGTCTCGGGGCAGGAGTACTCCCGCTTTATTCAGACCCGGATATTGGACCCGCTCGGTATGGTGGATTCCTTCTTCTATCCGCCGGAGTCCAAGCGGGCCAGGATTGCGATGATTTATGAACACGAAAACGGGAAGCTGGTTTTATCGCGCGGCCGCGCGCAAGCCGGCGATCCCGCGGCATACCGCGCGGGTGCGAAGTATCCTGGACCGGAACTGGGCCTGTACTCTACGGCGTCCGATCTGTTCCGCTTCTATCAGATGCTCGCGAATGGCGGCGAATTCGACGGCCGGCGTTATCTCTCGGCACAGTCCGTCGAAGCGATGAAGCAGGATCACACACCGGATCACTCCGGCTACGGGCTGACGCTGTCGGTGATGAATGGGCCTGCGAAGCTGCTCAACCTGTTCTCATCGGGGACATTCGGCCATGGTGGCGCATTTGGCACGGGCGGCTCGATCGACCCAAAGAATGAGCTGGTAGTGATCTTCCTTCCCCAGATGAACGACGGCACGGCCGGCACGGCGCAGCACGTCCTGTCACAGATCGCCGAATCGGCCGTGCGGTAAACACACAAACCGGTTCGCCAGAGTTGATCCCGCGCTCCGGCCGCGGCGGCGTGTGCGACGTGCGCGACTTGCGAACGTTTGCACCCATCGACGCCAGGACCGACTTCCGGTTGGCTACCTTCACCAAACAGTTCACAGCCAGCCGCTGCACATGAGGGCGGCGTTGAACAGGCTATACTCCCGGTACAGGAGGTCGACATGTCCATTCGCCCTGTCAAGCGGCTCAGCAAATCTAAACCGACCCTCGAAGGTGCCGGCGTGCACCTCCGGCGCGCTTTCGGTTTCGGTAACACATCCGATTTCGATCCATTCCTCTTGCTGGACGATTTCCGCAACGACATCCCGGAGGATTACCTGGCAGGCTTCCCGTGGCATCCTCACCGCGGGATAGAGACTATCACATACGTCCTCGCCGGAACCGTGGAACATGGTGACAGCATGGGGAATCATGGAGCCATCGCCGCCGGCGACGTGCAGTGGATGACGGCAGGGAGCGGGATCATCCACCAGGAGATGCCCAAAGGCGACCAGACGGGCAGGATGCATGGATTCCAGTTGTGGGCGAACCTTCCGGCATCGCTCAAGATGACGGCGCCGCGCTACCAGGAGGTGAAATCGGCCGACATCCCGGAGATCAAGGACGACGACGGCACGCTGGTTCGCGTTGTCTGCGGGAACTTCTGGGGAACGAAGGGCCCTGTGGACGGAATTGCCGCCGACCCGATGTATCTCGATGTGATGGTACCGCCGCGCTGCCGGAAGACTCTCCCGGTGGAGACTACCCGCCAGGCCTTCGCATACGTCTTCGCGGGGGGTGGGAAATTCTGTAACTCGTCGGGTCCGCTTGCAGTACCGACCGAAGGAGTTGGATGGGCGGATACAACGCTTCCCAGAGAGGCGGACAACCGCTCGCTGGTCCTCTTTGACCGTGGCGACGAACTCACAGTGCAGGCCGGAGAGGACGGCATTCGATTCCTGCTGGTCTCAGGAAAGCCATTGCAGGAACCGGTGGCGTGGTACGGCCCGATCGTGATGAACACGCAGAAGCAACTCCAGGAGGCGTTCGAGGAACTCGAGTCAGGCACCTTCCTGAAGTCGAATAAGCAGAGCTGAGCGGTCATCAAGAAACAGCGACGCGAGGTCAGGTCTTCCCAGATGGTGTAATCCACCAGCGATCCTGCGAAGTTGCGATCGGCGTGCAGTTGAGTGCGCCGACGGGGTCCGCCTGCGGCGGCAGTACCGCCGGCGGAGATGGGTGTTGAGGTGCCTCGAGGAGCCGCCGGACCGGCCGCAGCTTGGCGGCTGCCTTCGAAATGGCCGTGCGCTTCTGGCCCGGCGCCGTGTTCAAGCCCAGCCTGATTTCGCTACTCTGAACTGGCCCACTTTGATCGTTTGATTTGGCCCCCCTGCAAACCACGAACCGGCTATTCTGTTTCGGTCGAATGCCCGGAAGGAGCCGGCTTGCACAGGAAAAAAGACGTGGAGCTATTTGAAACCATCCGACGGGAATACCGTTCGGGGTAGGAACGATCAAAGGTGTCGCGCGGAAGTTGGGAATCCACCGGCGGATGGTGCGAGAGGCCCTGGCGGATGCGGTGACGAAAGAGCGGGAGAAGATCGAGCGGCCCCGGCCGAAGTTGGAGTCGGCGATCCCGTTCATCGATACGATTCTGAAAAGCGACCTCCAGGCGCCTCGTAAACAGCGGCACACGGCGCACCGGATTTATGATCGGCTGCGGGCCGAGCAGCCGGAAGTACAAGTGTCCGAAACGACCGTGCGTAAGTACGTGCGGGCGAAGAAGCTGCAGATCGGCCTGATCCATCGGGAGACTTTCGTGCCGCAATCCTACAGTTGGGAACACGAGGGCCAAGTGGATTGGTATGAGATGTTCGCCGATCTGGGCGGCGAGACACAGAAAGTGCAGATGTTCTGCCTGCGCAGCATGGCCAGCGCGGGGGCTTTTCACCGGAACGAACTGCTGCTGGAAGCCTCTCAGCGCGATGAGCACCGGATGGTGGGAGATCGAGCGCTCTGCGTAGGCGCGGCCATGGCCGTGGAGCGGGAACATTTACTGCCGCTGGCGAAAGAGGGATTCCGTTTTCCGAATGGACGACGGTATTCCCGAATGCGCGGTTGTGCAAAGCGATGCTGGATCGGTTGACCGATCCAGCCCATACCGTTGTCATCCAATCGCGTCTGGTCATGGATAAGGTTTGCCTTCCCGCATGTAGTCTACCGCCGCCGGGGAGACTGCCGTCAGGCATGCCTAGACCAGCTTCACATCTTCTGTAGTCCGATGCTCCTGAGCCCGGAGCACCGCCCTCCAGCACAGAACCGCGAATGAAAAGAGCGGTCCTTGGCGCAAGACGGCAGTTGACCGCTCTCTTGCGTTCGCAGTTCTGTGCTGGCTATCGGGATGCGCGCGCAGGCCACGGCCTATAGAAATTGTGAAACTGCTCTAACGCCAGTCAAGGACTCGTGTCATTGGGATCATTACGTCCGCAGGTTGGGAACGCAACGCCCACGGCAACGTTTGGAAGCGCGGTCACTCAACGCCTGGTAGAACCCATTTATATTTCTTAATGTTTTAATGCTCAGTCCGATTATAATGGGGCAAACGCGCGCCGGAACGAGGTGCTGGGATTCATGCATAGCCAACCAGGAGGCGACTTGCTGCCAGACAGCGAGAAGCTGCTTTTCATTGATCAGTTCGAAAAGGATATCGAGTTTCTCCAACAATTCTTCCTGCTTGTCAGCAGATCCCTACCCATCAGAAACGTGGACTTGGTATGGGTGGAGCACGGCCCGGCGGGAAGAGCCAGCCTCCGGCAATTGGGCATTACGGAAGCTTCGTATAGCCCCACTTCCCGATTGATCGGCAATCGAGAGCAAGATCCTCACGCAGCGTTCTGCAAGGTGATCAGTGACAGCGGCCGCCATGAGTCTGTGTCCTGCGGGCTTTCCGACAAAGCGGCCGAGGAGTTGATCCGGCAAACCGGCAAGTCCCAGATCTATCGTTGCCATTTTGGATTGATTGACGTTGCTGTGCCTGTGATGATGAACGGGCAGCACATCGCTACCCTGTTTACCGGCCAGGTGCTGCGAGCACCGCCCAGCAACGAGGGCTTTGTCCAGATCACGGAGGATGTCGCCAAGCTTGGCTACCTCGACCTGAAACAACTCGAACAAGCGTATACGCAAGTTAAGGTGGTGAGCGACGAAGATCTGCGCTTCATCACCGAAGTGCTCGAGGCGTTCGCCGAATTCCTGTCGAACTCGTGGCTTCGTCTGGCGGAGGCAATCAAGGAGCGGAGGCGCAAGGATCGGGAACTGCAACTCATCCGCAAAGAGTTCGCCTATCACGCGCTGGAAGGCGGCGATGGTGTAGGAGCAGACTTCGATGAGATACGGGATCTGGCCCGCAAGATCGGCTTTACCAAGCTGCCCAACCGCGTCCTGGTCGTCCGGCTGGAATCCGAAGAGGAATGCCAGGTCCCGACGATTCAATTCGACTTGAGCTTCGCGTCAGCGCTGACAGCCGTAGAGGAACTATGCGAGGGGATGAACAATGTCGCCGCGGCGCACCTCCGGAAGTCCGGAATCTGCGTTTTCTTCCATGATCCGCCGGGGCGGCAGGGACGCACGGCTGAGTTCTTTGCGCTTCGTCTTGCCAGCCGATTGCTGCATGCGATTCAGGAACAGGGCAAGTTGAGGGTCCGGGTCGGGATCGGAACCACGAAGGACGAGTGGCGGCATCTGGCAGGGTCCTACCGCGAAGCTTCCGTTGCCTTGGCGGGATCAAGCACATCAATCGCCGCATACCGCAAGCCGACGAGTTCTCTCGTCGATCTCTTGAGCTATGCCGAACACTTGAGCGAACTGCTGACGGAGCGGAAGCTGGATCAGGCCAAGTCGGCAATCGCATCGTTGCCAGTGCTGGTGAGCCGCTGCCTGGGTTCAGAGACGGAGGACTTCAGTGCAGCCGCATTGTTCTTCTCGGCGACGCTCGAATCTCTCAGCTTTACAGCCAGGAATCTCGGGTGCGACGCCGACGCGATCGCATTGATCGCCAACTCTCCCGTCGCATCCATCGAGCATGCCTCGGACCTGTTCCAGTTGCGTGAGATCTGGCTTCGCTCGGCGGGTGGGATTGTCAAAGAGGTTCAACGCCTGTACTCCTCCAAGCGGAAAAAGATCGCCGAACGGGGCTGCCGGATGATTGAACACTCCATCGAGCGAGGCGTCGCTTCCGAGCGGCTGTCCCTCTCGCATATAGCGTCGGCGCTCGGCGTCTCCGCCAGCCACATGAGCAGAACTTTCAAACGCGAGACAGGCCGGACATTTGAGCACTATCTGGCGGAGAAGCGAGTGGAATACGCGCGACGACTGCTGCTGGACCCACTCAACAACGTGTCCGACGTGGCTCACAAGTGCGGCTTTGTCGACGCCAGCTATTTCGCCCGGGTATTCCGCAAGTTCGCTGGCTGCTCGCCCAGCGAATACTGCCAGGCGCCGATGAAGGCGAGTGCGGCGATCAACGCGAGCGTCTGAAGTAAAGGGATGCGCGCGGTTCTGAACGGGACTGCGAGGCGCTTGCTGAACCGGCCTGATTTCAAGGCACTCTTCAGACCATTCTGCGCGTCGCCGCGTCGAAGCGGATGCGGCGTCCCTGCCGGTATGACTCCAGAGCCATGCAGGTGGCGACGCTGGCCGCCTGACCCTGCTCCACCGTTGCATGCGGGTCT
>Ga0181528_10002736_pt1 | contig 10899 bp, 11 predicted proteins | sample PEATcosm2014_Bin_47_FD_119742 | JGI IMG/M metagenome (GOLD analysis project Ga0181528, IMG submission 119742) | Peatland microbial communities from MTU Mesocosm Facility, Houghton, MI, USA - PEATcosm2014_Bin10_10_metaG | ecosystem: Environmental > Terrestrial > Soil > Wetlands > Peat | place... | reverse complement strand
CTTCTTTACTGCGCTTGCTGTGCGGCTTTAGAGAGCCCGACGGCGGAGAGATTAGCTGGTGCGGCAGTCCTTTGGCCGAGAGCAGTTATTTTGTCGACATGGCTTACGTCGGTCATGCCGACGGTATAAAAAAAGAGCTTAGCGTTTTGGAAAATCTACAGTTTGCCTTGGCGCTGAATACCCCCGGACACTACGGCATTCCGGAGGCTTTGCAAAAAGTGCAACTGGCCGGCTACGACGACAACAGCGTACAGACTTTGTCGGCTGGACAAAAACGGCGTCTGTCCTTAGCTCGCTTATTGATAACCCATAATGTGTTATGGATCTTGGACGAGCCGTTTACTTCCTTAGATAGACAAGGCATAAAATTGATAGAAGCACTGATCGAAGCGCATGTGCAACAAGGCGGCATGGCGATTTTGACCTCGCATCATGATTTAAGCCTGCCCTATAAAGACCTGCAACGCATACATTTAGATTTATGTCGTTAAGCAAAGCATTTTTCGCTATTATCCAGCGTGATTTACTGCTGGCTTTTCGGCGTCGCGCTGAAATGGCCAATCCCTTGTTGTTTTTTGTGCTGGTGGTAACCATGTTTCCGTTAGCCGTCGGCGCCCAGCCGCATTTGCTGCAAGCCATGGCCCCTGGCGTGATCTGGGTATCGGCTTTGCTGGCGGCTTTATTATCCTTGGATAGCTTGTTCAGAACCGATTTCGAGGACGGCTCGCTGGAACAAATGCTGCTAAGCCCGCATTTTTTATCCATTTTAGTGTTGGGTAAAATTCTTGCGCATTGGCTGGTCACCGGCTTGCCTTTAATCGTAGCCGCGCCGTTATTAGCCATGTTTTTGGGTTTGCCGGAATCGGCCATGGGAACTTTATGGCTGACGTTAATCTTAGCAACACCGCTGTTGAGTCTCATCGGTGCGATTGGCGTGGCTTTGACTGTCGGTTTGAGGCGCGGCGGCATGATTTTATCCTTGTTGGTTTTACCGCTGTATGTGCCGGTGCTGATTTTCGCCAGTAGCGCCGTGTCCAGGGCTGCCGAGGGTTTACCAGTCAGCGCCCAGTTGAATATTTTATTATCTATGTTGCTTGCCGCCCTGGTTTTGGTCCCCTTGCCAACCGCGGCGGCTTTGAAAATGAGTGTAAATTAATTTATGTCTGTTATTCCTGCCGCAGTAAGCCTGTTTTTTCACCGCACGGCGTCCCCGCCGCATTTTTATGCGTTGGCTAATCGCTTTATTCCCTGGCTGACCGGGATATTTTTTCTGCTATTGCTGGCCGGTTTGTATGGCGGTTTGGTTTTGGCGCCGACCGATTATCAGCAAGGCGATAGTTATCGCATCATTTATATCCATGTGCCGGCGGCCTGGATGTCGCTGTTTATTTATGTATTGATGGCGGTGATGGCGGCAATCGCTTTGGTTTGGCGGATAAAGCTGGCGGAGATCATGCTGATTAGCAGCGCACCGATAGGCGCCGGCTTTACTTTCGTGGCTTTAGTCACTGGTTCCTTATGGGGTAAGCCGATGTGGGGGACCTGGTGGGTCTGGGACGCGCGGTTGACCTTCGAATTAATTTTGCTGTTTCAGTATCTGGGCGTGATGAGTCTTTATACCGCCATTGAGGAAAAACGCATGGCGGCTAGAGCGGTAGCCATTCTGGCCCTGGTCGGCGTAGTGAATGTGCCGATTATTCATTATTCGGTGGAATGGTGGAGCACGCTGCATCAAGGTCCCACCGTGACCAAAATGGATAAACCCTCTATTCATATCAGCATGCTGATTCCGCTGTTGTTAATGGCCTTGTCCTTCAAATTTTATTATCTGCTGGCGGCCTTGCAAAACGCCAAGCTGGAATTAGTGAAGCGCGAAGCTTCCTCGCAATGGGTTAGGAATTTACTGGAGAATCAGGCATGAATTTAGAGACATTTTTTGCCATGGGCGGTTATGCATTCTATGTCTGGACCGCCTATGGCGTGACTTTTTTAGTTTTGTTGATCAATATCCTGTTGCCTATGCTGCAACACAAACAATTGCTGCGGCAGTTAGCCCTTAAACAAAAGCGCGCCTCACGATGAAACCAGCCAGAAAAAAACGCTTAATATTGATTGGCCTGATGTTGGCTGGTTTGGGTTTAGCCGCTGCCTTTGCCTTAAAGGCTTTTAATGAAAATTTGATGTATTTTTTTTCCACCACTGATGTGGCGGCGGGCAAAGCCCCGCAAAACACCCAGTTCCGCATCGGCGGCATGGTGGTGAAAGGTAGCGTGGAACGGCCGGATGCCAATTTATTGGTGCGCTTTACTTTAAGCGATTTCAGTAAGGAAGTTAAGGTGGAATACACCGGTATTTTGCCGGATTTGTTCAGGGAAGGGCAGGGCATAGTGGCGAAAGGCCGGCTGGATGGCCGTGGCGTGTTCGTCGCCGAAGAAGTCCTGGCTAAGCATGATGAAAATTATATGCCGCCGGAAGTCGCAAGTAGCTTGAAAAAAGCCAAGGAACAACCATGATTCCAGAGTTAGGACATTTTGCTTTAATTTTAGCCTTGTGCATGGCTATGGTGCAGGGGTTTTTACCGATTTTCGGCGCCTCCAAAGCCATCGCCGGCTGGGTGCATGTCGCCAAACCGGCGGCCTACGGGCAATTATTTTTCATGTTGATTTCCTACGGCTGTTTGACCTACAGCTGTATCGCGCATGATTTTTCGGTGGCCTATGTCGCGCATAATTCCAATACCGCTTTACCGTATTTATATCTGATTTCCGGCGTATGGGGCGCGCATGAAGGCTCGCTGTTGCTGTGGGGTTTAACCTTGTCCATCTGGACTGGCTTGGTCGCCGCTTTCAGCAAGCAAATTCCGGACAGCACCCGCGCCAGAGTGCTGGGCGTAATGGGCTTGGTCAGCATCGGCTTTATTCTGTTTTTGTTGTTTACTTCCAATCCGTTTGCACGGTTATTCCCGTCTCCGGCGGAAGGCCGGGATTTGAATCCGTTGTTGCAAGATCCGGGCTTGGCTATCCATCCGCCGATGTTGTATATGGGCTATGTCGGTTTTTCGGTGGCGTTTGCGTTTTCGATAGCCGCCTTGTTGGAAGGCAGGCTGGATTCGGCTTGGGCGCGCTGGTCGCGGCCCTGGACCAATGTCGCTTGGATGTTTTTGACCATGGGCATCACCTTAGGCAGTTGGTGGGCGTATTACGAACTCGGCTGGGGCGGTTGGTGGTTTTGGGACCCGGTGGAAAACGCCTCCTTTATGCCGTGGTTGGTTGGCACGGCGCTAACCCATTCTCTGGCTGCCACCGAAAAGCGCGGCGTGTTTAAAACCTGGACGGTATTGCTGGCGATTTTTGCGTTTTCCTTGAGTTTGTTGGGTACTTTTTTGGTGCGTTCCGGAGTGTTAACCTCGGTACATGCTTTTGCCAGCGATCCCTCGCGGGGAATTTTTATTCTGGTGTTTCTGTCGATTGTGGTCGGCGGCTCCTTGCTGTTGTATGCCATCCGCGCCCCGCGGGTGAAAAGCAGCGCCGGTTTTGAGTTGGTGTCGCGGGAATCGGCCTTATTGGTGAATAATGTGTTGTTGGTGGTGACCGCCGCCAGCATCCTGCTCGGCACCTTGTATCCCTTGGTGATTGACGCGCTAGGCTTGGGTAAGCTTTCAGTCGGTCCGCCGTATTTTAACGCGGTGTTCATCCCTCTGATGGCGCCCTTGGCGGTGGTGGTCGGTTTTGGCGTGTTGATCCGCTGGAAAAGCGACGACCTAAAAAAACTCAGTAGGCGTTTGTTATGGCCGGCTGTCGCCTGCATAAGTATTGCCTTGGCGACGCCTTTGTTGATGCCGTTTTATTCCTGGGCGGCGGTTTTAGGCCTGAGTTTGGCGTTGTGGACAGTCGCGGTGTCCGCTGTCGCCTTCCAGCAACGCTTGCAAACGTGGTCGTTCGCCCGCTTAAAGCAAATCCCGAGCGGCTTTTACGGCATGACGTTGGCGCATCTCGGCATCGCTGTGTTTGTAATCGGTATTACCTTTACTTCGGTGTACAGCATAGAGCGCGATGTGCGCCTGGCGCCGGGTGAAACTCTGGATTTATTCGGTTATGTGTTTAAGTTTCACGGCATCAAACAAACTCAAGGCCCAAATTATCAGGCCCAACAAGGCTATCTGACCGTCGATTATCACGGCGAGACCGTGGCTGAACTCAAGCCGCAAAAACGCGTCTACCGCGTGCAAACCATGCCGATGACCGAAGCCGCGATTGACGCCGGCTTGTTCCGCGACTTGTTTGTGGCGATAGGCGAACCTTTGGGCGCCGAGGGGGCCTGGAGTTTACGGATTTATTATAAATCCTGCATACGTTGGATCTGGCTGGGCGGCGTGTTTATGGCCTGCGGCGGTTTGCTGGCGGCCTGCGACCGGCGCTATCGCATTAAAACCATCAAACCCGCGGTGGCCCATGTTTAGATATTTACTGCCGCTGATATTGTTCATTACCTTGGCTGTGTTTCTGGCGATAGGTTTGAAATTAAATCCGAAAGAGATTCCTTCACCTTTAATCGATAAACCGGCGCCGGCGTTTGCGTTGCCGATTTTGTCCAGTCCGGATAAAACCCTGAAACCAAGCGATATGCAGGGCAAGGTGTGGCTGTTGAATGTCTGGGCGTCCTGGTGCGTGTCGTGCCGCGATGAACATCCGCTGTTACTGCAATTTGCCCAACAGCATGTGTTGCCGATTATCGGCTTGAATTACAAGGATGAGCCGGCCGCCGGCAACGCCTGGCTACAGAAATTAGGCAATCCCTACGATATCAGCGTCATGGATCAGGATGGCCGTACCGGCATCGATTATGGCGTGTACGGGGTGCCGGAAACCTTTGTGATCGATAAACGCGGCGTGATTCGTTATAAACATACCGGTCCGGTCGGGCCCGGCGATGTGGAACGGATTTTTCTGCCGCTGATTCAACAGTTACAGACGGAAGCGGTATGAAAATTTTTAGCTTATGCATTTTATTATGGGTTGCCTACCCGGCTTGGTCCGCCGTCGAATATCGGGATTTTAAACAGCCGGAACAAGAACAGGCTTATCAAAGCCTGATTACCGAACTGCGCTGTCTGGTCTGCCAAAACCAGACCATCGCCGATTCCAATGCCGATCTGGCCAAGGATTTACGCAGACAAGTCTATGAGATGCTGCAACAAGGCCAATCCAAGCAACAAATTGTCGACTTTATGACCGAGCGCTACGGCGATTTCGTGTTATATAAGCCGGCGTTCAAATTGAAAACCGGTTTATTATGGCTAGGGCCGTTGTTATTTTTGTGCATTGGCCTGTTCTCGGTGCTGATGATAATCCGCCGGAAAAAATCCGTGATAAAGCCGACTTTAAGCCCGGATCAACAAAACCGGCTCAGCGCCATTTTAGAAAAAGGTGACCAGGATTGAATATTCTATTTTGGGTCATAGCCGCGGCTATGCTGGTGGTGGCGGTATTGTTTGTCGTACTGCCGCTGTTTAAAAATACACCTTTAATCGACGCGGACGCTGAGCAACGCAATATCAAAATAGCCCAACACAGGCTGGCGGAACTGAAGCAACAGTTGCAGGATGGGGTGTTATTGCCGCATCAGTATGAGGCGCAGTATCTGGAATTGCAATTAAGTCTGAACGATGATCTGCAAACCGAGGCGGCGCCAGCCAAGCCTGCCGGCAATGGCCGCTGGATGGCGCCGTTGTTGGTGCTGCTGCTGCCGGTCTTGAGTCTGCTGCTGTATTTTCAATTGGCTGATCCGGAGGCTATTCAAAAAGTAGAAGTACAGCAAGCTAATCAGGCTACCCTGGCCGGCGTTAAAGCCATGATTCCCAAGTTGATGGAGCGTCTAAAACAGGACCCATCCGATTTGCAAGGTTGGTTGATGTTGGGTAAAACCTATAAATATCTGGAGCAATATCCGGAAGCCGCCCAAGTGTTCGGCAAGTTAAATCAGTTACAACCGAATAATGTGGAAGTAATGCTGAATTATGCGGAAATGTTGGCGGTGACGCATGACGGCCAGCTAGGCGGCGAACCCGCTGCGTTGGCTTTGCATGCGGTGCAATTGGAACCGGAAAACAGCGACGCCTTATGGATGGCCGGCATGGTGAAAGCCGAGGAGGGCGATGCGGCGCAAGCAATCGCTTATTGGCAAAAACTGGCCGGACTATTGCCGGCGGATTCTCCGGCGCAACCGCAACTGCGGCAAATGATAGCCGAAATCGGCGGTCAAGCAGCGCCGCCGGTCAAGGTCGAGATTACCGCCAATATCCACGTTAAGGTTGATTTGGATGCCGCTGTTAAAGCCCAGACCCAAGCGCAACAAACCGTGTTTATTTACGCGCAGGCCTTGAACGGGCCGAAAATGCCCTTGGCTATCGTACGCAAACAGGTAGCGGACTTGCCGTTAAGCGTGGATTTGAACGATACTTTGGCTATGCAGCCAAATATGCATTTGGCTGATTTTAAACAATTAAAAATCGTCGCCCGCGTTTCGAAATCCGGGAATGCCTCCACTCAGGCCGGCGATTTCATAGGTAGCGCCGAACTCAGCGTGCCGCCCAGCGAACAGGCCGTCAGCATTGTCATTAATCAAGAAGTTAAATAATGGATCAATCACTCAAATTCGACCTTGATCTTATTCATCGCTATAATAAGTCGGGTCCGCGTTATACCTCATATCCGACCGCGCTGGAATTGCACGCGGGTTTCGGCGATGCCGACTATCGCCGGCATATAGCGCAATCCAACGCCGCCAGCGGGCCATTGTCGCTGTATTTTCACATCCCGTTTTGCGATACCGTGTGTTTTTATTGCGCCTGCAATAAAATTATCACCAAAAATCGAGCGCATGCCGCTCCCTATTTAGAGAATGTCTATAAAGAACTGGCGATGCTGGGCGGTTTATTCGATAATAACCAACCGGTCAATCAACTGCATTGGGGCGGCGGCACGCCGACTTTCCTGAGTTATCCGCAAATGAAACAGTTGATGGCTACCACCCGTCAGCATTTTAATTTGCGCAACGACGACCAAGGCGAGTATTCGATAGAAGTCGATCCCCGCGAAACCAACGAACAAACCATCGCCCAATTGCGCGAACTGGGATTTAACCGCATTAGTCTCGGTTTGCAGGATTTCGACCCGGAAGTGCAAAAAGCCGTCAATCGCTTGCAAAGCCGGGAACAAACCTTTGCGGTATTGGCGGCCACCCGCAAGGAAGGTTTTCGATCTACCAATATCGATTTGATTTACGGCCTGCCTTTACAAACCGTACAGAGTTTCGCCGCGACCTTGGAGCAGATTTTGGCTTATGCGCCGGAACGTTTCTCGATTTTTAACTATGCGCACATGCCTAGCCGCTTCAAAACCCAAAGGCAAATCAATGCCGCCGATATGCCTACCCCGGCGGTGAAACTGGATATCTTGCAGATGGTCGGCAGAAAACTGACTGAAGCGGGTTATGTATATATCGGCATGGATCACTTTGCTAAACCGGACGATGAGTTGGCGGTCGCGCAGCGCGAGGGCAAACTGTACCGGAATTTCCAGGGCTATTCTACGCATTCGGATTGCGATCTGATCGGCTTGGGCGTCACCTCGATAGGCAGGGTTGGGGATGCTTATATGCAGAATTTCAAGGAACTTGAAGAATACGATGCCGGCATCGCCGCCGGCAAGTTGCCCGTGTTCCGTGGTGTTGAGCTGGATACCGACGACAAGCTGCGGCGAGCGGTGATCAGCCAGTTGATTTGTCATTTTGATTTGAGTTTCAGCAAAATAGAGGCTGAATTTAATATTGGTTTTGCCGACTATTTTGCAGCGGAATTGGAAAATTTGCAGGGTATGCAAACGGACGGCTTGCTGAGTTTGTCAGAGGAGGGAGTTCAGGTGTTGCCGGCTGGGCGCTTATTGATTCGGAATATTTGCATGGTGTTTGATAAGTATTTGGCCAAGAAACAGCAGCAGTTTTCAAAGGTGATTTAGTGAAAATACGGCAGTTACAGCCGCAAAATCGATCTAAAAAACGGCGACTCCATTTTACCCGTCTAAACGCAGCAAAAGAGCCTGAACAAATATTGGCATGGAAACACTAGCCGTCATAGACTTTGAAACAAATGTTTAGACTCTTGTGTCTCGCGCTTACGTAAGAGTGGTCAGATTTAAATTTTCCAATAAAGCAATAGACACAAAAAAGCCGGGGTTGACGGGCGCAATCCCGTCACCCCGAGCCGTTCCCGGGCTGGCGAGTGGCACTGCCGATTAGCGACTGCTATCATCCACCCACTCATAAATTTCCGTAAGCAACGGATCACATTTGCAGCAACTTGTGCCGCAACTTGCGCCACCGCCGGAAATTAACCGGACCTTGCCTTTTTGGATCCATTTACTCAACATGCCGCGCAGAGCATCGGCGTCAATTTGAAAATGCACAACCAGGTCGTTAAGGGTAATGCGTTGCCTTTCTTGTAAATAATTGCGCAAATCCGATAGGATCATCGCATGGCTCCAATCACTTGTTTGTCTCCGGCGTAGCGCAGACCGATTAAGACAGCAGCAAACAGCGCAGTAAAGCCGGCTATCCAGCCCAGCGTAGCGGTCGGGTGTTGACTAAACGTCATGCCTTGATAGAACAAGGTGGCGGTCAGATAAGCGATAAAAGTGGTCCAGCAATTCACAAACAAGGTCCAGCCGGCGTTAGTTTCTTTATAGATGGCGGCAGTCGCCGCGACACACGGCGCATACAGCAAGATGAACAATAAATAAGCGAACGCGCCGGTTTTACCATCGAAGTGCGTTTGCATCACCGCAAAGGTATCGACTTTGACTTGCTGTTTTTCCGCCATTGCGGATTGATCGGAGACATCGCCGATATTCAGGCCCAAGGGGTCAAAGATCTTATCGGCAATCGCCGATAAATTATCCGGAATGGTTTGCCAAGCCGCCAGTAGGGCCGTAGTTAATTCTGCCGGGGGAAGGGCGGTTGCGGCTTTATCCGCAATGGCCATTTGGCTATACAGCGCATCCAGCGTGCCGACCACGGCTTCCTTGGCCAACACGCCGGTAAAGATACCCACCGTCGCCGGCCAATTGGAATGTGCTATGCCCATGGGCTGGAACACCGGCGTCAAAGTGCGGCCGATTTGGCTTAATACCGATTGTTCGCTGTTTTCCCTGCCGAAACTGCCGTCTACGCCCCAGGAATTCAGCATATTTAAGACCAGCACCATTGGTATAATCACTTTGCCGGCATTAAACAAAAAAGTTTTTAAGCGATCCCAGGTTTTGGTGTAAATGCCGCGTAGGGTAGGGAGGTGATAGGCCGGCAGCTCCATCAAAAACGGGGTAGGGTCGCCTTTCAATAAGGTATGCCGCATAATCAAACCGGTTAACACTGCCACGGCAATGCCGAACAAATACAGACCGAACACCAGATTTTGGCCGCCGACCGGAAAAAACGCCGCGGCAAATAAGGCATATACCGGTAGACGGGCGCCGCAGGACATAAATGGATTCATCAAATTGGTTAAAATCCGGTCGCGCTGATTATCCAGGGTGCGACTGGCGATGATGGCCGGCACATTGCAACCGAAGCCGACTATCATCGGCACAAACGACTTGCCCGGCAAGCCGATCACGCACATGAAGCGGTCCATCACAAACGCTGCTCTGGACATATAACCGGAGTCTTCCAGCATGGATAAAAATATGAACAAAAAACCGACTATCGGAATAAAAGTCGCCACCACCTGTACGCCGCCGCCAACGCCGTTGGCGATCAACACCACCAACCAATCCGGCCAATTCAGAGCGAGCAGATAGCCGCTCAAACCATCGACTAACAAGGCGCCGACCGCTTTATCGAAAAAATCGACAAAAGCGCTGCCTATATTAATGGTAAACATGAACATGGCGTACATCACCACTAAAAACACCGGAATGCCTAGGTAGCGGTTGAGAACTATGCTGTCGATTTTTTCGGTGGTGTTTCTGGATACTTCATTTAACTTGCAAACCGTAGCCTGCACCCATTGGTTAACCAGTCCATAGCGAGCGTCGGCGGCCAGAATATCGATTTCATCATGGGTATTGGTTTCGATAGTCTCCCGCAAAGTTTTGGCGACCGCGCAAAGTTTTGGGCCGGCAATCTGCTTGGCCAAGGTGTCGTTTTCCAATAATCTTAGCGCCAACCAGCGGGTATCAAAGCTTTGGAATTCATGCAGCTGCTTTTCCAATTCAATTACGGCGGCTTCGATTTCCGGATGGTAGGGCACAGTCAGCCATGGCGTATGCGCATTCTGGCAAGCGGCATTAATAAGCTCGCGTAATTCCGGCAGACCTTTACCGGTAGCGGCGATAATCGGCGCCACCGGACAAGCCAAATTGGCGCTGATTAAATCAATATCGATTTTAACGCCACGTTTTTTCACTGCGTCCATCATATTCAACACCAACAGCATCGGCACGCGCATTTCTATCAATTGCGTGGTCAAATATAAATTGCGTTCAATATTGGAGGCGTCGATGATATTAATCACCAAATCCGCTTGCCGCGAAGCCACAAAATCCCGAGCGACTTTTTCGTCCAAAGAGATACTGTCGTCGTCGGCTTCTAAGGAATAGGTGCCGGGAAGATCGACTAGATCGATAGTTTTACCGCGAAACGTGTATTCGCCGGTCTTTTTTTCTACTGTGACGCCAGGCCAATTGCCGACGTGTTGTTTGCTGCCGGTTAAAGCATTAAACAAAGTGGTTTTGCCGCAATTCGGATTGCCGACTACCGCCACGGTAAAATTGCTGCTCATACTTTTTCGATCATTAACACTGAGGCTTCATTTTTGCGCAAGGTCAGCGAAAATCCGCGAATTTT
>Ga0181528_10002735_pt1 | contig 10902 bp, 9 predicted proteins | sample PEATcosm2014_Bin_47_FD_119742 | JGI IMG/M metagenome (GOLD analysis project Ga0181528, IMG submission 119742) | Peatland microbial communities from MTU Mesocosm Facility, Houghton, MI, USA - PEATcosm2014_Bin10_10_metaG | ecosystem: Environmental > Terrestrial > Soil > Wetlands > Peat | place... | reverse complement strand
TCGGCCGAGAGCTACAAGGTCGTGCTCGAGTCTCCGGACAGCATCTCGAAGACGGTTCTGGCGCGTGGTCTCGATGCCGGAACGGCGTTTGAGATTCTATCAATCGATATCGCCGACGTGGATGTCGGTGTGAACGTCGGTGCGGCCTTGCAGGTGGCCCAGGCCGAGGCGAACAAGAACATGGCGCAGGCGCAGGCTGAAATTCGCCGCGCGGCGGCGGTGGCGCTGGAGCAGGAAATGAAAGCCCGGGTCCAGGAAATGCAGGCCAAGGTCGTCGAGGCGCAGGCGCAGGTTCCGCTGGCGATGGCGGAGGCGTTTCGGAGCGGACACCTCGGTGTCATGGACTATTATCGGATGCAAAATATCCAGGCCGACACCGATATGCGGGGTGCAATTGCCCAGCCGGACGCCGGAAAGAAATAGTCGGCAGCGTGACCGACCCGGAAAGCTCGCTGAACGTTTTCATTCATGGATTGGATCCTTAACAATTTGCAGGTTCTCATCGTGATCGCGATCGCGGTCACGGCCATCGTGCAGAAATTGAAAAAGGCCGCGCAGGGAGAAGGAGGCGAACGGCCGGCCGCGACGACGCCCGAGGAGGAGAGGGAGCGCACGCGCCGCATTCAGGAGGAACTCCGCCGCAAGATCATGGAGCGTCGCGGTCTCCCGTCAACGAAGCCCGGCGGGGAAGAAGGTCGGGAATTTCCGGCGGCTCCGCCGATGATCGAGGAAGTCCGTCCCTATCAGGTGAAGCCCCCGGCCGAGGTGGCGGAGGCGATAGCAGATGCAAGGATTGCGGCCGAATTGAAGCGGCAGCAGGAGATGATGGATCGCGTCCGCGCATTGGAGGCGGACATGCGTTCAAAAGCAATGGTGGCGGCATCGGTGCCCGTAGCGCCGGACGTGACGGAATCTAGTGGCCGATTGACGACCGATCTTCAGAGCCGGTCCGGATTGCGAAGGGCGATGGTCCTGCGCGAGGTCCTCGGTCCGCCGATAGCATTGCGATGATGTTTGCCTGCCTGGCCCGGCAAATATCAGGGGATTTGCACCGTCATGCGGCCCGAATGAGGATTGGGCGCGCGCCGTCCGTTGATCTCAATCTGAAGATTTTCCATCGCGGTCGCGGTGAGGTACAACTTACCTTTCTTCGGCAAAGAATGGCTGTCGTTGGCGTCCATTCGGCCACGCCAGACGATCGGCCCGTCCACGGCGTCCTCACGCACCTGGACTTCCACGGGGCCAATTGCGGAAAGCACGAGTGACTGCTGGGGGACCGGCTTGAGCTCCGTCAAAGGTTTTGGTGAACCGCTGGAAATGGCCCGGATGCCAAAGAAGATCGCTACGATAAGGATGACTGCGATCATCGCGACGCCGGCTTTGATGACGAGGCCGAGATCTATCTGTGTCGCGCCGACGCTTGCGCCCGCGGAAGCCGGGAAGGCGCTCGAACGCACCTTGGGTGAACCTGCTACGGCAGGCTGGGCACCGTCAGCATTCTCAGCATCCGGGACTTGCTCGGCCACGGGCTGGGGCGCCGACGCCCCGATGTCCACACGGCCGTAAACCTCGCGGTTTTCTCGTTTGGGCATGCGCCCGTCGCTCGGGGCAAGCGCCTTGTAATCGGCCATCAGCTTGTCGCCATTGAGTTTGAGATAGATCGCGTAACTGCGAAGGAACCCGCGGATATAAATTTCAGGCAGGTTGATATCCAAGCTGTTGCTCTCGAACTTGTGCAGGTACTCGCTTCGGATCTTGGTCGCTTCCGATGCTTCACGGATGGAAATCCCCTTGCGCTTGCGGGCTTCTTCGAGTCGCTCGCCGATGGTCTGCATGGAAGTCAGGTATGCAATTTACGCGTGAATGGGAAGGAAGATTTTCCTAGAGCTTTTCCAAATCCATCAGGATTTCACGCGGCTGGGCGCCATTCTCCGGCCCCACAACGCCTTTCTCCTCCATCAATTCCATGATCCGCGCGGCGCGATTGTACCCGATGCGGAGGCGGCGCTGAAGCATGGACGTGGACGCCCGGCGCGTGGTTTTTAGGACGTCCATCGCCTGGCGGTAGAGCTCCTCGTCGTTTCCCATGTCCTCGTCTTCGTCGTCAACCTCGTCCTCATCATCGCTTGCGTCCTGGTCGATGTGCGCCTGGACTTCCTGCGCGTACACCGGCGGACCGTTTCGCTTGAGGAATTCGATGATCTTGGTGATCTCCTCATCGGAAACCATCGCGCCTTGAGCGCGCACAAGCTTGGAGGAACCCGGTGGGGAAAACAGCATGTCGCCACGACCGATCAGGGTTTCAGCACCCTTGGTGTCGATGATGGTTCGTGAATCGACCTGGGAGGCGACCTGAAAGGCGATGCGCGAGGGCAGGTTCGCCTTGATCACGCCCGTGATGACGTTCACGGACGGGCGCTGCGTTGCGATGATGATATGGATTCCGGTGGCCCGCGCGAGCTGGGCCAGGCGGGCGATGAGTGTCTCGATCTCGGCCGGCGCAACCATCATCAAATCCGCGAGCTCGTCGATGATGGCCACGATGTAATGCATGTGATCGGGGACCTCGATCTCCTCGACAGCCACATCGAGCATGCCCTGGACTTCCGCGGGCGGGGTTGCGGGCTTGGCAGATTTCTTCCGGCTGTTGAAGCTGCTGATATTGCGCACGCCGACCTTTGCGAAAATCTGGTATCGATTTTCCATTTCCTTCAGCAGCCACTTGAGCGCCCCCGGTACTTTCTTGGCCTCCGTGACGACTGGAATCAGCATGTGCGGAAGGTCGTTGAACATCTTCAACTCGACGATCTTCGGGTCGACCATCAGCAGGCGCACGTCCTTCGGACTCGCATGATACAGGAGTGAGGAAATGATGACATTGATGCACACGGATTTGCCGGAACCGGTGGCGCCGGCGATCAGCAGGTGGGGCATTTTCGCCAGATCTGAAACGAGCGGCTTTCCGCTGACATCTTTTCCAAGGGCGATGGGGAGGTCGGCCTTGGCGTTAGCCCAGTCTTCCGATTCCAGGATTTCGCGAAGGCCCACCGGAGTGGCCTTCTGGTTCGGCACCTCGACGCCGACAGCGGCCTTGCCTGGAATCGGCGCCATGATGCGGACCGACTGGGCGCGCATTCCAAGGGCAATGTTTTTGTCGAGGCCGGAGATCTTCTCGACGCGGACGCCGGGAGCGGGAACGAGTTCGTACCGCGTGATCACCGGACCAACGTGGATTTCTCCCAGGGTCACCTCCACGTTGAATTCGCTCAGGATACGCAGAAGGTTTTCGGCGTTTTGGCGATGTTCTTCCTCACTTGAACTTGCGTCGACGGCAACCGGTTCGCGCAGGAGCGAGACAGGCGGGAATTGATAATCATCGTCGGCATGCGCCACCGGAATCGCCTTGGCCTTCTTGGTTTCCTCCGGCTGGACGATATTGAGTTTGCCCAGCGGGGAAACGACAGGCTTCGGAGTTGTGTTGGCTGCCTCGGGTTCAAGGGGCGGCTTGGATCCGATTGCAACCCGCGCCGGCTGCACAGGCTCGACAGGCGGTTTGGATCCTGTGGGAGGAGTCGAGGCTTTGGCCGTTGACGCGGCTTCACTGGGGGCGTCTTCCTTCATTTTCGGAAGGACGAGTGTTTTTTTCGGTGGCGGCGGCGGCACCGTCGCTGCGATCGCCTTGGCTGCGTTGAGCTTCTCCCTGGCCTCCTTGTCCTTCTTTTCCTTTTCCTTGCGCTCTGCGGCTTCTGTTGCGCGCTGGACACGCCATCCCTGGTACCAGACAATTGCCTTCTCAAGTTCCGCACCAACGTCGCGGCTGAAGATGAAGGCCAGCGCGAGGGTGTAGACGGTCCCCAGAAGCAAACCGGCTCCGACGACACCCACCGAATCCTTCAGCAGCTTGATATAGAGTTGGTCGCCAACGTACCCACCGAGCCCCTTTGTGAAATAGTCGCTGTACCTGAAGCTCTCGACCATGGCCGCCAATCCAGAAGCTGTCGTGATACACAGCATCATGGCGATCACGCGGGTGAAGACGAAGCGCCGCGCATTGCGGACGGCGACCCACGAGAACCACAGCAGAAAGATCGGGATAAACCATGTGCTGAGCCCAACAAGGTGCAGGCAGTACCATGCGAATTCCGCGCCGAACGAACCCCCAAGATTCGGCTGTGGTGCGGCCACCGTGTTGATCACCCATCCCGTTGCCCCCCACGCGCTCTTGCCTCCCACTTGAAATTCGTGGCTTTGGCTCGGTTTGTAATCAAGCAGCGTGATCAGCAACCACGCCCCGAGCAGAAAACAGATGCTGGCTGCCACCCACTTCGGTCTGTGGCGCAGACCATCGATAGTGGAGGCGTTCTTTGGGTTTGAAGTCCCTGGTTTGGGCATTTGTGTAACGGCTAATCTCCGACCTAAATCGGAGGATACCGGTCCAGTCGGTCAATGTAAATAGTCGGCATTTATTTTAACGATTCTCTCAGAAGGGTTATGATCATGGGCATACTGCAATTTGAAGGCATTTATCAGGAACGCGTCTGGGGTGGGCGCGCGTTGGCGGACTCGTTTGGGCGCACACTGCCCCCTGGACGCGTGATTGGCGAAAGCTGGGAGATCGTCGATCGACCGGAGGCGCAATCGCGTGTCCGGCAGGGACCGGGAGCCGGCCAGTCACTGCGTGAACTGATCGAATCAAACGCTGCTGCGATCATGGGGCCCCGGTGGCCCGCTAACCGGCGGTTTCCGATTCTCGTGAAATGGCTGGATTGCAGGGAACGGCTCAGCCTGCAGGTCCATCCGCCGGCGGCCCAGGCCCCTGCTTTGGGCGGCGAGCCCAAGACAGAGAACTGGTTCATTGCCAGAGCGGCTCCAGAGGCCGCGCTCATCGTCGGGCTTCGGCCGGGGGTCGGGCAGCTGGAATTTGAGCGCGCGCTTGACGGAGGCGTGCTCGAGGAATGCGTGAACCGCTACGCCGTTGCCGAAGGCGATTCAGTCCTTGTGGAAAGCGGGACGGTGCATGCCATCGACGGGGGAAACCTAATTCTCGAAATCCAACAAAACTCAGACACCACCTACCGCGTTTATGACTGGGGCCGCGTGGGCTTGGACGGGAAACCGCGACCCATGCACCGCCGCGAAGCTCTGGCCTCAATTCTTTGGAATCAGCCGCCGCCACCGCTGGTCCGCTCCGCTCCCGTTCCCGCAGTGCTAGCCGATTGCCCCGAGTTCCGCATCCGGCGCGTGCCGCTGACAACTGGAGCCCCGATGGCGTTCGCCGGCGGACAACAACCACGGTTGCTCCACGTTGTGCGAGGCCAGGTGCGCGAATCAGGAACTGGCGCCGTGCTGAACGGCGGCGACAACGTTTTGCTCCCCTACGCGGAGAGTTTTGCGTTCACCGCAATCAATGACGCCTTGCTGTTGGTCACCGAGAATTTTGCGTGACCTCGGCCGGCAGGGTTCGCACAGGGACGGGCGCCTTCGTGGACGCCGCGATGAATCCGCCCTGGGGGAACCGCCTGGCCGGCCCGGGATCGGCGCTTGAGAATTCCTGCGAAAAAGAGTTTACTGACCGTTTACATGAGCGAATCCAAACGACCAGACCCAGCTATCCAGGCTGAACCGGAACCTGAAAGGCCAAGTGTGTCTGCTGCGGGCGCGGCCGGCGGCAAGACGCCCGTGAAATCAACCGTGGCCGACGAATCTGCGCCCGCGACGCAAGGCAATGCATCGCTTGAAGAGCAGCTCGCGGCGGCGAAAAAGGAGGCGGCCGGAAATTACGACCATTATGTGCGCGCCATTGCCGATCTTGAAAACTTCCGGCGGCGCGTCGCACGCGAGAAGGAGGAGTTGCGGCTGTTTGCCTCGTCCAGTCTTCTGCAGGGCCTTCTGCCCGTTCTGGACAATCTGCAGCTCGGCGTGGCTGCGGCTCGCCAACAGAACGACCCAAAAACGATCGTTGATGGAGTGGCCATGGTATTGGAGCAGCTCAAGGGCTTGCTTGACCGGCATGGCCTGAAGGAGGTTAATCCGGTGGGACAGAAATTCGACCCGCACCAGCACGAGGCGATTGCTCATCACCCAAGCGCGGACATCCAGGAGGAGCACGTCATGCAGGTGGTTCGGACCGGCTATTCGCTGAACGGCCGCCTGCTGCGACCCGCGAGTGTTGTGGTGTCGAGCGGACCGGCGCAAAAGGAAGCCAGCTGAAGCGCAAGAACGCGTTGTCCAGGCGGCTGCGGGACAGCTTGCGCGGGCACCGATTCGCACTTAACCACCCATGGCAAAGGAAGACTATTACGAACTCCTCGGTGTGCCCCGTGAGGCCACTGACGAGGAGATGAAAAAGGCCTACCGCAAGAAAGCGGTTCAGTATCATCCGGACAAGAATCCTGGCAACAAACAGGCCGAGGAGATGTTCAAGAAAGTGTCCGAGGCCTACGAGGTTCTCAAGGATCCTGACAAGCGCGCCGCTTATGATCGCTACGGACATGCGGCCTTTGCCCAGGGAGGCGGACCGCGACCGGGCGGTGGCGGCGCATCGGGCGGATTCCACGATCCGTTCGACATTTTCCGCGAAGTCTTCAGCGGCGGTGGCGGCGGTGCTGGCGGTGGAAGCATTTTCGAGGAGTTCTTCGGCGGCGGTGGCTCCGAGGGAACGCATGAAGGTGCGGACCTCCGCTACGATATCGAAATCACGCTGGAAGAGGCGGCACGGGGCGTGGAGCGCGAAATCTCGTTCCGCAAGCTTGCCGCGTGCGATCTTTGTCACGGCACCGGAGCCGAGCCGGGGTCGAAACGGGTCACGTGCCCGACGTGCCGCGGCGCCGGTCAGGTGACGACATCGCGAGGATTTTTCACGGTCCGCCAGGTTTGTCCCACGTGCCATGGCAACGGCACGCGCGTCGAGAAGCCCTGTCACGAATGCCGTGGCGAGGGTCGCGTCAACAAGACGGCGAAGTTGAATGTGCGCGTTCCTCCGGGCGTGGACACGGGTTCCAAGCTGCGCTCCGTGGGCAACGGCGAAGCCGGCGTCAACGGCGGGCCTGCGGGCGACCTCTACATCGTGATCCACGTCAAGGAGCACGAGATTTTCGAGCGCCAGGGTGATGATCTGTTTTGCGAAATCCCGATCAAGTTCACCCTCGCGGCGCTGGGCGGCACGATCGAGGTCCCGACGCTCTCGGGCAGGGCATCCCTGAAGATTCCGACCGGCACGCAATCAGGCACGACGTTTCGCCTGAAGGAACGCGGCTTGCCAAGCCTGCGCTCGGGTCACACGGGGGATCAACTGGTGCGGGTGCAGGTTGAAGTGCCGACGCACCTCACCGCGGAGCAGCGAAAGAAGCTTGAGGATTTCGCGCTTGCCAGCGGCGACGCAGACGAACCCGTTGGCCGGAGTTTTTTTGAGAAGGCCAAGAAGTTCTTCTAGGCATGAAGCTTCCCAACCCGAGATTGATGACGCTTTCCGAGGCCGTGCGGGTGCGCGGCCGACTTCGCCGGGCCGGCGGAAAACTTGTCCTGACCAATGGCGTGTTTGATCTGCTGCATCCCGGTCACACCTCCTATCTCGAACAGGCCCGAAAGCTTGCGGGCAGCAACGGCCGGCTGTTTGTCGCATTGAATTCCGACCGCAGTGTGAAGCAACTCAAGGGCCCGCTGCGTCCGATTCTTGACGAGCGTTCCCGGGCCTACAACCTGTGCCAATTGCGGTCGGTCGACGGCGTTGTAATCTTCCGCCGACGCCGGCTTTCGCATGAGATCCGGGCGCTGCAGCCCGACCTATACGTCAAGGCGGGGGACTACACGCTGGCGACGCTCGATCCGGAGGAACGTGCCGCGCTCGAATCCGTTGGTGCAAAAATAAAGTTCCTTCCGTTTTTGCGTGGCTTCAGCACAACGGCGCTGATTGCCCGGATAAAGGCGGCCGGGGGCGTCTGACTCCATGCGCGTCGTCATTCTCGGATCAGGACGTGGCAGCAATGCCGAGGCGCTGCTGGTTGCCCAGCAGGAGGGCCGTTTGGGCGAAGCACGCGTCGTGCAGATTTTTTCTGACCGGGCTGAGGCCCGCATTCTCTCGCTCGGGGAACGTTTCGGCGTGCCCGCTCAATTCCTCGATCCCGGGCAGTTCAAAACCAAGTTCGACGGCGCGGGGGAGGAACGGTTCGTCCGAGCGATCCGAGGGAGCGCGCCTGACCTCATTGTTCTTGCGGGCTTCATGCGCATTTTGCGGCCGAGCTTCATCGAGGCGTTTCCGCAGGGCATCATCAACCTGCATCCCAGCTTGCTTCCCAGCTTTCCGGGGCTCGACGCAATCGGCCAGGCCTGGCGGCGCGGCGTGAAAGTCACCGGCTGCACCGTGCACAAGGTCACGTCCGAGGTGGACGGCGGCCCGATCGTCGACCAGGCCGCGGTCCACGTGACATCAGAGGACACCCTGGAGACTCTCGAAGCCAAGGTTCATGTAGCCGAACACGCGCTTTTGCCGGCGGTCGTTGCCCGCCTCAGCAGCAGTCCTTCAGCGATTGATTGCGGCCCGGCGCGCTGACACCGGTCCGCATAAATTCGTTTTGCGCCGCATTTTCCCGGGGCGAATCTTCAATTTGAGACACGGCGGCGCACCCCGGCGACCTACGGAACCGGACCTTGGGTTTGCGCTGGTTTGCATCTTGCTGGGGATTTGCAGCTTCGGTGCACCAACGCAACCGAGCGCCCGATGATTGCGTCTTGGCCGTGAAGTTGCTTGATTCTGAGCAGCAAAACCATTCCTCACCATGCTACTCTGGCTTGCCCTTATCGTCATACCGCTGCTTTTCGGTCTCTACGCGCAGGTTCGTGTCTCCAGCGCGTACAACAAAAACCTGCAGATCCAGTCCCGCGGTCATATTACCGGAGCTGAAGCTGCGGATGCAGTCATGAAACGCGCAGGCATCACCGACGTCGAGATCGTCGAAGTCGCTGGTCACCTGACCGACCATTATGATCCCATGAACAAACGCCTGGCGCTTTCGTCGGACAATTACCATGGCACGAGCCTTGCGGCACTCGGCGTGGCGGCTCACGAGGCGGGACATGCGATCCAGCACAAGGTCGGCTACGCGATGATGGGCCTGCGCCAGACGATGATGCCGGCAGTCCAGATTGCCGCGCCCGTCAGTTATTTCGTCATGGGCATCGGGATCTTTTTCCTGGGATCGATTTTTGGCGGCATCATGCTGAAACTTGGAATCGCCGCTCTGCTCATTCTCACTGCATTCCAGCTCGTCACGCTTCCCGTTGAGTTTGACGCGAGCCGGCGTGCAAAGTTGGAGCTGCCCGAACTCGGCATCATTGATCCCGACGAACTTCCGGGCGTGTCCGAAACCCTCGATGCTGCCGCGCTCACCTATCTCGCCGCTTTCATAGCGTCGCTCGGCAATCTGCTCTATTTGCTGACGCTGCTAAACGGGGGACGCCGCAACGACTGATCGAGCGGACCGCCCTCGGACGGGCGTCGGTTGCACTTATGCAAATTGAAGGCGGCGAGCTTGTCGAAACGGCTCGCGATTCTGAACCGGGAACGGCAACACGCGCCCGAACCTTTCGTTGGGCGTTCGGGTTGGTGTTCCTCCTGTCCGCGGCGCTCATCGTCGCGGCGGCGCGCGGCGACCTCTGGCTCGACGAGCTCCTGTCGCTCTCTTTCGCACGCACGTCGCATTCGATCGCCGATATCTTTGTCCGCCTGCACTACGACAACAACCATCCGCTGAACACGGTCTTTCTGTATTGGGCCGGAGTGCATGAGACGCTGTTTGTTTATCGCAGCTTCGCGGTATTATGCGGGATAGGGAGCGTCGTGCTCGTTGGCTATATTGCGGTGCGTTCCTGGGGATCACTGGAGGCCTTGTGCGGCATGGTGCTGGTCGGGACGTCGTATCCACTTTTGTTGTACTTTTCCGAAGCACGCGGCTACGCGCCGGCGATCTTTTTCGCGTTGGCGGCCTATGCTCTCTTGAGGGAGAATCTGAGGCGTTTTCATCCGGCACGGTTGATCCTGTTCTGGGCAGCTTCGATTCTCGGCGTGCTCTCTCACTCGACGTTCATCATGGCAACAGTCGCGTTTTGTGTCGCGGACATGGCGCATGAGATTCGGGCGTCGGGATCCTGGCGGAGGAAGGCGTCTCAGTTTGCAGCCCACCATGCACTGCCTTTGGCGTTTTTTGCTTGGTGGTATGGATTCTTCCTGAGGGATATGGTGATTGCAGGAGGGCCCGTTTATTCAGAGTGGTCGGTATTGAGCCGGGCTTCGGCATTGATCCTTGGTTTCCCGGGCGCTCCCGGTTTCCCGATGGCAGCCATGGCAACGGTGCTGGCAGTGATTGTTGCGGGCGCAATCCTCCTTTCCCAGGAAGGCGACCCGCAGTGGGCGTTCTTCCTCACGGTGCTCTGCATTGCGCCCGCCATGATGCTCATCGCAGCGCGACCGACGTATCTATATTTCAGGTACTTTATTTTAGGTTTCCCGTTCTTCTACCTGCTCCTCTCGCGAATGCTCTGCCGGGGCTGGCGATCATGGCCGAACCGGGGGAGGTGGGTGCTCGCGACGTGCACTGCGCTGCTGATCGCCGGCCAAACGCCACGGGTTTACTCGTTGCTCACCCTCGGCCGGGGCAGCTATTCCGGGGCTCTTGCGGGCATCGTGAAACATTCGCCCAACGGCATCGTTTTCATTGGAAGCGACCAGGACTTTCGCAATCACCTGCTGTTCGCCTTCTATGCTCCCCGGGTTTCTGGCGGCGACCGTCTGCGTTATATAGAGCAGCCGCAGTGGGGTGAGTATCCACCGGACTGGTTCATCGTCCAGAGCCAGGAGCCGTCGTATCGGCCCCCAGGCGGGATTTCGGTTCCGAACATCGGAGGGTG
>Ga0181528_10002734_pt1 | contig 10902 bp, 7 predicted proteins | sample PEATcosm2014_Bin_47_FD_119742 | JGI IMG/M metagenome (GOLD analysis project Ga0181528, IMG submission 119742) | Peatland microbial communities from MTU Mesocosm Facility, Houghton, MI, USA - PEATcosm2014_Bin10_10_metaG | ecosystem: Environmental > Terrestrial > Soil > Wetlands > Peat | place... | reverse complement strand
TCCACCGCGTCGCCCTTGGCAACCAGCGTGTAGAACTCTTCCAGGTCTGCCTTCGCCATGCGGATGCAGCCATGCGAGGCGGCCTTGCCAATCGAGTTGGGCTCGTTAGTTCCGTGGATTCCGTAGCCATGCTTGCTGAGCCCCATCCAGCGGGTGCCAACCGGATTGCCGGGGCCGGGGAGAACGGTCTTGCCGTTGTGGTGATAGGTGGGATTCATCACGCGGCGCTCGATGGTGAAGGTTCCGGTGGGGCTGGGTGTGGAGGGCTTGCCCACCGCGACGCTATAGACCTTCTTTACCTGTCCGTCTTCCAGCAGGGCCAGCTTGCGGTCTTCAAGGCTGACAACGATGACGCGCTTCGAGGTGTCTGCCATTGTGACCGGCTGCTGAGCCGCTGCGTCGGTTGTGCTTTGCGCCAGGGCTTGAGCCGCCACAAGCACCGCCGTTCCCATCGTCATCGCCAACCTGCTGAGCCTGAGAGCCTTCGTCGCATCCCCCTTGTCCAATGGCCTGCGACGAGACAAAGTGCAACCGGATCACCAATTGCTGGCGATTGAAAACAAGAGGTTTATGGAATGGATTTTGCGTTAAGGCCGTGTCAGGGCTGGCACAGTGTGTGCGTGCTGACACGTGGCTGGGGCTGAGTGGTCAGGCGGAGACTGTGCGGGAACAGAGAGCTGCTGGCACTGCGACCTGTGAGCACGCCGCATGGGGCAGATCTTCAGGATTGGAGCTTTGGCGCCTGGCAAGGGAGTCCCGATTGAGCGCGATCTCTGGCCTAGCCAGTTCCCGGCATGGGTTTGGTTGTTACGTATCTATGGGTTGTTGAAGGAGTTGGAGGCGCGGGCCGGGATCGAACCGGCGCATAAAGGTTTTGCAGACCTCTCCCTTACCACTTGGGTACCGCGCCTTGGCAGGGCTGCCTGATTGTTGAGTCGCTCCAAACCACCGTAGCCAACCCGGCTGGCGCCGGAGGGCGGAATGGAGCGGGAGACGAGATTTGAACTCGCGACCCTCGCCTTGGCAAGGCGATGCTCTACCACTGAGCTACTCCCGCTTGTTGCAGTATTGAGTATACCGGGCGGCCCAAAGGCGGTCAAACCGCGGAGGGGGCCGTGGCCGCGCCTGCCAGGGCCGAGTCTGGGCGCGAACCTCTCTCTTCCCGAACGATTTCGCCGTCGCGCATGTAGAGGATGCGGCTGGCGATGGCCGCGGCCTCAGGATTGTGGGTAATCATCAGCGTGGTCTGGCCCAGTTCCCGATTTGATTTCAGCAGCATTTCCAGCACTTTATCGGAGTTCTTGGTGTCCAGGTTGCCGGTTGGCTCGTCGGCCAGGACGATGGCGGGGCGGGTGATGAGAGCACGGGCGATGGCCACACGCTGCTGCTCGCCGCCGCTCAGTTCGGAGGGACGATGCTCGAGGCGGCCCTGGATGGAAAGCAACTCGCTGAGATAGTCGAGATACTTGAGGTCGAGCGGCAGCTTCTTTCCGTCTTTGGAAGAGCCGCTCACGGCATGGGCGATCTCAATATTGCCCATGGCGGTGAGGGTTGGGAGGAGGTTGAATTTCTGGAAGACGAAGCCGATGCGGTGCTTGCGCAGGCGGGTGCGCTCGGCATCGCTGAGGGCGGCAAAGTCGACGCCGTCGATGACTACGCGGCCAGTGGTGGCCTGGGTGAGTCCGCCGAGGAGGTAAAAGAGCGTGGACTTGCCCGACCCCGAGGGCCCGACGATGGCGACGAACTCTCCGGGCTGAACCGCCAGAGAGACGCCGCGGACCGCGGTTACCTGCAGCCGGCCTGCCGCGTAAACCTTGGTCAGGTTTTCGGCAAGGATGATGGGCGAAGACGCGGGAGTGGGCACGTTTTCCATTGTAAATGCGACGCCGGCCCGGCTACTCCCATAGAATAGGTATGCAACGCACCTTGAATGCAGGATGCTTCCCGAATGACCCCAGAATCGAAAACCGCTTTGAAATCGAACCTTGTCAACTCAGTCCAGGGCGCCGCTTCGCAAGCGGGCCTGATGCTGGTTTCCGCCACGGAGGGCAGTGACTTCCACGGCCAGCCCACGGCAGTTTTTGAACTTGGTCTGGCGACCGCGGAAGCGGCCGGCCGCACGCTGAGACTCGAATTGAGCGAGGGATTCGAGTTCAATAAGCCCGAGTTGCTGCCGGCCATGACCAATCACCTTTCCGGCGAGGCCAAGCGGCTGCGCAATCCGCGGCCTGAGTGCTATGTGACGCTGGCCGGGCTGCCGATTGCTTTTGGCCAGTTTCAATGGCCCTTCCATCGCTCCACTTCGGGGGCGGACACGTACATTGTCCACGGCGAAATGCACCTGGCCGACGGCGGCGAACACAACCTGCATGCCAAGCTGGCGGCCAGCGTGACGCTGACCTTTGCGGAGATTGTGCCGGCGATGGAGCAGCCCTATGCGGAGACCTTTGTGTACAACGCGGTGCGCAAGACGGTGGACTACGGGCAACTGGAGTTTGTGAAGTCGGGCAACCGGCAGCCGGTTCCGGTGACCACGCGCTACTACAGCCGCTGGCAAAAGAAGTTTCTGTTTACTGACACCAACGATGCGGAGCGGCTGGAATACCTGCTGCGCAAGGTGTACTGGCTCTCCGGCGCGCTGGGCGGGAACAGGCCGGTGTGGATTGCCGACCCGCGGGACGCGCAATACCTGAACACGACCGAGGCCGATCTGCTGCGCATGGCCGGTCACGAAGCCGGCGAAGGGTTGATGGTGCTGGACGGCGAGTTTGCCGCGGCGACGCCGGCGTTGCTGGCCCGCGCCGACGAGTACCGGGCAAAGCTGGAAGAGGCGCTGAACTTCACCAAGCCGCAGTTCAACGAGTCGATGCGCGCGGGCCACGCCAACATGTAAGGTTCCGGGAGCCCTGGCCGCTCACAGTTTCACATTTTCACTGTCTCACGGGATTGGTGGGGGGGTGGGGTGCAGGGCGGCGGCTCCGGCATGATGGTTGCGGGGCTTTCGATTTGTCGACGACGCGCTGCTTCATTCCCTGCTCTCCGGAATCCATTCTGCGCCTTCCGCAGGTAATTTTATGCAAAGGCGCGGAAGGATTATTTTGCGACCTGCGGGCAGACTGGTATTGGAGATGTCTGGCCAGTCATTTTGACGGGCAGCGGGGAAAGGGCTCTTCGGGCTCCAAAACCCGAAAAACCATCCCTCAGCGGCTCAAGCCTCGTTGATATGCTTGCGCTTGTGGCATGGCTGAAGCCATGCCCTTTCAAAACAGAGGTCTGGAATGAGTTCTTCCGCAGCTCGCTAATACCAAAGTTTCATTTGTTTCAGATGGCGACGAGCCGGGCCATGTATTTCGGCCGCTTTTCAGGAGCCAGAAGGCCCCTGCTCCCTCCCGTGTTTCCGATCTATCGCTCCGGGACTAGAGGGCAGCTCCGCAGCCGGCGCAGAAGCGGGCTCCGGGCGGGTTGGTCTGCTGGCAGCGGGGACAGGCGAGCAGGGTTCCGGGCTGGGACGGGGCGGCGGCCGGGTTGGGCGGCATGTTGACCGTGACATTGACCGGCTGACCCCAGGCGGGGATGGGGATGCCGAGAGCGGCGGCGATGCCGGCTGCCTGGATGGCGTTGAACTCGCGGACGCGGCCGGGCATGAAGAAGCACTCGATGAAGCCGAGGATGGCGGGCAGGCCGGTCCAGAAGAAGCACAGGTAGAGGATGCCGAGGCCGGTGCGGCGCAGATAGAAGTGGTGAACGCCGAAGGTGCCCAGAAACAAGGCCAGCAGGATGCCCACCACCTCGTCGCGGCGGACGGACTCGTACTGCTGATAGAAGATGGCTTGCGGGTTGGGATAGGGGGCGCTGCTCATGGGTCTTCTCCTCGATTCCTGCGGGCTGATTGAGTGCTTTTTCCGGACGCCTTCTGGTGCTGCTGTTGCCTTGAGGATACGCAGCGAGGCACGGCCTTGTTCCCCGTGAAGGCGATTCGCTGAATTTCGTTTACCGTAAGTGGCGGTGCATCGAATACAAATTCTATATGCAACCCACAACGCCTAACGCGGCAACGAGCGGAACTTTCCTGATTGGCGGCGACCTGCCGGTGCACCGGATGGGTTACGGAACGATGCGCCTGGTGGGGGCGGGTACGTGGGGCGAGCCAAACGACCCGGAGGGAGCGCGGCGCGTGCTGCGGCGGGCGGTTGAGCTGGGCGTGAACCTGATTGACACCGCGGACGCATACGGACCGGAGATTGCCGAGCGGCTGATTGCGGAGGCGCTTTACCCTTACCCGGCGGGGCTGGTGATCACGACGAAGGGCGGGATTACACGGCAGGGGCCGGCGAAGACGGAGTACGTGGGACGGGCGGGCTACCTGATCCAATGCGTGGAGATGAGCCTGCGGCGGCTGAAGCTGGAACGGATCGAACTTTACCAGCTGCACCGCATCGACCCGCGAACGCCTCTGGAAGAGTCGCTGGGCGCGCTGAAGCAGATGCAGGAGCAAGGAAAGATCCGGTACATTGGGCTGAGCGAAGTGCTGCCGCACCAGATTGAGCAGGCGCAGAAGACTGTGAACGTGGTGACTGTCCAGAATCGATACAGTCTTGCGGACCGGCGGCATGAAGAGACGCTGCTTTATTGCGAGCGTCGGGGCATTGGTTTTTTGCCGTGGTATCCGCTGGGCGCGGGGAAGCAGCTGAAACCCGAGCACCCCGCGGCGAAGACTCTGGCGGCGATTGCGGCGCGGCACCAGGCAAGCCTGGCGCAGCTCTCGCTGGCGTGGCTGCTGCAGCACTCGCCGATGATGCTGCCGATTCCGGGGACGTCGAGCGTGGCACACCTGGAGGAGAACCTTGCGGCGGGGCTGCTGAAGCTGACCGATGAGGACTCGCGGGAGGTGGATGGGATGAGCTAGTGTGGTGTCCCCGAAGTTCGCAGCATAAGTCGAAGCCCCGAAATGCAGGTCCTTCGACTCCACTTGGCCCAAAATCGGGCCAAGCTTCGCTCAGGATGACAGCGTTATTTATGTTGCGAACTTTAGACTCAGGACACTAGGACTGGTTGCAGCGGTGCCGCCGGCCCGGCGCAAAACATCCGCCAGGGGCTGAAGCCCCAAGTGTTACGGAGCTTCTGAGGCACGGGACCCAGAGGGTACCCCGCCATGCCCTTTCAAGACACGATCGATACGACCGCTCCTAGGACGAAACGCCCGAGAGGGTTGGTTCGGTTGGCTCGGTTACGGACGTGTCGCGCTCCCAGCCTTCGTTTTCGAGCTTGATGTGTTCGATGGCGATGGCGTTGGCGCCGGCATCGAGATCGGGCAGCGCCTGGTACTGGGAGGGCCAGCAGCGAAGGACATTGTAGGCGCGGACCAACTGGCCGGCATCGTTATAGATTTCGATGGAGATGTCTTTGCGGAAGTCGGCGAGGGAGGTTCCGGCGCCGGGGCCGGGGCCAGACTGCCAGACCAGGCCGGCCCAGTCTTCAAAGGACGTGTCGTTGGTGATGCCGCGTGAGAGGGTGATGGCGTCAAACTGTGTTTGGCCGGGGGATTTGCGGCTGGTGCTGGGATCGCCGCCCTCGCGGTGGCTGACGACCTCCGTGGTGCGAACCAGGCCGGAGACGCGCGAGACGCCGGGGATGTAGGCGCCGTCCCACTTTACGCGGAAGTTGAAGTTCTTGTAAGGGTCGACGGGATCTGAGTTGATGGTGAATTGAGGCATGCGAGGCAGGATACCACCGGGATGGGTCTGGCGGCCACCTGCGGTGGGGCAGATGCTCGCTTATCGCTCGCATGAGGTTCGTGGTTTCCGGCGAAAGCGCGAAGAGCATACCCCAGGGGCTGAAGCCCACGCTGTTTACGCCCTTTTGCCGGGGATAAATCCCCGTCCTACCGACCGAACGAGTCCTTCCCCAGGCTGTGGAGCCAAGCCTTTCAAAACAGAGGCTTTCATCGGGTTTGAAGCGAATGGTGACATTCGCGCCCTTTCAAAACATGGACGACAATCTGTGTGGCCGGCACCAACTAGTGTGGTGTCCCCGAAGTTCGCAGCATAAGCCGAAGCCCCGAAATGCAGGTCCTTCGACTCCACTTGGCCCAAAATCGGGCCAAGCTTCGCTCAGCGTTATTTATGTTGCGAACTTCAGAAACAGGACACTAGACCACTTCGTTGCTGGCGATGACCTGGCGGTACCAATCGGCGCTTTGTTTGGGGGTGCGCTTGAGGGTTTTGAAGTCGACGTAGTGAATGCCGAAGCGCTTGCTGTAGCCATCGGCCCACTCGAAGTTGTCCATGAGGCTCCAGAGGAAGTAGCCCTTGATGGGATAGCCCTCGGCGGCGGCGCGGTGCAGCTGGGTGAGATGGTTGCGCAGGTACATGACGCGATCGGTGTCTTCAATGTGTCCCTGGGCGTTGATGACATCGTCGGAGGAGCAGCCGTTCTCAGTGATGTAGATGGCCGGGACCTTCCACAGTTCGGAGACGTTGCGGACGGCCCAGTAGATGCATTCGGGGCCGATGGCGAGCCAGGACGAGGCCATGTGGGGATAGGATGCGGGCGCAGGTTCGACGGCAAAGCCGAGCGGCCCGCTATCGGCGCGGACGTAGTTGGGGGTATAGACGTTGAGGCCGACGAAGTCGAGCGGGCTGCCGATGGCCTTGAAGTCTCCGGGCTCGGCATGGGGCGCGTTGGGGCCCTCCTGACGCAGATATTCCTCGATGTATTTGCCTTCCATGATGGCGGTGAGGAAGGGCGCGTTCATGACGCGGGTAGCGCGGCGGGCGGCTTCGATGTGTTCTGGGGTTTCCATTATCGGCACGTAGATGTTGGCATTTTCCGCGAGGCCGACCTGGGTGGTGCTGGGGGTATTGGCGCGGATGGCCTGGACGCCGAGGCCGTGGGCGAGGATGCCGTGGTGGCGGACCTGGTTGGCATCGTGGTCGGAGAGCTTGAGGCCGGGGGCGAACCTGCCTTCGCGATAGCCGAGGTCAGTGAAGCAGGTCAACTCGTTGGTGGTCATGAAGTGAGAGACGCGGTCGGAGAGGCGCCTGGTAACGTAGCCGGCGTAGTCGGCGAAGGCCTTCGGGGTGTCGCGCGACTGCCAGCCGCCGTGCAGAGCCTGGGGGAGATCCCAGTGGAAGAGCGTGACGTAGGGGGTGATGTTGTGGGCGAGCAGCTCATCGACGACGCGGTTGTAGTAGTCCATGCCCTTGGGATTGACTGGCGCGACGCCGGTGGGAAAGACGCGCGACCAGGAGATGGACATGCGATAGGTGCTGACGCCGAGATTGTGGAGCAGCTCGACATCTTTCTTGTAGAGGTGGTAGGAGTCGTCGGCGACGTCGCCGGTTTCGCCGCGGAAGGTTTTGCCGGGGGTGTGGGAGAAGGTATCCCAAACTGAAGGTCCGCGGCCGTCCTCGGCGGCACCGCCTTCGACCTGATAGGCGGCGGTGGCGCAGCCCCAGAGGAAGCCGTGCGGGAATACCCGTTCGCCCGGGAGCGGCTCGGAGGATGCAAAGTCCGGCAGGCTAACGCCGGCGATGGCGGCTGTGGCCATGGCGGCTGCGGAAACTCCAAACTGGCGGCGGGTGATGGTATTCATGAGAGCTCCTGGGCGCATCAAAATGAAGAAAAAGTCGAGCAAAAACGTTTTAGCAGAGCATGCCGGGGGATGGCAAGTTCAGGACGCACAGAAGCGACGCAGGGGCGAGGAGCGCTGCAGATGGAAAGAGCCGCAGCTTCTTGCGAAGCTGCGGCTCTTTTGGGGTTAATGTGCAGGCGAACTCGAATGCAAAAAAACTACATTTCCTTGACGCCTTCGACGAAGGCCTTGAGCTTGCGGCTGCGGCTGGGGTGGCGCAGCTTGCGGAGGGCCTTGGCTTCGATTTGGCGGATGCGCTCGCGGGTGACCTGGAAGCTCTGGCCGACTTCTTCGAGGGTGTGCTCGGAGCCGTCTTCGAGGCCGAAGCGCATCTTGATGACGCGCTCTTCGCGGGGGGTGAGGGTGCGCAGGACCTGGGAGGTGTACTCCTTGAGGTTGACGCTGATGACGGCTTCAGAGGGCGAGACGGCCTGGCGGTCTTCAATGAAGTCGCCGAGGTGCGAATCTTCTTCTTCGCCGATGGGGGTTTCGAGCGAGATGGGTTCCTGCGCGATCTTGAGGACCTTGCGGACCTTGGCGACAGGGATGTCCATGCGGCGGGCGATCTCTTCGCTCGATGGCTCGCGGCCGAGCTCCTGCACAAGCTGGCGGCTGGTGCGGATGAGCTTGTTGATGGTTTCGATCATGTGCACCGGGATGCGGATGGTGCGAGCCTGGTCGGCGATGGCGCGGGTGATGGCCTGGCGAATCCACCACGTGGCGTAAGTGGAGAACTTGTAGCCGCGGCGGTACTCGAACTTGTCGACGGCCTTCATGAGGCCGATGTTGCCTTCCTGAATGAGGTCAAGGAACTGGAGGCCGCGGTTGGTGTACTTCTTGGCGATGGAGACGACGAGGCGCAGGTTGGCTTCAATGAGCTCGCGCTTGGCCTGCTCGGCGTCCATGTCGCCCTGGATCATTTCGCGCTGGGTGCGTTTGAGCTCAGCGATGGAGACGCCGGCGTCTGTCTCGATTTTTTCGAGATCGACCTTGCAGTTCTTCTGCTGGCGGCGGTATTCCTTCTTGAGCTCCTCGCTCTTGGAGGCCTCGAATTTTTGATCGAGGGAGCGAATCTGGCGCTCGAGGGTGCGCATGGTGTCGACGGTCTTGTTGACTTTGTCGAGGAGGCGCTTGCGCTCGATGGGAGTGTACTTGAGCTCGCGGACGATGCGCGAGATGAAGACTTTTTCGCGGGCGATGAGCCAGCGGGTGTGGCGCGCGGCGGAGAGCTTGGCCTTGTTAGCGCCGGCGGGCACGGGAGCCTGCTTCTCTTCGAGCGCGGCAATCTTCTTCTGGTGCTTGACGAGCGCGTCGATGCGGGCGACGGTGGCTTTGACGCGGGCCTGCACGACATCTTCCGTGAGCTCTTCCTCGTCGAAGATGACCACTTCTTTTACGTTGCGCACGCCGCGTTTGAGGTCTTCGCCGAGGGCGACGATCTCGCGGATGACGATGGGCGAGCGGGAGATGGCCTTGAGCACGCGGAGCTGGCCGCGCTCGATGCGCTTGGCGATTTCGACTTCGCCTTCGCGGGTGAGCAGCGGAACGGTGCCCATTTCGCGCAGATACATGCGCACGGGGTCGTTGGTCTTCTCGAGCGTGCCCGGCGTCAGGTCGAGCTCGACGTCCTCGCCCTCTTCAAGTTCGAAGTCCTTGTCGGTGCCGAACTTGGGGCTGTCGAGCAGGTCAATGCCCTGTGTGCCAATGGTGGTGATGAGGTCGTCGAGGTCGTCGGCGGAGCCGATCTCATCCGGCAGGATGTCGTTGACATCGCCGTAGGTGAGATAGCCTTTTTCCTTGCCGACCTCGATGAGGCTGTCAATGTCGTGTTCGAATTTGTCGTCAATTGCCAAAATAATCCTGCTCTCTGAATCGAATCTTGAAAATCAGCACCGGGTTGCGCAGCGATGCGCGGCCTGTCTCCGCGGGCCGAAAAATATTTCCTCAGGAGGAAATATGGGCACGCGCAAAGATGGACCTGCGGTCACCCGCAAAAAATAAGCGGTTTCAGGTAGTTGCTCGGATCAGGATGACAAGCGCTTCAGGATTCACCTGGTTCGCCCGCGAGCCGAAGCTCATATGTGGGGCAGAGGGGCGCGCATCCTCACAGAGATCAATAGATTACCACAGCCGCTGCCGCGTACGCCAGACGAAAATTGATTGCATTCGGGGCGCATGCGAACCGCTTGGCGGCTGGGGCGGGTGGCTTGCTTCTCGCACCCGCGCCTGTTCTTGTTTATTAGACGCACGGAGGGGCTGGTTCGATGCATGGGTTCGCCGGGGAATCGGAGCTTGCGGCCGGCCAATCAGGTTGGGCGGTCAGCGTTCGGAGGGCGGCGGTTGTGGAGCTGTCGAAGCGTGCGGTCCAGGTCCAGTTTTTGCTGGGTGAGGAGGGCCAGCTCGGTGAAGTCGCCGCGGCGCTCGGCTTCGGCGATGAGGGCGCGGAGGTCGCGCAGGCGGACGGTGATGGCGCGCTCTTCGAGCTCCTGGATGGCGCTGAGGACTTCGATTTCCTGGGGCGGTTTGGTTTCGGCGAGGAGCGCTTCAGCGAGGAGGGCGCGCTGGGCGGAGTCTTCCACGACGCTCATGGGGTCGTTGGCCTGGCGGTTGGCCAGGGCCTGGAGCGCTGAGAAGGTGCCAAGGTGCTCAAACCAGGCTGGTTGCGTGGCGATGGCATGGGCGGTGAGGCGGCGGGATTCGACGTGCTCGGGGTCAGTGATGGCGAGGGCACGGAGGAGGACTCGTTCGACTTCTGTGAGGGACGCGGGGCGGGTTTCGATGTGGTCGCGGCGCTTGAGGGCGGCCTGGCGGAGTTCTTCGCGGAGGACGGCGGAGTCGATGCCGAGTTTCTGCGCGGCGTCAGCGGCGAACTGGTCGCGGGCCAGACGCTCAGGCATGCGGCGGATGTGGGGCAGCAGAAAGTTCATGGCCTTGAGCTTCTGCTCGGAGCTGGCTCCGGGAAAGAGCTGGCGGGCGCGTTCGATGAGGTAGTCGGACTGGCGTCGCGCGCCGCGCAGGGCGGCTGTGTAGGCTTCGACGCCGCGTTCGCGGATGAAGCGGTCGGGGTCGAGGCCTCCGTCGAGGGTGACGATTTTGATGGTGAAACCCTCTTCAGTGAGGAGGGCGATGGACTTTTCCGCGGCGTTGGCACCGGCGGTGTCGGGGTCGAAGTTGACCAGGACCTGGGAGGTGTGGCGGCGAAGGAGGGCCACCTGCTGCTCAGTGAAGGCCGTTCCAGAGGTCGCGATGACGTTTTGAATGCCGCGCAG
>Ga0181528_10002733_pt1 | contig 10903 bp, 11 predicted proteins | sample PEATcosm2014_Bin_47_FD_119742 | JGI IMG/M metagenome (GOLD analysis project Ga0181528, IMG submission 119742) | Peatland microbial communities from MTU Mesocosm Facility, Houghton, MI, USA - PEATcosm2014_Bin10_10_metaG | ecosystem: Environmental > Terrestrial > Soil > Wetlands > Peat | place... | reverse complement strand
CTTGCTCAATGTTGCTCATCGATTTATTCTTTTCGCGAACAAGAAAAATATTTAATTAAGGTAAATTTAAGGTGCGGTGGTCGGGATTGGAGAACCGCACGAATCGAGCGAAGAAGAATTAGGCCACCTCTTATCCATGCCATCGGTGTTATCCGTGGTCGTTTTTTTGTTTCGGTGTCCGTCTGGAAAAAAGGCGAACCACGAATTCAACGAATCAGAAGAAGTGAACAGAAGGGCGCAGCGCGGGCTTCGCCCGCAACCCAAGAATTATTAACCGCAGAGGGCGCGGAGGGCCGCTGAGGGAAGAAGAGAGACACCGATCCTGCATTCGTAAATTGTTGCTGATCGAAGGACTGCTCTTCGAAGTGAGATTCTAGTCTGATATACAGATTGTTTGCCCTTGTTGCAGGTTTATTCATGATTGTCTCAATCATAATTCACAACTCGTTCAATCCCGTCTTTCTGCTTCAATTCATGGAAATTGATCAATAGTTCGACGTGAAGAGTATTTCTCGTCTTCCCTCAGCGAACCTCCGCGCCCTCTGCGGTTAAATCTGATCTTTTTGGACTGCCGAAAGACCAGGACTGTGTTTAGCCTCTTTGAATTTCACAATTTGGTTGCGGGCGCAGCCCGCGCCGTCCCCTTCGGTTCAAACTTTTTCTCTTCTTCCCGTGTTGAACGATTCAGCGTCCGCGATTTTGGGGGCGGTGAGAAGTTCTGATAGTCGATTGCGAACGTCGCGTAAGGACACTGGAAGCTCCATCACGGCACTGTCCGACGACACGAATAGAGGTTTCAACTCGCGTGCTGCCGTCTTGTTCAAGATGTAACAAACGACAGTCGAAGATTCCGTGTCTTTCCAAGATGCATGAAATGCTTCGAGATCCGACGTGGTTGTGATCATTCCGCTATAGACGATTGCCGTTACATGCCTGATCGACAGCAATTCTGTTGCTTCAGACAGCGTTGCGGCTCCCAAAACATCGAATCCATGCGACTTCAAGTATTGCAGAAATACGTTACGGACCTCACCGTCGCTGTTGACGTACAAAACCGTGGGCCGAATTTCTGCTGTCGTGTTTTTTGTAAGGACTCGTGTCTCTTTGCCTGAAAGCCGAAGTTCAATGGGTGTCGCGCCAGACAAGGAATTCGATTGCACCAGGACTTCCGTTTCTTTTGCGAACTTTTCGATATCGTCCGGACGCGTCGAATTCGCTTCGAAACGTATTTGAATTCGATCGCGCACGTCAAAGGCTTTCATCCAGGCCATCCGTTTCAGCGTGGTTTCAGATTTGTCGATGGCGACCACCATTGGAGGCCAGCTGACAAAACGTTCCAAAATCGATTCCATCAAGACTCGAATGGTAGGGGGCGGACAAAACGAGACGTAACCGAAAATCATCATCAGGCCGAACGTCCACATGCCCATGCAGGCCCCAATCCCGAAGTGCATGATCACACCGATCATCAACATCAACGGACGCAAATGACGGCTCCAAATGAGGTACGCGAAAGAGACCTCCCAGAGTAGAACGACCATCGTCATTACCTGCAGCAACCAGGGAAACGCCGCCAGCCATGTCATATCGGTCGATTGATATTCGTAGTTGGCAAACGCGCGCCACATTGATTCGCCCGTCCACCAGCTACGCCCTTGCAGTTTGGAAACACCCGCAAAAAAATAGATGATGCAGTAATGAACCTGAGTTAATCGCAATGCCAGTCCCGCCGAGACCGAACGTGGAACTCGCAGATCGATCGTTGTTTCTCCCGCTGCCAGGGACGCTTGTGCGACGCGCCGACGTCGTAGAAGACTATCGACCGAATACATGGCTCCCGATGGCCCGATCATCAGATACATCGCCAGAATACCGCTGATTTGGTCGAGTCCATAATCGGACAACTGGCCGCGATTGCAGTATGAGACGAGGATGACGAAAGCCAGTATCGAAGTGATTCGAGTCCAGCATCCGCACCAGAACAGCCCTAATACCACCAGGCAGATGATGTGGACCGTCGAATACCATTCTATGGGAGCGAACCACCAGAAGGAAAATGCCCACGAGTCTCGCTGGACGAACTGTAGTAACTCGGCGCTATTCCAGCCATTGGGGCCTAATAACCCCTGTAAGTCCAGGCCCCAGACGAGATGTGAATAAAACAGCATTCCTCCGGCGAGCAGCCGCAATAGACAAAGTGGTGCCGGATCGGCTGGTGTGAACCAGAATCGATTCCATGCCTTGGCGACAGAACTGATTTGTTCGGCTAACCAGGCGGCAAATCGAGGAAGCTTGGTAATGCGTGCCATCATGGGGAAATCAACGAACTTCACGACCTAAAAGAGATTAGTGGGCGCTCTGATTGACTGCCGTTGGTAACGGTACCGCAACCCCCACTTCAGGCGGTTCAACTCCGCCAGAAGTACCCTGCGGGATCGAGTTGGTGTCATCGCTTTGCAAATGCAATGGTGCTGCCGGAGCAATGACGGGCGGTCGATAAGGCTCAGCGAGTTCCGTGGCGAGGTAGCTTCCCAATTCAGTTTCGGTGAACGACGATGTTTCGTTCAGAGATTTGCCTGCGAGGACGTCATCGACGGATGGGGTGTCGTGATAAACCAGGAAAAGAGTCGCCTTCACAGCACCCGTCGTGCGACAAAGGTTCCGAGCGATCGCTCGCTGTAGAAGAGGTCGATATTCCTCGGGACCGTTGCCCAGAAATTCGGTCAACATGAAGTGGCGATGATAAAGAAGTCGAGGTCGAATCGTTCGATTCGGCAGTTGGACGGAACGAGTTGTTCCATCGGAAAATTCGAGAACGCATCGAACGAGCGAACTTCCCGCAGGTTCCGGCGAAAAAAAATGAAAACCGTGATTGAGATAAAGTAACTGCAAGTACCCAGCGACCCATGTCCACGCTGACTGCATTAGGGGAGTTGCAGGCTCCACGGAAGCGGGTGCAATGATCACAGCGATCAGGTGATAGCAGAGCCAGGCGTTGAGGATGACTGTTCCGACGATTCTTACCCGGAAGGAGCCCGTCACCGATTTGCCAGTGGAGGTTCCGTCCACATCGATGGAATTCAATTGGAGATGACTTGCGGACATTTCATGTTCCTGAAAACAGCTCGGTGGGAACTCGACTATTCCCACCGAGTTTGAAAGTTCCGACTCGTTTCATCCGCATCCGACCGAAAGCGAATCATTCCAATTGTTTAATTCCATGGAAGGGACGACGATCGGCTGATCGATACGCCTATCGCTCAACCAAGGACAAAACATTCTGACTTTCGGCGCCAGCAACGCGAACTTCAACAGTCTTGCCGGACTGAACTTTTACCACCGATTCGGCGACAAAAGTTTTTCCATTGCTTTGAACTTCGACTTTCACGGGATAATCGTAGTCCTGATTCGTTTTCGTCACTGGAATCGAGAATCGACGAAGCGTCCCGAACGATTCAACTTTCTGATTCACGCAATAAACAGCAGCGTTTTCGGGTACGCTGAGTACGAGAATCGCTGGCGCGACGGTCGGTGATTGACGCGCCGGGACAATCGTCTGATTCGTTGTTGGATTTTGCGAAACGATGACACCAGATGCCTGAGGTGTCGACGTGTAGTACTGTTGCGGCTGACCGCCCCATGAACCGCTGGAACCGTTGCCCCCCGATGACCCACTGGAACCACTACCTCCCGACGAACCGCTGGAACCCCACGAGCCGCTCGAGCCTCTCGAGACTCGCATTCCCGACGAACCACCCGAGCCAGAAGACCCACGTGATCCCCATGAACCGCTGGAACCAGATGACCCGTTCGACCCTGACGAGCCGCTGGAACCTGACGAGCCACTGGAGCCGGATGAACCACTGGAGCCGGATGAACCACTCGACCCGTGTCGCCGACCTGCATGAGCTTGTTGTGGGTCAACCATCATCATCGAACAGACGACCGCAGCCGCAATGAAACCAATTCCCCTTTTAGACATTCTCATCCTCCTTTAAGAAATGAACCATCAAACGGCAGAACGACCACCATTCTGAGTGTTCTTTCACGCGACAACCTTCATTGAGATTTAAAAAGCGAATCCCGAAATCGCATCATTTTGAAAGGTGAATCCCTAGTGAACTGTCAGTTCAAAAATCAACTGGGAAGATTGGCGAAAGCACGAAGAATAACGGCACATGTTCAAATACGATAAATAAACAGAATGGATCGCGAACGCAACCGATTGGGCTGGACTTTTTTGTTAACTTGGATACTTTGTGTCACGTGGGGCAATCAAAGAAAGTTCCAAGTCGCGTGTTTCGATGGTGCAACGCGACCCGAATTTTTGCCTGCATTTCCAAGATAGCGCAATCTAATCTGCGATAGAAAAATGCCCTCGCGATCACCCGTCTATGGCGGATTTTCCGCCCGATCCAAAAATCTGTGACATCAAAGGAGTCGATGCATGTCGAATTTCTTGTGGACTGCTTGCCTTTGTGTGATTGCGAATTCGATGGCTACTGTCACTTGGGCGGGACGCGATGACAAGGCGACATGTTGGCACGATTCTTTCGCGGAAGCCGAAGCGTTGGCCCGCCAGCATCAACGACCAATCGTCGTTCATTTCTACGCAAACTGGTGCGGACCCTGCCAGACGATGGAGCGAACGGTCTTGTCACAAACCCTGACTCTCGAATTTCTTGATTCACAGGTGATCGGAGTCAAAATCAACAGCGACCATCACCGCGATCTGGTCGGACGATTTGGCGTATCATCACTTCCCACCGATATTTTCTTGAATTCTCAAGGTAAAGAAGTCGCACGGACGGTGGGAATGCAAGATTTGAGTGTCTATTTAGAGAAACTTCGACTACTGTCCAGCGTCGCAATATCCGCAACAAAAAAAATACATCAAGTCGCAAATCCTCCATTGCCAACAACGAACGAAACTCCGGTCCAGAAAACGCCGAATCAGTTTATTGATATCGTGCGGTTGGTTCCGTTTGAACGTACTGCGCCACCAATTTCACAGATCAATCATCGTAGGAACCAGGAACCTGATTCGACAACAATTGCGCTCAGCACAGACGTTGACAATGATGGGTACCGGTGTGGATTGGGCGGCTTTTCGCCCGTCGCACTGGCGATTGCCAACGCTTGGAAACCGGGACTCGCCGAGTTCGCCACAGAATTTAAAGGTGTCAGGTATTTGCTAACAAGCATTGAAGAAGTCCAACTATTCAACAAGAATCCCGACGCCTACGCACCGTCACTTCACGGGTTTGATCCTGTCGCCATGCGCGATTATCAAAAACTGACCGTTGGCAAAATCGCGATGAGCTTCTATCACGAACAGCGACTTTTCTTTTTCGCATCGGAGGAAAGCCGAAATACCTTTCGTTGCGATCCCGCTCGCTACAGCAGCGTCACGGACTTGCAACTTTTTCGACCCGAGACAAAGGTGGCGTCGAACGATGCGACAAATTGACGATCAATGGGTCTCGTGATTTTTTCGTGAGACTCGTTCGGAGTGAAGTTCGTCAATTTTGCGGTACTTGTTACAATTCTGCTCGCACTCTGAAAGACACCGAGGTTGTTTTTTGGAAGCCCTGGCAGGAAGAACCATGAGATACGTGACCGCTTCATTCCCTACAGGACGGTTCCTGGTGGGAATACTGATCGCAATCAACGGACTGCAAGTTAGTCATCGGATCGATGCTCAAGATATTGGCAAAGGCCCAATCTCTAAATCTCAGCAATCTCAACCCGTCGGTGAAAAGTCCGTCACGAACACGTTTGGATGGCATTCGGATCGGCCGTATCCAACACTTTCTGTCGATGAGGTGCTCGACAGACTGACGAAGTCGACGGAAGAATTGATTCAGAAAAAAGTCGTCAAAGGCGCCGACGAACTGCGTAAAAACTTGGACCGCGTGACGTTTTCGATAGCGCTGATCCCGGCACTTTCGAAAGAGTTGTCAACTCAAGAAGTTTATCGTCGTACCAGCGAAAGCGTGTTTCTCGTTGCGGGAATGACGAAGCCGACGGAAAAGGACGCGGATTGGAAAACCTCGTTTTCGACGGCATTTGTCGTCCATGAGGACGGTATCTTGTCAACAAGTGCCCATGTCTTCGATCATGACGATCACGATGATGCCGTCGTTGCGATGGACATTCGAGGTAATGTTTACCCGGTAGTAGAAGTGCTGGCGGCGAACCGCAAAGCCGATACACTGCTTTTCCGGATCGGGGCGAAAGGGCTGAAGCCGATTCCGCTGGGGCAGGAAGTCGCACCAGGTTCACCGGTGCGCGTGATGGGACATCCCGGTGACAGCTTTTTCTTCTTTTCCTCGGGTCATCTGGCAAATTACGAGCGCGACGAGGATAACAATTCCTGGCTGAATGTCACCGCCGATTTTGGTCAAGGTTCGAGCGGCGGCCCCGTCATGGACGAGGCTGGCAACGTGATTGGCCAGGTCAGCCGGACCTACACGTTGTATGCGAGTGGCGATTCTTCCAATCGCAGTCGTCGTCGTAGTAGTTTGACTCAAAAAGCCAACGACGCTGACGCCAAAGAGAAGAACACCAAGGATGCCGATGACGAGAGCGATCCAGAGGCCAAGAAAAAATCGGACCCGCAAATGGTTTTCAAGGCATGTACGCCAGTTTCAGCGATTCGGGCTCTACTGAAATAGCGGGGTCGGTGTTTCTTCGGAATCTGGCAGTTTCACTCCTGATCCTAAGAATCTCGCGTTTCTTGCCATGAAACACGAGTGAAATCCGTCGTTTTGTTGAACCATTCGAGCGTGTTCGTCATTCCCCAACCGTGATGTTGGTTGCAATTCCCCGGCGGGCCGATTGAACTACTGCATCGCCCGTAATAACATGCGCTGGAAAGGTGGATCGATGAGAGGCCCTGGATATAAGGTGACGGGTGACGTCAGGCGGACTTGGCGCTGTTCGAACTGCGGTTTCGAACGCAAGTTGCTGGGCGACGTCACGTCGTTACTTTGTCGCTGCAAAGAGGATGCGTGGATGCAGATCGTCGCGGAACGAACAATTGTTCCGCGCCCCGTTCAGCGTCCAAGCGATTTGGAACGACGACCAATCGATTTTGGCATCGAACCTCCTCCGCCAACTCCGCCGAAACCCGAGGCCACCATCGTCAAGTCGGCAATCGACCATAATTTCGACTCCGTGCTGGAATCGACCGAAAATGAATCGAAACCAATGTCTCCTGAAAAAACCGTCGATCAATCCGGCGACGAAGAAAACTGGGGCGAAGGAATTCTTTAGAAGGAATAGTATTTCACATGTCGAAGGGAAATGTGCTGATCGGTCAATCGGGAGGACCGACATCCGTGATCAATTCATCGCTTGCGGGCGTGGTTGATGCGGCAGTGAAGGCTAAGGGAATTGGCCGAGTTTTTGGAATGCGATACGGCATCGAAGGCGTTCTGAACGATTTCCTGGTGGATCTTGGCAGTGAATCTTCGGATGTGCTCAAGGGTCTTCGATCCACGCCTGGTAGCGCACTGGGATCGAGCCGATTGAAACTGAAGGACGAGCATTTTCCCGCCGTACTGAAGCAACTCAAGAAATACAACATCCGTTATTATTTCATGATCGGTGGGAACGATACGATGGACACGATCCATCGTGTCACAAAATACGCCAACGAAAACGGTCACGAAATGATCGGGGTCGGTGTACCGAAGACCGTCGACAACGATCTTCACGGAACCGACCACACGCCCGGTTATCCGAGCGCGGCACGGTATGTGGCCTTGAGCGTTTTGCAAGCGGGAATTTTGGCACGTGACATGCAAAAGGTCGACCAGTTTGTGATCTATCAATCGATTGGTCGCAGTGCCGGCTGGTTGCCTGCCGCGGCGGCTTGTGCCCGACGCGGTGGTGAATCGGCACCACATATTTTGTTGCTTCCCGAACGACCGTTCGATCGAGAAGCATTTCTGGCGGCGGTTGTCAAAGCGCATAAGAGTCACGGGTTTGTGAGTATCGTTTGTGGCGAAGGCATCACAGACCGCGATGGAAAGCCCGTTAGTGTTTCAGAAACCAGAGACAAGTTTGGCAATATCGAATTTGGCGCGATGGGCGGAACCAGCGCTGCGATGATGTTGCATCGAATGATCTCGGATGAATTCGGTTGGCGCGGTGAATTTCAGGTCACAGAATCTTTGCCGATGTGTTCCGCCGATCGCGGTGTCAAACTTGATTTCGATGAAGCATTTGCCTGTGGACAACAGGCGGTCAAACTCGCGACGAAAGGACACGGAGGCGTCATGGTCACGATGAACCGACTGAACAAGCCGGGTGAGAAGTACCAGATCGACTTCGGCACAATTTCGTTGAGCGAAGTCGCCAACCACGAGCGACCGATGCCCAATCATTTCATCACAAAAGACGGATTCGGCGTGACGAAAGCGTTTCTTGACTACATCCAACCATTGATTGGTCCGTTGCCGACGTATGCAACACTCGCCGCCAAACGAGCAAAAGCTTGAAACAGACCAAGCCTCGTCGAGGCTTTTGGCGGCATTTTCACTTTGAGTTTATCACTGGAACGACGACGTGATCGCAGACCGAACTCCCTATTCAAATTACAATCTCATCGGTGACATGGTTGCCGCGGCATCGGTCATTCGTACGTTTGATCCCAGCGTGGTGAAACCTGCGGCCGCCGAGATCGCAAAGGCCGGAAAATTGCTGTTAACCGGCGAAGGATCGAGTCGCATGTTTCCCGCGAAGAGTGTGATCGCGCACTCTCGCCGGAAAGGGTGGCCGTGCAACGTCGCCACCGAAGCGGGACGTCAATCCCAAGAATATGCATTGACCGGCTGGGCCGTGCTTGGAATGTCGAATTCCGGTCGAACCGCCGAAGTCATCCGATTGTTTAACGATCTGAGGGGATCGGGCAATAATCTACGCTACAGCCTGACGGCGATGCCTCAATCGACGCTTGAATCGATGGCCGCCAGCGGGCACGTGCTGAAGTGTGGGAAAGAGGGTGCCGTCGCGGCGACGAAAAGCGTGGTCGAGCAGGCACTGTATTGCCGAGCGTTATTGGAAAGCATCGCCGGACAAGAGACCCTGGCCGGGCGACTCTCGACGCTGGCGGATCAATTTCTGGCCGCACTGGAACTGCCCGTCGACATCGAAATTGCAAAAAAGCTAGCCCGCGCATCATCCATTTACTTCGCAGGCCGCAACGATGGAGTGGCTGAAGAGCTGACGTTGAAGACGAATGAAATCACTCGCAAACGAGGGGATTTCCTCGAAGGAACGTATGCAGTACATGGGATCGAAGAATCGATGCAAGCGGACGATGTGGTTGTCTGGATCGATCCATTCCAAGAATCCGAACAAAAGTTTCACGACGTCCTGGTCAAAGGAGTGGGAATGACCGTGATTGCCGTCTCGACCCGCAAGACGATGTTCCCAACGATCCAGATTCCGGACGCAGGCGACCTGTCGTGCTTCGTCCAACTCGCCGCAGGCTGGAATCTACTGGTCGAAGCCGGATTGCAATTGGACATCAACATCGACAAGCCCGAACGCGCAAGAAAAGTCGGCAACGAATTCGTCGGTTAACAAAACAATCGTGAGAGAAATTGGTTGAAAAATCGATGCAGCCTGATGAACGGCCAAGGACTGAGTCCAGCCGTGCAGGAAAAGGATGGTCGTCATGGAGCCGATGCGTCTCGATATTTAAGGCAGTTCGGACAATACCACGGAGCTGTTGTCACTGCTTTCGGGCTGCGTTTATGACAAATTGCACAGAGGTAGCGTTTGCCTTTAACGGCCGTTTTGGGACGGGTCTTCTTTCCAGTCCTTAAAATGTTCTTTGCCATCGGACCTCCAAACAACCTTTCAATTGGGTTATCGGCTCATTTTCCATTCCCACGCCTCACCGATTTCCTCATCCTGTGCCGTCCCGATCCGAACAAAGTTCAGTTTCCGCAGGATGGATGTCGAAGCATTTTCGTGCGGAAGTGTTTGGGCCAGAACGTCGATCTTATCGTCGGCTTCTTCGACAATGGAAACGAGCCGCTGTGCCATTTGGGTCGCAATTCCCTGGCCCTCGTAGTCGGGAAGAGTGAAATATGCGATTTCAACTCGGTTTTGTAGCGGCGGTGACTTGAACGCACACGATCCAACTACCTGTCCGTCTCGCAGGGCAAGATAGGCGATCCAAGGACGCAGAAACCCGGACTTTCGATACATGGCGGCGCACGCTTCACACACTGAATGCGCCACGTCTGTCAATGAAACCACTTCCGCTGGAAGTCCGTCAACGCCGATCTCGATCAGTCGAATGTTCATTCGAATCCCTCACAACCGGGCTTGGTTTCGTTATGATGCGATTGAGACATTTCGGCTAGCCTTACCCGACTATACCAATTGCCTGTTTGTTTTCAACCGATGGTTAAGATGGCAACCTGATGGTTCGCATTATCTCACGCGAACGGATCTCGATTTTCCCCCACATTTCACCAACGACCCACTCCCGGATTTCGTAAGTATTGGTGGAGGGAAACAAGAGGCAATTTGAAGGTCAGTGCCTCGGCCCTCTAATCGGACAGGCCTCGTGAGTGGGATTTGGAATGTCCGTCGTGAAGGTCCGCCTGGACTTTGCTCCGAAGGTCACACCCACGTTTTCCCCGCTTACGAGGTTGAACTCTTGCCACCAATCGGTGGCTTTTTTGTTCTCGTGCCGTTTCATGCACGCCCTTTTGGTGTCCTGGACGGAATGTCCGACGTTGCATTCTGTGCAGCCGGCACTACCGTATCACACTGAATGGTATGGTATACTCGCTCAGTTCCGTTTGCCCAAGCTGATTACAGGAGTCGCCGAATGATTTCCCTTTCAAGCGAGTCTGTACTCATTCTTCTTGGTTGT
>Ga0181528_10002732_pt1 | contig 10910 bp, 9 predicted proteins | sample PEATcosm2014_Bin_47_FD_119742 | JGI IMG/M metagenome (GOLD analysis project Ga0181528, IMG submission 119742) | Peatland microbial communities from MTU Mesocosm Facility, Houghton, MI, USA - PEATcosm2014_Bin10_10_metaG | ecosystem: Environmental > Terrestrial > Soil > Wetlands > Peat | place... | reverse complement strand
GCCTATGTGCGCGACCGCAGAACCGATCGGCCACATGCTGAAGCGGATCACGTACATGGCCCCGCCGTGCATGCACCCCTGGAAAAGCCCGTTCAATGTGGCCTTCATCTGGCGGGGCGCCATCCAGTTGTTGGTGGGGCCTGCGTCCTTTTCGCGAAGGCTGCAGATGAACGTGCGGTCCTCAACGCGCGCCACATCGGAAGGATCCGAGCGCACGTAGATGCAGTTGGGTCGTTTGATCGGGTCGAGACGCTGGGCGGTGCCGTGTTGCACCATGAGCGCCACCATCCGGTCGTATTCCGCCGCCGATCCGTCGCACCATTCGACGGCTGCCGGCTGGCACAGTTTGGCCATCTCTTCCACCCACGCGACCAACCGGGCGTGGCGAGTGGGGAGGGACGGACGTTGCTTGATTGCGGTGGGGAGGTTCTCGATCGTAGTTTGCATGCGCGTGGAGGCCATTAGCTTATCGGATGCCAGTCGGATTCGCTGCTCAGGTTTTGCGTAATCGTGTGTGGAATTTGTGTTTTCGTTTGCGCCTGGGCCCTCATTGGGGCGATGGTGACCGTCGCGCTCAGTACATGTCGAACGAGATTCCATCGCCGCTATCGCGGAGCAAGAGCATTGTCGAACATCTTAAGGCCTCTCAGATCTGGAAGGAGTACGAAAAGGCCTTTTCGGATGCCACCGGACTCCCTCTGGGCCTGCGCCCCGTGGAGACCTTTCAGTTTCCGCTCGCCGGGCACAAGAATGAGAACCCGTTCTGCGCGCTGCTCGCCCAGACCAACAAATCCTGCTCCGCCTGTCTGCAGATGCAGCATGAGATCGCCGAGGTTGCCAAAATCGAGGCGCGGACGCTGCGATGCTTCGCAGGACTATGCGACACGGCGGTTCCGGTCCGGGTGGGTGAGAACCTGATCGCCTTTCTCCAGACGGGCCAGGTGTTTCTGCACAAGCCGAGCAAGAGCGAATTCAGTCGGGTGGCGCGCCAGTTGCTCGACTGGGGGAGGGAGATTGATGTGGGCCGGATTGAAGAGGTTTACTTTCAGACGCGGGTCATTCCCAAACGGCAATATGAGTCGATCGTGCGCCTCTTGGTCATCTTCTCCCAGCACCTGGCGGCGGTGAGCAATCAGCTTATGGTGCGGGAGGAAAGCGCCGAGGCGCCGATGATTGCCCGGGCACGGAGCTATATTGCCGACCATCAGGGCGAGGAACTGTCACTCAAGGAGGTCGCCCGAGCGGTCAACACCAGCGCATTCTATTTTTGCAAGATGTTCAAACAGGCGACGGGCCTGACGTTCACCGATTATCTGGCGCGGGTCCGGGTTGAGAAGGTGAAGAATCTTCTGCTCAACCCTCACAAGCGCATCAGCGAGGCCGCGTTCGAGGCCGGCTTTCAGTCGCTCTCACAGTTCAATCGGGTCTTCAAGAAGATCGAAGGACTGTCGCCGAGCGATTATCGCGACCAATTCGCTCCGGCTGCGGCGTCGGCGGCCATCTGACGGGCGAGCCTGTTGTTCGGCGGCAGGCAGACGCTAGGCCCGCACGGGAAGCGGGCACAACGCCCTTTTTGCAACGGCGCTGTTCGCCTGGAGGACGTTGGCCGGAGCATACCGGCACACGTCGCAAAAGGCGCGGATCTCCCGATCGGCGAGGGCGCCGAAATTCAGAAGCAACTCGTCGACACACGACGTGAAGGCCAGATCGTCGAGGTGGTGCTCGCTGCGGGGCACCGTCTGCGCGACAAACGCGAGCGCGGCCTGCCCCGCGATGAAGTAGTTGATAAATGGATTCATCCGGCAGTGGCAGGTCATCCCGAGCGGGCGGGCCGACGGCGTGCGCCTGGAAAGCCACTGGTGGCTGGATTTGTTGCGAAACAGGGCGAACAGCTGCTGCAGCGATTCATCCATGAGAAACACCAGGGAATCCGGATGGCCGAGCGGCGTGGTCGCCGGAGCGGCACGCAAGAGGATCTCCCACTTGCGCTTGATCTCGGCGCTGTGACCATCCAGCGCCTCCAGGTACCCTTGCTTCATCGTGTCAGTGTGGCAGGGAACGCCGGGCTCGGCAGCGCACCGTTTGGCAAGCTTTGCGCATTTCTTGCATGTGGTTGTCGACTCGCGGAGGCGGCAAAGTGCCCGAGGCCCGTGAAATGCCGGCGAAGAATGCGCGGGTGCGATCGCGTTGATTACCCGCTGGCACCGAAACATCGAATGCCATTTGCCCGCGGAACAGCGGACGGCCGAAGGAGCCGCCACCGGTCGGTTTGGCGCGCCCTGAAGTTGCACGCTCCCCGGTTCAGCCCGCGATTTTCCGGCGCAAGATCTCGTCGACCAGCCTGGGGTTCGCCTTGCCTTTCGACTGCTTCATCACGAAGCCCTTCATTGCATTGATTGCGATCTCCTTGCCGGCCTTGAAGTCTGCGACGGACCTTGGATTGGCTGCGATGGCCTCGGCGCACCAGCGGTCAAGTTCATCCGTGTCCGTGGATTGTTTCATTCCCTTGCGCTCGACCAATGCCCCGGGCAGCTCGCCGCTCCGGAACATCTCATTGAAAACCTCCTTTGCGATGGTGCTGGAGATGAGGCCTTCGTCGACAAGCTTGACCAGTCCGGCAATGTGCGCCGGGCGGATCTTGCAATCATGCAGCGCCAACTTTGCGGCGCCCAGTTCCCTGAGAAGATCGTTTGCAATCCAATTCGCTGCGGCCTGCGGTTTGCCGCAGAGCACAGCCGTCTCCTCGAAATAATCGCTGAGCCCGCGGTCCGGGACGAGCACCGCGGTGATCGTGTAGGGCAGTTGATAGGCGTCCATCAACCGCCGCTGCTTGTCGAAGGGCAGCTCCGGGCATTCCGCACTTATTCGCGACTGCCATGCCTCGTCGACCTTCACCGGCATGAGGTCAGGGTCCGGGAAATATCGGTAGTCGTGGGCCATTTCCTTCGAGCGTAGCGACTGCGATGTCCCGGTCTGGCCGTCGTAGTCCCGGGTTTCCTGGACGATGACACCGCCCGAATCGATGACCGCGGTCTGCCGCTTGATCTCGTGTGCGATGCCGTCGCGCACGAAGGAGATCGAGTTTAGGTTCTTAAGCTCGACCTTTGTGCCCAGTGTGGCCGCCCCGGCCGGCCGGATGGAAACGTTTGCATCACAGCGCAACTGGCCCTTCTCCATGTCACAATCCGAAATGCCGCCGTAGATCATCACGTTCCTGAGAGCGGTGAGATAGGCGAACGCCTCCTCGGCGGTATGCATTGCGGGTTCGGAGACGATCTCCATCAAGGGCGTTCCAGCCCGGTTGTAGTCGATGAGCGATTCGTGGCCGGAGTGATTGAGTTTGCCCACGTCCTCCTCGAGATGAATGCGCGTGAGGGGGATCCGTTTGTGCTCCCCCATGATATTGCGCGACGATCCTGGAAGTTCGATCTCAACGGCGCCGCCGATGCAGATGGGCTGGTCGTACTGGGAGATCTGGTAGTTTTTCGGGCTGTCCGGGTAAAAATAGTTCTTCCGGTCCCATTTGCAGACCGGTGCGATTCTACAACCCAACATCAGTCCAACTTTGATGATGCGGTCGAGAGCCGTCTTGTTCATGACCGGCAATGCCCCCGGGAGCGCGAGCACGACCGGATCGGTCAGCGTGTTCGGCGGCTCGCCGTAACCGGCGGCAACCCGCGTAAACATCTTCGAGCAGGTTTTGACCTGCACATGGACTTCAAGACCGATGACGGCTTCGTAAGGCATCTGCGGTGGCGAGTAGTGAGAAGTGGGAAGCGAGTGGTGAGGCACCAGATGCTGGCAGCCAGAATTTCAGTCAACACCCCGCTCAATGGCGTTGATATAACCCTGGAGAAGGCGGGAGACTTCTTCGAGTCCCAACTGCAGCTGCCGCGTGTCGGCATATCCAAGATCGTAGGCGAGGATCAGTTTGTATAAGCACTCATCAGCGGATCCCTGGGCTATATTGTAGAACCGGATCTTGTCAGGCCTCGTGCGCTTTCGGAAACCCTCGACAAAATTCGACGGTATGCTCGTCGCGGCCCGCCTAAGCTGCGATGTCAGCGCGTAGAGCTCGTGTCGTGGAAATGACTCTGTGCATCGATAGAGTGCCAGCGCAAATGCATGGGCTTTCTGCCACACTATCGCGTCGCGAAATGGCTGTGATTTTTCTGCCATGCTCGGTACTCGCTACTCGCTACTCGCTGCATGTCAAAGCTTGGGATTCATCCCGTTCCACCCATGCGCCTGCTCGTAGGCGCGGGCGATGGCGAGCAGGCTGGTTTCCTGGAAGGGCTGTCCGATGATCTGCAGCCCGATGGGCAGGCCTCCCTGGGTAAAGCCGCAGGGAATCGAGATGCCCGGCAGCCCGGCGAGATTGAGGCTGATGGTATAGATGTCGCTCAAGTACATCGCCAGCGGATCCGACGACTTTTCGCCCTTTTTGAAGGCGGCCGTCGGCGCAACCGGTGCCAGCAGCGCATCGACCTGCTGGTAAGCCTTGAGAAAATCCTCCCGGATCAGCGTCCGGACTTTCTGCGCCCTCAGATAAAAGGCGTCATAATAGCCGCTGCTCAGCACATAGGTGCCGAGAATAATCCGGCGTTTTACCTCGGGGCCGAAACCTTCCGCGCGGGATTTGAAGTAGAGGTCGATTGCGTCAGTGGCGTCCTTCGATCGGTGACCGTAACGAACGCCGTCATATCGGGCGAGATTCGACGACGCCTCGGCTGTCGCGATGATGTAGTAGGTCGCGATCGCATAATCAGCCGCCACGGGCAGCGAGACTTCCCGGATCTCGCAGCCGGAGCTCCGATAGAACTCGATCGCCTTCTGCACCGCGTTGGCGACTTCTGGATCCAATCCCGGTCCAAAATACTCCTTCGGCACGCCAAGCTTCCAGGGGCCGTGATGATGCTTGATCTCAGCGCGATAGTCCGGAATCGGTGCAGGGTAGGATGTTGAGTCGCGCGGATCGGGTCCGCCGATGACTCCGAGCAGCAATGCCGCGTCGTCCACCGTGCGGGTGAAGGGCCCGATCTGGTCGAGCGACGACGCAAACGCAACGAGGCCGTAGCGTGACACCAGGCCGTACGTCGGCTTGAGACCCACAACCCCGCAGAGCGAAGCCGGCTGACGGATCGAGCCGCCGGTGTCCGACCCGAGTGCCAACGGCACCTCCCCGGCGGCGAGCGCCGCAGCAGGTCCGCCTGAACTGCCCCCTGGGACGCGCTCGAGATCCCATGGATTGGAGGTCGTCTGAAATGCTGAGTTCTCCGTCGAGGAACCCATGGCAAACTCATCCATGTTCAGGCGGCCCCAAAGGACCGCCCCGGCATTCTTGAGCCGCGCCGCGACCGTGGCATCATAGGGAGAAACGAAGTCGGCCAACATCCGGCTGGAGCAGGTCAGCGGTTGACCGGCGACGGCGATGACGTCCTTGAGGCCCACCGGAATGCCATCGAGCGCTCCGAAAACCCGGCCCGCTGCGCGGCGGACATCGGACGCCCGGGCCTGGCCGAGGGCGTCGGTCTCGTCAAAAGAGTTGAACGCCTTGACGCGGGCCTCGACGGCCTTCGTCCGATCAATAAACGCCTGCGTGAGTTCGACCGATGAAATTGTCCGCGCCTCAAGCAGGGCGGCGAGCTCTGTGGCGGGTTTGAAGATGAGATCGGAGGACATGGGGATGGCGCACGGGGAGAGAGTCTATTGAGTAGCGAGTAGCGAGTAGTGAGTAGCGAGTAGCGAGTAGTGAGTAGCGAGTAGTGAGTAGCAGTAGCGGATGGCGAGTCGATCGGGGCGGTGGCGTTTTCTGATCCGACAGTTAGTCGGTGCGTGCGCGTTCAACTGCTGTCAGACGAGAGCATTTCGAATTCGTAAAGTCATTTATGCTATGCTCGTTACTGGCTACTCAATGCTCGCTCCTGATTGTGCGTCATTCCACCACCACCGGCACAACGACCATGTTGTCACGCTGTGCGGGCGCATTCTGGAGAGCGGCTTCCACCGGCAAACCCGGCTGGGACACGTCCTCGGCCCAGACGTTGGCAACCGGGAAGGCGTGGGCGGTGGGCTCGACCTGGGATACGTCGACCGCACTGAGCTTGTCAATGTAGCCAAGAACATCGCCCAGCTGGCGCGAAAAGGTTTCTTTTTCGGCGTCGGTGAGTGCGAGTCGCGCGAGGTTCGCAACGTAATCGATGTCGATTTTGGTCTTTGGTGCCATGGAAGGAAAATATGTAGTATGTGGGCTGATCCGCGATTCAAATGGAGGAACGGTCAAAAATCGCCTGTCCCTCGACTTCGCCCCTCGACCCACTCGGGGCCGTGAGCTTGTCGAAACGTCTCGGGACCCTGAGTTTGTCGGACAGGCAAGCGGTCTGCCCACATCGCCATTTCCCCGCCTCCTTGGCAATCGGCAAAAGCTCCTACTGCCTCATTGCCGCCGCGGCCGCCTCCTGGAATTCGCGCCGCATGTCGGAGCCGTCGGAATTCGGCAGACCGGCGCGTTGGATCATCATTATGTAGATCACGCCGCGCCGGGGGTCCGCCCAGCTCTGTGTGCCGTGCGCGCCACCATGGCCAAAGGTCCCGGAGGAAAGCATCTCGGTGACACCTTCGGGATGGTCGACAAGGCAAAAGCCCAGGCCCCAGGCCGATCCTGGGAGAAAACCCGCCTTGATGCCGGCAGTTTGTGGGCGGGTCATTTCCGCCACGGTCTGCGTCTTCAGAATTCTGGCGCTGCCGGCTGTGCCTCCATTGAGGAGCATCTGATAGAATTTCGCGACATCGCCTGCCGTCGAAAACAATCCGGAACCGCCCATTGGCGGACGTTCCCGGTCCGTGATGGCGCCGCCGTACATATAATAGATGGTTGCCGGCTCAAGTTTGCCCGTGTCCGGATTGCGCCGGTAATTCGTTGCGAAACGCTTCGCTTGTGCGCTCGTTGGCCAGAAGGTCGAATCCTTCATGCCGAGCGGGTCAAAAAGCCGCTTCTGCATGAATTCGGCGAATGGCACTCCCGAAACAACCTCGACTACGCGGCCGACCGCGTCGAGTCCCGGAGTCGAGTAGCTCCATTTGGTTCCGGGCTGAAATTTCAGCGGCTCACGAGTGACTCCTTTTATCATCTCGGCGAGAGTCCAGTGGGGTCCGAATGCCGCGTATTCTCCCATGCCGCTGGTATGGGTCAGCAAATCCCTCATGGTGATTGGTCGCGCAACTGGTACCAACACACGGCGGCCTGCAGTTTCGTCCTGCACAACCCAAAGGCCGTGGAACTCGGGCAGGAATTTCTCAACGGGATCGCTGAAGCTGAGCTTGCCTTCGTCGACGAGAATGCCCGCGGCCACGGCTGTCATCGGCTTGGTCATTGAGGCGATCCAGAACAAGTCGTCGGTCTCCATCCTTCGGTCGCTCTCGAGATCGCCCCGGCCGACAGCCGCGAGGTGGAGGACGTGATCCTTTGTTGCGACGAGCGTCACGGCGCCGGAAATTTCGCCCTGATTCACGAATGCCTGCATCCGTTCCGGGATGGCGGCGAACTTGTCCTGTGCGTGAAGGCGCGCGAGTGTGCACAGCGCAAACGCGAGGAATGAAACCGTCCGGGGAAGAGTCGGTAGGCGCATGGTGGACCTCAGTAGAGCATGACCGCCGTGTGGCTCAATAGTGAAGACAGGACCCTGGCATGGAGACGCGACGCTCTCGTTCGCGCGCCCGAAGAGCCGGCAGAAGGTTACGTCCGCACGCTGATCGTGCCGTCGGTGGCGATGGTTTGCTGGATCTTGGCCAAGACCGCGTTGACTTCGTTGTCCGTCAGGGTCCGGTCGGCTGCGCGAAACACGAGCGAGAATGCGATGCTCTTCTTCCCTTCGGGCAGGCCCTGGCCCTTGTAGACATCAAACACCGCGGTGCGTTCGACAACGAACAGTCCGCCGACGGCGGTGCGCGCCGCCTGGGCGAGCTTTCGGCGCACCTCTTCAGCCGGGGTGGCCGCATCGACCACCAGCGCAATATCGCGCAATGCGGGGGGATACTGGCTGAAATCACGGTAACGCCGCGGACCGACTTTGGCGGCAAGTTTCTCAGGGAGGATGGCGAACATTCCTGCGATTACCTGACCGTCGATTCCGAGCGCGCGAACCATGGCCAGATTCATGAGCCCAAACCGGGCTTCAAATCCATGGGCCCTCAAATCCCCGACGGAGGCGGAGTGTCCCTCCTGCCAGCCGAAGTTTGGACCCGAAACGGGCGCCCCTGGGAATGCGGCCAGATCCACATTGGCATGGGTGGCCAGGATCTGCACACGGTTCTTCGCTGTGTAGAAGTCTGCAGGGGCGCGTTGGAGCCATTGACGCGCTCTTTCCTTGCTCTGCACCTCCACGAATCCCGCCGCGGCGCATTCGTAAACCTGCCCGTCGCGCTCCACGAAGATGCGGCCGACTTCAAACAGCCGGGTGACGCCGGTGCCGCGTGACTGGTTGAGCTGGAGCGACTGAAGGAGCCCGATCAGGAGCGTGGAGCGAAGATGCGACTGGTCCTCGACGAACGGGTTTGCCAGGGCCAGTTCCTGAACCGACGCGGCCGACATCCACTGGCCGACTTCAGTGGCGGATCGCAACGTGTAGTTGACGCATTCATGAAAATTCTGGCCCACAAGGAAGTCGGTCGCCTTGCGGTTGAAAATAACGACGGGGGCGTCGTCGCCCAACAGACCCGGGGCGGACACCACGCTCGGAGGAATGCGGTCCGTGCCGTGCAGGCGCAGAATCTCCTCCACCAGATCGATGGGGCGGTCAAGGTCGCCGCGCCAGCTTGGCACCGACACGGTCCATTGCGGTTGTCCCTCCGGCGTCAGCTCCTCGCGGACGATCGGAAGCTCGAGCGCGACAAGGGCGGCTTTCATCTCGCTGTCGGGAATGTCGAAGCCGAGTTGGCGGCGCACGAAAGCCGGGGTGAGATTGATTTCTGTTTTCCACGGCCGGTCCTCGCCCACTTTGCAGTACGGTCCAACGACCTGCCCGCCGGCGGTTTCAAGGATGAGGTCGATGGCACGATGCGCGTCCTCGGGCAACGTGTGGGGATCAACACCCCGTTCGTAGCGGTAGGAGCTGTCGGTGGAGAGGCCCAGTTTGCGCGAAGTCCAGCGAATGCTCGACGGTTTGAAGTACGCCACTTCCAGCACAAGGTCGGTTGTGGTGTCGTCGACCTCTGCGTTGTTGCCGCCCATGATGCCGGCGATGACGAGCGGCTTGGCGGCGTCGGCGATGACCAGCATGCGGTTATTGAGCACGCGTTCCTTGCCGTCGAGCGTGACCAACTTTTCGCCGTTGCGCGCAGGACGGACGACGATCCGCGCCCCTTCAATTTTCTTCGCGTCAAAGGCATGCACCGGCTGCCCGCTCTCGAACATGACAAAGTTGCCGACATCGACGACGTTGTTGATGGATCGCAATCCGATCGACTTGAGTCGCTCCTGCAGCCACGCCGGGCTCGGGCCGATCTTCACGCCGGTGATGACGTGTGCCGTGTAGAGCGGGCAATCGTCCCCGACTTCAACCGTCACGCTCTCAAGCACGTCGCGCCGCTCGGGCGCGCCGATCGGCAGGCCGGCAAACTTGACCGGCGGATATGTGAGCTCCTTGCGGAACCAGGCAGCGAGTTCACGCGCCAGTCCGAGGTGGCAGAGCCCGTCGGGCCGGTTCGGTGTGATTTCGACGTCAAACACGGTGTCGCCGGGTGGCAGGACATCGTTGATCGATGCTCCGAGCGGGGGACGGCCGTCAAGTATGAGCAGACCTTCGTGGGCGCCGCCGAGGCCAAGTTCGTCCGGCGAGCACATCATCCCGTCGGACAGCTGGCCGCGGATCTTGGATTGTTTGATCACGAAATCCCCCGGCAGGATGGCGCCAGGCAGTGCGACGGGCACGCGGTCGCCAACCTTGTGATTGGGCGCTCCGCAGACGATGGTTTTCAGGCCGCCGGCCGGCCCGACGTCGACGGTGCAGACCGTCAGCTTGTCCGCGTTGGGATGTTTCTCGCGGGTGACCACCTCGCCCACAACCACGTGCGCCAGCGGCGGCAGGCCCGTGCGGATGACCTGCTCGACCTCGAAACCGAGAAAGGTAATGGCATGCGTGATGTCGTCGACGGAGGCGTCGAGAGGAACGTAGTGCTTGAGCCAGGCAAGGGAGATCTTCATCGGAAAGTAGCGAGTAGTGAGTAGCGGGTAGTGAGCAGCTCACGGACCGGCACGTTCCAGTCCGTTGATGTAACCATGTAGCGACCTGGAAACCTCCTCCAGGTAAGCCTGGAGATTCGCGGTGTCTGCGTATCCAAGATCGTGCGCGAGAATCAATTGATAGAGACACTGGTCAGCTGAACCTTGCGCTGTGTTATAGAAACGAAGCTTGTCGGGTTTTGTGCGTCGACGAAAACCCTCGACTATGTTGGAGGAAATGCTCGCAGCAGCGCTGCGGAGTTGGGAAGTGAGTCCGTAGAGCTCATGTTTCGGGAATGACCCCTTCTCACGATAGAGCGCAAGCGTGAAAGCATGCGCCTTCTGCCATACCAACAAATCGCGAAACGACTGGGATTTGTCTGCCATGCTCACTACTCGCTGCTCGCTCCTCGCTACGGCGCTCAGGAGAACTGCGTCAGGAACCGCAGGTCGTTCTGGTAGAAATAGCGGATGTCGTCGATGCCGTAGAGCATCATGGCAAGGCGCTCAAGGCCCATGCCGAAGGCGTAGCCGGTCCATGCATTCGGGTCGTATCCGACCGCCTCGTACACGGACGGATCGACCATGCCGCAACCGCCGATCTCGATCCACTCCTTGTTCACCTTCGGAAGGTGTTTTGCGGAAAGGTCGACCTCGAAGCTGGGCTCGGTGTAGCCGAAATAGTGCGGGC
>Ga0181528_10002731_pt1 | contig 10910 bp, 6 predicted proteins | sample PEATcosm2014_Bin_47_FD_119742 | JGI IMG/M metagenome (GOLD analysis project Ga0181528, IMG submission 119742) | Peatland microbial communities from MTU Mesocosm Facility, Houghton, MI, USA - PEATcosm2014_Bin10_10_metaG | ecosystem: Environmental > Terrestrial > Soil > Wetlands > Peat | place... | reverse complement strand
GTCGGCTCGATGAACAATTCTAAAAACGCGACTGTGTCGTTGCCGTGAAAATGCTTCGCCATCGTCCGCCAGAAATCGAAGGTCTCCGCCTGCGTGGTGTTGTAGGCTGTCGGCGGAAACAATTCGGAGTTGTTGCCGAAAAACTTTTCCTCCTGCAAATTGCCGATGCTGTGCCAGTCAATGATGACATACAGTCCCGTCTCCTTTGCCCACTCAACGCCCTGGTCGAGCAGCTTGAGGTAATTCTCCTTGCCATGGATATGCCACGCGGCTGGATGCACAGGGAAGCGCACGATGTTCGCGCCCCACGACTTCGCCATCTCGAAATAATGTTTGTTCCACTGGCCGTTGCGTTCGAGCTTGTCCGGGTCGCTCGTGTCGAGGCCGCGGAAAATGATCATCTGGCCGTCGGCGGTGACAAAGTGATTTCCCTGCACGCTGACGTGGCTTAATTGCGCGAAGGCCTGCGTGGATAAAATCGCGGCACAAAGCCCGCCAAGGAGAATTTTTTTCATAACAATGAATTGTTTAGTGTGTCTTTAGTGTGTCTTGTTGCCTGCGGAAATGGCGGCCAGCCGGTGCATCGCTTCGAGACATGCGCGTGAGGCATGATAGGGCTCCTTCCATTCGCTGACCTTGGGTTTCGTCGGATCCACCTTGCCATCCGGCGCGATCCGCCAGAACCATTCGCCGTGGACGCGGTCAACCAAGTGCTGCTCGATGTAATTCCAGACATTCAAGGCCGCCGTCAGATATTTTTCCTCGCGTGAAAGCTGGTAGGCGTTCAAAAATCCCACGACCGCCTCCGCCTGCGGCCACCATTCCTTGCCTTGGTCAATGACCTTGCCGCCTCTGCCCTCGTAACACACGCCGCCGTCCGGTTCGACGCCTTCTTTCAGCGTTGCTTCGGCCATGAGCAGGGCCGTAGTGCGGACTTCCTTGACCAGCGCATCGTCGCCGAGGACTTCCGCCGCCTCGCACAACAGCCAGCTGCCTTCGATGTCGTGGCCGAAGGTGTAACTGGTCGAACGAACCTGCCAGCTTTCGTCAAAAAAGGAATTAAAATTATAGGTGCGGGCGTTGAAAATCTTGGTCTGAAAAATCCGGATCATCTCCCGCAGGCGCGCGGCGACGCGCGGATCCGGCCAGACGCGATACAGATTCGCGAACGCCTCCATGACATGCAGGCTCGTGTTCATGGATTTTTTTGCCTCCAGGTCCTCCGCGCTGATGCGCGTTTCCGGGCCGGCCTCGGACCAGTCACGCCGGCAGCTTTCGATGTAGCCGCCGTTCTTGGCGTCGTGCGCGTGGATTTCCAGCAACTCGAACAATTCCTTGGCGCGCGCCAGCGCCGGCGGCGAGTTGAAAGCCTGGTGATATTCCGACAGCGCGTAAATGTAAAACGCCTCGCCGTAGATTTTCTTGGTATCGTCCTCCACGATGCGGCCGGTGTCGTCAATCTGCCAGATTGCGCCGCCATATTTCGCGTCCCAGAAACGGTTCATGGCGAAATCCAGCGCGCGGTCGGCCATCTCGTGATAGACGCCGTCATTCTTGGCACGATGCACGGCGGAAAACGTCCAGAGCAGCCGCGTAGTGATGATCAGCCCCTTGGGCTGCGTGCGGTCGGGCTTCAGGTCGTTGGAGAGCCAGGACATCCAGCCGCCGTTTTCACGATCCAAAGCCGGGCCGCACCAGAAAGGCATCAGGTTTCCATACAATTGGTCGCTGACGCGCCGGGAAAAATCGTTCAATTGATTCGAGTCCATGAAAACTGCGGTTTAATTTTTGTCCAGCTTGTAGGCGATTTCCACGCGGGCAATCTGGGTTTCGCCCGTCAGCCCGATTTTCAAAAACCGGGCATTGCCATTAAAGTTTTCAACGTGGAAAATCGCCGACTTCCAATAGCCGTAATCGTTCGCACCAACCGGATGATCCTGCCGGTAGGACTTGATCGGTTGAAAAGTTTTTCCATCGGTTGAAACAAAAAATTCCAAATCGGCCACCTCTTTCGGAAAAAAGACGAACACGCGGAAACCTTCGATGCCCGCCGGCAATTGATACGTCAGCGAATCGCCGGTGTCGCCCGCCGCACGCGTGCAGTCTTCCTTCGCCTTGCGGGAGTCGTGGGTCTCCAGCCGGAGCGCGCCCGAATGTGCGCTCGTTCTGCTGAAGTCGGCGAGTTCATCCACCAGCGTCGCGTGCGTGACCGTGACCGGGCCGATGATGTTGGAAGGCTCGGAGGTTCCCTGCGCGTTGTTCGCGCGGACGCGATAATACCAGTTTCCCGCCGGAACATTTTCGTCAGTGAACTGCGGGCGATACTGTGTAAACGCCTCGTCAACATTGGACGAAATGGCAGTCCACTCGCCGTCCGTTTTTGCGGCGCGCTCGACTTGGTAGCTTTTTGCGCCGACCGAACCTTGCCACGAAATCATGGCGGCATCGGCAATCGGCAACAACATCGGCGGCGCGGGAACCCGAACCGGCGGCTCCGGCAAACCGCGAATCGCAAACGCGTCGGCGCGGACGATGTCGAGCAGCTTGATCTCGTCGTAAGGATTTCCCATCACCGAGCCGGGCCAGTGAAAGGCTTTATACAAATCAGCGCCGTCGGGTTCGCTGTGCCAGTAAAAGCCACCGGTGCGGTTGCGGAAGCGCAGGCTCCACAGCAGGCCGCCGGAAACCGGACTGTCCATGATGGCCTGCATCGCGTCGCGCATTTCGCCGGTGCTTACAAAACCAAACTCGCCGATGATGTAGGCCTTTTTGCCGTCCACCAGTTTGGCGTAGTCGCGGATCTGCTGCGCCATCGTGCGCGCATCGCGGGAACTTGGATAATGATGCGTGGTGACGATGTCCACGGCGGGGCAGTCCAAAATGTCCGGGCGGATGCCGCCGTCGAAACCGTCCATGACGAGATGATTCGTGTCCACGCTTTTGATGAACGCAGCGACGGTTTTCGTCCACGACGACGGGCCGCGCAGCTCGTTACCGGTTTCCCAGCAGAGAATCGCCTTGTCATCGAAATACCGCACGCCGGTCAGCGAATTGGTGCGCGTCAAAACGTAGCGAACCATGTCCTCGTAATCGGCGATGAGCTGCGGGTCGGTCCAGAAACTGTTCTTCGGCTTGCCACGCCACGCGGCGAACTCCTCGCGGCCACCCTGCCACGGCCAGTTGTTGATGAGCGGGATGATGAGCCGGATGTGCTGCTCGTTGGCGAGCTTGAGCGCGAGATCCATCGTGCGGAAGCCGTCCTCGTTGTATTGGCCGAGGGCGCGGACATATTTGGGAACACTCGCATCTTCATCGGCGCGCTGAACCGGAATCGAATAGCTCCGAACCACCGTGCCGCCAAGTTGGCGGACCGTGGCGAAGGCGTCGGTCAATTCAAACTCATCCGGCAAAAGCCAGTCGTGCGGCGCGTTCCAGGCGAAGTTGTCTTCGACGATGAGCAGGTTCGGGATGTTCCAGGAAATGAAACGGAATTGCTGGTCGCCGTCGAACAACTTGCCGTCACGCGCGGTGATGAAATTTTGAAACGGAGCTTCCGCCGCCAACAAGGGAAGGGCGGACGCGCCGAGGGCGGCCAATAAAACAGGGAATCGCATTTCAGGCCTTTTCTAGTTTGTTATACCAGTTGAATTTCAGAATGGTGGAGGTGACGAGAAACACGCCGATGATCATGGCCACCCAATCCCACTGGCGCAGAACGATGTAGATGGGCATGGTGACCATGCTCAACTGCCAGACGATGCCGACGGCGACGTTGAAGCAGTCGCGCCAGAAGTCGCCGTTGGGCTTGAACGACGGGTCGTCCTGCATCACCTGGTCGCGGATCGGTCCCCAAAATCCCCAGGGCCGCACGTTTTTGTAGAAATTTTTCAGGATTTCGTCCTCTTCGGGTTCGCTCAACAGGGTTCCCAGCACGCAGCCGATGATCGAGATGACCAGGATGATCGGAAAAAGGTAGAGTGCGTTGACGCTGTAACCCACGATTTTTTCAACAATTGTCGGCACAATCATGGCGCTGACGATGCCGGCCACCATGCCATAGAAATAGCCGTAGCCGTTGAACCGCCACCAGATCCACTTCAGCACGTTGGCCATGACATAGCCGCCATAGAGCGCACCAACGATCCACATCATGACGTCCGTGATGCGTGTGGTCAGCAGGCCGAAGAGGATGCCGACGGCCAGCACAATCACCGACCAGATCCGGCTCAGGCGCACCTGCGTTTTCGCCGTTGAATTCGGATTCATGAACCGTTTGTAGATGTCGTTGACGATGTAGGCCGGTGCGGCGTTGAGCGTCGCGGCGAAATTGGACATGAACGCCGCCAGCAGGCCGGCCAGCAGCAGGCCGACCACGCCGACGGGCACATATTGCAGCACATTGGGCAGCAGTTCTTCAAAATCCGGCTTGGCCTGGCCGTGCAGTTGCGGCATGAAAAACACCAGCGCCATGACCGTCAGGCCGGCGATCATGAAATAGCGCGGGAACATCAGCACCACGTTGACCATGCCGCTCATCAGCGAGGCCTCGCGCGTGTTGCGCGTGGCCAGGATGCGCTGCATGTCGTAGTTGGGCGCCGGGCCGGCGAGGCTGGCCATCACGCCCTTGAAAAACATCAGGCCGAAGATGATGCCAAACAGTTCGTTGCCGTCCTGCTTGATGGCCGCGTTGGCCTGCGGCAAAATGTTGCTCCAGTCCAAACCCAGATGGTAGCCGAAAAACGGGCTGGTCCAGCCTTCCGGCACGGCGGCCTTGATCATGTCCGGCGACACTTTATACATCGCCACCAGTCCGATGATGATCGAGGTGATCGTCAAAATGGAAAACTGCATCACTTCGGTGATGACCACGCTGACCATGCCGCCTTTGATGGCATAAATAGAAGTAAGCGAGAGAATGATGATCGCGTAGATGTTGGCGTTGCTGAACAGCCCGTCCGTGTTGGCGGTGAAATGCCACGGCAGCATCACGTCGGCGAATTTGCCGATGCCCTTGAAGCCGTAGGCCAGCATCCCGACCACGTTGACCAGCGCGAACAGCACCACGCTCAAGTGCGCCAGGTTCGCCCCGGTGCCGCGGCCGAAGCGCGTCTGGATCCATTCCGCGCCGGTCAGCACGTTGGATCGCCGCAACCACGCGCTCACGAACACCATCAGGAAAATCTGGTTGAACGTCGGCCAGACCCATGGCAGCCAGATGCTCTTCAGGCCGTAGATGAACAGCACATACACCAGCCACATGGTGCCGGAAATATCGAACATGCCGGAGGCGTTGGAGACGCCCAGATAATACCACGGCAGCGTCTTGCCGCCGAGAAAGTAGGAGTTGAGGTCTTTCGCGCCGCGCCGCGCGACATAAATGCCCGCTCCGATGGCAAACAGGAAATAGGTGATGATGATGGCCGCATCAAGCGCATGTAGTTTCATGGATTAGGCAAGGCTGTCGTTTCGGCGAGTAAAATTCGAGGCAAATGTTTGTAGCGAATTTAGACGACACGCCGCGCTTGAGCGTTTCGGTGCCGGTGTCACTTCGGGAAAATCCCAAAAATCACTTCATCATTTCCGAAAGCATGGGTTCCATCGCGTCGGCCCAAATCTGGTAGCCTTTGGCGTTCGGATGGAGCAAGTCGGGAAACAGGTCGCGCGACAGCGTGCCGTCGGGCGCGAGAAATTTTCCGCCGAGGTCGAGGAATCTAACCTTGCCGCTATCGTCCAGTTTGGAAAGCCCGGCATTCACGGCCTTGACCTGCTCGCGAACCGGGTCGGTTTTTTCGCCGCGCGGAAAAACGCCGAGCAACAGGATTTTGGTCTGCGGCAGACGAACCTGGATTTGCCGGACCAAGTTGGAAACGCCCTCGATGATTTCCGGCGTGAGGTTGCGCGGCTGGCCGTTGTCCTCATAGCCGTGGTTGTTGGTGCCGATGAGCAGGACGACAACCTTGGGGCTGATGTTTTCGAGTTCACCGTTCTCCACGCGCCAAAGGACATTCTGGATGCGGTCGTAACCGATGCCGAAGTTCGCCGCGTGGCGCGGCGCGTAAAGCTGCGGCCAGATTTTGCTGCCGCCATTGCCCCAGCGCCAGCCGTCGGTGATGGAATCGCCGAGGAACAGCAAATCAATCCCGCCTTTTTTCGCCTCGGCCACATAGGCCTCGTGGCGCGCCATCCAGTTAGTCGGGAAAGTCCGCGGCGTGGGCACGAGCGCGGTGTTTTCGGCAAAAGCCAGCAGCGGGAAAAATGCCGCCAGAGCAAAAATGATGGAACGGATTTTCATTTGCGGAAATTGAATTTGCCCGGCGGTCAGGTTTTGGGATCCATCGGGAGGTGTGTGAAGATGGCCACCGCCTGCGCGCGTGAACGGACGTGCAATTTTTCGTAAATCCGGCGGATGTAGGTGTTCACCGTCGGCACACTGATGGCGAGCTTCTCGGCGATTTCCTTGTAGAGATAGCCGCGCGCGAGCAGCTCGATCACTTCGCGTTCCCGCGGCGAAAGGTCATTGGTGCCGTCCGTGCCGCTTTCGTTGCGGCGGAACGACTGGACAACTTTGCGGGCGATCTGGCTGCTCATGGGCGAGCCGCCGGCGTGGACGTCCTTCAAGGCGTCAATCAGTTCAGTGCGTTTGGTCTGCTTGAGCATATATCCGGAGGCGCCGGCCGAAAGCGCGTCGAAGATGTGGTTGGCGTCTTCATAGACGGTGACCATGACGAACTGGGTGTTGGGCAGGCGCGGCTTCAGGCGGCGGACGCACTCGATGCCGTTCATGCCGGGCAGGTTGATGTCGAACAGCACGACCGAGGGGTTTTCCACCGGCAGCCGGGCCAGCGCCGTTTCGGCGTCGTCAAATTCGCCGGCGCATTTGAAACCGTCGGCGTCACGGATCCAGCCGGCGAGGATTTCCCGCGCCGGCACGTCGTCTTCCACGATGGCCACCGAAATGTTGTTCACTTTCTGCTTCATAATCTAACCTCCGGCGGCCAATTGTCGTGTCCCGTTAATTGATGACAAGAAAAGGCCGATTTTAAGTTGTTTCCCGCGCGGAGGCCGGCACGGCGACGAAGAATTTGATTTCCGTTCCCGACCCGGTCGCGCTCTTAATCTCGCACCGGCCGCCGATTTTCTCCAGCCGCTGCCGCAAGTTTTTCAGGCCGTTGCCGCGTCCCAGCCGCTGCGTCTCCCAGTTGTTTTCCGCTGCCGCGACATCAAATCCTTTGCCGTTGTCCTGAATGATGACGTTGAATCCGGCCGCATCAATCGTCAGGGAAACGACGACCCGGTCCGCACCGGAATGTTTGACGATGTTGTGGAGCGCCTCTTTGAAGGCCAGAAAGACGTTGTGGCGCATCTCGGCGGTGATCGGCCAGTGCGGAAGCTGCAGCGGCACGTCGAGCCGGCAGCGGATGTTGATCGAAACCAGATATTCCTGCGCAAAATTTCCCAGGTAGTTGGCGAGGCTGTCCAGCGTGTCGTGGATGGGGTTGACGGCCCAGACGATTTCGTCCAACGAACGGGTCAGTTCACGCGAGGTGTCGAAGATGCGGTCGAGCTGGGCGCCGGCGTGCCTCGGATTGCTCAAATCACCTTGCACGGACTGGCTCAAGAGCGAAATGCGCGTCAGGTTTGCGCCGACATGGTCGTGGATGTCCTTGGCGATGCGGGTGCGTTCGCGTTCCACGGCTTGCTGGCGCTCGACCCGTTCAAGCTTGGCGCGCATCCGGCGCCGGGAAATCAGCCAGCCGCTGCCGGCCACCAGCACGGTGATGCCGAGCACCGCCACCGCGCGGAACCAATAGGTCTGCCAGAAATGCGGCAGCAGCGTGAACTCCAGCGACGCGCCGGTGTCGTTCCAGACCCCGTCGCTGTTGCAGGCGCGGACCTGGAAGGTGTATTTCCCCGGCGGAATATAACTGTATTCGGCGACGCGTTTGTTACCGGCGTCCTGCCAGTCTTTTTCCCAGCCTGCGAGCCGGTATTGGAATTGCATTTTATTCGGGGCGACAAAACTCAAGCCGGTGAAGTGAAATTCAAAGCGCTGCAAACCCGGCGGGATGCTAAGGTTCAGCTTGTCCTGCGGCCGGGCGGCAAGGATGCGGCCGTTGGCGGCAATCTCCTCGATCAAAACGGGTGGTGGCAGATGATTGATCTTGATGGATTCCGGATTGATCACCACCACGCCGCCGGAGGTGGGAACCCACAGGCGGCCGTCCGCCGTCCGGCAAAGGGAAGGTTGCATGCCGCCGGAACATTGGAGCGAAGGCATGCCGTCACCCAGGCCGTAGACGAGGCAGTCAATCGCATTGGTTTTTCCATCTGCGCAATCATCGAGCTGTTGTTGAGGAACCCGGAAAATTCCGTTGTTGGAGCTGATCCAGAAATTTCCAAGGCCATCTTCTTCGATTCCGTTGATGGAATTGCTGGGCAGCCCTTCGGCCGAATTGATCTTCGAGAAGCTCCCGGTTTTGAAACGGCACAAACCGCCGCCATCCGTGCCGATCCAAAGGTTGTCATGGGTGTCCAAGTGCAGACAGATGAGATAATCGGTTGAAAGCCCGTCGCCCTTGAAATATTGCGTGACCTTGCCGTTTTGCAGCCGGCCCAAGCCGCCGCCGACCATGGCAAACCAGATGGTTCCATCACGGGCTTGCGCGATGGCCCGCACATCCGGCAGTTTCAACCCGTCCTTTTCACCAAACCAACTGACCGCGCCCGCTTGATAACGCAGCAGCCCGCTGGCGGTGCCAATCCAGGTGACCCCAGCCGGCGCCTGCAAAATGGCGGTCATGGGAACCGTGATTTTTTCCAAACCTGTTGGCGTGACAAAATGGTCGCCCTGCTGCACGAAGATGCCCCCGCCCCAGGTCCCGGCCCAGACCCGGTGCTGGTCGTCCTCGGAGACGCACCAGACGAACTGGTTGGCAAACCCCGCGCTGGCACCGAAATGTTCCCAATCGCCGTTGCCCTTGAGATGGTATAATCCCGCGCCCTCCGTTCCCACCCAGATACCGTTGGCAACATCGGCGGCTGCGGAAAGCGGCACGCAACCCTGCCAATGGTCGGGCGGAAAAATGGTTTTCACCTTGCTCGGACTCAGGGCGACCAGGCCTTCGCTGCCCGCCCCCATCCACAAGGTTCCTTCCCGGTCTTCAATCAAACAGCGGATCCAGTCGTTTGGAAACCCGTTGGTGTGGCAGAAATGCAGGGCAGGTTGGTTCGAATAGAGCAGATAAAGCCCGCTGTCCACCGTTCCAAGCGCAACGCCTCCCGATTTGGTTTGAAGCATCGTCGAGAAGGAAGAACTGCCCGGATTGGCCCCGAGGTTTTGGGTCCAGACCTGGCCGTCCCATTTCCGCACCAACCCGTCGCTGGCGATCCAGAGCTGGCCGTCGTGGCTGGGACAGATGCCCAGAACATAGGTGCCCACCGGGTCGCTGGTGGTGGACAGCGGATTCAACTGGCCGTTTTTTAACGGGGCCATCCGGCCGGCGCTCACCACCCACAACTGGCCGGAAGCCGCCTGCTTCATGAGCGCCACACCATCATTGTTCGGCAGGGAGCAGGTCAACCCATCCCGGATGCGCTCCAGGGTTCCGTCGTCGTTCAGCATCCAGATGTCCCCCTTTTCATCGGCGTTGATGGCCGAGATTTTCCGGCGCACGCCGCTCTCCTGAATGCCGAGCGATTCAAATTTTCCGCCGTGATAGCTCGTCAGGTCGCCGCGCTCGTGGCCGATCCACAAGATGCCTTGCGCGTCCTCATACAGGCTGGTGATGCGGTCGCTTTGCAACTCCGGTGTGTTGGCGGTGTTAAAAACGGTGAACCGCACGCCGTCGAACCGCGCCAGTCCGCCGTAGGTGCCCACCCACAAATAGCCGTCGCGCGTCTGAACGATGGCTGTGACCACATTGCCGGGCAGGCCGCTGTCGGTTTTCCACGAACGCACAAAATACTTCGGTGCCGCCGGTTCGGCCGCGCCGGCCGGTGGAACCGCGCCCAAAACAACGCCCGCGAAAACGCAAAACCAAGTCAGGCTTTGCGCCCCGAAGCCGCGCCAGTTGAACCATGGCGCGACCAAATCCTTCGAAGCAGGCCGGCGGATGAACATGGGCGGATTCTGGCCGCCGCGAAAACCGCGCGCAAGTCAAACCAGTCCGCGCCGGGCTGTCGTCTGTGAATCGCATATGGCGCGGCATCGCCTTGATGCCGCTTTGGCTATTCAATGATGCCAATGACAAGTGTTTTGATGACAAGACAATCACTTTGAAAACCGGTTCATTGGTTGAACTTAAACGCACGCAACTTCAACCAATCATTAAAAACGATCAATGGTCATCAAATTCACATCTAAAAATGGGCGCGAATTATTTCAGTCGTTTTTGTTCAGCCTCTTATTTGTTGCGGCGGCCTGCCACGCCGGCAATTACACGAACTTTGACGTGGCGATTTATATTCCCGTCGGCGTCGTGCAAAGTTTTTCAGACCCGCAAAAGCTTGCAGACGACTGGGCGCGTATCAGCCGCCAGTTGAAGGTGGACAAGGTTTACATCGAGGTGCAGCGCAACCGGCAGGTGGCGGACGACAAACTGCTGGAGCAGGTCAAAAAATTCTTTATCGACCACGGCGTGCGGGTTGCCGGCGGGATGGCGTTGTCCGACGGTGCCATCGGCGGCCAGTTCAAATCGTTTTGCTACACCGATCCGCAAGACCGCGCGTTCGTGAAAGGCGTGGCGGAACTGGCCGCGCGGCATTTTGATGAAGTCATCCAGGACGATTTCTTTTTCAACACAACGAAAAACGCGTCCGACATCGCGGCCAAGGGCAACAAAAGCTGGACGCAATTCCGGCTCCCGCTGATGGACGACGTGGCGAAAAATCTTGTCGTCAGGCCGGCAAAG
>Ga0181528_10002730_pt1 | contig 10911 bp, 7 predicted proteins | sample PEATcosm2014_Bin_47_FD_119742 | JGI IMG/M metagenome (GOLD analysis project Ga0181528, IMG submission 119742) | Peatland microbial communities from MTU Mesocosm Facility, Houghton, MI, USA - PEATcosm2014_Bin10_10_metaG | ecosystem: Environmental > Terrestrial > Soil > Wetlands > Peat | place... | reverse complement strand
TGGCCGGAGACCAAGGTTGTATTGCGTTTCTGGATACTGTCGCTGATGTGCGCGCTGGCGGGCCTGGGAACCCTCAAGCTACGGTGAACTCCCCCCGGCCAACCTCCGCCGACTCCGCCCTCCCGGGCTTCGCTCCAGGCTCCGCCGGAACGGGTCGGACCGCCGGTGCGGATCTGGCGCCGCCAGCATTGTTGCGGCCGCTGATCGGGGAGCCCGTTGCAGTCTTCGGTGGCGGCGTCAGCGGCCGGGCGGTGTGCGAGGTGCTCCGGCGGATCGGCGCTCGGGGCGAAATCTTCGACGAAATGCCCGGCGCGGGCATGGCGCGGACGTTTGGACGGGCTGATGCGGAGAAGCGCCGGCTCATCGTGTTCAGCCCGGGATTCCGGCCTGACCACGCCTGGCTCCGTGCCGGCCGGGACGCCGGCTGCACCTGCCTCGGCGAACTCGATTTCGCGTCGCTGTTCTGGCGGGGCCGCCTCGTGGCGATTACCGGGACCAACGGGAAAACCACTCTGACCGAGTTTCTCACGCATGCGTTGAACGCGGCCGGAGAGCAGGCCTTCGCCGTGGGCAATGTCGGTTTCCCGTTCAGTCGCCTCGCGCTCCAGACCTGTGCGGCTGACGCGACCGCCGTCTGCGAGGTCAGCTCCTTCCAGGCCGAGACGCTTGAGCATTTCCGCGCGGACGCCACGTTATGGACCAACTTCGCGGAGGACCACCTCGAGCGGCACTCCGGCCTGCAGGCTTATTTCGCAGCCAAATGGAGTCTCGTGGCGCACACCCGGCCAGGCGCGGTGTTTGTCGGCAGCAGCGTCGCGCGGTATGCGCGGATCGCAGGCCGTGTTCTTCCGCGCGAAGGTTGCCTGAATACGGAGGACCCGGCGCCGGATGAACGCCTCGCAGGCACGCCGTTCGCGTGCTATCCTCAGCGCGAGAACTTCCAGCTCGCGCTGGCGTGGTGGAGGCACGCAGGGCGTTCCGAGGCTGCGCTGCATGCCGCCGCGCGCACTTTCCGGATTGGCCGCCACCGGCTGGCCCGGGTGGGTGAGTGCCGGGGTGTGTCATTCTGGAACGATTCCAAGGCGACCAACTTCCATGCTGTGGAAGCGGCGCTGGCGACTTTTCCCACACCCGTGCATTTGATTCTTGGGGGCCGGGCGAAAGGCGGCGATCTTGGCGCTTTCTTGGGGCGGATCACCGCAAAGTGCCGCCATCTCTGGCTGGTCGGCGAGACCCGCTCGTCGCTGGCTGCTCTCTGCAAGGACGCCGGACTCCCGCATACCGTCTGCGAGTCGCTCGATGAGGCCGTTCGCCTGAGCGCCTCGGCAGCCCGGCCTGGCGAGGCTGTGGTGCTGAGCCCGGCATTTGCCAGCTTCGACATGTTTTCCAGTTATGCCGACCGCGGCGACCAGTTCGAAAGACTGGTGGCCGGCCTCGGCGCGACTTCCATTTTGCAGTAGCCATTGCGCTGCTTACCGACTCATAATTCTCCATTCCGCATCGCCCATGAATATCTTGAAGATCATTGGTATTGTCGCCGGCATTCACGTCGTCGCCTTCTTTCTAATGTTTGTTAATCCCGGCTGCCGCTCCACGAGTGGCGCACCGGCTCCCACGAGCGGAGACACCCTGCCACCCCTGGCCGCAGTTCCCGCGGCGGCGGCGGCGGCGCCATCGGATGCCGGTTCGGGAGGCGCGCCCACCGTGACGCTCAGCATCCCATCAGCCCCGGTGCGTTACAGCCCGACGCGTCCCGGCACTCCTGCCTCTGAAGCGCTCGAGTCGACGACGCCCAGCGACGTGACGCCCGCGACCACCTACACCGTCGGGAAGGGTGACAGCTTGTCCAGGGTTGCGAAGAAGAATCACACCACCGTGGCGGATCTCATGAAGGTCAATCACCTGACGAACAGTTCAGTGCTGAGCATCGGGCAAAAGCTTCTCATTCCCGGCAAGGCGCCGTCGGCCTCGTTCAGCGAGGCAGCCGAAACCCCGGTTTCGGGCGGAACGTACACGGTCAAGCCCGGAGACACACTGGTGGTGATTGCGCGCCGCGCCGGCACAACGTCGAGCGAACTGAAACAGCTGAATCACCTCCACAGCGATTACGTGCAGGTCGGTCGCGAGTTGAAACTCCCGGCCGGGGCCTCAGCCGCCTCCATGGAGGTCGCGCACAGTTCTCCCGCAGCCGCGTCGGCCGGGCCGGCCTCCTCGGTGAAGACGCCTGAGGGCGCCGTAACGCATGAGGTCAAACCCGGAGAAACGCTAGGGGCCATCGCGCGGAAATATCACGTGAAGACGCAGGATCTTTTGGTCGCCAACAACATTGCCGATCCGCGGAAAATCCGCCCCGGCCAAAGTCTGGTGATTCCGGGTGGCGCCGGATCTGCCGCGAGTTCTGCGGCGGCCCCGAGTTCCTCCGCCGCGTCGGCTGCGGGGGTGAAATCAGCTCCTGCGGCACAAGCCAACCCGGCGCCTGCGGTTGCGGGCGCCGACACTGCGGCGGCGCCGGCGGCCCCGGATCTTGATTCCGGTGTCAAACCTCAGGCCGACGTGCCGGTCATCAAGGTCGATGACGGCGAGGGGACGAAGAATCCGTAACATCGGCCAGGATGTTTTATCTCCACAGTTCGCATGTCCCAGGAATCGTTTGAGAAACCGCGCTGGGTCGCGGCCATCAATCCCGCAACGGTCATTCTTGTCTGCGTTCTGAGCCTGTCGATTCTTGGGTTCACCGTGTTGTTCAGTGCGAGCGTTTCGCTCAAGGCGGATCCCTATTTCTACCTGAGCAAGCAGTTGCTCTGGTTCGCGCTCGCGGCAGTCGCCTGCCTGGTGGTGAGCCGCATGGATCTCGAGCATGTCCGGCGTTACGTGTGGGTTTTTGCCGCGGTGTGCCTGCTGGGACTTCTGCTTGTGCTTGTCCCGGGGATCGGCATCGCAGTGAAAGGCAGCCGGCGCTGGCTTGGCTTCGGACCGGTGCGGCTGCAGATTTCGGAATTCGCAAAGCTGGCGATGATTTTCGGTCTGGCCCACTATCTCGCCCTCAACCAGACGCGGATCAGCAATCTGGTCCGCGGCTTCTTTGTTCCACTCGGCTGGATTACGGGGTTTGCGCTGCTGATCCTTCTGGAACCGGACTTCGGCACGGCCGCCCTGACGTTCGCGATCGGGGTGATTCTTTTGTTTCTCGCCGGCGGCAGCCTGCGCTATCTCACAGGAGCCTTTGCCTGTGCGACCGGATTGCTCGTGCTCGCGGTGATTCACAATCCGAACCGTCTGGCGCGTTTTCTTGCTTTCCTGGATGTGGAGGGCAACCGGAACGCCGGAACCTACCAGCTCTGGCAGGCGATCCTTGCCTTTGCCGCCGGGGGAGTGCAGGGCGTCGGACTCGGCCAGGGGCGCCAGCAGAACAGCTTTCTGCCGGAGGTGCACACCGACTTCATCTTTGCGGTTATTGGCGAGGAACTCGGGCTCACGTTCACCATCGGCGTGGTGGTCCTTTTCGCAGTTCTTTTCGCCGCGGGGCTGTGCCACCTCCGCAAGGCCCCCAACCTGTTCCAATTTCTGCTCGTGGCCGGCTGTCTTCTTCTCATCACCCTGCAGGCCCTGATCAACCTCGGCGTGGTCACCGGTTGCCTGCCGACCAAAGGCATGTCTCTGCCCTTCATCAGTGCCGGCGGATCGAACCTTTTGCTGATGGGGATTCTTGTGGGCATTTTCCTCAACACGCAGAGGGCCTGGACGAGGCCCGCGCTGATGCACCGCGAGCGTACGCTGAAGGAGGTCATGGCGTGAACGGCTGCCGGGCGGCGGATTTGGCGGGGCGGAGGAAGGGGAGCCCATGAGCCGGTTTCTCATTGCGTGCGGTGGCACCGGCGGGCACCTCTCGCCGGGGATTGCGCTCGCGGAAGGGCTCAACGCCCGCGGCCACGAGACCACCCTCCTCATCAGCCACAAGAAGGTCGACGCCCGGCTGATCGAAAAATATCCGCAGCTGAGATTCGAGCGGATTCCGGGCGCTCCCTTCACGCTAAGCCCTGTTGGCTTTTTCCGTTTTGTGTCGCAGCAGTCGCAGGCGTTCTGGTACAGCACCCGGCTGATCCGGGCGTGGCACCCCGACGTGATCATCGGTTTCGGGGGATTTACCACGTCCGGCATCATCGTGGTTGCGGCCCTCTTCCGCCGGTCGGTGGCTCTGCACGAGGCGAACCGGGTGCCGGGCCGCGCCATCCGCCTTCTGGGCGGACTCGCCCGACGCCTCTATCTGCCGCCCGGCGTGCATCTGGGCGGGGTCCGACGGGCCCGCATGCGTTATGTCGGACTGCCGGTCCGGCGTGAGATCACCCGGTTGCCTCACGAAGAGGCGCGCCTCCGGCTTGGGCTCGATCCCGCGCAGAAGGTGCTTGTGGTCTTCGGCGGGAGCCAGGGTGCGGCGCCTCTGAACAGCTGGGCGCGCGAACGACAGGGGCGATTGGCGGAGGAGGACATCCAGGTCTATTGTCTGACCGGTCTGGGCAAGGGCGGTGCGGAGGTGCGCGAATTGCGCGGAAGTTCCGGCCAGACGGTCAAGGCAGTCTCCGTGCCGTTCTGCGACGACGTAGCAACTCTCCTGTCGGCGGCCGATCTGGTCGTTTCGCGTGCGGGAGCAGGCACGATCGCCGAACTCATCCGCTGCGCCACGCCAGCAATTCTGGTGCCGTTTCCTCAGGCGGCCGACAACCACCAGTGTGCGAATGCGCGATTCTTCGAACAGCAGGGAGGAGGACTGGTGGTGGACCAACGGTACCTGCCGGAGCTGGATCGCGAGGTCACCGACGTCATTTTCAACGACTGGCTGTTGCGCAAGTTTCGCGCGAATCTGCAGCGTATGGATCGCGCGAATTCGCTCGACCTCATTCTTGGCGATCTTGAGGAGCTCGCACGTCCGCACGGCCAGCCTGCGTCCGGGGAGGAATCTCCGCTGGAAACCCCATGACCGCAGACGGGCCACGATGCTTTGATCGCGACATCCGCACCGTCCATCTTGTCGGTGTCGGAGGCACGGGTATGGCGCCGCTGGCACTTTGCCTTCGGCAGAGGGGATTCTCCGTGAGCGGCGAGGATGATGCGCTGTCGCCTCTTGTGCGCCCCTGGCTTGAGCAGGCCGGCATCGCCCTCACGGCGCCTGGAGCTTTGCCGGAAGGCTGTGATTTGCTTGTGCGTTCCTCGGCCATCCACGCAGACCATCCGGCGCGGGTGAGCGCCCTTAAGCGAGAAGTGCCGGAGGTGCGCCGCGGCGAGATGCTCGCGGAATTGCTTCGCGACCGGAAGCTGGTGGCGGTCGTCGGTGCGCATGGAAAGACGACGACGACGGCCATGCTGGTCACTGCGTTGCATCGGGCGCACTTTCCTTGCGGGTGGCTGCTGGGCGGGTTGCTTGCGGACGAGTCGCTGCCGCCCGGTCGCCTGGGCGCGGAGGAGTGGGTCGTTGCGGAAATCGACGAAAGCGATGGGACCATCGACGGCTTTGTTCCGGAGATCACCGTCATTGTCAGCCTCGATTGGGATCATCCGGATCATTACGCAAAGATTGAACAGCTCGAGGAAACCTTCCGCCGCCTGGTCGCGCGAACCCGGCGGGCTGTCGTCTCAGATCCCCGCTGTGTGCTGTCCGCACGGGTGACCGCTGGCGCGGCTGTCCCGGTCTTTAGTTTCGGCGAAAACGGGCGGTATCGCGCCACCGCCACCGGTGAATCAGCGAGTCATCTTTCGCTTCATCTTGAGGGCGACTTTCCCGCGATGGAGGTTTCTGTCCGGGCGCGCGGCGCCTTCAATGCGCATAACGCGGCGGCTGCCCTGGCCGCGGCGCATCTGATGGGAGCGCCGCTCTCTCGTGATTTGCTGGCCTGCTATCCAGGGGTTTGCCGCAGGCAGCAGGTGCTTCGCGCAACGCAGCATCTGACCATCATCGAGGACTACGCGCATCATCCGACCGAAATCCGGGCGCTGCTCGCAAGCCTGCGCGAGCGGAAGTCAGGCCGGCTGGTGGTGGTTTTTCAGCCGCATCGCTTCAGCCGGACGGCCCGGTTCAAGGCTGCGTTCGCCGAAGCGCTGGGGCTTGCCGACCGGCTCTTTCTTCTCGATGTTTATCCTGCGGGCGAGGCCCTTATCCCGGGTGGCACAAGTGCGGATCTCGTCGCCGAGATTGCGAAGGCAGGCCACCCTTCGCACGTGATTCATCTGCCGGTCCGCAATCCTGATGTGGCCGCAGCGGTTCGCAGGGATTTGCAGCCTGGTGACTGGCTGGTTTTCGTCGGAGCCGGCGACATCGAACAATGGGCTCACGAATTTGCAGCGCAGAGTGATGGCGGCAGCCGGTCAGCGGAGGAATGGGATGGATTGGTAGCCGCGCTGCGACCACAGCTCTCGCCGGAGACGCGCTTGTCCCGAGACGAGCCGCTGGCGCCGAAAACTACCATGCGCAGCGGCGGACAGGCGCGGGTCTACTGCGAGCCGGCGGGAATTGACGATTTGCGGAGTGTGGTGCGAGAGGCCCGCCTCCGGGGTTGTCCGGTCTTCCCGCTCGGACGTGGATCGAACTTGATCGTTCCCGACGAGGGCGTCGAAGGGCTTGTCGTTTCCCTGTCCCATCCAAACTGGCAAGCATGCGAACTGCGCCCGGACGGTCGTGTCTGGTCAGGAGCCGGGCTGCGATTGAAAGCCCTGTGCGGCTTCGCCAGCAAGGAGCGGCTTGCCGGTTTTGAGTTCTTGGAGGGGATTCCCGCTACCGTCGGCGGCGCGCTGAGGATGAATGCCGGTGCGATGGGCGGCTGTATCTTTGATCTCGTTGAGGAGGTTCAGTTCATGACGCCGGCCGGCGCCGTGCGAACGCAGCCGAGGGAAACGCTGCATTTCGGCTACCGGCGGTGCGACGACCTGCGTGATGCAATTGCACTGGGCGTGTTGCTCCGTCCGGGGGCCAAGGCGGAGATTGGCGCGATCAACCTCCAGATTGAGGCCTATCGGCGCCGGCGCCAGGAATCACAACCGCGTGAGCCAAGCGCCGGCTGCGTCTTTCGGAATCCACCCGAAGGCCCGGCTGCAAAAATAATTGATGATCTCGGCCTCAAGGGCGAGCGGGTGGGGGATGCAGAGGTTTCCCCGCTTCATGCGAACTTCATCGTCAACCGCGGGAACGCGACAACGGCCGAGATCATTGCGCTGATTCGCCGGGTGCGGAATCGGGTTAGGGAGGCGCGAAACATCACCTTGGAGCCCGAGGTGGAGCTCTTCGGCAGCGAATGGAAGGATGTGCTGTGAATTTGCTCGAAATCTGCGCGCGCTGCGCCAACAAAGAAAGGTGCGCCGGGTTGATGTCCGCGGGCGGCGCTGGGTTGGGTTTTTGCATTTGGCTCGGAGAGCGTGCGTCTCTCGCCGTTCCGTCCGGCCACCCGCTGCCGCCCATTGTTTGGCCCTGCGTCTTGTGATGAGTCTCTCTGCAACCATTCCACCGCCGTCGCGTTCCTGGAGGGATATCCGCCAGGAGGTGAATCCGCGCGCGATGTCGAAGGAGGGCCATCGGCGGCGGACCATGGCCACTTTGAAATTTGTTGCGGTGTCTGCGCTTGTCCTTGCCGGGGTCGCGGGGGCGGCCGAGGTCTATCTTGCGTGGGAGTCCAATCCATCGCGCGTCATGGATCCCGGCGGAAGCATCCCGCTCAAGCAGGTCGTTTTTTCAACCGATGGCGTGCTGGATCGTGAATGGCTCGACCGGACGCTGGCGCTGCCGAAGAAAGCCAGTCTGATGAGTCTCGATTTGGCAGAGCGGGAGCGTCGGCTGCTTTCATCGGGGCAGGTGCAGAGCGTTGTCATGAGGCGCCGGTTTGCTGACAATTCACTTGTTGTCGCAGTGCAGGAACGGGTGCCGGTGGCGCGTTTGATGGCGCAGGTGGACGGCCAGCCGCCGCGCCTCTGGCTCGTTGCGCGCGACGGGGTGGTATACGAAGGGGTGGGTTACGAGCCTGTCGAGCTGAACCGGATGCCCTGGCTGGACGGCGTTCGGCTCCGGCGTTCGGCAAAGTTCGGAATCGAGCCGATTGCCGGAATGGAGCGGACCGCCCAATTGCTGCAAACCGCCCAGAGCCTGGTGCCTGAATTGTTTGCGGACTGGCACGTCGTTTCGCTCGGCCGGTTGGCAACGGACCAGGAGATCACGGTGCGCTCGGGCGTGATTCCTGAGATCGTGTTTGACGTGCAGGGCGAGTTTCCCCGCCAGTTGGCGCGATTGGACTACATCGTCGATTTCCTTCACACTCGCGGAGCGCCGCCGCTCCAGCGAATCGACCTGGCGGTCGGGGGGCAGGTCCCGGTCGAATTGCAGGAGGCCGTCCCTTTGAAGCCGGCGAATCTGCCGTCCCGCACCCCGGTTTCCCAAACAAGGCAGAGACGTGATTTCTAAGACCAGACTCATTGGCGCCGTCGAGATCGGCACCTCAAAGGTGACCGTGCTCGTGGGGGAGCTCATGCGCGGGCGCACCCTGAACATTGTCGGGCTCGGATCGTGCGAGTCGCATGGCGTGATCAAGGGCGGCGTGGTCGACTACAAGGAGGCGAGCGCCTGCACGCATTCCGCCTTCCGAGCGGCGGAGGAAGGTGCGGGCGCCTCGGTGGACACGGTCTATCTGGCCCAGACGGGCGCGCACCTCGAAGGATTCTACAACGAAGCCTCGGTGAGCGTGAATGCCGCGGACAACTGTGTGAGCGCACTCGACATCGACACCGCCTGCCGGCTGGCGATGGCCAAGGAGCTTCCGGCCGGGCGCGCGGTGGTGCACCATATTCGCAGGCCATTCCGGTTGGACGGCCGCCTTGTTCCCGATCCCGAACACCTGGTGGGCCAGAGGCTGGAGGTTGGATACTGGACGGTGCACGGGAGCGAGCCCAAGATCGGCGATCACATTCACGTCATTACCGGATTCAATCTTCGCGTCGACGAGTTGATCCTTTCGAGCCTCGCTTCAGGCACGATGGTCACCACGCCCGAGGAGCGGCAAAACGGCGTGCTGGTCCTCGACATCGGGTGTGGGACGACGGACTACGCGCTGTATCACGACGGCGTAGCCTACCAGACCGGAGTGGTTCCCGTGGGCGGCGACCATTTTACCAATGACCTCAGCCTGGGTCTGCGGCTTACTCGACTCCAGGCCGAGAAGATCAAGCTGCGCTATGCCTCGGCCGTTGTGCGAACGCGCGACAAGCAGGACAAGGTCTGGCTCAACGGGGATTATTCCGTTGGCGACCGACAGTTTTCCCGCCAGTCGATTGAACAGATCATGGCGGCCCGCGCACGCGAACTTTTCGAGGTGGTGAAGGGCAAGCTCGGCGCGGCATTCCTCCCGGACCGTACGCCGGTGGGCGTTGTGCTTACCGGTGGGGCGGCCAAGATGCCCGGCATGGACGAGGCCGCCGGCAAGGTCTTCGGCGTGCCGGGGCGGCTCGGCGAGTCGGCTTCGTGGGTCGCCGACGAACTGCGCGATCCCGGTTTCAGCACTCCGCTCGGATTGTTGTATTTCGGGCTGAACTCGCAGACTGAGCGGGGCCCTTCAGCCCGTCGTTCCGACGGCATTCTTGGAAGTCTGCGGAGGATATTGGTCGCTCCTTAGGAGCCATGAAGCTCCATCCGCGAAACGTAATCCCCATGCATTTTGATCCGAATCACAAAGAGCTTCCTCTCGCCATTGAGAGGCTTCCCGACCAGTCGATTACCATCAAGATTGTCGGTGTGGGCGGCGCCGGATCAAATGCCGTCGAGCGGCTCAAAGCGGACAATCTGGACCGGCTGCAGTTGGCGGTTGTCAACACCGATCAGCAGGCGTTGTCCGGATCCACACTGCAGGACAAGGTGCTGCTCGGGGGACAAGTGACCCGTGGACTCGGCACAGGCGGCGACCCAGATTTGGGGCGTCAAGCGGCGGAGGCGGACCGGGAGAAAATTGCAGCCTCCGTCAAAGGCTGCGATCTCGTTTTCCTTCTGGCTGGGTTGGGCGGCGGGACTGGAGGAGGCGCGGCACCCGTCATCGCGGAGGTGGCCACGAAGGAAGGGGCGCTGGTCATTGCATTTGTAACGATGCCCTTTAGTTTTGAAGGTGGCCGGCGGCTGAAGCAGGCGGAGGAGTGCCTGCTGGCTTTGCGGCGCGCCTGCGATGCCGTGATTCCGATTTCAAATGACGTGCTGCTGCAGGAATGCGCCGACGGAACCGGGGTCAAGGCGGCGTTCGCCCAGGCGGACGCCTGGATCAGCCGCGGCGTAAAGTCGATCTGGTCGATTTTGTTTCGCACGGGTCTGATCAATCTCGATTTCGCGGCCCTGCAGCAGGTGTTTCATTCACGGGGAGGGAAGACTCTTTTCAGCCTCGGGAGCGGCGAGGGCCCGGAGGCGGTGGCCCAGGCGGTCGCAAGTCTCAAGCTTTGTCCCCTGATGCAGATGACTGAGTTCTCCCGCAAGCCGGACCGTTTGCTGGTGAATATCGTCGGCGGCGCGGATCTCACGCTGCCGATGGTGAATGAACTCATGACCGCGATTACTGATCAATACGGCAGGGAGGCGCATGTCACCTTGGGAGCAGTGATCGACGAAGCCATGCAGACGCGCATGGAGGTTTGCGTTGTCGGCACAACGGACGTGGGCAACCGCAGCCAGCCGCCCTGGCGGACGCGCGCTGCGGCCCGGCACGCCCCGGTGGCGCCCGGAAAGGACGCGGCGGAAAAACCCGAAGGCGCAACTCCGGCGCCGGTGGCCGCCACAGGATCGTCATCCGCGGCCAAGATCGAACAGAATGAATTCTCGTTCGGCGAGGTGGAGAGCCGCGGGCACTTCGACAAGACTGACCGGAATCTCTTTGAGGGCCAAGGTCTCGATATCCCGACCTACCT
>Ga0181528_10002729_pt1 | contig 10916 bp, 9 predicted proteins | sample PEATcosm2014_Bin_47_FD_119742 | JGI IMG/M metagenome (GOLD analysis project Ga0181528, IMG submission 119742) | Peatland microbial communities from MTU Mesocosm Facility, Houghton, MI, USA - PEATcosm2014_Bin10_10_metaG | ecosystem: Environmental > Terrestrial > Soil > Wetlands > Peat | place... | reverse complement strand
GTTCCCGAGGTCACCGTGGATGTGGGCGTGCTGCTGGAGAAGACGGGCCAGTTTGTGCCCAGTCTCAAGCCCGGCAACTTCCGCATCTATGAAGATGGTGTGGAGCAGAAGGTAAGCGGATTCAAACGCACCGAGGCTCCGATCACCGCGCTGCTGCTGTGCGAGTTCGCATCGACGAACTACTACTTCATCTACGACATGCGCAACGCGGCTTTTGCTTTTGCGAATCAGTTGCGCCCCCAGGACTATGTGGCCATGATGACCTTCGACTTGCGCACGAAGATCGTCAGCGACTTCACCCAGGACAAGCGGCAACTGCTCGAGGCGGTCAACTCGATGCAAATCCCCCTCTTCAACGAGCGCAACCTATTCGACGCGCTCTATGAGGCTGAGGACCGCCTCAGCCGCATCGAGGGCCGCAAGTACATCATCCTGATCGCTTCAGGGCGCGACACCATGTCCAGGCTGACCTTCGACAAGATCCTGCAAAAGGTGAAGAGCACTCCCGACATCACCATCTTCGCCGTCTCCACCGGCGGCGCGCTGCGAGCGATGACCGAAGGCGGCGGCGGAATGAGCAGCAGCATACGCGACCTGGACTATCTACAGGCCGACAACGAGATGAAGACCTTTGCCAGCCTCACCGGCGGCAGATGGTTCGCTCCACGCTTTGCTGCCGAAATGCCGGAGATCTTCCAGGAGATCAACCAGAATATCCGTTCAAAGTATCAGCTGATCTACCACCCCACCAACGACAAGCAGGACGGCAAATACCGCAAGCTGCGCGTCGAGTTGGTGGACGACGAAGGCCATCCCCTGCGCATGGAAGACGAGAAGCACAAGCCGCTCAAATACGACATCATCGCCCGCGACGGCTATCGCGCCAAGCAGGAAGTGGAGTAGCAAACAAATAGGGTTTCAGGCACAGAAGGGCTGGCGAAGCCGCAGGGACGCCGCCAGCCCTTCTGACAAAGCCGAAATCAATGGCTTATTTGAACTGGGTCACAATGTCCCAGAGGTAATAAGCTGCCACCAGCAGCGTCCATCCCCCAACCAGCAAGCCCGAGACCCGCAACGCTGGTTCGATCTTGCCCACCTTGGCGAGAATAGCTTCCTGCGCGATCCTTTCGTGCTGAAAGGCATCGTCGAGGTAGATCTGGTCCTCTTCATCCCGCTCCAAACTGGAGCGATAAAGAAAAAGAGTGATCGCGACCACCGCCAGTACTCCCCAAACCACCCACATTACCGGCACAAGCGTCATGACTCACCTCCCCGAAGGGTTCCGGCCCCGGATACCGGAGGATCGGAAGGAATTCAGGTCCAGGCCGGCTGAGGAGCCGCTTCGGTGATCATCATACCCCCGAATGCAGAATGCTGCACGGTGAATAATCGTTAGGAATTTCTCAGGTCACCCCTAGCGGTTACCCTGGTCGCTTTTGCGACTTTCCCACGCGCTGGCACATCCAATGGACAAGCCCGTGGAAGAGCTCTTGAATCCATATCCACGGAGCCGTAGAATTGCCTCTACAGCAAGCAAAAATCTCGAATGGGAGAGACCATGGCCACAACCACCGCTGGACCCGCACAGGAAGCACAGGAAACCGTCAAGAAGGCGCCTCTCACCCTGACCCCTCAGGCCATCGCCAAGGTGCGCGAGATCATGGCCACCCAGGATCCCCTGCCAGCCGGGTTGCGCATCGGCGTAGTAGGCGGCGGTTGCTCTGGCTTCCAGTACTCGATGGCGTTTGAAAACCAGAGTGGCATGATGGACAAGGTCTACAGTTTCGAAGACCTGAAAGTATTTGTGGACGCCACGTCGCTGATGTACCTCAACGGCTGCATCGTGGACTATGTCGAGACCCTTGAGGCCGCCGGCTTCAAGTTCGACAACCCCCAGGTGAAATCGACCTGCGGCTGCGGTTCGTCCTTCAGCGTGTAAGAGCCCGGCGTCCGGACTTGGCTTTTCAGCCTTGGTTCGCTCATACAGCAAGGCCCGCTCCCTTTAACGGGGGCGGGCCTTGTTGCGTTTTGCGAGCTTGGAAGATGGCCCGGCTCGTCGGAACTGCTACTGCGTTGTCGTCTGGGGCGTTTGAGTCGGACTTCCCGACGATCCGCCGGCCGCGTTGTTGCCGCCGAGACCTGAGTTCCCACCCATTCCTTGGTTGCCGCCGAAGCCCGGGTTCCCGCCGCCAAGGCCAGGATTGCCACCGAAACCAGGATTGCCGCCGGGGCCGCCTATGGCACCGCTCTGACCTGAAAGACCATTGCCGCCGGCGCCGGTCAAGCCGCTCTGCATCATCAATTGCTCGGCCTGGGGGTCGTAGACGAACTCCCATTCGTTGTACTTGTGCTTCGTCTTGTAGACCATGATCGATGGCTTGGGACTGTTGGGCGAAAAGCCCATAATGCCGAGTCCACCAAAAGTCTGCCCGTTCTGGCCGAAGGCAGAGCCGGACGCGGAGGAATTCGAACTCGTATCCGTCGTCGCGCCAGCCGCATTCGGGTCCGTCGGATTCGTTGTGCCGGTGCCGGTAGGGGTAGACGTGTTTGTGTTCGAGCCGATTCCAGCACAGTTTGAGCTGGCGCTGGCGTCGGTCTGCGAGCCGGTCGTCCCGAAGGATGAAGAGCTTGAGGAGGATGAGGAGCCAAACGAGGACGTGCTCTGCGGACTACCGGTGCCTGCCGGATTTGTCCCGCAGCCGCCGCCGACTCCGCCAAGCGGTTTTCCGAAGAAGCCCATGACCGTCGGAGCCTTGTTCATGCCGACGCCAATCGGCTTCCAATCCGGCTTGCCGGTCGTCGGATCCGAGTACTTCTTGCGCAAGAAGCGAATGTTGTTGGTCGGTTTGACGAGCGCGTCCATATTGGGCGGATAGGAGCCGAACTTCTTGTAATACATCCTGACCGCTCGCGCATACTGCTTGCCGCGATTCATGGTCTCCAACTCGCGGTCGCGCTGGATCTGCTTGATGACCTTGGGCATGGCGATGGCAAGCGAGATGGTCAGCAGCGCCACCAGGAAGATGACCGCGATCAGGACAAAGCCCTCCTCGTCAGCATGGGATGAGCCTCGGGATGCGTGAAGATCTGCCATTAGGAAATGCCTGGTTGCGGTTCGCGGTATCCCACTCTTTTCGCAGAAAACGCGAAAAGGATCGGGCACCCGTCGATCGTCATCCGTTTCCGCTCAATCTTAAACCCGCTGCCGATTTCTTGAGCTAAAAACTGGCAGCTAGCGGCTGCACCTCAGTTCGGCTGGTAAGGCAGCGATTGCGTGTTGTTGTAGCCCAGATCGGTGACCTGAACGCTGGTGGGCAAAATGCTGCCTACCTTGTAGCGATGATCGACAATTTCGCCAGTGTGAGCGACAAAAATATCCTCTCCGTGGACGAAGAATGCCTGCACCGATTTGTCCTTGTTCTGCGTGTACCCGAAGTACTTGAGATCGATGGCCGGGGGTTTGGGAATCACCGGACCAGCCGGGACCGCATTCACGGCAGCCAGGGCGGCGGCTGCCTGTTGCTCGCGGGCGCTCTTTACCGGCGTTTCAATCACCGGCGGCGCCGACTCGGCTGAGAAGATGCTCCTGCCTGTGCCCTCGTACTCCACCCCTTCGGTAAGTGCCAGCTTGTCGAGGTGCAAAGCGGGGTCTATGCCCGCGTTGGAGAGCTTCTGGGCCTGCGCCCCGCCAGAGAGACTTACAGTCGTTGTGGCCGCCGTGACCTTGGCCGCGCCAGGAGGAATACTTGAAAGCCGAGGCGCCGTGACCGCGGGCGGTGGCGCGGAAGATCCTCCAAACACGTTCTCAAGTTCGTAGCCCCCCACGCAAACGAAGACCACCCCCAGGCCAATGAGGAGGTAAACCTGCCACTTCTTCTCTGTTCCCAGACGCATGGCCATGGTTATTCACCCTCCTTTCCCTGAGTGGCGCCAGGCTCGGCTTGCGCATCGCCGGCCTGTGGGGTGGGAGGCAATCCGCTGGCCGCCGCATCGGCAGGCCGCAGCCAGGTCGAGACTCGCAGGCGCAGATTCACCAGGCCGCCCTGCTGGCCGGTCAGCGACATGGCGCGGATGACAAAAAATGTCTGGTCGCGCTCCAGGCTGTTCACAAAGCGCATGATCTGCCGGTAGTCGCCGGTAATGCCCGCGTCCATCGAGATCTCAGTCAGATCGGAACCGGGAGGGCCTTGCGTATATTGCACTCTGGAGAGGCGCACCGGGCCATTCAGCGCCAGCTCGCCGATGCGAATGGCAATCGAGGAGTAGTTGGGCGGGATGCGCTTCAGGTTGAAGGCCTGCATCTGCGCGCGAGATTCTTCGACGCGCTTGTCGAGGCCGCGCAAGGGGGCGGTCTGAATGTCGAGAGCCTTGAATTGAACCTGCTTGGCAGCCAGAGCGTCAGCGGAACTGCCGCTCGTGGCGATCCAGTCCAGGCCGAAGCGGATCGAGAGGCCGATCACCGCGATCAGCAGAACGGCAAAGCCTGCGTAGTGCCAGGTGAGCGGGGAGGCCAGGCGCTCACGCCACAGGGATGGTGTGTGGCTCGTGCTCATCGTGGGCCTCCTGAATTGGGGATCGGAGCAGGATTGTGATTCTGATTGCGATTGAAAGCCGGATTGGCATTCGCCGGAAGCCCGTTCGGAGGTAGGAAGGGCGGCCTCACTTGTCCTTGGACCGGAGGAACTTTAGGGGTCGGATTGACTTTGGCTCCCGGAATGCGTTTTGGAAGAGATTGCGAGGCACTCTGGCTGTGGCTCCCTTCATTGGCCGTTGGCTTCTCAACTTTCCTTTGCGTCCTGCGTTCCACTGTTGCGGCTGTGTTGTAGTCAACCAGCAGGTCAAAGTTGACGCGGTTCGAGGCGCTCACCGGTTCCAGTCTTTCGTTTGGGCCGCCGGTAGACTCGGTGCTTTCGCCCACGATGCGGGGGAAAACAAAATACTTTGACCGCTCGAGATTCTGAACCAGATCGACGGCGCGATCGCGCGGCCCGACCACCCGCAGGTGTAAGGTGATGGTGCCTGTCTTGTCCCGAACCGGTTCAAGCGCCGTGACCTGAACACCGCCCGGTAGGACGGTCTCAAGGTCTTCCATGGCCAGTGTCCAGGAGAAGGTCTTTTCGTCGAAGAGCTGGTTGAGCACCGCGACCTGCCTGAGCAGTTGGGCGTTGGCCGGCTGCTGCATCAGGTCGAGGTAGCCCTTGCGTTCAAGGTTGATGGCGTCGATCTGGCTCTGCACGCGCTGTTCGGTGGCCCGCGCCACCATGGCCTTCTGGTGCAGGGCGCGCAGGCCCAGGACAAGGCAAAGGGAGACCACCGCCAGCACAGCCATGGTGATGCGCAGGCGCTTGAGGGCCGGTCTGAGGTCGGCGTAGGGGCGAGTGGCGAGATTGAGTGTTATTCGCATCAGGCTGCTCCCGCCAGCGCGCCCACGACACCGGCCAGGCTCATGAGATTGCCGAGTGGTGTGGCGGCTCCGGTCTCAGGCCTCGGAGCAAGATCGGTCACGGTCAATTCAGCGTCGTCGATCCAGCGGGCAAAGTCTTCCGCGGTGCTGTCGCCGCCAGCCCCGATTCCAGCGTAATGCAAAAGCTGGGGACGGGCGCCGATCTTGTCTTCATAGTATGCGGCTGCCACGGCGATGCCGCGCTGCACCTCCTGCAGGCGCAGGGTGGGGTCTGCGGGCAACTCCAGGGTGCGATAGAGCAGCAGATCCTGGCCATGTGTGATGGATGTGGTGAGAGCAACGTCCCCCAGGTTTGCTGCCAGCACGGGATCGGACGAATCGATCGCCCCCAGAGCCGCCAGACTTGTGGGCAGCACGGCTCCAGGCTCGTAACCCGCCTGACGCATCGCGTTCTCATACTCCTGCAAAACTATTCCAGGCAGGACAGCTGCCAGCGCCTTGCATTCGGTCTTGGTCTCAAGCAGCACCTGATAACTCAGTCCGGCTTGCTCCACATCGAATGGAACCATCTTGCGCAGCCGGAAGCGGAGAACGGGAAGCACTTCGTCCGGCCGGCTGGGCAGCGAATCGAAGTCCAGGACGAAGACGCGAACCACCGTATCGGGCAGCACCATCGTGACGGAGCGAGTGCGCGGCGAGACCTGACCGAGCGCATTGCGAATGGCGTTGGTCACCACCTCCGGCGCGCGCAGGTTCGGCTCGCCGAGGTCGGGAACGAGCGCGCCCTGCGGCAGCGGCTCAAAAGCGTAGACAGGCGGCTGCCCAGCCCCTGGCGATGCGGCGGCCAGCACGCCCTGGGGCGACAGCTCCACCGCAGCCGGCGGACGCGCGCCGAGTTGAGAACCGGCTTTGCTTAAGATCGAATTCACTATCGTGATGCCTCGATAAACGTAACCTTGTTGATCTCCTTGAGCGTCGTCAGGCCGCGGCGGACGCGATCGAGCGCCGACTCGCGCAGAAAGCTCATGCCCTCTTTCTGCGCCAGCTTGCGCACCTCTGAGGTAGGCTTCTTGGCCAGAATCAACTCGCGAATCGGGTCGGTCAAGTCGAGCAGTTCGTGAATCGCCGTCCGGCCGCGATAGCCGGTGCCGCCGCACTCCATGCAGCCCTGGCCCTCGCGAAATTCGAATCCGCGCCAATCGGCTGGATCCATCGCGCAGGCCCGCAACTCGGCATCGCTGTAACTCACCGGATGCGCGCAGTGCTCGCAGATGGTGCGCACCAGCCGCTGCGCCAGAATGCAGTTGAGCGCGGAGACGAAGTTGTAAACCTCGACGCCCATATTCACAAAGCGGCCCAGCACATCCACCACGTTGTTGGCGTGGACCGTGGTAAACACAAGATGTCCGGTCAGCGCGGAGTTGATCGCGATCTGCGCCGTTTCGTTATCGCGAATCTCGCCCACCAGGATCTTGTCAGGATCGTGGCGCAAAATCGACCGCAAGCCGCGGGCAAAGGTCAGCCCCTTTTTCTCGTTCACTGGAATCTGCGTGATGCCGCGAATCTGATACTCGACAGGGTCTTCGATGGTGATGATCTTGTCTTCGTCGCTCTTGATCTCATTCAGAGCGGCGTAGAGCGTCGTCGTCTTGCCCGAGCCGGTTGGGCCCGTAACCAGCACCATGCCGTACGGCTCCCGAATGTACGCGCGGAAGCGCTTCAGGTCGGCCTCGGCAAAGCCCACCACGTCCAGCGTGAGATTGTGGAACTTCTCGCTCATCGACTCCTTGTCGAGCACGCGGAGCACAGCATTTTCGCCATGAATCGTCGGCATGATGGAGACGCGGAAGTCGATCAGGCGGGTCTTGTACTTGACTCTGAAGCGCCCGTCCTGGGGCACGCGCCGCTCGGCAATATCCAGTTCGCTCATGATCTTGATGCGCGACAGGATGGTCGAGTGATGCTCGCGCGCGATGGGCGCCATGGCCTCTTGCAGCACGCCGTCGATGCGGTACTTCACATGGACAGAATCATCGTAGGTCTCGATGTGAATGTCGGAGGCGCGGCGTTCGAGAGCGGTGAAGATCGTCGTGTCGACGAGACGAATAATCGGGCTGATGTCTTCTTCGCTCGTCAGCTTCTCGATGGAGATGTTTTCTTCCGAGTTTTCGTCGCCCGTGAGCACATCGAAGGTAAGCCCTTCGCTGGCTTCATCGAGCACGCGCTGCGATTGTTCGGTCTTCTTCAGCAGATCGGTGATTTGAGTCAGAGTCGCCACGCGCGGAATGATGCGGTGGGCCAGCAGGCCGGCGATCTCGTCGAGGATCATCAGCCGCGAAGGATCGCTGACGGCAATCACCAGCGCGTCGCCCTGCTGCTCGATGGGCACAAAGTTGTAGCGGAACATCAGCTCGACGGGTACCGTCCGCAGCAGCTCGTGCTGGATCTTGAAGTTCTTCAGATCGACGAACTCGGCATGATAGCGTGCGGCGAGCAGCTCAGCCTGGGCGCGCTCGTCCACGCCGGGGGGAAGCGGAATCGCAAGAACTGCGGAATCAGCCATCGTTTATCCCTGACCTCCGCCCGCTGCCCCAAGGGAAAAGATGGGCAGGTAGAGCGAAATGAGAATGAAGACCACTACAACTCCCATCACGATAAGGATGGCCGGCTCGATGAGCGCCAGAGACGCGGCGAGGGCGGTGGCAACGTCCTCCTCGAAGAACTCCGACACCGAGTTCAGCATCTGCGGCAACGCACCGGTCTGCTCGCCCACTGAAATCATTTCGGCTGCCAGATCGGGAAAGATTTTGGTCTGGATCAGCGCGTCGGCCAGGCTCTTGCCCTCGCGGACCGTAGTGACCGAGCTCATGACCGCCTTGGCGACGCGGCGCGAAGAGATCGACCGGGCCGCAGTCTCGAGCGACGGCACCAGCGACAGGCCGCCGGTGAGCAGCGTTGAGAGCGTGCGCGCAAACAGGGCTACCTGGTACTTGAGCCAGATCTTGCCAAAGATAGGCAGCTTGACGCGAAAGCCGTCAATCAGATCGCGGCCGTTTTCGGTAATTGAAAAGCGATAGGAGCCGTAGCCGGTCGTCGCCATGATGAGCAGTATCCACAGAATATTGTGCTGCAGGAACGCACCGAAGGCCAGCAAGTCGGTGGTCATCGCGGGCAGCTTGTTGCCCATCTGGTCATAGAGTTTGCCAAACTGCGGCACCACATAAACGAGCATGAAGAACATCAGTCCGAAGACCAGAGTCAGCAGCACGCCAGGATAGATCAGCGAGGCCACAAGCTTCTTTTGAAAGCTGAGCGAGATGCGCTGGAAGCTGACGTAGCGCTCCAGCACCTCCTGCAAATTGCCAGAGCGCTCGCCGGCCAGCAGAGTGGTGGTGTACATGATGGGGAAGCCGCTCTGCGCTTCAAATGCAGATGAAAGCGAGTCGCCGTTCTTCACCCTGGAGCATACATCGTCCAACTGAGAGGCGAAGTGGGCGTTTTTCTGGTTCTTGGCCAGCATCTGGATCGAGCCCAGAATCGGCAACCCGGCGCGGATCAACGTAAGAAACTGCTGGTTGAAGATGAGAAATGGTTCGAGCTTGACCTTGCCCCGCTTGAGGCCGCCAAAACCCGAGCGCGTCTTGACGGAAAAGACGTGGTATCCGGCATGGACAAAGCGCGCGCGAAGCTCCTCGGCGGTGGCCGCCGACTGCACCTGCTCCTGCACGCGGCCGCGCTCGTCGGCCAATTTGATTACGAACTCTGCCATGCCTGTGCCCGCCGGGGGGGCCCGGCCATTTCGTAGGTTTCTTCTCAGGTTTAAGGTTACCAGCTTACGCCCACTCGTCCGGCAACCGTATATCTCCATCCAGTAGACGCGAAAGGGCAAAGCATCGCTCAGAGCAAGAGGATTTGAACTCGCGCCTCAAGGCCAGCAATCGGGACCCGAACGCCCAACTCCAAATTCAGCGATTTCTTGTGTTTCAGCTTGCGGCTGAATCTTCCACCGCACTCGAACCCGGCAGCTTTTGCCCGGCGTCGGCGGCAGATGTTGCCGGTCCCGATCCGAGACCCAGGCCGCAGCGGGAAGTGTATCCGTTATATTTCTGATTCTAAACATAAATACACTCGGGCTCGACAGCCAGCAAATGAATCCGGTTTGGTCCCTCGGATGCCACCGAAGAGACATGAACGCAAAATCACTCTTCCGGATCTTCACCTTTGCGCCAAGGTTCTATCGCGCCGCGGCGCAGAACTCGGAGCAGCCCGCGCAACCACTTCGCGAACCATTGCCTGCCCCACCCCATCTCTGCTCGGAAGCCGCCACCCAAAACAACCTCGCCGCCGTTGCCATGCACGTGCAGGTATCGATCACCGAAGAGGTCGAAGCTCGGGGTCAAGACCTCGATGACATGGATCTCTCTTCTCCTCAGCGCATATGCCGCGACTGTGGATCACCCCTGGACCCATTCGGCGACTGCCCCAGAATGGATGCGCGAGGCCGCGAAATGGAAAGCGCTCCACGTTATTGCGAACCCAACGTCATTCACCTGACCCGTCAAAACAAACGAGGGCAGGCGACAGTCGGGCGTCGCGGCGTTCGCCTTTAGACCTGCGCTCAGGGCCCTGACACGGAGCAGATCGATCTTGGTGTTGATCAAGTACAGCTCACTCTGGTTGAATTGGAGTGCTTAGCGCCGATTAATGCACCACGAATGGTGAAATCCACAGGTTTCGTCTTTTTTTACACTTGAATCCACAGATTGAATCGTCCTACTCTCCATCCAGTTGGTGACCCGGCAGGGAATTGGAAACGCAGTTCCCCTCCGGACAGGACGATGCAGGTTGAATTGAACAAGGCAATCCACAGTCGGCAACGGCAGTGGGAGGCCGGAATAAATTTGAAAATGCATCCAGAGTCTGGAAGGAAAGTGCAAGCCCTGATTGAACACGAAGATTCATCCGCGGCCTAGCCCGAGGATGCAAAGTTCGAGTTGAGCCGGGGAGACCTCATCGGCCCGGCCGCAGAAGCAGGACTCGGGGAAACCCGAAGACGCGGAAGCGGCAACGCGGAGGGTGCGAGATTCGAGGAAACTCGGAGATCCATCCGCCGACGCGCCAGAGGAGCGAGGATTCGGGGCAACCTGGAGAATCACTCCCGAGGCAAAACCGGAAGGAGAGAATGCGGGGCGACCCGGAGACTCCCCAAGAGGAGGCGCTGGAGAAGCGAAGGGTCGGGGCAACCCGGAACCTCGTTCACCACGCCGCCGAAGGATGCGAGACAAGAGGAAACTCGAAGCTCCATCGCCGGTTATGCCGGAAGACAAGAGAATTCGGGGCAACCCGAAGACTCGTCGGAGGAGGTACTGGAGAAGCGAAGAGTCGGGGCAACCCGGGGCTTAGTTTACAGTGCCACTGAAGGATGCGAGGCAAGAGGAAACTCAAGGCTCCATCGCCGGCACAGCCTGAGGATAAGAGGATACGGGGCAACCCGGATGCTCATCGGAAGGCT
>Ga0181528_10002728_pt1 | contig 10918 bp, 11 predicted proteins | sample PEATcosm2014_Bin_47_FD_119742 | JGI IMG/M metagenome (GOLD analysis project Ga0181528, IMG submission 119742) | Peatland microbial communities from MTU Mesocosm Facility, Houghton, MI, USA - PEATcosm2014_Bin10_10_metaG | ecosystem: Environmental > Terrestrial > Soil > Wetlands > Peat | place... | reverse complement strand
GACGAAGGGCCGTCTCGAGGGTTTTCTGACCCACTTGATCGCCGAACTGGACGCGAGCGGCTTTCTTCGCAACCTGCCGAAGCGGACTGGCATGGTCCGCAACATCCGGCATCTGTTCCAACGGGGAGAGGTGACGGAACAGGAGCTTCGTACCTTGCATGGCATTGTCACCGAGTTGTCTCTGGGACGCCGGCAACGGGGGCGTGACGAGGCCGCGAGCGGCGGGGAGCACGGTGGATCGGCCGCGGCGCCGCGCTCCACGCCATCGAATGACGACTGAAAGGTCACCACGGTCCTACGGTTCTCGCGGTACCGGCACGGTCAATTCGCGTGACGGTCGAAACGGTGTGGCTGACGCGACCACTCGCGCGGTATATCCGTGAGGCGGAGGCCGGTGGTTTCCCGCCGATCGCGGAACGGAGAACAATCGATGACAGACCTGCATTGGTTGCCCGAAATGCCGGACTGGCGGGCTCGGCTGCGTGGTCTGGCCAACGGACCGGAACCAGTGTGGGATAACGCCGTCGCCCTGGCCGGCGCCCGCGTCAACTTCGTGTTGACCAACGCGTTGGACGAAACGGTCCGCCGGCTGATGGATGGTCCTCCCGCGGGAATAGCGACCAAACCGGTGCGGCTGGCTGTCCTTGGCTCCAGCACGCTGACTCACTTGCTGCCCGCGATCCGGGTCGCGGGGCTGCGCCGAGGCATTTGGATCGACACATATGAGACTGATTTCGGCCAGTATTGGCAGGAGTTGTCCGATCCCGCATCGGCGTTACATGAATTCCGTCCAACCGCGGTCCTGCTCGCGCTGGACGCGCACGACCTGACGGCGGGGATAACCGCGGCGATGGACGCGGACGCCGCCGCCGCGGTGTTGTCCGACGTGGCGGAGCGGATCCGCTCGACGTGGCGGCTGGTCCGCGAAACCCCGCGGTGCCCGGTCCTGCACCAGGCGGCGTTGCCGGTCTACCCGGCGTTGCTTGGCAACAACGAACACCGGCTCGCCGGTTCCCGCGCCGCGTTCCTGGACCGCCTCAACGCGCGGGTGCGGGTCATGGCGGAGGAAGAGGGGGTCGATATCCTCGCCATCGACGATCGGGCCAGGCAGGACGGCATTCGCGCCTGGCATGATCCCGGCCTGTGGCATCGCGCCAAGCAGGAGGTCAGCCACCCCGCCGCGCCGATGTTTGGCGATCTCGTCGGACGTTGGGTCGCGGCGAAGCAGGGGCGTTCGTTCAAGTGCCTGGTGCTCGATCTCGACAACACGGTGTGGGGCGGGGTTATCGGCGACGACGGGATGGAAGGGATCGAACTCGGTCAAGGGTCGCCTTTGGGCGAGGCATACGTCGCGTTCCAGGACTATGCGCGCGAACTGAGCCGGCGCGGGGTCATCCTGGCGGTCTGCTCCAAGAACGATGAGGCGAACGCCTTGGAACCGTTCGAGAGTCATCCCGATATGGTGCTGCGACGCGGAGATATCGCGAGTTTCGTCGCCAACTGGTCGGATAAAGCAGGCAATATCCGGGCGATCGCCGAGGAGTTGAACATCGGGCTGGATTCGCTGGTGTTCCTCGACGACAACCCGTTCGAGCGGAACCTGGTGCGGCGGGAGTTGCCCATGGTCGCGGTGCCCGAGGTGTCCGACGATCCGACCGGGTATGCCATCGCGCTCGCCGACGCCGGCTACTTCGAAGGGCTTTCAGTCACCGATGAAGACCGGGAGCGGACCAGCCAATATCAGGGCAACAAGGCCCGCGACGCGCTGAAAGCGTCCGCCACCGATCTTCCAGGCTATTTGCGAGGCCTGGAGATGCGGTTGATCGTCAAGGGATTCGACCGGGTTGGGCTGCGGCGGATCGTGCAACTGATCAACAAATCCAATCAGTTCAACCTGACCACGCGCCGCTATACCGACGAGGATGTGATCGCGGTCATGGCCGATCCTGAGGCGTTTGGGCTGCAGTTACGACTGCTGGATCGTTTCGGCGACAATGGCGTGATCGCCATTGTGATCGGCCGGTTGCAAGCCAACAAGGATCTGCTGATCGATACCTGGCTGATGAGTTGCCGCGTGCTTGGCCGTCAGGTCGAGCCGACCACCCTCAACCTCATCGCCAGCGAAGCACGCAAACTGGGCGCGCGCCGCCTGATCGGCGCGTATATCCCGACCAGGAAAAATGCCATGGTCAAAGACCATTACGCGAAACTCGGATTTACCGTGATGGAGACCAATGCGGAGGGTGGCAGCCAGGCCGTGCTGGACCTGGCCGGCTTCACGCCCGCCGAAACCTTTATCCATGTAACTGAGGGCTGACCGAGATGGCGACCGAAGCCGAGATTTATCCGGCGTTGACCACGATCTTCCATGACGTGTTCCTGCGTGACGATCTGACGCTGACTCCCGAATTGAACGCCAAGGATGTGCGGGGCTGGGATTCGTTCAAGCAGATCGAAATCATCATGGCGAGCGAAGAGCGGTGGAAGATCCGCTTTTCCACGCGGGAACTCGACGCGTTGCGCAGTGTCGGCGACCTCGTGCGGACGATCGCCGCGAAAACCGGGGGATAACGGTTTACGCGTTGGCTGGCGCGTGGCGCTGAACGTGGCGGCCGACCTGGATTTGGTAGTTCTCCCGATACCGGTCGCTGACCTGCTGGTGTACCGCCAGCGCGGAGGCGTCCCGCTCCGCTGACGGCGGCTCGATCAGATCGAAATGGCCGTACGTATCCTCTCCGCGCACCAGCATCGCGCGGCAGCGGACCGGGCTGTCCACGCGGACGTGGGTCGGGATGTAATTCAGCCCGATCCCGACACGGCGGTGCGAGGCGTTGTTCGGCGCTGAGCGGTGCACCGCGAATTCATGATGCAGTGAGAATGAGCCGGCCGGCAGAGCCATCGCCACGGGGTTCGTATCGTCGAACGGCTCCATGATCGTCTGACCGGCGCGATTGATGCTGTTGGCCAGGCCGAGCGGCGCGTGATGCAGTTCTCTGGGCTGGCCTCGGCTGGAGAGTTGCTCCATGCAGCCGGCCTCTCGGCTGGCGTCGGTCAGCGCGACCCACGCGCAGACCTGCTCATGCGGGTCCAGGCCGAAGTAAGCGCCGTCCTGGTGCCACGCGGCGTAGGTCGGTGAATGCGGTTCCTTGATGAAGAACGTGCTGGTCCAGACCAGGATATTGGGGCCGATCACATCCTCGACCGCGTCGAGGATTTTGGGATGGCGGATCAGCGTGTTGAACCAGGGGGAATGGGCGTACCCGTGGGAACGCCATTTGACATCAGCGTCAGCGACCGGCGCGCCAAGCTCCGCCTCCAACCGCGCCAGGCCAGCGAGACACTCGGCGATTTCATCCGGCGTCAACGCAGGGATGGGGAACAGAAAGCCGTTATAGTGATAGGAGTCGATTTGCTCCTGGGTCAGCGCTTTCATCGGGTTCCTCCTTTTTTTGCCGCGGGCCGGTTCATATCAGTACGATCCGGTTGCCTCGCGGGCAAGCGTTCGTGCCGGACGCGAATATTCTGCCTCAGGGCGTGGGCTGGCCGCTGCCGCCGCGCCATTGCTCACTTCGCGCCGAATTGTTACCGTTTGATGATACCGCCGTGCCCACTTCCGGGTTTTCCGGCCGGTACTTTTGACGGGCCGCGAACCGATCGTGCTGGAACTCGTGCACCTGAGCCGGCGGTTTGGCGATACCCTGGCGGTCGACGACGCCAATCTGCGGATTGAACCGGGTGAGATGATCGGCGTCATTGGCCGTTCGGGCGCCGGCAAATCGACTTTGTTGCGGATGATCAACCGCCTGATCGAACCGACCAAGGGCTCGGTCCTTGCGGACGGCGTCGATGTCACGCGCCTACGTGGCCGTGCGCTGCGGGAGTGGAGGGCGCGAACGGCGATGATCTTTCAACAGTTCAATTTGGTGCCCAGGTTGGATGTGTTGAGCAATGTGCTGATCGGAGCGCTGATCCGGGTGCCGGCACCACGCATGCTGTTGCGATTGTTCAAGGAAGCGGAGCGCGCGCGGGCGGTGGCCATGCTGGAACGCCTGGGATTGTTCGAGGTGGCGATGAACCGCGCCGATACCCTCTCGGGCGGGCAGCAGCAACGTGTCGCGATCGCGCGCGCTTTGATGCAAGACCCGGAGACACTGCTGGCGGACGAACCGATCGCCTCGCTCGATCCATTGAACGCGAAGCTGGTGATGGATATCCTCGCCGAATTGAATCGGCATGATGGCATCACGATCGTTTGCAATCTGCACACGTTGGATACGGCGCGGGCTTATTGCCGCCGGGTCGTCGGCATGGCGGCCGGCCGTATCGTCTTCGATGGCTCACCCGATGCGCTGACCGAGTCGGCGCTGCGGACCATTTATGGCGAAACAGATGAGCCGGTGGACGAGCGCATCACCAGCGTCAGTCTTCCCTCCGCGACGCGGCCGATCCTCGCGCGGCTTTGAGCAACGGAAAGGACCCCATGATGCGGCGTCGGCGTTTTACCCGGTTGGCTTTAAGTTCGATCGCCCTGCCGGTTCTTGCCCAGGCACAGGACTGGAAGGCTCAGACGAAGGAGTTCCGCGTTGGCTTGCTGGGTGGCGAGAATACGCAGGATCGGCTGAAACGTTACGATACGTTCCAGAGCCTGTTGCAGAAGACGTTGGGTATCCCGGTGAAATTGTTTCCCGCGGCGGATTACGCGGGCGTGATGCAGGGGTTCGCGGCCGGACAACTCGACGCGACCGAGTTCAGTCCATCCGCGTTCGCGGGCACGTGGCTGGACTGTCATTGCGTCGAACCCGTGGTAGTGCCTCAGGAAAAGGATGGCACGATCTTTTATATCGCCGCGATGGTCGTACGAAAAGATTCCGGAATCACATCGATCGATGGCATGAAGGGCCATTCCCTGGCGTTCACCGATCCGAATTCCGCGTCAGGCTACCTGATCCCAAGCGCCACGTTGCGCGCGAAGGGCATCGATCTCACCGACGGCAAATACTTCAGCCGCGTTGGGTTCTCCGGCGGGCATGAGCAAGGAGTCGTAGCCGTTCTGAATCGGCAATATGATGCCTGCGTCGTCTGGACCTCCGGTCAGGGCGATGAAGCAACCGGCTTCACCCGCGGCGTGCTGCGGTCGATGGTGGATAAGGGTATGCTGAAAATGGCCGACGTGTCGATCATCTGGCGCTCCGGCAAAGTGCCGAACGGACCATGGACCGTGCGCTCTGATTTGCCGGCTGGGCTGAAGCAGGCGTTTCACGATTTCATGCGCGATCTGCCAGTGTCGCACAAAGATGTTTACGACGCGATCGAGCAAGGCTCGGGTGTGGGGTACGAGGACGCGACAGTCGATACCTACAAAGACATGATCGCGATGCGGGAAGCGGAGCGTGGCGCGAACCGCCGGTAGTTTTCACGGCCGCCGCGGCGTGAACCGGGACATGCGTGGCCTGGACTCTCCACGATATCCAACGCGATGGTTCGGTCGAGCCGAGCCGTGACACGGGCGGAACGTGATCCCCTCCCGCGTCCTCACGCGGCGCCGGCGCGTTCGGCCGACGACGCGAACGCCTGACAAGTCATGAAAGTGTAACCCCACCCGTCCGGGACCACTGCTATCCGATGTCGCGTATCGCGCCGGGCCGCCGGCCGGCGCCAACGGGAATGGATAACAGAACGATCGTGCTGGAACTCGTGCATCTCAGCCGCCGCTTCGGCTCGACCATGGCGGTCGCCAATGCCAATCTTCGCATCGAGGCGGGTGAGATGATCGGCATCATCGGCCGTTCCGGTGCCGGAAAGTCCACGCTTCTGCGCTTGATCAATCGCATGATCGAGCCGACCGAGGGAGCGATCCGCGCGAACGGCCAGGATATCACGGCGTTGCGCGGCAAGGCCCTGCGAGGCTGGCGCGCGCGCACCGCGATGATTTTCCAGCAGTTCAATCTCGTGCATCGGCTGGACGTATTGACCAATGTGCTTTGCGGCCGGCTGCACGACATCGGCGGCGCGCGGATGTTGCTGAAACTCTTCAGCGAGGCGGAACGGGTGGACGCGATCAACGCGCTGGATCGCATGGGACTGGCCGAGTTCGCCATCAATCGCGCGGACGCGTTGTCCGGCGGTCAACAGCAGCGAGTCGCCATCGCGCGGGCATTGATGCAAAAGCCGGACATCATTCTGGCCGACGAACCAATTGCCTCGCTCGATCCGATGAACGCCAGGGTCGTGATGGATGCGCTCGCGCACATCAATCGGCACGACGGCATCACGGTCCTTTGCAACCTGCACACGCTGGACACGGCCCGAACCTATTGCGGGCGGATTATCGGCATGTCGGCGGGCCGCATCGTGTTCGACGGCGCGCCGGAGCAACTGACCGAGCCGGTATTGCGCGACATTTATGGAAACCACGGCGACGCCATCCTCGATGAGCGCATGACCTCGACCAGTTTGCCGTCCGCCGCGATGCCGGCGATGGCGCGCACGTAGTTCAAAACAGGGGGATATCATCATGCTTCGCCGCACGCTCACGGGCCTCGCGCTCGCCGCCGCATTGGGTCTGGGCTTTGGCCAGCAAGCCAGCGCGCAGGATTGGAAGGCCACGGTCAAGGAGTTCCGGGTTGGCATTCTTGGCGGCGAAAACATCCAGGACCGGCTGAAGAGTTACGACGGCTTTCAGAAATTGCTTGAGGCGCGACTTGGCGTTCCGGTGAAGTTATTTCCCTCCGCCGACTATGCGGGCGTCATGCAGGGGATCGCCGCGGGTCAGTTGGAAGCAGCGGAATTCGGCGCCTCCGGTTTCGCCGGCACCTGGCTCGATTGCCATTGCGTCGAGCCGGTGATCGTGCCGCAAGAGAAGGACGGCTCCACCTATTACTACTCCGTTATGGTGACCCGAAAGGATTCCGGCATCACAACGGTCGAACAAATGAAGGGACACTCGCTGGCCTGGGCTGATCCGAACTCGACTTCCGGTTATCTGATCCCCAGCGCGACCCTGAAGACGCATGGGATCGACCTCGCCGATGGAAAGTATTTCTCCCGCACCGGTTTCGCGGGCGGGCACGAGCAGGGCGTGGTCGCGATGCTGAATAAACAATACGATGCCTGCGTGACCTGGACGTCGGGCCAGGGCGAAAAGTCCGAAGGCTACAGCCGCGGCAACCTGCGCAGCATGGTCGATCGCGGCATGCTGAAGATGTCCGATGTCAACATCATTTGGCAGTCCGGAAAGATCCCCAACGGACCCTGGGCCATGCGCAGCGCGCTGCCGGCCAGTCTTAAAAAGGAATTTTCCGACTTCCTGCTGGACCTGCCGAAATCGCATCGCGACGTCTACGACGCGGTGGAAGCGGGTGCCGGAGTCGGTTACGTGCCGGCGACGATGGATCTCTACAAGGACATCATCGAGCTGCGCGAAGCCGAACGCCGCGGCAATCGCTCCTGACGGGGTCACGCCGGTAGCCGTCGCGCCGCTGGTCGCGGTATCGTCATGTCCGAGGCTCCCGAGGTCCCCGTCATGACGTCCGCCGATCCCGCCTGGCAATTGTTCGAGCAACGCTTCGGCGCGATGCGGCGGGCTCGGCGTACCGAAACCCTCCTGATCTTCGTCATCCTGGGGTTGCTGTTCGCCGTTTCCGCTGTTTGGACGGACTTTTCCCCCGGCCGCGTGCTTGAAGGCGTGCCCAGGATCGGCGAGTACTTCGATAAGCTGTTTTCGATCCAGCCGAGCCAAAGCGCCCAGCCGGAGGCGGTGCTGGCATGGTCGCATTTGTTTGGCGGGGTGAAAGAACCACAGTCGATCGCTTATTGGTTCTATCGGTTCAACGTTTACGCGGCGTTGCTGTGGCAGACCATTCAAATGGCGATCCTGGCGACCGTACTGGGATATTGCGCGGCGTTCGCTTTGGCGTTTTCCGCCGCGCGGACCCTGACCGCGAACCGCGGCGTGGTGTTCGTGACGCGGCGGATGCTGGAGCTGATGCGTACCATTCCTCAGGTGGTGCTGGCGTTCATCTTTGTCTGGCCGTTCGGGATTGGTCCTTTGGCGGGCATTCTGGCGATCGCCATCCACACCGCTGGTTCATTGGGAAAATTGTTCTCCGAATTGAATGAAAACGCCGACCTCCGGCCGGTCGAGGGCATTCGCTCGGCAGGCGGAAGTTGGCTGGCGCAAATGCGCTATGGCGTCGTCCCGCAGATGCTGCCGGGGTTTCTCAGCTATGGATTGTTGCGATTCGAGATCAACGTTCGGTCATCGACCATCATTGGCTTCGTCGGCGCGGGCGGCATCGGGCAGGAACTGAAACGCGTGATCGGCTTCAACATTTATGAGGAAGTCAGCGCGATCTGCATTTTGATCCTGCTGATCGTGGTGGCGATCGATCTGCTGTCGGAACGGGTGCGTCACCGGCTGATCGGAGCGTTGGTATGAGCGCTTCGGTCGCGCATTTGCTGCCGCGTCCGTCCGCGTCTCGCGTTGTCCTGCGTTGGGTGCTCGGCTTTGGGGCGTTCGCGTATTTTGTTTATCTGCTGTGGCTGTTCGATTTCGATCGGATCTTCACCGGGCTGCCGAAGCTGTGGGTGATCGTCCGGCTGATGATCGATTGGAGCCGGTTCGCCGAGTGGGACCACGCCGAACTGATCCGGTCGATGGTCGAGACCGTCGCGATGGCGTTCCTGGGTACATTTCTGGCGGTGATCATCGCGCTGCCGCTGAGCTTTCTGGGCGCCAGGAATATCGTGCCCAGTTGGGTGTTCCGGTTTCTGACGCGGCGGATATTCGACGGGTGCCGGGGGTTGGATCAGTTCATCTGGGCTTTGGTATTTGTCCGCGCGGTGGGCCTGGGGCCGATCGCCGGCATCCTGGCGATCATGGTGGCGGAGACCGGGGTCCTGGCGAAACTGTTCGCCGAGGCGATCGAGAATATCGACACGAAGCAGGTGGATGGCATCCGCTCCACGGGTGCCAGCCGGATCGCGGAGCTGCGCTATGGCGTGGTGCCGCAGATCCTGCCGGTGCTGATCAGTCAGGCGCTGTATTCGATCGAGTCCAACTCCCGCGAGGCGACCATCCTGGGGCTGGTCGGGGCCGGCGGTATTGGTCTGCGGCTGTCGGAGCGGATTCAGATCAACGCGTGGGACCAGGTGGCGTATGTAATCGTGCTGATTTTGATCACGGTGGCGACGATCGATACCATATCACGGTGGCTGCGGTTGCGGCTGATTGGCGGGCCGTCGCGGCGAAGCTGAGCGTCCGGTTATCGCGGCGAATTCGCGTGGTCGTTGTTGACTCTGCCGCGCCCATCGCTATAACCCGCGCTTCCCAGGCCGCCGGGTCCGCCCGCCGGCCTTTACCGCCTTGGAAAGTCGTTCACATGTTCGCTGTCATCCGCACCGGCGGAAAACAGTACCGCGTCTCTCCCGACATGGTGCTGAAGGTCGAAAAGCTGGAAGCCGAGGCCGGTGAAACCGTGACCTTCAATGACGTTCTGTGCGTCGGCGGCGATGCGGGCCTGACCATCGGCGGCCCCACGGTCCCCGGTGCGTCCGTCACGGCGACGGTCATCGCGCAGGACCGGCTCGACAAGGTCATCATCTTCAAGAAGCGCCGCCGGCAGAACAGCCGCCGCCGCAACGGCCATCGCCAGCACGTGACCGTGCTGCGGGTCTCCGGCATCAACGCGGCCTGAGGAGCATCTCCCTATGGCACATAAGAAAGCAGGCGGGTCATCCCGCAACGGGCGCGACACCGAAGGCCGCCGCCTCGGCGTCAAGAAGTCGGGCGGCCAGAGCGTCGTCGCCGGCAACATCCTGATCCGCCAGCGCGGCACCCAGTGGTATCCCGGGACCAACGTTGGACTGGGCCGTGATCACACGATCTTCGCGTTGTGCGACGGCGTTGTGGAATTCCGCCGCAAGTCGGGCGACAAGGTTCACGTGTCCGTGGTCCCGCCGCCGGCTCTGGCAGCCGAGTAAACCGCGCGGCCTCCCGCGTGCTACGATCATGGGGGCCACGGCCCCCATTTTCATTTGCGAGACGCCATGAAGTTCCTCGACCAATGCAAGATCTACCTCCGCTCCGGTGACGGCGGCGACGGCGTGATCGGCTTCCGGCGCGAGAAATACATCGAGTTCGGCGGGCCGGATGGCGGCAACGGCGGACGCGGCGGCGACATCGTGTTCGAGGCGCAGGAAAACCTGAACACGCTGATCGACTTTCGCTACACGCAGCATTTCCGCGCGAAAAAGGGCGGCAACGGCTCCGGCGCGGATCGGACCGGCGCCGGTTCCGCCGATGTGGTGGTCAAGGTGCCAATCGGAACGCAGGTCTTCGCCGAGGACCAGGAGACGATGCTGGCCGACCTGGACCGGCCCGGCATGCGGGTGACGCTTTTGCGCGGCGGCGACGGCGGTTTCGGCAACGCCCATTACAAGACTTCGACCAATCGGGCGCCGCGCAAGGCCACCAAGGGATGGCCGGGCGAAGAGCGCTGGGTTTGGCTGCGCCTGAAGCTGATCGCCGACGCTGGCCTGATCGGTCTGCCGAACGCCGGAAAATCCACGTTCCTGGCCGCGACCACCGCGGCGAAGCCAAAAATCGCGGATTATCCGTTCACGACCTTGCATCCACAGCTTGGCGTCATCCGGCTGTCTATGTCCGAGGAATTCGTGCTGGCCGACATCCCCGGCCTGATTGAGGGCGCGCATGAAGGCGCCGGTCTGGGTGACCGCTTTTTGGGCCATGTGGAACGCTGCGCGGTGATGCTGCACCTCGTGGACGGGGCGGCCGGAAATGTCGTGCAGGCGTGGCGCACGGTGCGGGAAGAACTGGCGGCGTATGGCGGCGGGCTGGCGGAAAAGCCGGAACTGATCGGTCTCAACAAAACCGATGCGATGACGCCTCGGGAAACCT
>Ga0181528_10002725_pt1 | contig 10922 bp, 10 predicted proteins | sample PEATcosm2014_Bin_47_FD_119742 | JGI IMG/M metagenome (GOLD analysis project Ga0181528, IMG submission 119742) | Peatland microbial communities from MTU Mesocosm Facility, Houghton, MI, USA - PEATcosm2014_Bin10_10_metaG | ecosystem: Environmental > Terrestrial > Soil > Wetlands > Peat | place... | reverse complement strand
GCCCGGTCGGCCTTGCAGTGTTGCTGACTGCGCAATTCTATTCACCCGCGTCCATTATCGTAATCGATCTGGACGAAAACCGGCTGGCGACTGCCAAGAGGTTTGGTGCAACGACCTTGATCAATTCCGCTGATGGCACAGCAGTCAAGCAGGTGATGAAACTCACGAGCGGTGAAGGCGTCAATGTTGCCATTGAAGCCGTCGGACTGCCCATCACATTCGGAATCTGCCAGGCGATTGTTGGCGTTGGCGGGCGTCTTGCGAATGTGGGAGTTCACGGCAAGTCAGTGGAACTGCACATGGAGAAGCTCTGGGACCACAATATCTCGCTCACCACCCGATTGGTGGACACTAGCACTACTCCCATGCTGCTTAAGATTGTAGAATCCGGAAAATTACAGCCCGCCAAACTGGTCACCCACCGGTTTGCAATGAACGACATCATGAAGGCTTATGACACCTTTGGGAATGCCGCGAAAGAAGGCGCTCTGAAGGTTGTTCTAACCAGCGGTGAGCGTCGTTAATGGGAGTCTCTGCGCTTTTTGGTAACAGTCTGTCGTTGACTTTCCAGGTTGCAGGCAATGAATAACAATGCACTTGAAACTAAGGAAAAGACTGTCCACGACCACTTTGGCCGCTTCGCCGCGCTGGCCTGTAACTGGCTCGGCTCAACCTGGGCCTTCGCGGGAGCGGGTCTGGTAGTTCTGGCGTGGTGCGCTGCTGGACCCGTCCTTCACTTCTCGCAAGGCTGGGCGCAGGCAATCACCACCGGAACCGGAATCGCAACGTTTCTGATGGTCTTCTTGATCCAAAGCACACAGAATCGCGATGCACGAGCGATCAATCTAAAGCTCAATGAGCTGATTCGGGCGACTGTCAAAGCTCGCAATCAAATGATCGATATTGAAAGATTAAGCGACCTTGAACTAGATGAAATGCAGGCCATCTACGAAAAGATAAAAACAAGCTGGACCGAACGCCAGGAGCGAAACACCCGCACAGTCGCCGAGAAGTGAACCCGCGCTCTCCGTCCCTGGTGTGCAGTCTAGCTCAGAACTCAATCACTTGCCCTGCAAGAATAGTAGGTGAAAAGCGGGCAATGTCTCTGCCCCTCTTTGGCCTCTGAGTGCATTTTCAAGGTGGTCAACAGCAGACCTATTTTTTACAAATGATTGGAGAATCCCAGTGCCGCTTATCACCGTTGTACTCGCGCTCGCCGTAGTAGGCGTTCTTCTATGGCTCGTAAACCGATACATTCCCATGCAGAGCCAGATTAAGGGAATTCTGAATGGTGTCGTTGTAATCGTTGTTGTGGTGTGGCTGGTAAGAGCATTCGGCCTCTACGACTATCTCTCGCAATTCCGCGTCGGACATTGATGCCGGAACCGCTAAGGAATTGATCAATGGTTTCCTGACACAACGCAAGCTCAACTCAATACGGCTGAGATCTGCCGGCAGGAGGAATCTTGAAGTATATATTCGTGTTAGCAATGGGAAGTATCCTCAGCTTGAGCGCGCTAGCTCAAGCCAATCCGCAAGCGACGATGGTCCTGGAATCGACAGGATCCGCTTCGACCTATCGCGTAATTACGATCAGCCGTTCAGTTCAGGCAGTGAATTATGAACATCGCAGCGGAGCCTCGGATGTCGATTTCGCCGGCACTGCGTTGTTGCCTTCAGCAGACGGGAAAGCCAAGGTGCGCAGCAAGCGCGGCACCATGGAAGTTGAGGCGGAGTTCCGAAACCTGCAGAGTCCTGCGGCCTTTGGCAACGAGTACCTGACGTACGTCCTCTGGGCGATCTCTCCCGAGGGTCGCGCTGTGAACCTTGGCGAAGTGCTTCTCGGAGACAATGACCGGAGCAAGTTGACTGCAACGACCGAACTCCAGGCATTTGCTTTGATAGTGACAGCGGAGCCGTATTACGCCGTCCGGCAGCCGAGCAACGTTGTTGTTCTTGAGAACGTTGTTCGCCCAGACACAAAAGGGACCGTCGAGGCAGTAAATGCCAAGTATGAACTGATGGAGCGCGGCGGATATATTCCAACTGGCTATCAGTTCGACCCCGTTGTGCTTGGCGCCGGCCTTCCATTGGAGTTCTACGAGGCGCGGAATGCTCTGCGGATCGCCAAATCCGAAGGAGCAGAGAGATATGCCGCCACGAGCTATCAGCACGCTGCTGAGTTGATGAACACTGCCGATGCCGACGCGACAGGCAAGCATATTGACATAAAGCCTTTGATAGCCGTTTCCAGAGACGCAGTTCAGACTGCCGAAGATGCGCGCGAAATTGCAGTCAAGAAAATTGATGAGGAGCGTTTAGCGTATGATCGAAAAGCGTCGAGCGACGCGCAGGCAAACTCGCAAGCTCAGGCAGAGGATGCCACTCGTCTGAAAAACCAGGCTCAGGCAGACGCCGCTAGCGCACAAGCGAATGCTGCAAGGGCGCAAGCCGACGCAATTCAAGCACATGCTGACATGGCAGCGAATCAAACAACCTCGGCAGCCGCCGTCTCCGCCGCACAGGCCGACGCAGAACAGGCTCGCATCACAGCACAGAATGCACAGTTGGGCGAACAGCAGGCCAATAACGACAAAGCCGCCATGCGCGCGCGATTGTCAGAGCAACTGAACCTGATTCTTCAAACCCGCGATAGCGCGCGCGGACTCATTGTGAGCATGTCAGACGTGCTGTTCGACACCGGACAGTACTCGTTGAAGCCTGGCGCACGCGAGAAACTCGCAAAAGTTGCAGGAATTCTTATCGCCTATCCCGGATTGAATATCGCGGTTGGCGGCTATACCGACAATGTAGGTGGCGATGACATGAACCAGACGCTCTCGGAGAATCGCGCGGGAGCGGTGCGCAGCTACTTGGTAGGACAGGGTGTGCTTGACAACTCTGTGACGGCCAAGGGATTCGGAAATGCGTCGCCTGTGGCATCGAATGACAATGCGGCGGGCAGGCAGGAGAATCGCAGGGTGGAGCTTGTTGTTTCCGGCGATGCAATCGGCAGCCCTGCCAGCGTAACTACCGGAAGTTTGCTCTAGCAATGTTGTCAAGCGCTGCGGTCTCATTCGACGCCGCAGCGCATGTTCAAACTATCTGGATGACATCAGGAAAGCATAGGTGCAAATGCTTGGAACCATACTGATCGTAATTCTTCTCTTGGTACTCTTTGGCGCGTGGCCGCGTTGGCCACATAGCCGGAATTGGGGATACTATCCGAGCGGTGGAGCGGGACTGGTTCTCGTGATCATTGTCATTCTGCTCGTGCTTGGCCGGTTTTGAGTTCCACAAGGTGGCAGCATGTCATTATCGAAGATGATCACAAATCAGACGGCAGAAAAATCAGCAGCGGCGTCGCTTCTTGCGATGAAAGCGCACAAGCTCCCTTTGCCCACGCGAATCGCGTTTGTGGGAAACTATTTGCCGCGCGAGTGCGGAATAGCGACCTTTACGACCGATTTGTGTACTGCGCTCACAGCCGAATTTGGGGAAGGGCGCATTTTTGCGATCCCCGTCAACGATCTTGATGCGAGCTACGACTACCCGAAGCAAGTGCGCCTGGAGTTGGAACAGGAAGATCTTGCGTCTTATGAGCGCGCAGCCGATTTTCTAAACTTCAATGGCAACGATCTGGTCTGCCTGCAACATGAATACGGAATCTACGGCGGAAGCGCGGGCCACCACATTCTCACATTACTCCGCAAGCTGAAGATGCCGCTGGTTACGACTCTGCATACAGTGCTGCGTGAGCCGGATGCGAATCAAAGGATGGTACTCGAGGAGATCGCGCGGCTCTCTGATCGACTGGTTGTGATGAGCGAGTTGGCGGCCGATCTGCTGCGCGAGGTCTATGCGGTCCCGAGCGAGAAGATCGATGTAATTCCCCATGGGGTTCCAGATCTACCCTTCATGGATCCCAACTACTTCAAGGACAAGTTCGGCACGGAAGGTAAATCCGTCCTGTTGACGTTCGGGCTATTGTCGCCAAACAAAGGGATCGAGAACGTAATCCAAGCGCTGCCAGCAATTCTCGCACGACAGCCGAATGTGGTTTACATTGTCTCCGACGTCACGCATCCGCATATTCGCCGGCGCGAAGGTGAGCAATATCGCGAAAGCTTGCAAACGCTCGCCGAACAACTTGGTGTCTCGGATCATTTGATTCTCAACAATCGCTTTGTCAGTGCGGAAGAGCTTGCTGAGCATGTGGGCGCGGCGGATATTTACATTACACCTTACCGGCACGAGGCGCAGGTGGTCTCTGGAACGTTGGCCATCGCGCTCGGCGCAGGCAAAGCGATTGTCTCCACTCCCTACTGGCATGCCAGGGAGTTGCTTGCCGAGAAGCGGGGTGTGATTGTTCCTTTCCAGAATCCTGAGGCGATTGCCGAGGCTGTTTTGGGATTGCTTGAGAACGATGCGGAGCGTCATGCGATGCGCAAGCGCGCTTACCTCCACTCTCGCGGAACGACCTGGGCCAACACGGCGCGGGCCTACATGGCAAGCTTTCAGCGCGCGCGGTTTGAGCGGTCATTGCATCCGAGAGCTGCACAAAAGAACGATCCGGCGTTTGATGCAATCGACCATCTCCCCTTGCTGAACAGCGGCCATCTGTTAGCCATGACCGACGATACGGGAATACTGCAACACTCTATTTTCTCTGTGCCATATACGCGCGAGGGATATACTACGGACGACAATGCGCGGGCGCTGATCGTATCAGTCCTCCTGGATGAGAGTCCTCAGTACATAGCTAGCCATGAATATCCCAACCTCTCACAGCGCTACCTCTCTTTTTTGTGGCTTGCTTTCCATCCCGATACAGGGCGATTTAGAAACTTTCTCGACTACGACCGCAAATGGCTTGAGAATATCGGCTCGGACGATAGTCACGGACGCGCATTATGGTCGATTGGAAAGGCACTTGGAGTTTCGCGCAATGCTGGGTTGAGAGGGGCTGCTGGCAGGCTATTCGAATCCGCACTTCAGGCAGCACTCACCTTTACCAGTCCGCGCGCCTGGGCGTTCTCGATTCTTGGAATGCAAGCCTATTTGGATTGGTTCCCCGGAGACAGATCTGTTCAGGGGATTCGCAACGAGCTTGCGAATCGGCTTCTCGACATTTATGAACGCAGCCACTCGGACTCATGGAGGTGGTTTGAAAAGGGTCTTTCCTACTCCAACGCGAGATTATCGCAGGCGCTCATCCTTGCCGGTTGGCGGAGCGATAACCAGCGAATGATCGAAGCAGGCATGGACTCTCTCAAGTGGCTTGTCGCTCAGCAGCATAGAGACGATGCCGAGATATTCGTGCCGATCGGATCGAACGGGTTCTACGTCGAAGGAAATGAGAAAGCGCGCTTCGATCAGCAGCCGATTGAAGCCTGCGCAACTGTCTCTGCATGTCTTGAAGTCTACAGGCTTACGGAAGAAACTCAATGGCTTACCGAGGCTCGTAGAGCCTTTAGTTGGTTTCTCGGCAATAACGATCTTCGGGTTCCCCTGTATGATGCAGTGACAGGCGGATGCAGGGATGGCCTTCATCCCGACCGCGTGAATGAGAACCAGGGAGCTGAATCTACGCTCTCTTTCCTCATGGCGCTGCTGGAAATGCAGGCAGCGAACGGCACAAACGTTAGCCAACTGCATCATGGAATGAGTGTCTCTGTTTGAAATCGTCGTTTTCTCAGCCTGAATTAGTCGTAGATTTTCCTCAGCGGCCAAAGATCGCGGGAGACTGCGCCGAATCTCCTCTTTTTGCGCGCGCTTCCGGCAATCCGATCTTGAACCGTGAGAGCTGGCCCTATCCCATCAACAGCGTTTTCAACGCCGCGGCCGTGCAGTTGGCCGACGGCAATACCCTGCTTCTCTGCCGCGTTGAGGATCGCAGCGGCCTTTCTCACCTCTGTGCGGCTCGCTCTGCAAATGGCATAGATGATTGGCTGATCGATCCAATGCCAACTTTGATGGCGGACTCTAAAAATTATCCTGAAGAAATTTGGGGCATCGAAGACCCACGCATTACTTATGTCCCGGAGCTTGAGCAATACGCAATTGCGTACACCTCCTTTGCGCGGGGTGGTCCGGGAGTCTCTCTGGCGCTCACCAAGGATTTCAAGAGCTTTGAGCGATTCGGTGTGATCATGCCGCCTGAGGATAAGGATGCGGCGCTGTTGCCGCGCAGAATCGGCGGCCGTTGGGCACTTATCCATCGTCCCATGACAGCGCTGGGCGCTCACATGTGGATTTCTTACTCCCCGGATCTGCGCCACTGGGGATGCCACAAGATCATCCTCGAAGCACGGCGCGGCGGATGGTGGGATGCGAACAAGATCGGTCTTTGCTCACCGCCTATTGAAACCGACAAGGGCTGGCTGATGATCTATCACGGAGTGCGGCAAACCGCCTCGGGGAGCATCTATCGCCTCGGGCTTGCACTCTTTGATCTGGAGCGGCCGGATATATGCCTTCAGCGCGGCGATTCGTGGGTCTTTGGCCCTGAGGCCGACTATGAGCGCAACGGCGACGTAAAGGATGTTGTATTTCCGTGCGGGCAGACCATTGGCGCGGATGGTGACACCATCAATCTTTATTATGGAGCCGCAGACTCAAGCGTGGCTCTGGCCACGGGCAGCATACGCAGGTTGCTCTCTTGGCTGGATTCAAATTCCATGCCAGTAGTGGCCGGAACTCTCTGACGTGTGCAGACATACGATTGCGAGAGGTATGTAGCATGAGCAATGCAAGCCGGAATTGGCCCGATTGGCTGCCGCATCCGCTTTGGATCCGGCGCGAATGCCCAATGTGTAATTCGGTGAAGTTCAAGCCAGCGGAGCTTCGCTCGTTTGACGGGTTGCTGGCCTTGTTTGCCTTGCGCCCCGTTCGCTGCATGTTTTGCTGGCGGCGCTATTACTGGGTTACATTGCATGGAGCGATCGCAAGCTGAGCTTGAGGATGCAGATGTTTTTATTGCATCGCATCGAATGCTAAGCGGGGCAGAATCCTATGAGCGCATTCATCGAACAATCCGCTCAATCGTCCGCAGTCCATGCACATCACGCGTTGCTGCCGCACTGGCTCACGCATCTGGGCGCACTCGGCCTATTCTCCGTTGCGGTGCTTGATTCATCGGTTATTCCGCTGCCCCTGCCTGGCAGTACGGATTTGCTTCTGTTGTGGTTGACAGCGAATCATGGAAATGCCCTGCTGCTTGTTTCGAGCGCTGTTTCCGGTAGTATTCTCGGCGGATATATCACCTGGTATGCAGGCCGAAGGGGCGGCGAAGCGGCGCTGCGCCACTATGTGCCGGCCCGCTTGCTAGGACGTATTGTCGTATGGGTCGAACGTCATCCGGTGCTTGCCGTCTTTCTTCCTGCCTTGCTTCCTCCGCCCATACCACTCTTGCCTTTTGCGCTCGCATCCGGCGCGCTTGGGGTATCACTGCGGCGCTTTCTCGCTGTGTATGGCGCGGCACGCAGCCTGCGATACTCGCTGATTGCATGGCTGGGTGCTACCTATGGCCGCCATGTGGTCCGTCTATTCTCTGGAACTCTGCAGAAATGGTCGACGCCGCTGCTATGGACATTCGGCGGACTGATGATCATAAGCCTCTGCTTCGGAATATGGAAAGCCAGAAACCTGCGCAGGTCAGAGGCCGCGGCCAGCCTCGCATTGCACGCTCGAACCGTGTGCGCAGACTGAAGTCTTCAGCGCTTTCTCTTCTCCCGGTTTCGTTCAGACATCGCGTTCTATCGAAAGGATGCGATGAATCCACCTCAATCCAATAAAACAGCGACCGGGGAGATGTCCCCGGCCGCGGCTGGTTCAAGATAAGTTAGATTTTACAAGAGTCCTATACTGTTATCTTCTCCCTTTTGGCTGGGGTTGCCGAGATACCAGCTGTTGCTGCTGCGAAGTGTGCTTCTCCTGCAGCTGCTGTGTCTGCTGCTGGTGCTTTTGTTCCAACTCTTGTGTCTGAGCTGCATTCGCATTCTGCTGGTGCTCGGCCTCCTGCTTTTGCTGAAGCTGCTGCCGCTCGTTTGTTTGTTGGGAGATCAACTTGTCCTGCTGCTGCTCGTACCTCGCGTCCGCCTTCGCATTCCCTGAGTTGACAGGCGCAGGGCGGGAAATCGCTGGAAGGTCTTTCGGATGGACCGCCTGGCGCGGATCGCTTGCCCCGGAGCGAAGATCGCTCCGCGAGGTCTCTGCTGCTGCTTTCGGCGCTCCAGCGGTCGTAGGGTTGCCGCGACTCACCGACGCCCGCATCTCCGGATTAGCACGCGCGGTCCGTGCATGTTCTGCTTGAATCGCCACTGCAGGGATGTGCCTTTCATGCGCCGCGGCCTCTTGCGCAGAGTTTGCATGCGCTTCGATTCCTCCCTTGCCGCCGTTGAAGCTGACGCGATTGATTTCGCTGCTGCCCTCAACCTTCTCGTTGTAGACATTATGATTGATTGAGATATCCACATTGTTCACGGAGCGGTTATAGAAGAAGTGCCCGTGGTCCCAGCGGCCGCCGCCGTAACCATCGCCGAAGTAGCCGAAGCCGTAGTTGATGCCGCCATAGAAGCCGATAGTCGGCCCCCAGTAGCCTTCATTGAAGGCATATCCACCATTCCCCCAACCCCAATAACCCGGTGTCCAGAGAAAGCCGACTTCCGGAGCCTGCACCCATGCGCCTTCCACCCAATAGTAATCGGAGATGCTGTCGTCATAGGCCCAGTAGCCAGGAGTCCAGAGATAGCCATCGCCGGGGCAGAGCGGCTGTACACTCACCAAAAGCTCAGGGGGGCCGATTGCGATGGATACTCCGAACTGCCCAAACACCACAGCCGGAATGGCCAATGCTAGAAACGCTAACAAGATCCTAAAAGTACGCATATCACTCTTCTTTCCATTTCATCCGCTACAGCGGTTCTCCAATTGCTATACACCGAAACCGCCGCTGCTGAATGGCTTTTTCCCTTAAGAAAAAGTCATCCTGCGCTTCGCCTGCAAGGGTACATCTATTGGGGAACCGCTCTAAAGACTGAGCAGAATCTTCTCCCCGTGCAGCACGGAGTAGAGGGAGACGCGCACAGCGCGTCCTGTTATGGCGTCCGTAGATGGCCTTGAATTCTTACCTGCGCGCCTTGCCGCCGGCACGGGGAGCAGCAGTCTCCAATCCAGCGGTTGCATGTGCATCAACATGCAACTGAGCGTTCGTCATAGCATCCTGAACCGCATCTTTTGTCTTGCCTACGGCATTCTCAACCTTGCCCATGACTTGCTGTCCCATTCCCTCGATCTGAAGTGTCGTATTGCCGGTCAATTCGCCAACCATGCGCTTGGCGCTTCCCACTGTTTTATCAATCGTTCCATTCACTCGATCCTTGTTCACAGGCCACCTCCGTGGATTTTCTGCTGTCCGAATTTCGGGCCTTCTCATTCTGGCCCGCAGCAATATCGAGAGTAGGCGATCTTTTTCCGTGAGTCTGAGCTATTCAGACCGTATCTGGCATCGCCAGCGCAAACATGGCGCCATTGAGCGAGTGCGTTTTGAAGGGAGGATTTACTTCAAGAGCGCAATAATGGGTTGTTTCAATAATCTTGCAACTTTGAGCGAAAGTGAACGGCTTTCGATTGAGCCTCAGACATGCAATTCAGAGTTGAAGAGGCCTCCGTCTGCAGTGTCTGGCGGTTGCTCGTTCCCTTTCGCGTTATTCAGTCCACTGGCGGTTGTCTTTACGCTTCCAGATTTTCGTCAGGAGCGCTTCTTCACTGCCTCGCTGCATAATTGGCAGCGATCTGCATCCGCGAACATGCACGCCATTGATTGATTCGCGATACCAATTAATTCTGTGCGGGGTTTGTGCGTTAGCTTCGTTTTTCCTTGGAATTCTTTCTTAGCGATTCCATCGGCGGCTTTTTCGCGTTATCGTCCGGCAAATGATCATGAAGGATCACATTCAATAGAGATCTATGCACCTGAATACGGCCGTTATAGTCAATAAAACCGAGCTTGCGAAAACGGTTCATGAAGAAGCTTACTCGTGAGCGTGTTGTGCCAATCATCTCTGCCAGAGTTTCCTGGGATATCTTCGGAATCAGCGATTCCGGCTCCCCGGCCTGGCCGAACTCCGCCATTAACAGCAGCACTCTCGCCAGGCGCTTCTCGCTGGAGTTAAAAAGCTGATCTACAAGATCGGCCTGCGTGCGCATACTGCGCGCCAGCAGGAATCTCATGAACAAGTCGGAGAAGTTATGCTCCTCGTGCATCACCCGGATCATCTCATCGCGCCGGATCTTGAGCACGGTACATGCAGTAACGGCAGCAGCTGTAGACAGGCGGAGCCCAGGCACTGCCACCAGCGACTCCTCTCCGGCAAAATCTCCGGCAGAGAGAAGTGTGATGGTCGCTTCCTTGCCGATTGTCGAAACAACCGTGACTCGGACGCGGCCCTTCTGGATATAGAAAACAGAATCTGCCGGGTCGCCCTGCGAAAACAGGGCCATTCCTGGAGGAATTTGAACAATTCTGCGCCCCAGGCCGGCGTTGGCCAAAAATGCTGCTGTATCGAATGCGGGACGATCAAGTCCACCCATCGCATGGCCTCCTTCCGAATAAGGTTGTAACGCAGGGACAGCAGGAGGATGCGCAAACGCAGACAACTCGGCTTACACAGCGGTTACGCCGATGAATGCAGATTCATCGACAAACATCAGGACCCCAAGTTGCCGGGAGCAGCCGCAGCACCGAATACTGCGGCATATAAGCTCTACACGCTCACACCGACACCTAAAGAGAGTTTACATCCGAAGCGGTGGGTCTGTTCTGTATCGTTTTGCTCACCGAGGAGAAGATGATCTGTTTGTGGAATTTACGCAGTATCCTTCCCGGGCGGCGCTGAGCATTCTTGCTCAGACGAGCGGCT
>Ga0181528_10002722_pt1 | contig 10933 bp, 8 predicted proteins | sample PEATcosm2014_Bin_47_FD_119742 | JGI IMG/M metagenome (GOLD analysis project Ga0181528, IMG submission 119742) | Peatland microbial communities from MTU Mesocosm Facility, Houghton, MI, USA - PEATcosm2014_Bin10_10_metaG | ecosystem: Environmental > Terrestrial > Soil > Wetlands > Peat | place... | reverse complement strand
GGCAGTCCGAATGCCTCGCCCGCGTGGATGGTCATGTGAAAGTCCTCGCGTTGGATGAGGTGAAAGGCCCTCAGGTGCTCGGTCGGTGGAAAACCGTCCTCGGGACCGGCGATGTCGAAGCCGCACACACCGTGGTCACGGAACGACACCGCGAGTGCCGCGATATCCTCGCTCACGTTGTCCTGACGCATCGCTGAAAGGATGGCGCGCACGATGATGGTCCGACCCTCGAGGGTGGCCTGTTGGGTGCCGTGGGCGAAGCCTTCGAGAACCGCCTGGACGACCTCGTCGAGTTTGAGGCCGCGCTGGAGATGCAGTTCGGGAGCGAATCGGACTTCGGCGTAGACAATGCCGTCGCGCGCGAGGTCGAGCGCACTCTCGCTCGCCACTCGTTGGAGTTGCTCCTTGGTCTGCATGAGCGCGGTGGTGTGGCGGAAGCCCTCGAGATAACGCACGAGGTCACTCCCGGGCGCGTCGGCGATGAACCAATCGCGCAATTCGGTGGGGTCCTGGGTGGGTAGACCGTGGTAGTTGACCTCTTTGGCGAGTTCGAGCACGGTCTCGGGTCGAAGTCCGCCGTCGAGGTGCTCGTGCAACAAGACCTTGGGAGCCTTCTCGATGATCTCGCGCGTGAGAACTGGCTCTGACATGAGTCAAGGCTAGCCAAGGCGAGTGCGAATTACCGGGTGATCTTTTCGAGCAGGATCGTCGCGGCCTCGGGCTGTTCCTCGCCGATCGCCACGGCGTCTCTAATCGTTTCACGACCGCGAGCCAGATGTTCTCCGTCGTCGGCGTACAACTCGAAGAGAGGTTCGCCAATCGCGATTCGGTCACCTTCGCGTACCAGGCACATCACGCCCGCGCCGGCGCTCACCGGATCCTCTTTTCGCGCACGACCCGCGCCGAGGCGCCAGGCGGCGATGCCGACGCACAAGGCGTCTACCGAAGTCACGTACCCGCTGGTGTCGGCGGTGACGACTTCGTGCACCCGGGCGGGCACCAGCACGGCGTCGGGGTCCCCACCCTGGGCCATGATCATCGAGCGGTAGACGTCGTAGGCGGAGCCGTCATCGAGTTTCTCGCGTGGGTCGACGTCGATGCCCACGAGGTCAAGCATCGTTGACGCGAGCGCCAGCGTGAGCTCACGAACGTCAATTGGCCCCCCGCCGCGCAACACCTCGAGCGACTCAATGACCTCGAGCGCGTTACCCACGGCACGACCAAGCGGTTGGTCCATGGCGGTCAGTTGAGCCACGGTTGACACGCCGTGATCCTCGCCGAGGGTAACCATCGTCGAAGCCAATTCGCGGGCGCGCTCGATCGTCTTGATGAAGGCGCCACGTCCAACCTTCACGTCGAGCACGAGTGCCTGCGTGCCTTCGGCGATCTTCTTGGACATGATTGACGAAGAGATGAGTGGAATCGATTCAACCGTGCCGGTCACGTCGCGCAGTGCGTAGAGTCGTCGGTCGACGGGCGCGAGACCGGCTCCCGCGGCGCAGATGACCGCGCCCACCGATTCGAGCTGCGCGCGCATCTCGTCATTGGAGAGTGCGGCGCGCCAGCCCGGAATTGAATCGAGTTTGTCGAGCGTGCCGCCGGTGTGTCCGAGTCCGCGGCCCGAGAGTTGTGGTACGCAAGCGCCGCAAGCGGCGACCAGTGGCGCGAGTATCAAGGAGATCTTGTCCCCGACGCCACCCGTCGAGTGTTTGTCGACGCTCGGACGCGAGAGTCCTCGCAGGTCCAGGGTCTCGCCAGAGGCGATCATGCGATCGGTCCACGTGCGAAGCTCACGGCTCTGCATGCCGCAAAAGAAGATGGCCATGAGCAGGGCCGACATCTGCTCGTCGGCGACCTCGCCTCGCTGGTAGGCGTCCAAGACCCAGGTGATCTGCTCGTCACTCAGCTCGGCGCCCTCACGTTTCGCGGTGATGACGTCGACGGCGGAGAAGGTCATTGACTCGCGCGTGACCCGAGGTCGTCGGGTCCGAACGCCTCGGGCAGGAGTTCGTGAAGGTGTCGGGGCGACGCGTCGGGACCTGCGTCGATCAGCAGGCCGCTGCCCCCGTGTTCGTAGAGCAGTTGGCGACAGCGTCCACAGGGGGCGATCGGCTTCGTGTCGCCCGCGACGATGCTGACCGCGGCCAGACGACCGCCACCTTGTCGAACGAGGTCGCTCACGAGTGAGCACTCCGCGCACAGCGTGAGGCCGTAACTGGCGTTCTCGACGTTGGCGCCCTCGACCACACGGCCATCAGTCGTGTAACCGGCCGCACCCACCTTTACGTGCGAGTACGGGCTGTAGGACATCGAGGTTGCGTGAATCGCCCTCTCACGAAGTGTCGCCCAAGGGATTTCGTTCAACGAACTCACGGTGGTAACAGTACACTTCGCTCAGCGTGAACAATTCCTTGGGCAACCGTGTTGTGTTGAGTGACGAAGTCGCCACTGCGCTCAGTGAGTCACGTGCGGTCGTTGCCCTGGAGACGACCATCGTCGTCCAGGGACTTCCTGCGCCCATCAACTTAGAAGTCGCCCACGACTGTGATCAAGCGGTGCGCAAATCCGGTTCGGTGCCCGCGACCATCGGCGTGCTCGACGGCCGGGTCGTCGTCGGACTGAGCGCCAGCGAACTCGAGGATCTCGCGTCGCCCCAGCGCAAGGCGGCCAAGCTCTCCTCGCGCGATCTCGGGATTGCCCTGGCGAGCGACACCGACGGCGCGACCACCGTGGCGGGCACGATTGCGGTGGCCCATCACGTGGGCATCGACGTGATGGCGACGGGAGGTCTCGGCGGAGTGCACCGGGGCGCCGCCCAGAGCTTTGACGAGTCTGCGGATCTGACGGCACTTTCACGCACGCACGTTCTCGTGGTGGCCTCGGGAGTCAAGTCGATCTTGGACATCGGCGCGACCCTCGAGCGACTCGATTCGCTGGGCGTGCCAATCGTGGGCTTTCGCACGAAGAAGTTTCCGGGCTTCTACCGTGCGAGCAGCGGCTTTGACCTCGACTGGTCCATCGACGACGCCGACCAGGTGGCGACTGCATTCCTCGAGCACCGACGATTCTCTCCCACCGGCATGCTCGTGGCGAACCCGGTCGCTGAGGCGCAACAGTTGGACGCCCAGACCCACGATCACGCCCTCGAGAGTGCGCTCGCCCTTTCGAACCACATGGGCGTGACTGGAAAGGAAGTGACGCCGGTGTTGCTCGCAGAGTTTGCGCGCTTCACCGCGGGTGAGAGCGTGCAGGTGAACCGCGACCTCGTGGTAGCGAACGCGGCGCTCGCGGGCGAGATTGCCCAAGCCATCGTGGCGGCGCGTCAGTGAACCAGAAGCGCGTCTTGGTCATAGGCGACGCGATGGTTGACGTCGTGGTACGCGCACTCGAGCCGGTCAACATCACGAGCGACACGGCTTCGAGGGTCCGTCTCGGACGGGGCGGCTCAGCGGCCAACATCGCCGTGGAGTTGGCGCTTGACCATCACGTCGCCTTCGTGGGTGCCGTGGGCCACGACGCGGCGGGCGAAGTCTTTCTGACTGACCTACGAGAGGCTGACGTGGCTCCTCTGGTGCAGATCTTGCCCGGGGCAACGGGGGTCGTCGTGGCTTTCGTGAATGACGATGGACAGCGAGCGATGTTGACCGACCGCGGCGTCAACGCGCGCCTCAGTGATGACGCGGTACTCGACGCGCTGGCGATGCCCTTTGACCACCTGCACGTCTCGGGCTACACCTTCTTGGATTCGCGTACGCGCAAGATCGCCTCCGAAGCCCTGGCGGTTGCTCGCCAACTCGGCGCGAGCACCTCGGTTGACGTCTGTTCGGTCGGTCCGCTTCGTCAACTCGGAGCGACCAGGTTCCTTCGGGCCATTGGGCGAGTGACGATGCTCTTCGCCAACGAGGAAGAAGCGTGCGCGCTCGGCGAATCGAGAAGCCTCCAACGAGCCCTCACCGTCGTTCGCGCTCACGCCGAGGAGGTCGTCGTCACGCTCGGTCCCGGGGGTGCGATCGTCGTAAGCGAAGGTGAACTCGTGCGCAAGCCATCGCGCGAGGTCGAGGTCGTCGACACCACGGGAGCGGGCGACGCCGCGACGGGCGCTTACTTGTCCAAACGGCTCAGTGGGCGAAGTCGTGATCAATCCCTCGAGCTCGCGATGAGTCGCGCGTCCAAAGTGGTGCGAAGGTTGGGCTCGCGCGCCTAACCCGCTTCGTAGGGTTGGCCGTCGGCGGCGGGTGCGCGCACGCGCCCCACGAGGCCTGAGACCACGAAGATCGTGATGATGTAGGGGAACATCGTGAGTATCTCGGTCGAGATCGGGATGTTGTAGGTCTGCAAGTTGTCCGCGAGGTAGACCGACATGCCAAAGAGCACGCAGGCAACGACCGCGCCCGAAGGTCGCCAGCGTCCGAAAATCATCGCGGCGAGCGCGATGTAACCGAGACCCGAGGTAATACCGGGCTGGAACTGACCCTGTTGGCTGATGAAGGCGACGCCGCCGACGCCGGCGATCGCGCCGCCGAGTACGACGTTGATGTAGCGCACCCGCGCGACGTTGATCCCAACGGTCGCGGCCGCGTGAGGGTGTTCACCCACCGCGCGCACGTGTAAGCCGTAGCGGGTCTTGAATAGGGCGAAACTGACCCCACCGATCAGTAGCAGCATCAAGTAGAAGAAGGCGGACTGGTTGAAAAAGACCGGCCCGATGATGGGAATCTTGTCCAAGAGGGGAATGGCGAAGTTGCCAAGCACGTTGCCGGTGTTGAGGTTGGGATAAGGCGTGAAGACCTGCAAATTGAGGTACGACGACAGACTGCTCAACATGGTGACGAGCACGACGCCCACAATGATCTGATCCGAGCGATAGCGCACCGCCAGGAACGCGAGTATCCACCCAATGATTCCTCCCGCGACCAGGCCGCCGATCGCCGCGTAGAAGTAGTTATTTGTGGTCGAGGCGACCGACGCGCCGACGAAGGCACCCGCAATGAACTGGCCCTCGATGGCGATATTGACGACGCCCGCGCGTTCGCACATGACGCCCGACAAGGAACCGAAGATGAGCACCATGGTGACTTCGGAACTACCGACGAGGATCGACGTGAGATCGATGAAGGAGACCTGGGATGGTCCCGGCGTACGCACGGCCCAGAACAGCAATGCCAAAAGGAACAAGACCGAGACCACGCCGAACCGGCCCATCACCCCTCGACGGGGCCGGCGCCAGAGCACCTCGACGCCGATGGCGATCATGATTATCCCCAGGACCATGTTGGTCCACTGCGTCAACAGCGTGAGCGTACCCAGGTGCCACGGTGCGTTCGTGATGATGTCGACCGGACTGAAGGTGAGGGCCGAATGTGCACGTGACGACGTATTGAATCCAAAGGCGAAGAGCGTGAACAGTCCGATGACCAGGATGATGACCCCGATCACGCGCGTGCGGCCCAATGGTACCTTGCGCGTCAAAGGCGTACCGGTCGAGACAGTGACGACGTCGCTCACGAGTTCCAACCCTTCGTCGCGAGTTCGACTGACTGACTCGGCGCTCCGCGCAGTCGGAAGATCTCCTTAACGAGTACCGGCGTCGCGACGAAGAGCACCACGGCCGACTGAATGACGGTGGCGAGATCGAGCGGGATGCCGGTGCTGGCCTGCATGGCTCGACCGCCGACGCCCAGGGCGGCGAAGAGCAGCGACGACCACACGATGCCCATCGGACGGTTACGTCCGAGCAGGGCGACGGTGATCGCGGTAAAGCCGATGCCCGCATTGCCGATGAGGAACACGCCATCGATGTAGTGGGTCGTGCTCGCGACCTGAACGACGCCGGCGAGGCCCGCGAGACCGCCCGAAATGAGGAAGACCACGATGACGATGACGCGGGCGTTCATCCCCGATGCCCGCGCGGCCTGCGGGTTGGCCCCGGTGACCCGGAATTCGAATCCGAGCGAAGAACGATCGAGCAGCCACCAGGCGAAGATCACGACCCCGACCGCGACGAAGACGCCCCAGCTGACGCGCAGTCCCGACTTGGCGCCAAACAACGGCGCCAATTGCGCTGACGGGTCGAGCGTACGCGAGATGTCGTTCTGCTGACCGGGTTGCTGGAGCGCCGTTGAGAGCACCGCGAAGAGCAGGAAGGCGTAGAGCACGTAGTTGAACATGATCGTCACGATGACTTCGTGGGCGCCGGTGAGGGCCTTGAGCACGCCCGGCACGGCGCCCGAGATCACGCCGCCGGTGATCCCCGCCAGGAGCGTGAAGGGGATGTGGATCACGGTGGGCATGTGGATCATTGAACCCGCAGCGGTACCGATGATTCCTCCGAGGACCGCCTGTCCATTGGCACCGATGTTGAAGATGCCCGTTTGAAAGGCGATGCCGACCCCGATGCTCACGATGACGAGGGGCGTCGCGTAGGTGAGCGTCTCCGATATCGGCGTGAGGGTTGCGTCCCAACCCTTGCCGGTGGTGAGCGAATGCCAAAGACCTTGCGGGTCGACGATGGATCCGGTGAACATGGTTCGATACGCCGCGCCAACGTTGTCAATGGAAACCTTGAGTGCGTGGCCCGGGGCGCCCCAACTGTGAAAGATCCCTCGCCACGCGTCGAGTACGGCCGGCGTCGTAGTGATGATGATGAAGGCCCCGACGATGAAGCCGAGCAACAGCGCCAGACCCGCGACCACGATGGGGTCCTGGGAACCGATTCGGTGCAGGAGGCGACGTCGAGGCTTATTCACGACGGGAACGGTCGCCACCGGATCAGACATTCGCGACCTGGGTTTCTCCGGCCATGAGCAGACCGATCTCTTCGCGACTGACCGACGGGTCGACTATGCCGCTGATCTTTCCTGCGAACATGACCGCGATCCGGTCGCCGAGAGCCATGACTTCGTCGAGCTCGGACGACACGATGAGTGAACCATTGCCCTCGTTGCGGTGTTTGACGATCTGTCGGTGCACGTACTCAATCGACCCGACGTCGAGACCCCGAGTGGGTTGAGAGGCGATCAGTACTTCGAGGGGTCTGGAGAGTTCGCGTGCGACGATCACCTTCTGCTGGTTCCCGCCCGAGAGTGAACTCACGAGTTCGCGGATCGACGTCGCGCGGATGTCGAATTCCTGGACTCGATCGCGGGCGTTTTGATCAACGGCGCGTAGATTACGGGTGCCGTGCTTGGCGAAGGGCGCCCGTTTGGGCGTGTTCAGCACGAGGTTGTCCGCGACTGACATCGACAGAACGAGTCCGTAGCGCTGACGGTCTTCTGGGATATGGCCAATACCCGCGTCCAGCGCCTGGCGCGGCGTCACGTTCGTGATGTCGCGACCCCTCAACATCACCGAGCCCGATTCGATGGGTCGAATACCGTTGAGGGCTTCGACGAGTTCGGTCTGGCCGTTGCCCTGCACGCCGGCGAGCGCGAGGATCTCACCCGCTCGAACGTCGAGCGACACACCGTTCACGGCAATGAGTCCGCGGTCGTCACGCACGACGAGGTCGCGAATCTCGAGGACAGTCTCTCCGGGTGCGAACTTGGACTTCTCAACGGTGAGGATGACCTCTCGTCCCACCATCAGGGACGCGAGTTCGCCCTCGGACGCCGTTGGTTTCGCGGTGCCAACGACCTTGCCCTGTCGGATGATGGTGATGACGTCAGAGACGGCCTTCACTTCCTTGAGTTTGTGCGAAATGAAAAGAATTGATTTACCCGACGCGGCGAGAGAGCGCATGATCGACATCAAGGCTTCGATCTCCTGGGGCGTCAGCACCGCGGTCGGTTCGTCCAGAATCAACAGCTCGGCGTCGTGACTGAGCGCCTTGAGGATCTCGACGCGCTGTTGCAGGCCCACCGGAAGGTTCTCCACGATCGCGTCCGGGTCGACCTCGAGGCTGTACTCCTTTGAGATTCGACGAATCTCTTCGGTGGCTCGCTTGTAATCGATGCGGTTGAATGACTTGGTGGGTTCGAAACCCAGTACCACGTTCTCGGCGACCGAGAACACCGGTACCAACATGAAGTGTTGGTGGACCATTCCGATACCACGACGAACCGCCTCGCCCGAGTCGGCGAACTCGGTCACGTCGCCGTCAATGAGGATTTCGCCTTCTTCGGGATGCAAGAGCCCGAACAGGACGTTCATCAACGTCGACTTGCCCGCTCCGTTCTCGCCGAGCAGGCAGTGAATCTGTCCGGGCTCGACGGTGATGCTGATCGAATCATTCGCGGTGAAGGAACCGAAACGTTTCGTGATCCCGCGGAGTTCTAATCGCATAGTGGCTTATCGTACTCAGACAAGAGGCCCGGGCTGAGTGTGCCCGGGCCTCTTGTCTGAGTCACGTGGACTCCTGACAACGCTTAGCCGGCTGGGTAGTTGTTCGGGTTCACCGAGATCTTGCCCGAGATGATGCCCGCCTTTGCCGTGGCGATCTTCGTCTTCAGAGACGCCGGAACCGTGACGCCGCCGAATTCGAGCTGCGTACCGTTGTTGGCCAACGTACCGACGTAGGAGCCACCCTTGAAGGTGCCCTTGGCGGCCGAGAGAACTGCCGCTTCGACCGAAGGCTCGACACCCTTGGCGACGGTGCCGACGAAGTACTTGCAGTCAGTCGCGTCCGACACGCAACCATTCGAGTCGACCCACATGACGTAGTGGCCAGCGCCAGCCTGCTGGGCTGCGGCCACTGAGCCGAGGCCCACCGAGCCAGCGACCGGGAAGACAATGTCTGCACCGGCGGCAAAGTCACCCGCGGTAATGGTCTTTCCAGCGGTCTGGTCGGTGAAGTTACCGACGAAGGTGCCCTTGCCAGCGCAGGCGGCGAGACTGCAGGCGCCCTTGCCGGGGGTCCAACCGAGGACCTTTACCTTGGTGCCGTAGGTCTTGTTGTAGTAGCGAACACCCGCGACGTACCCGTTCATGTAGAGGGTAACCGCGGGGAAGTTCTCGCCGCCGTACTCAGCGACCGTCCCGGTCTTGGTCATTCCCGCGGCGAGAATACCCCCGAGGAAACCGGCCTGGTCGGTCTCGTACTGCAGCGCGAGAAGCTCGTGGCTCTTGGGTGCCGAGGGCAGGTCGTCGACGATCGCGAACTTCTGGTTCGGGTGGGCGTCCGCGGCGGCGGCCGTCGCGGCGTCCATCAAGAAGCCGACGGTCACGATGATGCCGCAGCCCTTGCTGATGAAGCTCGCGATGTTCGGTGCGTAGTCAGCCGACGAGGTCGACGACAGGTACGAGGGAACAATGCTCTTGTCCTGGGCGGCGGCGGCCTTGAGGCCGGCCCAGGCCGAAGCGTTGAACGACTTGTCGTTGATGCCACCGGTGTCAGTGACAACGCACGCCTTAAAGGTGCCCGCAGCACCAGCCGAGCTGACCGCGACCGTTGTGGCAGCCACGCTGATTGTTAAAGTGCCCAGAACCAGTGCAGCGGCTCCGAGCATCGTTGTGAGGCGTCGAACGCTCCCCATGTGTTTCTCCCTTTATGTAGTCAGTCCGTGAAAAAAAGACTGTCTGAACGTGTGGAGTTTCCCCGACATGGTCGCGTCACACGGTCAGATGTTTATCAACGCGAGGTTAGCCCTCTGGCGAAGAGCCCGTTGGGTCTGGGGTGTGAATTCTTTTTCAAATATGACCCAATCAGTCATTGTTTAGGTGCGTGGTTCGAAACTCGTGGTACGGCCAAACTCACCACGAGGGCCAGCAGCGTGATGAGTGCCGAAACCTGGAACGTCCGCTGGTACCCGCTCACGAGTGCGAGCGGCGAGGAGGGATTGGTGAAGGTGGCGCTGCGGTCCGCGGCGACGGTCGCGAGAATGGCCAGGGCCAGTGATCCGCCGACCTGACGTGCGGTGTTGAGCACGCCCGACGCGAGCCCGGCGTCGGCGCGGTCGACGCCGGCGGTCGCGGTGTTGGCGAGAGGTGAGAACAGCAGTCCCATCGCAAAGGCGCACATGAAGCCGGGCGCCAGGACCGAGCCCCAATAAGAGCTCGCCACCTTGATCATCGAGATCCAGAGGAATCCGAGTGCCGCGATCGACGTACCCACGAGCAGGATGGGTCGCCCACCCGTCCTCGCCATGATCCTTGAACTGATCTGGGCGCCCGCGATGATGCCAATCGCCATCGGCAGGAAGGCGAAACCCGCTTTCACTGGTCCGTAGTGCAGAATCAGCTGGAAATAGTAGGTGAGGAAGTACCACATCGCAAAGAATGCGCCACCGACGAGGAACATGACCATGTTCGCCGACGTGAGGGCGCGCGACCTGAAGATCCGAAACGGCACGAGCGGGTGCGAGGCGACCTGGGACTCCCAGAACAGGAAGGCCACGAAGGCTATGGCGCCGGCGAGGAACCAGGACAGCGTGAAGGTAGAACCCCAGCCCCGCGTCGTCGTGTTGACGACGCCGTAAATGAACGACGCGAGCGATCCGGTCACGAGGATGGCACCAGTGACGTCAAGCTTGACCGTGGCGTCACGGTTTCGCATCTCGCGCAGGTACATCGCCGCAACAATCGCCGCGACGATGCCGATGGGCACGTTGATGAAGAAGACCCAGCGCCACGACGCCCAACCCGTGAGGATGCCTCCGAGCAGACCGCCCACGGCCCCACCGGCTCCGGCGACGGCGCTCCAGGCCCCGATGGCTTTGGGCATTCGAGGCCCCTGGAAGGTCGTGACGATGATCGTCAACGTGGCCGGTGACAAGATGGCGCCCCCGATTCCCTGGACTGCGCGTATGGCGACCATCTGCGGACCAGTCGCGGCGAAGCCCGCGCCGATGCTCGCGATCGTGAAGATCGTCAGGCCCGTCATGTACACCCGTCGACGGCCAAAGATGTCCGCCGCTCGCCCTCCGAGGAGCAAGAAGCCCGCGAAGGTGAGCACGTACGCGTTCACGACCCATTGGGCGCTCGAGACGCTGAAGTGCAG
>Ga0181528_10002721_pt1 | contig 10933 bp, 9 predicted proteins | sample PEATcosm2014_Bin_47_FD_119742 | JGI IMG/M metagenome (GOLD analysis project Ga0181528, IMG submission 119742) | Peatland microbial communities from MTU Mesocosm Facility, Houghton, MI, USA - PEATcosm2014_Bin10_10_metaG | ecosystem: Environmental > Terrestrial > Soil > Wetlands > Peat | place... | reverse complement strand
CCGTTTGCACTTGACCCGGAAGAAATCTGCACACGGGTTGGCGAGGCTGGCGTCGTCGGTTTGGGTGGCGCGGTTTTTCCTTCTGCTGTTAAGCTGAATCTTGGCCGGAAAAATCAAATACACACGCTCTTGATCAACGCAGGCGAGTGCGAACCTTATTTAACCTGCGACGACCGGCTAATGCAGGAATATGCCGAAGAAATCGTCTCCGGCATCCGCTTAATGCTGAACGGCATGCAGGCGCCTAAAGCCATTATCGGCATGGAAGACAACAAGCCTGAAGCCTTTCGGGCCATGCAAGCCGCCAGCTTGCCTTTTGCCAATATCAGCGTGGAACAAGTACCGACCCGCTATCCTATGGGCTGGGACCGGCAGATGCTGCGTTATTTGACCGGCTTGGAAATTCCTGCCGACGGACGCGCCACCGACATCGGCGTCGTAGTGCACAATGTCGCCACCGCCCATGCTGTCTATAAAGCCATTTGCCTGGGTCAGCCCTTGATTAGCCGCGTGGTCACAGTATCCGGAACGGCGGTCGCCAAGCCGGGCAATGTGGAAGTCCCGCTAGGAACGCTTATGTCCGAAGTTCTGGATTATTGCGGGTTGAACAAAGCGCGAATGGCGCGTTTGGTGATGGGCGGCCCTATGATGGGCGACGCCTTACCCCATGCCGAAGTTCCGGTTGTCAAAGCTTGCAACGGTATATTAGCCTTATCCCACGAAGAAATTGAGGAGCCACAGACTCAAGCCTGCATACGTTGCTCCAGTTGCGTGACGGCTTGCCCGGTCGGCTTATTGCCTTTGGAAATGGCCAGCCGGATTCGCGCCAATCAGTTGGATGCCGCAGTCGACTTAGGCCTGAAAGATTGCATCAGTTGCGGCAGTTGTTCCTATGTCTGCCCCTCCAATATTCCCTTGGTGCATTACTTCAAATTCGCATCAGGCGAACTGGTGAAACGCCAGCAAGCTGAGCATAAAACCGAGCAAACCAAACGTCTGATGCAGGACCGTAATCAGCGCATGGAGCGTATCCGCCAGGAAGCCGAAGCCGAAGCGCTACGCGCACAAGAAGCCCGCGCCGCCCGCGCCGCACAGCAGGCGGCGGCTAAACAACAGCCGAAGGAGGAAACCGCATGAAGAGCAAACTGATCAGCGGGCCGCATGTGGCGGCGACGCGGCGCGTCGATCAAATCATGCGGCAAGTAATAGTCGCCCTTCTTCCAGCCACGGCATTCGGCCTATTGCTGTTCGGCTGGCCGGCTTTGTACTTGCTGACTATTACCATAGTTTCGTCCATGCTATTTGAAGCGTTTTGCTTAAAATTAAAAGGCGTAGCCGCCGCCCCCTATCTGCGTGACGGCTCGGCGATTTTGACCGGCCTGCTGGTCGCCATGAGTTTGCCGCCCTGGGCGCCGTGGTGGATAGGTGTCATGGGGGCGGCGATAGCAATCATACTTGGTAAACAGGTTTATGGCGGACTGGGGCAAAACCTGTTTAATCCGGCCATGCTGGCGCGGGTCGCGCTACTGATTTCATTTCCGATCGAGATGACCACTTGGGTGAACGTCAGCCCACTGTTTACCGGACCTGGATTAATAGAAAGTTTTCAGCTGATTTTTTCTGGCATGGAGACCAGCGACGCCATCACCGGCGCTACCACGCTGGGCCTGATCAAAACCGGATTTTCCCAAAATTTATTGCTTCCAGGGGTGTTAAGCGATTATTCCGGAATACTGGCTTTCATCGGCTGGGAACGCGGCAGTTTAGGCGAAACTTCCGGACTGCTATTGTTGATCGGCGGTGTTCATCTCATCCGTCAGGGCGTGATTCAATGGCATATACCGGTTTCCTTGCTGGCTACGCTACTACTGCTATCCACGGTTTTCCATATGATAGACAGCACTCACTACATGAGCCCTTGGGTACAGCTCAATTCCGGCGCGGTTTTGCTGGTAGCATTTTTTATCGCCACCGACTATGTCACGTCGCCAAATACACCTTTGGGACAATTGGTATTCGGCAGCGGTTGCGGATTGCTTATTTTCGTGATTCGTTCCTGGGGCGGCTATCCGGAAGGCACCGGCTTTGCCATCCTGTTAATGAACGCTGTCACGCCACTGATCGATCATTATATTCGCCCCAGAATCTACGGGCGCTACCGTAATGGTAAACCGCTGGATATTTCCAATCCATGAGATAGGCTATGAATTCCACACCTGAACATCATCCGTTAACGAGTAAGGCAATACTATGGCTGCAAAATGCCAAACAACAGTTAAAAATTTGGCTGGAACCGAGCAATCTGGAAAAACTACGGCCGCAATTACGCTTTCAAACCGGCGTATTAGCCGGCTTTGCGCTGCTGGCGGCCATTTTGCTGGGTCTGGCCGATTTGGCCACCCGCGGCGTAATTCTCCTTAGGCAACAGGAAGATTTGCAAGCCAATCTAGCGCAAGTCGTTCCGGCCGAATTTCACGATAATAATTTGCTGAACGATAGCGTGATGATCAATTCCGCCGAAGCCAAACTTGGCGCCGAACAAACCGAAGCTTATCTGGCAAAAAAGCAGGGCAATGTCACGGCCGTCTGCTTTAAGTTCATCGCTCCCGACGGTTATGCCGGCCCGATAACTTTGGTGATGGGTGTGGATCGCAATGGTGAAATTTTGGGTGTGCGCGTCATCTCGCATGTAGAGACGCCCGGCTTAGGTGATAAAATAGAAATCAGCAAATCGAAATGGATCTTGTCCTTTAATGGTAAATCTTTGGACAACGTGTCGCTGGAACTATGGGCGGTAAAAAAAGACGGCGGCATTTACGATCAATTCAGTGGCGCTACGATTACCCCGCGCAAAGTTGTGCAGGCGATTCGGCGCGGACTGGATTTTTATCGAAGTCATCAGGCGGAATTGCTGGGGGACGAAAAATGAAGCTTGCCGAATTAATAATTCTAAATCAAAACTCGAATTTTATGGAGAAACCGGCATGAATTTATCCGTATTATTTTCAGCGCCTTATCGGAAAATCGCTCGCGATGGCCTGTGGGACAACAATGTAGTGCTCAAACAAAATCTGGCTTTGTGTCCGCTGCTGGCTGTCACCGGCACTGCGACCAATGGCTTAGGCATGGGGTTGGCGACCATGGCCGTTATGGTGGCCTCCAATGCAGCGGTTTCCATTAGCCGAAACCTGATACCCTCCGAAATTCGCATCCCAATTTTCGTATTATTAATTGCCGCCCTGGTGACCCTGGTCGATATTTTCCTGAACGCCTGGATGCATGAACTGCATAAAGTACTTGGCTTGTTTATTCCGTTGATCGTCACCAACTGCGTAATACTCGGCAGAGCGGAAGCCTTCGCCTCCAAACAGCCCTTAATGCCTTCGATGTGGGATGGCTTGATGATGGGCGCGGGCTTTACTTTGGTTATGGTGGTATTAGGCGCAGGCCGGGAAATTACGTCCGCCGGCACTTTATTCGCCAATGCCTCCGTGTTGTTAGGCGAAGAATTCCGCTTTTTGGAAACCACATTAATCCCCGAATATAAAGGTTTTCTATTAACTGCTCTACCCCCCGGCGGCTTTATCATGCTGGGTTTCATGGTGGCCGTTAAACGTCTGCTGGATAATAAACTTGCTACGATGAAACCAGCTGCTGTAGAAGCAGTGATGCCTATAGCCATTGTCGAAGGTGGTGAACTATGAATGTGGGTGTATGTTATGCCCAAGCCGACCGGCAACTGTGGTTGAAACTGGAAGTTCCGGATGGCAGTACCATTGCCGAAGCAATAGAGCATTCCGGACTCTTGAACCAATATCCGGAAATCGATTTGGTATCCCAAAAGGTAGGGGTATTCGGTAAAATTTCCAAACTGGATACGCCACTGAAAGAAGGTGATCGGGTAGAAATTTACCGGAAAATTACTGCCGATCCACAACAGGTGCAAAGGCGGCGGGTAACTTGAAATTAACTTCCCTCAGATGTAGCGAACTTTCAAGCTGGCTACATCTGTTTTGAGCATCTTTCTCAATCTTCCAAACCATTAACCGGTATTTCTCATCCCCGCCGCGATGGCATTAATAGTGCCCAGTAAAACTCGCATTGAACTCTTTTCTGCCGGAATTTCTTCGGTTTCAGCTCTTACCCGGCGCAACAAAATGACCTGTATGTAATTAAGCGGTCCTAAATAACTATTACGGCTTAACAATGATGTAGCTAGCATCGGATTATCCGCCAGTAATTTTTCAGCATTGACTATATCCAAAATCCATCCGACACAACGCTGATATTCAGCAGAAATCAGACTATGAGTCTGAGTTCCCACTTCACTATCTACGCACAAACCGGCATATTGCCTGCCGATTTCCATATCGGTTTTACTCAAAGCCATTTGCACATTACTGAGTAAATTGCGAAAAAACGGCCAATTTTGATACATGTGTTGTAATGTTTCCAGGCGCTCCGGATTGCTGGCGCACCAGGCGGAAACACTGGAGCCGATTCCATACCAAGCCGGGAAGGTTTGCCGCGATTGCGCCCAGGAAAATACCCAGGCAATCGCCCGCACAGATTGTTTGGACCTGTCCGTGCGTTTGCGGTGCGAAGGGCGAGAACCTAAATTTAGTCCACCGATTTCACTAACTGGCGTGGCTTCATAAAAATAATCCAAAAAACCCGGATTACGTTCAGTTAACTCCCGAAAACTATCCTCGCCTATCTGCGCTAACTCGGTCATAACAGCATGATATCCATTATCATCATATGTCAACTGATGTATTTGACTGGTACTGGCTTTGATTAAACCAGTGATACCCATCGTCAATTCATAGACCGCGGTTTCCATATTGTTATATTTATAGAATAGGGTTTCCCCTTGTTCAGTAAATTTTATTTGACTGCACACCGTATTGGGCGGCTGGGCAAGTATCGCTTCATGCGTTGGGCCGCCGCCACGACCTACAGTGCCCCCTCTGCCATGAAACAATCGGCTTTTGACGCCGTATTTTGTGCATATTTCAATAATCTGCTGCTGCGCTTGATAAAGATTCCAGGCGGATGCAAGTATGCCGCCATCTTTACATGAGTCAGAATAGCCCAGCATGATTTCTTGACGCAATTTGGAAGCTTTAAGCAATTCCATGTACACAGGTACGGAGAACAAGGTATTAAGGACGCTGGAAATACACTTGAGATCGTCAATCGTCTCGAACAAGGGGCTAACGCCAATAGAGCAATACCACCGGCCGCCAATACGCCCGGCTAAGCCGCTTTGCGTCGCCAATAATAATACCTCCATGACATGGCTGGCCGCATGCGTCATGGAAATCACATAACGGCCGAAACATGCGGCTCCCAATTCAGCTCGCATCTGGGCAATTGCCTGAAACACATCCAGCGTTTCACGGGTGGCCGAGGAAAGTTCGTTTTTATCATAAATTAAACCACCTGGAGCCGAGATGGCTTCACTTAATAGCTCCAGTCTGGCCGCCTCGTCCAGTTGATTATAATCGAAAGACAATGCGGCATTTAAAATTTCCGCCACTGCTTGACTGTGCCGGGTGGATTCCTGCCTAACATCCAATTCCATCAAATGAAAACCAAAGGTATTGGCAAGAATTAACAGATCTTTCAAAATTAGATTCGTAATTTCTTCATCGCCGTGACTACATAAAGAATTGTGTATCAATTTGAGATCGGCTATAAAAGCCGAGCAATTATAAATATAGCCCGCCGACAACCCGGCGCCGTTTTCGATAGCGAGCTCTATCTGTTGCAGTGATTGCTCCATTCGATATTTCATTAGCGCAAGTTTATGCCGATAAGGCTCCTGCAAATAAGGATTTTCAATTTTTCGCGCAACAGCGCCTAGCATGAACCTATCCATTTCCAGGCTAGTTAAAAACTCGTTCGAAGGTTGGCATAAGCGGTATGAAAATGAAAGTTGATCGCGCAAATCATCTAGTCTGGCGATATATTCCTGCAAAATGGTGCGCGATTGCAAACGAAAAGCCAATACAGTCGTTTCCGGCTTTACATTAGGGTTGCCGTCTCTATCCCCGCCTATCCAGGAACCAAAGCTCAAGAACTTCGGTATTTCGATATGGTCGGCAGCTTCACCAAAAACATCGCGCAAGGACCGCTCAAAATTTTGATAAACCTTAATCGTTGCCGAAAACAGGGAACTTGGAAAATAAGACAGTCCGGTTTCAATTTCATCGACGACGCCCATACTGTGTGCACGGACTTCATCCGTTTTCCAGAGCAAGTGAATTTGGCTTTCTAATGAATGTTCAACTTCCTCCCTGTAGTAGCCTTTAAGTAGCGGATCGTTAAGTTTCTCGTAACTTAAAAAAATATCCCGCATCCTGCCTTTAATGGTGCGCCGCTTAGATTCTGTCGGATGAGCGGTCAAAACCGGAAGGTATAATAATTCAGCCAATAAGGCTTGAACTTGTTCTACATTAACTCCGGATTGCTTTAGATTTAACAATGTGTCGTGGAATGACCCCTGCCAATAATGACCGCCGCTTTCCGAGAGCTGTCTTCTAAGCTTTAAGGCATAAGACTCTTCAGCGATATTGACCAGACTAAAGTATAAATAATAAGCCCGCACTACTTTGTCTATGGTTTCCGTTGACAGCCCCGCAATGGTAGCAAGTATGTGTTGCGTGCCTGAATTCGATTCAGGCGTGTCGCTAAGAACAAGAAAATCTTGCTGTAATTGTGCGACTATCTCCGCAACTTCTTGCCCTGCGATACTTTTCAGTCTTTTATCGAATATGGATAACAGTAGACCTTTACTGCGGTTAAGTTCTTTTTCATCATAAATTGTTTGCATAATTAGAGTTCTGCCGGCATAAGTTAGCGGTTCATAATGGAATTACGTTGCTATCTGCAATTCATCACATAAATTGACGAGACCTTGGTTGATATGCAAACACCTAGCCAGTCTCGATTTTTGCTACCCTGGGCCACGCCTGGGGCGATAAACAGATGAACGCATAAATCTAAATTGCCTATATCGTAGGCGGCCAATACGCTACACCCTATTTTATAAGCATATTTTTCCTGAACTATGCATCAGGTAAGGTCTCAGTATGCAAGCCACTGTATCAATGCCCGCAAAAACTGTATTGATGACGGATTAACTACTGCAGGCATCGCACCAAATTAGGAGGCTCAGCAGGAAATATTGCACCAGAATAGGTATGCCCATAGATATTGCAGTCTTTTACACCAACCCGAGTAATGGTCGCCGTCTAATCAAGCAATTATTGCTTGATATTGCAGACTGTCGTGATTCAGATACTCGCCTTCAATCTCAAAGGCTTTCAATACAGTTCAACAGTTAACTGTCGCTGGCCATGCTCACTGACGTGCTTGAAAGCACTGAAGGATAAAGTAAACGCTTTTCGTACGCGTCGATTTGCGCAGCTTGGTAACTAAAGTTAGGCCATCCGGGGTGTTGCCAATTCAACTGCATGAGTCATAATGATGATTTTTATGGCTCATCTTATACAAATTTCATGATGCATAAAATAATCTATTATTAATCTAAATTAGACTTAGGTTAAATAAAATGTGGCTACGCGAACGAGTCTTGTAACGCTGACAAACGGGAAAAAACCACTAAAGAGGATAGGCTGCGTAAATTTAATCGGCCGCGCACCCAAATCAACTAACCGTTTTATTCCTGCCGATATTTTTTTCGATATATTCGATCATCAAGCCGGCGATATCTTTCTCGCAGGTTTTTTCTATGCCTTCCAGGCCGGGCGAGGAGTTTACTTCCATCACCAGAGGTCCGCGATTGGAGCGCAGCAGATCGACGCCGCAGACATTTAAGCCCATGATTTTAGCGGCGCGCACGGCGGCGGCTCGTTCTTGCGGACTCAACCTTACCACCGTCGCGCTGCCGCCGCGATGCAGATTGGAACGGAATTCGCCTTCGCGGCCTTGGCGTTTCATGGCCGCCACCACCTTGTCGCCGATAATAAAACAACGGATGTCGCTGCCGGCGGCTTCCTGAATGAATTCCTGCACCATGATATTGGCATTCAAACCCATAAAAGCCTGAATCACGCTATGCGCGGCATTATGAGTTTCCGCCAACACCACGCCTATGCCTTGCGAGCCCTCCACCAGCTTAATCACCAGCGGCGCTCCGCCAACTTCAGCGATCAAATCCTCAATATTATCGGGATTATGCGCAAAAGCGGTAGTTGGCAAATCCAAACCGTTCAACGCCAGCAACTGACTCGAAGCCAATTTATCGCGGGAACGGCTGATGGCGGCTGAGTTATTCAGCGCAAAGGTATTCATCACCTCGAATTGCCGCAATACCGCCGTACCATAAAAAGTCACAGAAGCGCCGATGCGCGGGATAACCGCATCGTAACCCACCAAAATTTCGCCCTGATAATGTATCGACGGCTTCATGGACGTGATGTTCATATAGCAATGGGTCGGATCCAGCACTCTCACTTCATGGCCGCGGGCTGCCGCGGCCTCAACTAAGCGAATGCTGGAATACAGGGTATGGTCTCGGGAAAGAATTGCAATTTTCAAGCGCACAGGTAAAATCAAAATTGTATGGCGTCGAAGTCGCTGATTTGGCGATGTTCGGCCTGAGGATCGACAGACTGTTCCCTAACCAGCCAATAAGTGGCTAAACCGGCCTGCCGGGCGGCATCCAGTTCTTCCTTAATGTCCGATAAAAACAGAATTTCGCTGGGTTGCAATTGAACTTGCTCGGCGATATGCCGATAGGAGGCCGGCTCTTTTTTGCCGCCGATATGAGTATCAAAATATCCGGAAAATAAGCCGGTTAAATCGCCGCAGGCGCTATGCCCAAACAATAATTTCTGGGCGAATACCGAACCTGAAGAATAGACATATAAGCTATAGCCCTGCTCTTTAAAGGCTTTTAATTGTCGGGCCGCATCTGCGTAGATATGCCCCTGAAAATCGCCTTGCAGGTAACCGTAATGCCAAATTATGCCCTGTAGCGATTTTAACGGCGTGATTTTTTGATCGGTATCCAGCCAGCGTATAAAGTGGGATATCAGTGCTTCGGTATCTGCATCGCCGCCCGCCAAGCGCCGCGCATCGTTAAGCAAGCCCGCAACTTCGCTGTCGTTCTGATGTTTGCGAATAAAATCCGGCAAATGGCTGCGGGCGTAGGGAAAAAGCACATCCTTGACGAACGATATTGAGGAAGTGGTGCCCTCTATATCGGTAACTATGGCCTTGATCATAAGGTAGCCAAATATTGATCAAAACCGGGGAATTTGTCGGCAATTTTATTGCCGGTAAATTCCGCCACCCAGCCATCGGGGGTAGTGAATAGCCGAATGCATTTAAGATTGGGCTTTTCGCCCATATCAAACCAGTGAGTGGTATTGGCCGGCACGCTTAACAAATCCCCTTGCTCGCACAGTACCGCATACACATGGTCGCCGACATGCAAATAAAACAGGCCACGGCCTTCCACAAAAAATCTGACCTCATAATCGCGATGAATATGTTCGGCCAGAAATTTCTGCCGGATTTGCTGTTTATCCGGATGATCGGCTTTCAGGCTAATCACATCCACCGACTGAAAGCCATATTGTCGCTTCAGCCGGTCTATGGCATCGTGATAAGCAGCAAGCACAGTCTCAGGCTCGGCGTCTGCGCTGAATTCAGTGGCGGCTTGCCAGCGCTCAAACCTTACGCCTAGTGCGTTTAATTTTTCGACTATCGTTGCAAAATCCCGGCTGGTGACGCCGATTTGCTGCTGATCTTCAGAATAAATAGTCAGTGCACTCATGATTTTTTAACCCCATGTAAGCGTATTTCACAATCGAAGAGAAATTCCAGTGCTTCCAAATGCCGCAATGCGTCCGTGACGGAGGCGCCCCAAGTATAAAAACCGTGGCCGGCTATGATATAGGCATGAATTATTTCATGCCTATCCAGATAAGACTCAACGACGGCCGCCAAGCGCGGAATGTTTTGGTCATTAACGAAAATAGGAATGCTAATTCGAGTTTCGTGCGTGTCGATGCCGGCCAGCGCCTTCAACAATTCGTAATTTTCCAGAACCAGTTCGTCTTTCCAAAGCACCGCGGCTAGCGTAGCGTTGCTGGAGTGCGGATGCAACACGGCTTGCACCTCGGGGAAGCGCTGATAAAGCGAGGTATGCAATAAAGTTTCCGCGGAAGGTTTCTTGCCGTCCAGTGAAACGCCGCTGTTATTTATTAACATGATGTCGTCGCGTTGCAAACAGCCTTTATGCCTACCGGATACGGTAATAGCGATATTACCATCGCTGAGCCGCGCCGAAAAATTGCCGCTGGTGGCCGGCACCCAGCCTTTACTGTCGATAAAACGCCCGGCGACGATGAGTTCATCGGCCTTGCTGTAGAATTCGTCGCTATATAGAGTCATGCGGATTAGCTTTGCAGCGTACAAAAGAAGAAAGAGTTGGCCTGTAAGCCGGGTTCTGTCGAGAACAGCCATTCATCTAGGCGACAAGTCACCTTGTCGCTCAAGCAATCTACCCAGGAGCCGCGCGGGCCACGCGTATGCTCCTCTATTTGATCTTGCTCCGGGCGGGGTTTTCCCTGCCACGCCTGTTACCAGACGCGCGGTGCGCTCTTACCGCACCATTTCACCCTTACCGAGTTCCGAAGAACCAGGCGGTATATTTTCTGCGGCACTTTCCGTAGGCTCACGCCTCCCAGGCATTACCTGGCGCCCTGCCCTATGGAGCCCGGACTTTCCTCCCTTTCATTTTCATAAAACGGCGGCTGCTCGGCCAACTCTAAAAACAATTATACAGAAGTTCGCTGCTTGTTTAGTTTGTTTTGCTTTTATTCTGACAATGGGCTGCAAAAATACATCTTGGTTTAGAGTTGAGATAGACGGATTTGGGGTTGGGGAGCTGCAT
>Ga0181528_10002720_pt1 | contig 10934 bp, 11 predicted proteins | sample PEATcosm2014_Bin_47_FD_119742 | JGI IMG/M metagenome (GOLD analysis project Ga0181528, IMG submission 119742) | Peatland microbial communities from MTU Mesocosm Facility, Houghton, MI, USA - PEATcosm2014_Bin10_10_metaG | ecosystem: Environmental > Terrestrial > Soil > Wetlands > Peat | place... | reverse complement strand
TGGGCGGCGCGCATGAGCCTTTCGGGAATCCTGTGGGCCGTGCACGGCTCCGGCGGAAGCCATTTGCATGACCTGCGCGTGGCCATGCCGGACTGGCGCGTGGTGGCGGCCCTGGTCGTCTGTTATCTGCTGGCGCTGCTGCTGGCGCGGCGGCATCGCGTGCTGGCCACGCTTAGCGTTGTGGCCCTGGCGGCCTCGGCCGCAATGCTCTACCTGCATCCGCGACCCTTCGCCTATCGCCCGGGAGCCGTGGAAGTAACGGCTGTGGACGTCGGCCAGGGCGACTGCTTTCTGCTGGTGTCGCCCCGGGGTCACGTTCTTCTGATGGACAGTGGAGGATTGATTGGCCCGCATCATGGCGATCTCGACATTGGCGAGGACGTGGTGTCGCCCTACCTGTGGCAGCGCGGAGTCGCGCGGCTGGATGTGGCAGCTTTCAGCCACTCGCACGCCGACCACATGGGCGGCATGGCGGCCATCCTGCGCAACTTTCGTCCCGGCGAGCTGTGGCATGCGGCCGACGACCCTTCGCACGATGTGGCGGCCCTCGGCGCGGAGGCGCGTCAGCTCGAGGTGCGTGAGGTGCTGCGCCATGCGGGAGAAAAATTCGAGTGGGAGGGCGTCGGCGTCGAGGTTTTGTGGCCTCCAGCAGGTTACGTGGTTGGCCCGCGCGGGCAGGATGACAGTTCGATGGTCTTGCGGCTGAGCTACGAGGGCCACTCGGCGCTGCTGGTGGGAGACATTCACCGCCGCACCGAGATGGCAATCACCGCCGCCGCACATGGCCAGTTACATGCCGATCTGCTCAAGGTGCCGCACCATGGCAGCAACACCTCGTCCAGCGATGAACTGCTGGACGCCGTGCGCCCCGAGTACGCGGTGATATCGGTGGGTGTGCGCAACTCCTTCCGGCATCCCCGAATGGAAGTCCTCACGCGGTTGGGCGAGCATCAGGCCCGCGTCTATCGCACCGACTTGCTTGGCCCGGTCACCTTTTACCTGGACGCAGCGGGCGTGCATCCGGAGACCCTCCAGAGTGGAGCCGCAGAGATCGAGGCCATGCAAAATGGACGATCCCAAGGCGGGCTCGCCGAGGCTGGCCGGGCGCAGCAAAGCGCCGCGCGATAACGCCTCCATCGGCGCAGCCATGGCCGTCGTGAAGAACTACTGCTTGTAGGCCTTCAGCACGGCCATCGCCTCCTGCGCCTGGTCATGGCGTACGGACAACTTGATGGCGCCGACTCCGGGAAGCACATCGGATGGTGCGTCGTAGTTGGTCCACAGGACCTCGATGCCGGCCTGCTCCAGCAGACCGCGCACCACCATGGCTTCGCTCTCCTGCTCGCCGACAAAGACCTCGATCAGCTTTTCCCGGGTAAGTTTCTTCGACGATTCCATCATGAGGGACCTCCTTCGCCCTGGGCCATGCGCACGAAGCCGCGCGAATGCCAATCAAGCGAACGCATGAGCGTAGCCCCGTCCGGGGCCCGCGTCAAATCCACCGGCTGTGGCGGAGGTTACTTTTGCAGGCGGGTGAGACGAATCGTCAGTGTGCCCCAGAAGAGGCGGGAGCGCATCTGCACCGGAAGATGCTGGGCGTCGTCGGTATACCAGATCCACACTTTGCCGCGGCCTTTCAGTGGTCCGCGGTCGGAGAAGATGGCCACGCGGACGGTGTGGAAGCTGCCGGCATCGGTCTTCACCTCTTCGCGTCCTTCGACGTAGGCCGTGGCGGGAAAGTTCTTGCCACCATCGTTCACCGGCAGAAGATAGGTGTAGCCGGGGTCCAACCGCTGCGAGGCCAGGTAGTGGACGCCGCTCAGCACGTCGGTGACGCAGGCCGGCGAGTCGCCTTCCAGGTGCTTGGTCTCACCGCTGCGCAGGTTGCGTTCGTCCAACACGCTGCGGCCGTGGGTGGCGTCAAAGGTCAGGGTTGTCTCGCGCTGGTGCAGCCCCTCATCGGTGTGCTTCAGGATGCGCGAGGAGCAGCCGGTGCGCGCGTCAAACCAACTGTCGAAGCGGTCCTGAACGTGGAAGAGCAAAGCCACGGCGCCGCTGGCCTCGGCCGTGGCCCACACATGCACCACATCGTCGTTCTGGTCCACGTGCACGGCGGTTGTGCCGGCCTTCCACAGCCGCCACTCGGCGTCGTAGGTCAACACCTCTCCGGCGTGGAAGCGATAACCCTCGGGCGGTGGAGGCAACTGGGGGTGAGGCTCAGCGGAGAACGTTGCCTGCTGCGCGCTGGTAATCATGGAAAACGCCATAAACAGCGCCACGGGCAGGGCGAGCGAGCGCAACAGAGTGCGGACGGATTTCCCTTGGAAGTGAAAGCTCATGCTACCGTCCCCATCCCATCGCCAGCTTGAACCCCAGCACCGCGATGACCGCCACGGTGCCCACCAGCGCGTTGTACTCGCGATGCTTCCAGTAAAGTTCGCGGGAGAATCCCACGTCGCCGCCGGTGGACGCGGTAAGCCGCGGCAGCAGGCGCGGCACCTGCCGGCAGTATTCTGAGTATCCGGCAAAGTGCGCGTGCAGGAACTGCTCCTCACCGCGAATGACCGGGATGTAGATGGCGGCAAACAGGATCAGCAATCCGAGAGCGATCTCCCAGCGCAGGGCGGCCAGCGCAAAGCCGGCGGCAATCACAATGGAGCCCAGGTAGAGCGGGTTGCGGGTGTAGGCGTAAGGGCCGGTCATGGCCAGTTCTTCATTCTTCTTGACGTGACCGCTGGCCACGGCGCGGATACCGACGCCGACCAGCGCAATCACCGAGCCCGCCACAAGCGACCACCACTGCGGCTGCGCCCGCAGGAGGAAGAACGCCGCGAACAGAAAGCCCAGCGGCACACGAATTCTCTTGGCTACCCTACCCCAGTCCATACACGCCCTTGTGAGGAGATTCTTCTATTCTACGGCATCGCGCTTCCCAGGCAGGAGTCACGAAAGTACGCCTCCGCCGATGGCCACCGGCGGGCTCCACGGCCATGTTGTTCAATTCCTGTAGATCAACTGAAGCCCAGCACGGGATGCGCCGCATAGGGTTGCTCCAAGGCGGTCATCTCCTCCGGCGAAAGCTTCACGCTCAGGGCGGCCACGGCATCCTTCAGATGGTTGGGCTTGCTGGCGCCAACCACGGGAGCGGTAACGCCGGGGCGGTTGAGCAGCCATGCCAGCGCCAGTTGCGCGCGCGGAACGCCCTTCTGCGCAGCCACCTCGCCGAGGCGGTCAATGACGCGGTGGTCGGCATCCTCGGTCTGCGAATACATCTTGTTGCCAAAGTTGTCGGTGCTCAGGCGAGTGGTGGCCTCCGCCTGCCAGGGGCGTGCCAGCCGCCCGCGCGCCAGGGGGCTCCATGGCAGCACGGCGATGCCTTCGCTGCGGCACACCGGAACCATCTCGCGTTCCTCCTCGCGGTACAGAAGGTTGTAATGGTTCTGCATGCTGACAAATTGCGACCAGCCATGCTGCTTTTGCAGGTACAGAGCTTTGGTAAACTGCCACGCGTACATCGAGCTGGCGCCAAGATAGCGCACCTTGCCGGCCTTCACGCAATCGTGCAACGCCTCAAGCGTCTCCTCAATCGGCGTCTCGTAATCCCAGCGGTGAATCTGGTAGAGGTCCACGTAATCGGTCTGCAGGCGGCGCAGGCTCTGGTCGAGTTCGAAGAAAATCTCCTTACGGCTCAGTCCGCGGCCGTTGGGCTCGTCGCGCATGACGCCGTGAACCTTGGTGGCCAGCACGATGGCCTCGCGACGGGTGTTGGCCTTCAAAAAGCGCCCGACGACCGCTTCGCTTTCGCCCGTGGAATAGACGTTGGCCGTGTCAAAGAAGTTGATGCCCAGCTCCAGGGCCTCGCGCAGGAATGGCTGGCTCTGTTCTTCGTCCAACACCCAGGGGCGCACACCGTTGCCCGCCGTGGGCGAGCCGTAGGTCATGCAGCCCAAGGCCAGCCGTGAAACTTTTACTCCAGTGTTGCCAAGGCGAATGTATTCCATGTTCCTCTCTCCGAAGCTGATTTCTCCCAGTGCGGACGTGCGACCTACCAGCATAACGCCGCAGAGTGAACGGCGGCTCAGGCCAGAAGGGATTCCACTGCCTCGAATACCTGCGCCGTAGTCAGGTTGCGCAATCCGGCGTCTTCCGTGCGGCGATGGCTGTAGCTGGTCTCGCTGGCGGAATCGCGAAGGCTTCGGCAACCCGGCCAGTAGGGACCGTTGCGTTCGGGGTCCGTGGGGCCAAACAACGCAACCGTGGGCACGCCGAGCAGCGCCGCCAAGTGCAACGGGCCGGTGTCTCCGCCAACGAAAAGATGTGCGCGCCTTAAGAGCGCCACGAGCTCGCCCAGAGAAGTGAACAGCGGCAATGCCGCACCGTGGCTGGCCTGCGCCGCGCGCCGCACCAGGGCCTCTTCTCCAGGACCGTAGTTCAGCAACACGCGAAGCCCGCGAGCCTTCAGCCGCTCCGCCAGCTCTCCATAACGCTGCGCCGGCCACTGCTTGGCTCCCCAGCCTGCGCCGGGATTCAACACCGCCAGCGGCTCTTCGACCACGCCCAGCGAGTGCAGTGCGGCTTCGACGCGCCGCTCCGCCGCGGTGTCGCGCGGCAACCACTCCGAGGATGGAGTGAGGATGGGATTGGCCGCCGCGTGGCCCAGCCGCGCCAGCAAAGCCTCCGCCAGCTCCATGTTCCGGGCGATGACGTGCGCGGTGTGCGGCTCAATGGCAACGTCGTACACCAGCCGCGCCGGCCACTCGCGAGGATTCTGGAAGCCGAAGATCTTTGCGCCACCGCTGAGGCGGGCCACCACGGCGGACTTCGCCGCCCCCTGTGCGTCCAGCACCGCGTCGTAACGCGAATCACGCAGCGCAGCGATGGAAGCCGTAAACTCGCGCCGCGTTGTGGGGGCCAGCAGATGCTTTCGCCATCCGCGTGTATCCACCACGTGCACCACGTTCACCAGCGGACGCCCAGGCAGGCATTCGCCCACGGGGTTGGTCTCCGGAGCGCACAGCAGCTCGCTCCAACGCCGCTCCACCACCCAACCAATGTGTGCGCCAGGCAGGGCCTGCCGCAAAAGGGCCGCCATGGGCAGAGCGTGCAGGATGTCGCCCATGGCTCCCAGGCGGGCAATCAGGATGCGAGGATTTTCCGGTGCGTTGGGCACAGCGTTACTTCTCCAGCTTGCGTGGCAATTCGGTCGCACGAAGCAACTCCGTTTGGCGCAGCAACTCGGTGGTCGAGTGATCCTTGGGGTCGCCGACGATCTCCACGCGTCCGCCGATGGCCGCCATCTCATCGCGCTCCGGCACCGTCTCGCGTGTGTAGTCCGTGCCTTTGGCCTGCACGTTGGGACGAATCTCGCGGATCAGGGCGCGCACGTCGGGCTCGTCGAACAGCACCACGGCATCCACACAGCCGATTGCTGCCACAATCTCGGCGCGCTCTTGCTCGGGCATCGCCGGACGCCCGGGACCTTTCAATCCGCGCACTCCCGTATCGGAGTTAATGGCCACGATCAGCTTTCCGCCCAGGGCTTTGGCGCCTTGCAGGTAGCGCACATGACCCACGTGCAGCAGGTCAAAGCAGCCATTGGCCAGCGTGACTTGCTCGCCGTTTTGGCGCTGCTTGTCGGCCCACTTGGCCACATCGCGGCGATGAAGAATCTCACCCATATTTCTTGTTTACGCTCCGAGCTCTCTCGTCGTGGTCAGTCGGCCAGCACGGCCAGCAACTCGCTCTGGCTGATGGTCGAGGTACCACGCTTCATCACCACCAGGCCGCCGGCGTAATTGGCGAGCTTGGCCGCCTCGTAGCTGCTGGCTCCCGCTGCAAGAGCAGCCGTGTAGGTTGCAATCACCGTGTCGCCCGCGCCGGTCACGTCCACCACTTGATTTGCGCCGAAGATCGGAATCTCCACCGGCGTCTCGCGGCGTTCAAAGGCCATCATGCCGTCGCCGCCGCGGGTAATCACCAGGGCCTCCAGGCGCATCTGGCGCAGCAGTTCGGCACCAGCCTCCAGCAGTCGGGCGCGGTCAACTCCAATGCGCACGCCCAGAGCTTCTTCCACCTCACCCTCGTTGGGCGTGGCCGCCGAGATGCCATCGTACTCGAGCAACCGATAGCGGCTGTCGAGCGTGACCGGCGTTTCGCCCAGCACGCCACGGGCGCGGATCAGGTTAAAGAGCTGCGGCGTCACCGCTCCGTAGCCGTAGTCGCTCAGCAGCACGGCGTCGGCCGCGGGAGCGTACTCTCTCGCGCTGGCAACGATTTCCACCAGAGCCGGATGCGAGCCCTTCAGCGCCTCGCCCTCGCGGTCAATGCGTACAACCTGCTGGCGCGAAGAGTGCGCGGAGAAGGCCAGCACGCGCGTCTTCGTCGTGGTGGTGTAACCCTTCAATCGGCTGATGCCGCTCACCGAAATTTTGTTCCGGCGGAAGATTTGCAACAGGCTGCGCCCTGCTTCGTCGTCGCCCACCAGGCCCACCGGAAGGGCGGTCACGCCCAGGGCGGCCAGGTTCATCACCGCGTTGGCGCCGCCACCTGGTACGAGCGTCCGCTCGCGGTGCCGCAGAATCAGCACGGGAGCTTCGCGACTGACGCGGGAAATCTCGCCGCTGATGAACTCGTCGGCGATGAGATCTGCCACCACCAGCACGCTGACCTTGCTGAACGACTGCACTATGCGGCGCAGGCGTTGTGTCTCGGTCAGTCCATGGGGCGCCGAGTTGCGCTTAACGCCATTGCGCTTGGACGCAGTGCGGGTAGACGCAGTGCTCTTGCGGACGGCCGACTTGGTCGCCACCGGCTTTTTTGTCGCGCCCGGCATCTTCGCGCCCTGCTTTGCTGCGTTCTTCGCTACTTCGGTCTTCGTTGCGGAAGTCTTCTTGCGGCTCGCCATAATTGTTAGATTCTCTCACGCCCGGCCTCGTGCGGCAGAGGGGATTCCACCGCGCCGCGCCGAGCAGACCGTACTGGCACCGGTGGCAAAGCCGAACTCAGTGGGCTGCGCCGGCCAGAAACTCTTCGACCCGCTTCCCGGCCTCGGCCAACACCTCTTCGCCAAAGCCATCCAGCCACTGCATCTCGGCGTCGCGGCGGAACCACGTCCACTGGCGCTTGGCGTAGTTGCGGTGCCCCTGCTGCGCACGGCCGATGGCTTCCACGGGAGTGCACTCGCCGCGCAACTCTTCCATCGCCTGGCGATAGCCCAAGGCGTGCAGGGCAAACAGCTCCTGGCCGTGGCATGCGACGATCTGTCGCGTCTCTTCCACCAGTCCGGCGGCGAACATCTGCTCGCAGCGCCAGTTGATGCGCGCGTAAAGTTTTTCGCGCTCCGGGCTCAGTCCGAGCTTCAGCACGCGGTAGCCTTCCAGCTGATCGCTTCCTTCGCCCTGCAACTCCGTGATGGGCCGGCGTGCCGATGCGCTGACCTCGATGGCACGGATGAGCTTGGAGTGGTCGTTGGCGTGAATGCGCCGCGCGGCTTCGGGGTCAAGGCGGCGCAGCAGTCGCCACAGTAAATTCGGACGCGTCGCCCGCCGCAGACGCTCGCGCAATGCTTCGTCGCGTCCGGGCCCTGCAAACAAGCCTTCGAGCATCGCGCGCAGGTAAAGTCCCGTGCCGCCACAGACGATCGGCACGTTGCCACGAGCGGTGATCTCGCGGGCGGCCACGCGCGCCAGGCGGGAGAAATCTCCGGCGGTGAAGTTGTCTTCCGGAGCGGCCACGTCAATCAGGTGATGAGGAATCCGTGCGCGCTCTTCCAGCGACGGCTTGGCGGTGCCCAGCTCGAACTCGCGATAGACAGCCACCGAGTCGCAACTGATGATCTCTCCGCCGAAGCGCTCTGCCAGCGCCAGCGCCAGATGGCTTTTGCCGCTGGCTGTCGGACCGGCCACCACGACCATGGGAGAGAGCGGCGTTGGAATGAAGGTCGTTGGAATGGAAAGCGTAGAAGTAGAAATCATGGATGCGGGGGTCATCGCGGTCCGAAGATGTGGTGAGTAAAGAATGGCAGGCTGCGCGCCACGGCCACGGCCAGCACCAGGGCAAGCACCAGCAGCACTCCCACTGCGTGTGGAACCTCGGGTTGGCGGTTCAGTAGTGCCATGCGGGGAATTCTACCTCTCTTGCGGCCCACACGCTTGTCTCAACCGCGGCGCAAGATCAGTTGGAATCCGTTTCCATCTCGCCCGTCGAAGGGTTGTAGTAGAAGCGGATGCGCAGCGCCAGGTAGGGGCCGTGGAATTCGTGAGGCAGTGGCGAAAAGGGGTCCGAGCCGGTGATGCCGCCATAGGCAGCGCGATCGAGGGGAATGTCGCCCGACGGGGTCTCAATAAACAGCCCACCCACCTTGCCGTTGGCCATGATGAGGAAGCGGATGGTCACCTTGCCGTGTTTCATCAGCGGCGCGCGGGCCTCTTCGGGAATCAGGTTGTACCAGTTGTTCTTGATGGATTGCAGGGCGCGCGAGAGGTATGGCCCGAAGTCCACGCCCTGCGTGTCGCTCAGGATGTCCAGGTTGCCCATGCGGGCGTTGCGGTCCACTGGGCCGATTCCGTAGCCGGTGCCACCGCCGTTGCCGGCGCGGAAGCGTCCTGCACCCTGTGCCGCCTGCGCAATCTGGTCTCCGGCCGAGCCCGGCATGCGGAAGGCGTTGGGATCGGGGCGTTCCTCGGGCTCCATGCGCTGCGTGGGCTGGGTGTATTGCTGCCGCATTCCATTGCCCTGCTGCTGCGGCATGGCGGAAGCCGGCGGAGCCTCCTGTTCCGAAGGCTGCGGCGAAGGCGGACGCTGGTTGCCTTTGCGCAACTCCTCCAGCGTCTTGTCGTCAATCGAATGTCGCGCCTCGCTCCGGCGGTCCTTGTCGCTCAGCTTGTCGGCCTTCACCTTGGGAACCTTCTGCACGTCGGGCGGCAGCTCCAGAAAGGTCAGGTTCTTGTTCTTGGCCAGGTCCTCGGCGCGCAGAATGTGCGGCTGCGCCCACTTGGGCAACAATTCCGGAGAAAAGACAATCAACAGCACCATCAGAATGTGGACGATGACCGAGATCCAGAAGGCCTCGCGCATTCGCGAGCGAGCCAACTCATCTTCCAGCTCGGCCAGCATGTGCGGCACAAATTCGCCGGTGTCCGGCAAAAGCGTCCGCGTAGCCGTCCGCACCGGCCCCGCGGGCGGCGGCACAATGGAGATCGGATTCTGGTTGTCGCTGCTGATGGGTACTGCTCCTGCGGGCCCGGCCCGCTGTCGGAATCGTATTCTGCCGCCACTGGGCACAGCTTCGCCCGGCTCACCTTGACCCGCAGATTATTCTCTCATCCGCGCGGGCATCGCATCTGGCGAAATCCCGGCCTTTGCCGTGTCCTTACAGATATTTACAAAGCACGGCCCCAAAACAAGGGACTAACGCAAACCGCCGGCGCCATTCATCAAATCTTCCAGGTGGGCGCGCTTCTGGTGCTCGGCCATCTGCTGCTGGATTTCCAGGGCCAAGGCCAGCGCGGCGCGGCCATCGGCCAGCGTCACCTCGGGAGTGCTGCGCTCGCGCACGGCCTTCAAAAAGCTGCCCAGCTCGGCCCGCAAGGGCTCCTCGGTGCTCACCTCTGGCTTAAACGGAACGATCTCCGGAGCGCCGCCCGCCGTGGGTTTGACGCTCAAGGAGAAGACGTCGCGGCGGGAGTAATCCAGCGACACATACTGCGCCGGCTGGAAGAAGCGCAGCTTGCGAACCCTTTCGGTGCTGATGCGGCTGGCCGTGAAGTTGGCAATGCAGCCGCTCTCAAACTCAATGCGAACGTTGGCGATGTCCACCTTGCCGGTCAGCACGGGCAGCCCCACGGCGCGCAACTCGCGCACCGGGCTATTGGCCATCTTCAGCACAATGTCCAGGTCGTGGATCATCAGGTCCAGCACCACGTCCACGTCCAGCGAGCGCGGGGTAAATACGCTCAGCCGGTGCACTTCAAAGAACATGGGACGGGTCAGCAACTGCCATGTCGCTCGCACCGCCGGGTTGAAACGCTCCAGGTGGCCGACCTGCGCCACGCGCCCCAACTTCGTGGAGAGAGCGATCAACTCGTCGGCCTCCGCCAGGGTCACGGCCAAAGGCTTTTCAATCAGCACATCCACGCCGCGCTCCATTAACTGGCGTGCGGCAGAAAGGTGCGCCACGGTGGGCACGGCAACGCTGGCGGCTTTCAGGTGGGGCGTGGCCTTCAGCATCTCGTCCACGCTGGCAAAGGCCTGCCCGCCATGGGCCTGGGCGATGGAGCGGGCGCGCTCAATGTCGGCATCCACCACGGCCACCAGCTCGGCGCCCTCGGCGGCAAGTTCCTGGTACACGCGGGCGTGGTTCTGTCCAAACGAGCCAACGCCAATAACGGCTACGGGTAATTTTTCCTGGGTCACCCCATCATTTTCGCACTTGCCACCCGCGGCAGGAAAGCCCCACGCAAGTGGCCCGCATGGGAGCCTGACTTGGTACTTCGCCGCACCGCGGGAAATCTCCTACAATCCGGGCATCGCTCCCCTGGCAGCGGGCACTCATGCCCGTCGCCGGCCCGTGGGCGTAAACGGGGGTTCCACCGATGGCCAGTCGTGCTCGCAAGGCAAAACCTGCGGCAAAGTCACTCTCGCACTTCGATTCCGCCGGCCGCGCCCGCATGGTGGACGTCAGCTCCAAGGCCCGCACCGAGCGTACGGCCGAGGCCAGCGCCAGCCTGCAAATGAGTTCTAAAGTATTGAAAGCATTGGCCAGTAATCCCAAAGGTGATCCCTTCGAGGTTGCCCGCTTCGCCGGAATCCAAGCCGCCAAACGCACTTCAGAGCTAGTACCTATGTGTCATGCAGTAGCCCTTAGTTACGTGGATATCTCCTACGCCATGTGTAACGATGGCATTGAGCTTCATTCCCGGGTTACGGCGATAGAT
>Ga0181528_10002719_pt1 | contig 10935 bp, 2 predicted proteins | sample PEATcosm2014_Bin_47_FD_119742 | JGI IMG/M metagenome (GOLD analysis project Ga0181528, IMG submission 119742) | Peatland microbial communities from MTU Mesocosm Facility, Houghton, MI, USA - PEATcosm2014_Bin10_10_metaG | ecosystem: Environmental > Terrestrial > Soil > Wetlands > Peat | place... | reverse complement strand
TTTTCTTGGCCGCCTTCTTCGCGGGGGCCTTCTTCTTGGCGACCTTCTTGGCTGGCGCCTTCTTGGCCGGTGCCTTCTTCTTGGCCGCCTTCTTGGCCGGAGCCTTCTTCGCGGGGGCCTTCTTCTTGGCGACCTTCTTTGCTGGAGCCATCTTCAGTCCTCTCTGACCTCAAAATAGAAACACTTCGATAATTTAACCAGACTTCGAGACGTGATTCCCGCTTTCACGAGGAATGTCGTAGCCTCGAGACTTCAACAAGTCACGCTACAACAGGCTCGTCGTCAAGGAACACATCATCCCCTTGACCCTTTCATCGGTCGCGCACGGACAGCGGCGATGATTGCCATGACCACCACGGACTACCACGGCGCTCGCGGCACTCTTCGGTCGGTGGCTCAGCCACCGCCTTGGAAGTGGACCAGAAGTACCGAGACGATCACCAACGCGACCCCCGCCATTCGCGACGCCCACTTTCGCAAATTCGCCGATCGGACTGGGTCGTAGGGAGCGGACTCGACCTCGAGTTCCTTCACCTCGACCTCGGCCACCTTGGCCGAGCGGCGGTTTGCGGGTGCGACTTCAGCCCCGCTCCCTTGAGGTGACGAGGCGACGACGCCCCGCGTGGCTCGGCGGGCCGAGGCCATCGCGAGGACTGGCTGGTCCACCTCGGTCTCGCCCGCGTCGTCAGCTCCCCGAGCCTGACGGCGTCGCGGCGAACGTCCGTCCTCCTGGGAGAGCGCATCCGTCCGACCCTTGGGCCGTCCTCCGGCCGAGGTGGGGTGAAGGGCCGACTGCTCATGCTCGACCTCGGCCTCTTCGCGCTTTTCCTCTTCTTTCTCTTCGAATAGCTCGATCATCCAAAAGGCGAGGACCGGTAGCGGAAGGACGATGAAGCCGATCTCCTCGACCAGATGGCCGTTATGAACAGTGTGATTCAGCAATTCGCCAAGCAGCAATCCCGCGCAGATGATGAGCGTCCAGGTCAAGATACCGTTGGGCTTCCACTTCGCGACCGCTCGACTCTTCGGGAAGCGATGATCGAAGAAGTCCAAGAACAGCGGCGTGAAGAAGACGATGGTGCCCAGATAGAGCGCCCACGTGGCGCCCAGGAACGCCACCGCGACGAAGACAAAGACGACGATCTGGGCCACGAAGGAGACGACCTTCTGTACGTTGCCCGACTCGAGGGGACCCTCGTGACGAACTGACGCGAGTCGCAGCGGAAACAAGTGCACGACGATGGTCTCGAGGATGACGCGAAGTGCGATCAACACGAGGACCGCGATCACGATGGTGCCCACGTGACTGTTGATCGGGAGGGTGACGCCCGCGAGACCCGAGAGCGCACTGGTCATCTTCTCGGCGACCCACGCCGCGAACAATCCGCACACCACGAGATCGGCGGCTCGCTCCCACAAGGAATCGATCCGAAGTGACACCGCCCGGCGCAGCGGTCGCAACGCCGCCGCGGCGAGCGGTACCGCGAACCACACCAACATGAGACCGAAGCTGAGCCGTATCTCGGGTGCGGACGTGACGTGGCCCGCGAAGACTGAACTCGCGAGGAAGGACAGCCCCGCCAGGAACCCGAGCGTCGAATCGAAGATGCCCAGCGCCAAGATCGCAATGAACAACCCCAGGCTCGGCGGCACGGCGTACCATCCCGACGTCGCCGACGCGTACGCCCCCAAACCGATGCTCGCCAGACACAGGCCAATCCAGAAGCTGCCGAGGACGGCTCGCAGATAGTCACCGTCGACGAGGACCCGGCTCACGACGGGCGACACCGTGGCGACCTTGCGCGGCACGTACTTGGACCATCGGTCGAGGAACCGAGTCCCGGGCCAGCGCCAGAACTTCGATCGGTCACCCGGACCGTCGTCGCGCATCTCGCCCTCGAGTCGTTCGATCTCGACTGACTCCAGTGAGGCGCCCGCACCGGCGCCCGAACCTCCCGAGCCCCCACCGACTGGCGCCGAGCCACCTCCACCGAAAGCGAGACCGCCACCTAGGCCTGAGGACACCGCCGCGGCGGCGGCGGTAACGCCAGCCGTCGCCGCGAGAACGATCGTGCGGTGCGCGGTCGGCAGGAACTGCACGTCACCTTGGAGTGGCGTTGGCGGCACCCAACCAATGGAGCCCAATCGCTCACCCTTGATGACCGTGAAGACCTCGACTTCGCGGAAGGGATTCCCATTCAGACTCGTGCCATTCACAATGACGTGGTGAACCCCGACGGGTAGGTTCGCCGGCAGCGAGCCTCGTACGTCGAAAGTCCCGTTGGACTGCACCGAGCTCGCACCCACCTTCGTGGGAGTGGAGTGGACGACGACGGTGACCACGGTGTTGGGTTCGGCACCCTGTCCCTCAATCGTGAGCGTGCAGCCCACGATGGAAACGCCCGGCGCCCCGCAGAAGGCGATGCTGGGTGTGGGGGTCGGCGGAATCGTCGTCGTGGTGGTCGTGGTGGTCGTGGTCGACGTTGTTGTCGTAGTCTGCGCGGGACTGCCTGAGTTGGTCGTCGTGGTCGTCGACGGCACGGTCGTCGTGGTCCCGAGCGTGGTCGTGGTCGTCGACGGCACGGTCGTGGTCGTCGTCGATGTCGTCGAGGTCGTGGTGGTCGTGGTCGGCGGCACGGTCGTGGTGGTGGTCGACGTCGTCGTCGTAGTCGTGGCCGTGACGCCGAAGTCCGAGGAAACGTCGACGCTCTGCGTCGCACCGGTCGCGGCGTAGTAGGTACCCGAAGCCGCCACCGAACTTTGAAGCGTGCAGGTACCCGCACCGACGAAGTTGACGCTAAGGCCACTCGCCGTGCAGACCGTCGGCGTGGACGAGGTGACCGACGTCACACCATCACTGGTAGTCGTGACCACGGCCGTGAACGACTGGCCCGCGACGCCCGAACTCGGGAGGATCGCGATACTGGGCGTGCTCGGTACCGTTTTGGCGACCAGTTCGGAGTAGTTACCCAGCCCGTACGTACCGCCCATGGAATCCGAGAGCCAGACGGTGGCGCCGCTCGCGGCGATGCCGGTGGGGTCATCGATGCTGGCGTCGTTCTGCTCGGAGACCGCGCCGCTCGACACGGTGACGCGCGACACCTCGCCGCCCGACGAACCGTAGCCGTCACTGTTGGCGACCCAGACGTAGGCGCCACTGGTCGAGATGGCGACCGGGTAGGTGAGACTCGCGTCAGTGATATGCCGAACCTCATCGCCGCTGGACGCTTCGAGTTCGAACACCGAACCCGAGCCATCGCCCGGGTTGTCCGCGACCCAGACGTGGGTGCCGTCCGTGGCGATGGCGTCGGGACTCTCCAACCCGCTCGGCGTCAGGTCCGTGAACGAGTTGTCCGCGACGTTGTAATCGAGGACGTCACCCGAATCTTCGCCGGACTGGTCAGCCACCCAGACGTGCGTGCCATCAGCGGCGATGGCGACGGGATCGACGAGGAAGGACGACGTGAGGTACTGGACCTCGGCCCCGGTGGCGGCGTCGAGTTCGACGATCGCGCCGTTATACCCGTCCTCACCACCACCGAACTGGTTCAGGACCCACACGTCGGTACCGTCCGAGGAGATGGCGACGGGATCATTGAAATCCGACAGGGTGATGTTCTGGACCACGGCTCCGGTTGAGGCGCTGAGTTCCGTCACCGAGCCGTTCCCGGTTCCGCCGTTTTGATTCACCACCCACACGTGGGTACCGTCGGACGAGATGGCGTCCGGGTTCACGAAATCCGGCGAGTCGATCTCACTGACCGCACCCGACGACGTGGTGACCATCGTGACCGATCCGGTCGCGTCGGGTCCTCCCACGTAATTCGCAAACCAGGCGTGGGTCGCGTCGGCGGACACGCCAACTGGGTCATCGAAGGGCGTCGAGATCACGGGCGTGGGTGGCAGCGCGACCGAGACGCCCGTGATATCGCCGTCGGTGTTGAGGGCTTCGACGAAAAGGACGTAGTCGTCACCCACCGTTACGCCAGGCACGCTGCACGTCTCGCTGAGCGCATCCGAATCAGGATTGGCCGGACACTGGTACGACACGTCGTTCGCGCTGTTCGTCTGGTCCAGGCCCACGACCTCGTAGTTCGCCGCACCCGACTCGTCCGCCGGGTAGGTCCAGGACACCGCGAGGTACTGGTTCCCTTGGCTCACCGAAACCCCTGTAGGGTCGTTCGCGATGGGATCGGGAATGACCGGCGGTGTCGAGGGATCCGAGTAGCTGCCCGTCCCCTGGTCGTTCGTCGCCGCGACCGAAAACGTGTAGGCGTCGCCGTCGGTCAAACCGGTGACGGTTGCGGTGTTCGTGGTGCCGGTCGTCGACACGTTAGAGGCGGCCTGCGTGGAATCGTTCGCGGGATCGGTCACGTCGTGCGCGTACACTTCATAGCCGCTCACGACGCTCGAACCGCTGGTCGGCGGCGACGTCCAGGTGAGCGTCGCTGACTGGTCGTGGGGCTGGGCCGCGGTCACCGTGGGTAGACCCGGCGCACCCGACGCGCAGTCAAACGCATCGTCGATAGCGGAAGTCGAGGGACTTACCGCATTCACGCTCACCGAAGCGCTACCGCCAATGGCGAGGTTCAACGAGGGCGACGTCGTGAGAATCGTGCCATTCCCGCCGGGATACGCGTCGCCCACGTAGAAGAGGTAGTTGGCGCCGATGAGGTAGATCGTCCCCGTCGCGTCCACGGTCTGTAACAGTGTGCCGTCGGGTCCATACAGATCGAGCGCGTAGGTGGAGGAGTCGGCGTTGTTCACTAGTGCGAAATAGTCACCGGGCGCGTAGTCCGACGCGCTGAGACGCGTACCGAACCCGTCATTACTCGCGGCCCCGCTGTCGCTTATCGGATAATTCAGACTCGAGACCTGAAGCGGAACGCTCGTCGAGACCAAATCTTGATTCCACTTCGTGTCGAACACGTCGTTGGTCGTGAATTGGCATGCCTGCACGCCACTCGGTGCGAGGTCCCGACCGGTGAAAATGCTCAGACCCGTATGGCCAGATGTCGACGCACCGATGGAAAGTACCCCGCCGAAGAGCACGGTCGCGAGCAGCAGCTTCGCTTCGCGCCTCACGAACCGACCTCGTCCCGGAGTTCAGACGTTCGTTCATGCGTCGGTGGGCCGTTTAGGGTCGTGATGAGAACCCGTCGCGATCGCTGCGGCGTCACTGGTGCTGAAGTGGCCACTTCCCTGATGCACTCCCTCGGTGCACGACTTTCCACACTCGTCATCCCCCGTGACGAACGTGACGTGAACCGGACATTCCGTAGAGAGTAAGCGAAAGAAACCTAATTAATTACCTACTTTCAAGAACTCCCGCCCGCCGTGACCCGTCCGTGAACACCGTGTGAACATCACGTGAAGTCCACGGCACCAGTCGGGTGCCGTGGTCACGGCGAGCGTGATCAGCACGCGGGCTCACGTCTCGAGAAACTATCCGCCACCTTGGAAGTGGACGAGCAGCACCGACACCGCCACCAGCGCCACCCCCGCGAATCGCACGAGCCACGTACGAACCGCACTCGACGGTGACCAACGCGCTGAGCGAGTCGGTTCATCGACGACTTTGACGGCGCGAGTATGGGCCGGCCGGCGCGTGCTCGTAGGGACCTCGGCGTCGCGTGCGGTCTCGGGCGCCGGCTTCGCCACCTTTTTCACGGCGCGGCTTGTTCGCATTGGTGCCGCGCGCTCGGCGACGATCGTTGCGGTTGGCGCCGTCGCGGTCGCTCGCCTTTTCGTCCTCGATCGACCACTCAACGATCCGTCCTGCCCCGCGACGTCGTTGGCGCTCGTAACAGTTCGGCGGGCGCGTGCGACCTGGGTCGCCGCGCTGGCATCGGCGTACTCGTTCGGTCCCCCCTGGCCCGTCGCCCTCGTTCGCGCCTTCTCGTCCGCCTTCTCCTCGGACCGCTCTTCACGAAGCTCGAAGACTTTCAGCGTCCAGAACACGAGCACGGGGATTGGCAGAACGATGAAACCGATCTCTTCGACCAAGTGACCGCTGTGCACCGTGCGCTTGAGAATCTCGCCCAGGAGTACGCCCGTGCCGATGATGATCGTCCAGGTCACGATACCGTTGGGCTTCCACCGCGTCACCGTGGGACTCTTGGGCACTTTTTCTTCGAAGAGTTCGAGGACGAGTGGGGTGAAGAAGACCGCCGTTCCCACGTACAAAGCCCAACTCCCACCGAAGATTGCTGAGGAGATGAAGACGAAGACGACGATCTGTGCGAAGAGTGAGAGGGTCCGTTGCAGTTTGCCCGACTTCAGCTCGCCCTCGTGCCTGACCGCCGCGAGCCGACCGGGGAAGTAGTGGGCCACGACCGTCTCGACGATGATGCGCACCGCGACGAGGGCCATCACGGCACCGACGATGGTGCCGACATCGTGGTTGATGGGAAGTTCCACTCCCGAAAGTCCCGAGAGTGCACTCGTCATTTTCTCGGCCACCCAGGCCGCGAAGAGTCCACAGACGACAAGGTCCGCTACCCGTTCCCACAGTGCATCCAGTTTCAACGTGACGGTTCGGCGCAACGGACGCAGCGCCGCCGCCGCCAGCGGCACGGCGAACCAGACGAGGGCGAGTCCCATACTGAGTCGAAGTTCCGGGGCGGACGACAAGTGGCCCGCGAACAGCGAGCACAGTATGAACGACGCGCCCGCGAGGAAACCCAGCATCGAGTCGAACACGCCCAGGGCCAGGATAACGAGGAAGAGACCCAGACTCGGCGGCACGGCGTACCATCCCGAGCTCGCCGACGCGTACGCCCCGAGGCCGATGCTCGCGAGACAGAGTCCGAGCCAGACGCTGCCCATCATCGCGCGCAGGTAGTCACCGTCGATGATGACTCGACCCGCAACGGGCGAGACCGCCGCCGCTCGGTGTGGGAACGACTTGGACCAGCGGTCGAGGAAACTCGTGCCGGGCCACCGCCAGAATCGTGACCGGTCGCCCGGTCCGTCTTCGCGGGTGTCGCCCTCGAGACGCTCCAACTCCACGTCCTCCAGCGTGCCACCACCCGGACCCTTTGATCCACCGGGCGACCCCCCGCCGAGGGGCACCGAACCACCCCCGCCCAAAGCCAGGCCGCCACCAAGTCCCGAGGCGACTGCGGCGGCGGCGGCGGTCACGCCCGCGGTCGCAGCGAGGATGACCGTGCGATGATAACTCGCCACGAACTGGACGTCGCCCGCGAGTGGCGTCGGTGGCACCCATCCGATGGAGCCAAGACGTTCACCTTTGATGACGGTGAAGACCTCGACTTCACTGAAGGGACTGCCGTTGCTGTTAGTCCCGGTCACGATGACGTGGTGGACGCCGACGGCCAAGTTCGGGGGCAATGAAGCCGCTACGTCGAATTTGCCGTCAGATTGCACGGTGGTCGAACCCACGCGGTCGGGGGCCGAGTGCACCACGACGGTGACCGTCGAGCTCGGTGCGAGGCCCTGGCCCTGGATCGTCAACGTGCAGTGCTTAAGGGACACTCCGGGCGCCCCGCAGAACGCGATGGTGGCTGCCGTCGCGGGTGGTGGCGCAGTGGTGGTGGTCGAGTTCGTCGTGGTCGACGGGGCACCCGTGGAACCCGAACTGTTCGGGGGCGTGGTGGTCGGCGAACCTGTCGCCGGCGACGGGAGCGTCGTCGTGGTGGTCGTCGTCCCTGGCTGACTCAGCGTGGTCGTCGTCGAGGCGGGCGGTGCCAACGTGGTCGTGGTCGTGGTGGTCGGTGGCTTCAGCGTCGTGTTGGTCGTCGGCTTCAACGTCGTGGTGGTCGTACTCGTGGTCGTGGTGGTCGTTGAAGTAGTGGTCGTCGCGACCCCACCGCCGCTAGGCGTCACGGTAAAACTTTGATTAGTTCCCGCGGCGGCGCCCCACGCGCCCGACGGCGCCACCGATGCTTGCAATGTGCACGTCCCTGATCTCACGAACTCGACGGCGAGTACATTCGCGGTGCACACCGACGTCGTGAACGAGGTGACCGAGGTGACTCCGGGACTGTCGGTCGACACCGTGGCGTTGTACGAACCGCCCACGAACGCCTCGGCAGGAATATTCGTGATGGTCGGCGTCGAAGGCTCGATGAAGGTCGTCATCGCGTCACCGTCACCAATTCCGTGGGCGCCGCCACTTTCGTCGTCGAAAGCGACCTCGCCGGATTCGGCCGCGATGCCTCTCGGTTCGTCGACCGTACCGGCACTGACCACGCTCACGCTCCCACTGGGGATGTCGATTTCAAGAATGTTCCCCTGGCCACCTCCCCCCGAGTAGTTCGCGACCCAGACGTCGGAGCCGTCAGACGAGAGGGCAACTGGAAGATCGAAAATACTGGAGGTGATGTTACGGACCTCGACCCCACTGGAATTCAGCTCCACGACCGAACCCGTACCAGATCCGCCCGTGCTGTTGGCTACCCAGATATCGGTGCCGTCCGACGAGATGGCGCTCGGATTGGCGAAGTCGGCGGAGGTGATCGCGGTGAGCTGGGTCCCGGTCGCTGCGTCGATCTCGGTCACGCTCCCCACCCCACTCGTGCCGTCGTATTCGTTGGCGACCCAAACGTTGGTGCCGTCCGAGGAGATGCCCGAAGGATTCACGAAGTCGAGCGAATTGATCTGCTGAACAATGGCACCGCTCGCGACATCGATCTCGACCACTGAGCCAGTGCCGTTCGTGCCGCCGTGCACATTCGCGACCCAGACGTCGGTGCCGTCTGAGGAGATCGCGTCGGGATCACTGAAGTCGGGCGAATCGATCTCGCGGATGAAGTTGCCGCTGGCGTCGAGCTCGATCACGGAGCCTTCGTTGGTCGAGCCGCCCGACGCGTCGGCGACCCAGACGTGCGTGCCGTCAGAGGAGATTGCTTGGGGATTATCGAACTGGGTCGCGTCGATCTCGGTGGCGCTGTTCGTGAACGTATTGAGTTCAGTGACGAATCCGTCACCGTCGGGTCCCCCCTCGTAGTCGGCGAACCAGGCGTTGATGCCCGAGACGGTCGCACCAATGGGATCGTCAAACGGCCACGCGAACACGGTGACCGACGTCGAGGGCGACGAGCTGGGACCCGCGCCTTCAGCGTTGATCGCCTGAACGCTAAAGGTGTAGCTGTCACCCACCGTGACGTGGGGGACGCTGCACGACTGGCTGGAAGCGGCGACCACGGCTGCACAGTCGGATGTCACGTCGTTCGCGCTGTTCGTGGCGTCGGTGCCGGTGATGGAGTACTCGACAATCGGAGTCGTCCCCTGGTCGGGGACGTCGACGGTATCGAAGGTGACATCCACGAACTGATCACCACCTTGTGCCGTGACCCCCGTCGGTGCCGCCAGCGGCGTCTGTCCTGGAATCACCTGCTGGGGCGACGGATCAGAATAGTCACCCGTGCCAGCCGAGTTCGTGGCGGCCACCGAGAAGGTGTACGTGTCACCGTTGGTGAGGCCGGTGATGCTCACCACGTCGTAGCCATCGACCTGCGACCAACTCGCGAACGTCTGAACCGTGCCATTGGTCGGATCGCTCGAGTTGGTCACGTCGTTCACGTAGACCGAGTAGGACCCAATCGAACTTGACCCGGTGTCGACAGGAGCGCTCCATCCGAAGGTCGCCGAATTGTTCTCCGGCGCCGCCGCGTACGGCGTTGGCGTTCCGGGCACCCCGGGCGTGCACGACAACGCCTGGTCAATCAGGGCCAGTGTCGGTGACTCCGAGATCGCGGGCAACGTCGTCGGTGGACTGCTAAAGCTCAAGTTCAACGACGGCAACGTCAGAAGCGTGCCATTGGCGTAGGGACCGAGGTAGAAAAGGTAGTCGCTGCCGACTGCGATGACGGTGCCGTAGGAGTCCACGACCTCGAGGAGACTCCCCGACGAGTCGTAGAGGTCCAGCGCGAAGTTCGACCCACCGACGTTGTCCAACAGAAAGTAATCCCCGGTCGAGTAGTCCGCCGCACTCAGATGGTGATAGAAGCCAAGGTTGCTGACGGGGTAGTCGAGCCCGTGGACGCTAACCTCCTCGGGTGGTGTGGTGACCGACCACTGCGTGTCGAACACCGAACTGGTCGAGAATTGACAGGCGTTGAGAATATGGGGGACTGGTCCAGCGCCGTGACTTCCGGGTCGCGGCCCCGTTGAGGTCACGGCGCCAATCGACAGCACGGCGCCGAAGATCACCACCGCGAGCAACGCTGTAGTGGGACGATGCTTCACCACGAAGCTCACGGCATTCGCCTCCAAGCCTGCGTCGAAGGCACGACCCGCGCGACCACCGGACCGACCCAGGAGCACGACGGGCCGAGCGAATGGCTGGTTGCCGCACACTCAATTCCCATGACACCCCACTCGAAGCCCGGTTCCGAACTCCGATGGCTCACCAAGGAATCAGCGATGCTCCGATTGGCATTTGTGTCGGCCCACACTGCTCATACAGAGTAAACGAAATTAAACTAAGTGTTTAGTCAATATGTTGACTCGAGACGAAGCGCCTTGGGGTCCAGAGTCGTTTACGCGGAACGAACACCCATCCCCCACGCGTCACGAAGTTCATCGGTTATCTGGAAACTTGGTCGACCGCCGCTGCGTTCGGCGCTCTCGAATCCCGCCACGATCCTTCGACCCATCGCCGCCGAGATCGAATGATTTCCCGGCAACCACGAGAACAGACGATCGGTGGCGACGTCGATACGTCGCATCATCGGAAAGAGCGACCGCGTCCAATCCGCGTCGGGAACGTGCAACATGTTGGCAATCTCGTCACCGATGTAGTAACGAATGCCCGACGCGGGAAGCCCCTTAAACAGCTTGAGCTTAAGCAGATCGCGCATCGCGGCGACCGCGGTCGCGGTGAGTTCACTGCCCGCTTCGCTCGGGGCGCTCTGGCGGGCCAGTATCCGGTCCGCGACAACCGAGGCGTCGCGAAAGTCCAGCGGCAAC
>Ga0181528_10002717_pt1 | contig 10938 bp, 11 predicted proteins | sample PEATcosm2014_Bin_47_FD_119742 | JGI IMG/M metagenome (GOLD analysis project Ga0181528, IMG submission 119742) | Peatland microbial communities from MTU Mesocosm Facility, Houghton, MI, USA - PEATcosm2014_Bin10_10_metaG | ecosystem: Environmental > Terrestrial > Soil > Wetlands > Peat | place... | reverse complement strand
TCAGCTTCAGTTCGGGAAACTTTACGAGGCTTCTCCGCTCCAGATCGGTTAAGCACTCCTGAGCGGCGGCGAAGCTCGCCTCCAACATCCAAACGCTATCATGAAGGAAATGCCCCGCTACGCAGCCATCGATATCGGCAGCAACTCGATCCGCATGGAGGCGGCCGAGGTGGTTTCCGGGCAGCCGGCTCGCGTGTTGGCGTCGGAACGGGAAGTGACGCGCCTGGGCGAGAGCGTGTTTCGCTCGGGCGAGGTGAGCGACGAGGCCTTGCGCGCCACCTGCGTGGTATTGGCGCGCATGGCCGCGCTCTATCGCAAGCTCGACGTGGTGGGAGTGCGCGCGGTCGCCACCAGCGCCATCCGCGACACGCGAAATCCCCACGAATTCCTGGCGCGCGCTTCCGAGGCGGCCGGGACGCCGGTGGAAATCATCTCCGGGCGTGAGGAAGCGCGCTTGATCTACCTGGGTGTGCAGAGCACCTGGCCGCAGCCCGGCAAACGCACACTGGTGATCGATATCGGCGGCGGCAGCGCGGAAATCATCGGCGCTGAAGAGGGCGTGCTCAAGGAGTCCTTCTCCAAGCCGTTAGGCGCCGTGCGCCTGCGCGAGATTTTCCTCAAAGACGACCCGCCCACCGCCCTCCAGCTTCACACCATGCGCGAATATATCGAAGCCAAGCTGGACACGCCGGTGCGCCGTCTGGGGCACGGGGAGTGGGACCGCGCCATCGCCACTTCGGCCACCGCCGCCGCGGTAGCGCACGCGGTCGCCCGGATTCCCGGCTCGCGCCGGCAGGAAATCGATCGCCTGCGTACGCCCACCACAGAGGTGGGGAAGCTTTACCGCCGCCTGATCGGCTTAAACCTCACCGCGCGCCGGCGGATCACCGGGATCGGACCGCGGCGGGCCGAGATCATCGTGCCGGGAGTGGCTGTACTGCTCGGCTTCATGCGCGAGTTCCGGCTTCCGTCGGTTTTCTACTGCCGCGCGGGGGTGCGCGATGGCATCATCGCCGACCTCGCCAACCGCAATGTAGGCGCCGAACTCTCGCGCCTCAGCATCGAGCAGCGCCGCGAGGTGGAGGAGTTGGGCCGCCGCTACGGCGTCGCGCGCGATCATGCCCGCAAAGTCGCCAACCTCGCTAACCTGCTATTCACCGCGCTGCAGCCGCTGCACAACCTGCCGCCGGCCGCCGGTAAATTGCTGGAAGCCGCCGCGTACCTGGTCGACGTGGGACACTACGTCAGCGATTCCGGCCACCACAAGCATTCCTATTACGTGGTGTCCAATTCCGACATGGCCGGATTTACGCAGCGCGAGCGATTGCTGGTGGCGTGCCTGTGCCGCTACCACCGCAAATCGCTGCCCAGCCCGGTCCACGGCCAATACCAGGCGCTTTCGGCGGATGACCGGCGCCTGCTGATGTTCCTGATTCCTCTTTTGCGGCTGGCCGACAACTTGAATCGCAGCCGCGAGCAGCGCATCCGCGGAATTCAGTGCCGCATTCGCGACGGCCGCGTGGTGCTCGAGGTCGCCAGCAGCCACGATATCGACCTGGAACAGTGGGGCGCCGAACGCGCCGGAGAAGCCTTCCTGCAAGTCTATAATCGCCCCGTTTCGGTGTTGAGGGAGCGTGAGTAAATGCGCGAATTCGCCCGTCAACAAACCTCTTTGCTGCTGAGCAGGCTGAGTGTGGCCGTCGACCGTGCGGCGCACCAAGCCGACGCCGCCTCGATCCACGATTTACGGGTGGCTATGCGCCGCTTGAGCCGCTGTTTGCGGGTATTCGCGCCGCTGTATTCCGACGGTTCGTGGAAGAAGATGCGCCGCCGCATTACCGATCTGCTGGCCGCCGCCGGGGCAGTGCGCGATTGCGATATCGCCCTCGATCTGGTGGCTCGCGCCGGTATCGCGCGCCGCAGCGCCCTGGTGGCGCAGCTGGCCGCTCAGCGCCGCAAGACGGGACGCGATCTGCTGCTCGAAATCCGCCGCTGGAAGGGCCGCGACTATCCGCGGCGGTGGCGCAGCCGGCTGGAGTTGTAGGCGATGGATAAGTCCAACCAGATCGCCTGGAACCCGCGCCTCACGGCCGTCCGGAATGCCAGCCGCAAACTTCCACCTATGATGCGCACCTACTTGGAGCAGGGGCGGGAGTTGCTGGCCACCAATCCGCCGCCGGCTGAATTGCACGTTCTCCGGCTGGCTACCAAGCGCGTGCGATATACCTTGGAATTGTTCCGTCCGTGTTACGGGAGAGGCCTGAATATCCGCCTGGCAACATTGCAGCGCCTGCAGCAGGTGTTGGGCGAAGTTAACGACTGTGCGGCCGCGGAACGATTGATCGAGAGCCTGATTGCGGCATCGCCCGCGCGGGAGCGTGTGCAGACTTTTCTGCGCCGGCGCGCCTCGGCCAAGGCCTCGGCCCTGCGCCGTGAATGGCACGGCTCCTTCGACGCGCCAGGCCGGGAACACTGGTGGCTTCACTACCTCGCCAGCGGCGCGAGGTAGCGAAACCGCGCCTATAAGTTCGCCGGCAGCAGCAATCCCGCTTTGCCCAGTGCGCGCTGCAATACGTTCATAGCCGTGATCTCGGGAATCCCGCGCGAAATCGAAATTTCCGACACCAGCATATGGCGGGCGCGCTCCAGCATCTTCTTTTCCCGGAAAGAAAGCGGCTTATCCACATGGAGCTGCGCCAGCGCTTTAAACACCTCGGCCGCACGCAGCAGATCGCCGCTTTGCATCTTCACGGTATTCTCTTTAAAACGGACCTTCCAATCGGAGCTGCAGATGCAGACCCCATTTGAAAGGTAAGACAGCACCCGTGAAATTTCGCGATCCTTGGTTATGCGACGCAGACCAATATTGGCAGCGTTCGAGAAGGGCACGAGCACGGTCATGCTATTGCAGCCGAAGCGCAGCAGGTAGAATCTCTCGAATGCCGATCCAAAGGATCGAGTGCTGATATTCTCGATGGTTCCAACTCCCTGATTGGGATAAACCACCTTATCGCCGATCTGAAAAGTCATACGGGGTCCCCCACAAACCACCGCTGTCAGGTGTTATCACATATGTAACGTGACAACTCTTGCATAGTACGCCCCGAGACCAAATCCTGTCAAGGGGATTTGTCGCGAAAAACGGCATCTGTTGCGGCTTTTCGCTACATTATGGGTTGGTTTGGTGGACTCTTTAGAGCTAGTGGAAAAATGGATTGTGACTTGCGAAGGACAGAAATACACCTCACGCAGGTGGCGAGCCAGCTGCGGTGTTGGCTGACTTTTGGTTACGCTCGACCCTAATCGCCTCCGGCCAGGGCCCGGCGCTCTTCTTCCGTTTGCGGATTCCGTTCCGCTAGTAACAGCCGTCTTAAGCTCCTCAGATCGTTAAGAATGCGGCGGCTGGTAGTGATGTGCAGGTTGAGCTTGGCGAGATTATAGGAAACCAGTAGAAGCGCTTGCTTGCGGCGTTCTGCGCCTTCGCGCTCCGCGAGTGCAACTTCGGATTCAACATCGCGGCGAGCCTCGTCTAGGGCTTCGGCCAACAGGGCCACATATTCGTGGGAGCCCTCGATGCTGTCAAACGGCGTTTCGGCTTGATATTCCATCAACACGCCTCTCCGCCACCTGCCTCCGCTTAGTGGACGATGCTAATTAAGTTTTATTTATCATGCCATAAAAACTGGTCCAGCGGTGTGCGAAATTTCGCTGTTGGGGTACATTGGCTATACCGTGGAACGAGTTGTGCGCGCGATGATCGTCGATGACGAAGAGCTTGCACGCGGCTTCTTGCGGGAAATGCTAGGGTTACACCCCGATATCGAGGTCCTGGCGGAGTGTCCGAACGGGTTTGAAGCGGTCAAAGCCATCGCCGAAACCCATCCCGATCTACTGTTTCTCGACGTCCAGATGCCCAAATTGGACGGTTTCGAAGTGCTGGAACTCATCGATCCAGGCCCGGTCGTGATATTCGTGACCGCCTACGACCAGTACGCCATGCGTGCCTTCGACGCTCATGCAGTCGACTATCTGTTGAAGCCCTTCAGCCGCGAGCGCTTCGAAAAGGCGCTGGAGCGTGCCCGCCTCCGGTTGGGCGAGCAGCGTCCGCAACTCGATCTGGCCGTGGCGGCTCGCGCCCCCGAGGATCGCCCGCAGCGCATCGTGGTGAAGGATGGCCCGAAGGTGCACGTGATCCCTATCGACAAGCTGGATTACGTGGAAGCGCAGGACGATTACGTCGCCTTGCACAGCGGCGGCAAGAGTTACCTCAAGCAACAGCCCATCGCCAACCTGGAAGCGATGCTCGACCCGGCGCGTTTTGTGCGCATCCACCGCTCGGCGATCGTCAATCTGGAGCGCGTTTCCCGCATCGAACCGTACGGCAAGGAAAGCCGCCTCGCCATTCTTTCCGACGGGGCGCGGCTGCCGGTCAGCCGCTCGGGCTACGCCAAACTGCTGGAAGCCATGGGCGATTCGCAAGGGACGCGGTAGAAGTGTGGATTATTCCTGAACCCGCTGGCTCGCGCGCGCGGCTCGGAAACACAAGCTTTGACGGAACACCATGAGCTTCCTACGGAGCCGCGACCGTGAGGGAGCCGGTTGCGCTTTCGCAGGGGAATCGCAGCACCACGCGGTAGACGCGCCCGTAAACCCCGGCATCGAAGCTGGCCAGCTCGCCGTAACGGACTTCCAGCCGGCGCCGGACGTGCGACAGCCCGATGCCCAACTTGCGCGGCAGGGGCATTTCCGGATCGAAGCCATTTTCCACCGTGATCGATACCGCCCCGCCGGCTTGTTCCACGGCCAGACGGATGGCGCCGCCTTCCAGTATGCCGGCCACGCCGTGCTTGACAGCGTTCTCCACCAGGGGCTGCAAGAGCAGCGGCGGAACGGGACACTCCTGGCATGCCGCCGCCACCTCTTCCACCACGCGCAGCCGCTCGCCGAAGCGGACCTGCTCCACTTCCAGATAACTGCGGGCGAGCGCCAGTTCCTCGCGCAGCGGAATGCTCTCCCGGCTGCCCAGTCCCAGGCTGCTGCGCAGAAAATCGGCCAGGCGGATACACATTTCGCGCGCCCGGGCGCCGTCCTGGGTGGCCAGGGCGGAGATGGAATGAAGGCTATTAAACAGGAAATGAGGATTGAGCTGGTTACGCAGGGATTGCAGTTCGGCTTCGCGTGCCAGGGTGCGCGCCTCGGCGGCTTGCCGTTCCGCTTCATGCGAAGTCTCCACTGCCAGGGCGGCATAATGGAGTCCTCCGGAGAGCAGGTAGAGTAGCACCCCCATGCCGAACAGCAGCGCCAGATGACCGTGCAGCCGCTGTTCCAGGCCGGCCATTTTCCCCGTCTCCGCGATGGCCGACGCGGTGAGCCACGCCCCGCCTACCAGAACCAGGCTGCACGCCGTCGACGCCATGCCGAAGGTGATCGCCAGGCTTTGCCAGCGGTCCGGGCCGAGCGGGAGGGTGCTGCAGATGTACCAGGGCGACAGGCAGGCGAAAGCGTACACCAGGCACGACGGCGCCAGCACCACCGCGGCATCCATCCAAGTGATGCCCCCAGAGGCCCACATGACGTAGACCAGCAGGGCCAACAGCGGGATCCACGCCAACAAATACAGCGCCAGACGGCGCGACGATTCCAGAAGCGGGTGCATGGCGGCTCAGTTCTTGAACGTCACGCCGCCGAAGACCGCTCCGCCCTTGACGAGCAACCGTTTGGTTTCGGGGGTCCTGGGCGGATGCGCGGTTTGATCGGAATAGCCTCCGAAAAAGCCGCCGCCGCGAATTACCAGGTCCCAGTGGGTGGGAATGCGAACCACCGCGCCGCCGTAAACCGCGTTGACATGCAGCACGGCCTTATCGCCCGCGATATTGGCGCCGGTCAGGTCGAGAGTGATGCCTCCGAAAACGCAGTCGACCTTGCCGCCGCGAAAATCCTGGTCGGTGATCACCCGCCGGGTGCCGCTGAAGACGTTCACTTCGTGGATCTTGTTGCCCCAGAGCGAAGAATCGTCGTAGCGCTCTTGGCGAGTCCAAGGCCGGGTTCGGCTCTGCCAGCCGCTCCACCACTGGCGGTAGTCGTATCCCGGACGCAGGCGGTTCCACAGCAGGAACACCCCGATGGCGATCAGAGCCAGCGGCCACATCTGGTCGATGCTGAGGTATCCGAGATTGTCGGCGAGGAACAGCCCGCCGACCGCCATCAGAACGCCACCGGCGATGTGGCCGCCGGTATGCGTGGAGTCCACCAGTTTTACCAGTCCGATGGCGATCAGGATCACCGGCCAGTAAGCGAACCAGGTGCTGACGTGTACGATGTGCAGGTTGTCGAGCAGGAACAGAGCGCCGATGCCCACCAGGGTCAGTCCGGGAATCAAAGCCGCGGTCCCCCTGGGCCAAAAGCTGCCCCGGTTATCCGGTTGCTGGTTATCGTACTGTTGCATGTTTCCAGAGTGAGCCGGATGCATGCCGGAATCCCGCCGTTTTCGGCGAACGTACCGCGGTTACCGGTGAAGCGCTAGTTGGCCCTTCGCAATGGGACCGGCGTGGTACGGCGCGCACCCCCCATCTGGTTGAAGATACGTACTCGTAACGTTAACGCCGTAACCGTTTCGGCGGGACGCGCGCAGAGCCCCAGACGAAACACGTCTCGGCCAATGCAAAATTCAGCGCTACAGCTTCTCGTTCCGGTAGGAGGATGCTCCCGCGGCTCGTAAATGATATTATTTCCGCACCAGGTTCAAGAACCGCGAGGGTATTCACAAAATACACCTCCCTGGTACAAGGAGGATGAATCTTCATGATTGTGCGACGTGCGATGGGCTTGTGGGTGCTGCTGCTGCCGGCGTTAAGCCCGGCGCAGAGCTTTGTGAAATCAACCGTGGCGGGGGACGGCCGGACCGCCTATAGCCGCGCCACTCGGCCGGCAACCAGTACCGCGCCGTCAGTGCCCAGCTTTACGATCACGACGATCGCCGGAACGGGCGCTCAGGGGTATACCGGCGACGGGGGCCCGGCAACCGCCGCCAAGTTAGACGATCCGCGAGGTATCGTGACGGATCCGGCGGGCAACATATACTTCTGCGACCGCGATAACAACGTGGTCCGGAAGATCGACACCAGCGGAATTATCACCACCATCGCGGGGACAGGAGTGGCCGGGTACAACGGGGATAATATTCCGGGCACACAGGCTCAGTTGAATACTCCCTGGCGTGTGACGATGGACCCCGCGGGCAACCTGTATATCGCGGACGCGGTCAACGACCGCATCCGGAAGCTGGCACCGAGCGGGATGATCACCACCGTAGCCGGCAACGGGAATCCCGGGTACTCAGGCGACGGCGGACCAGCCACCAACGCGACGCTGCGCATTCCGGAACAGGCGGAAATCGATGTGTACGGGAATATGTACATCGCCGACAGCGGGAACAACGTAATCCGCAAGGTCTCGGCTGGCGGGACCATCACCACGGTAGCCGGGAACGGCTTTGGCGCGGCTACGGGAAACGCCAACGACGAAGGCGGCGGTTACAGCGGAGATGGCGGCCCGGCCACCAAGGCGGAGTTAAATCTCCCCATCAGCGTGGCCGTCGACCCTTCCGATAACCTTTGGATTTCGGATCAGGCGAACGACGTGATCCGGTATGTGAGCGCCGCCACGGGCATCATCACCACCGTGGCCGGGATTGCCGGGGATTATAACTACACGGGCGACGGAGGTCCGGCAACGGCGGCGACCTTCGGCGGGCCGGCGGGCATCGCGAGGGACTCGGCGGGCAATATCTACGTCACCGATTATGGAAACAACGTGCTTCGCGTGCTGTTGACCAATGGCGATATTGCGACCGTAGCGGGTAACGGTATGGCGGGATTCTCGGGGAACGGCGTTCCGGCGCTGCAGGCCGAAATGGACTCGTTGCGCCAGGTGGCCGTGGGCACATACGGAGACATCTATATCGCCGACTCTTTGAACAATGCGATCCGGAAGCTGACTCCGACGACGGTGACCATCGGTCACGCCACCAATGCGTTCGGCAATATTGGGAATTTAGCAGCCAATACCTGGTTCATTATCAAGGGCGCAAACCTGTCGCCGGCGGGAGACACGCGGACATGGCAAGCTTCCGATTTCGTTAATAACCAGCTGCCGACGTCGCTCGATGAGGTCAGCGTGACGGTTAATGGCGTGAACGCCTTCGTTTACTATATCAGCCCGTCGCAGATCAACGTGCTGACGCCACCGAATGTCGCGGCGGGTGTGGCGCAGATTCAGGTGACCAACGGAGGGACCAAGAGCGCCCCGGCCGCGGTGGTCGCGGAGGCGATTTCGCCGACGCTGTTCGAATTCGGCGCGGGCCCGTATGTGACCGCAGTGCACCTCAATGGGAGCCTGCTTGGCCCGGCAACGCTCTACCCCGGCTCCAGCACGCCGGCGCAACCCGGAGAGACCATTGTTGTCTTCGCGAACGGGTTTGGGCCGACATCGAGCGCGGTGGTCAGCGGGTCTGAGCAGCAGGGAGGAAGTCTGCAGACTACGCCGGTAGTCACCATCGGGAACATTCAGGCGGCGGTTTCATTTGCCGGTTTGATTTCGCCTGGCCTGTATCAGTTCAACGTGGTAGTGCCCGCGAACGTCCTGGCGGGCGACAACGCGATTTCGGCTAGCTACAACGGGGCCGCGACTCAGCCTGGGGTATTGATCAACGTGCAGTGAGAAGCCCCGGGACGAGCTTCACGCATCTCCCGTGACTGAAGATGCGAATGATTCTGCCGGGCCTATCACACAGCTCTCGAGTCCGGCAGAATCGAGTGACGAGTTCGGAGGCGCAGTATTGTGGCGCGGGCTTCCGCCGGCTTCAGCCTGGCACGAGTGCCTGCGCCACGTCATGGCCAGTTGGGGAAAGGATTGGTTCTCACTTCCCGGCACGCCGCGATCAGTTCGGGCAGGCGGGCGCGCCGTTCGAAGAGACGTTCCAGCAGTTCCGCCAGCGCATCCTCTTCGCCGGCGATCCAATTGGCGGGAATGCTCTTCCAGGCCCGGTCGATCACTTCTTCGGGAAAATGCGCTACCTGTTCGAGCCAGGGCTGAAAATCGTCCAACGAGCGCACCGATTCGTATACCAGACGCCGCGCGTAGAGCCCTTGCAAAGCGGAATCGGTGAACTCCCAGTGGGGGCCGTTGAAGGCGAATCCGTGGTCGATCATGTGAGCCACGAATGCGGCCCTGGCGCCGGCGGCGCGCTCGCTCTGCCGAACCATGGCGCGATAAAAGACGGACTGCCGTCCGTCCGCATTGCCTACCCACTTGTCGAAGACCAGGATGGCGCGGAAGTCGGCGAGGTTGACGACCTGCGACAGCAGTGGATCGGGCAGAAAATCGTAAACCGCGAGGCGGGCGGGATCGCCGGGATAACGCGAACCGAAATGCCACCCCGGTTCGACGGCCAGGGTTCGCGTACCGAGCTGGAGATGGATTTCCGGGTTGGCCGCCAGGAATTCGGGGCTCAGCTGAATGAGCGCGGTCTCGGGCGCGGCGATCTTCAGGTAACTCAGCAGCACCGATGAAATCAGCTCATTCACCAGGATGCGCGGGTGCTGCGGGTTATTGCGAAACTTCACCACGTACCAGCAGCCGTCGTCCGCTTCCAACAGATGAGCCTGCGCACCGCCGCGCATTTTCCGCACATGCCGGACAGCCGTGAGTGGCATCAGTGGCGCTCGATCCGCCTTTCGCGAGGCGCGCTTCCGACGAAGTACACTAGAGTAGTATCACACGGAGGAACAACTACAAATGGCGGAAAACGAAGCGGGATCGGCAGCCGGAACTCCGGAAGCGGCGGCAGGCGGACCGGCCCGCACTACCAACGAAGTAGCGCTCGAACTGATGAAGTTTATCGCTGTGAGCACGGGTTACGGGAGAACTTCGCACGTGGGAACGGGATTTTCCGGCAAGCCCCAGGGCCGCTCGACCGAGGAACACGCCGAGGCCCTGCTGGAACTGTTCGAACGCTGCCGCAAGGTGGTCAAGAAAGAAGATTAGCGGTCTGTCCCGGGTAGCGCGAGCGCCTTGTGTTACGCTTTCCCTCAGCGTAATGACAATCAACGGTTATCTGGCGAAGAGTTCGATAGTGGCCGCGCTCGGCGGGCTGCTGTTCGGATTCGACACAGCGGTGATTGCGGGCGCTACCAGCGCGCTTCGCCAGCAATACTCGCTGAGCGATGCGGCGCTCGGCGTCACCGTGTCCGCCGCTCTTGTCGGCACCATCTTTGGCGCCATGTTCGGCGGCATCCCCGGTGACCGTTACGGCCGCCGGAACAGCCTGCGGATCACCGCGGTCCTCTATCTGATCTCGGCTCTCGGCTGCGCGTTTGCCTTCGACTGGTATTCCTTCGTGGCGGCGCGCTTCATCGGAGGATTGGGCATTGGCGCATCGTCGGTCCTCGGGCCGATGTACATTGCCGAAATTGCGCCCGCGAGACTGCGCGGACGGCTGGTCGGATTCTTCCAATTCAACATCGTCTTCGGAATTCTGGCGGCCTATCTTTCGAATTACCTGATCGGCACCATGGGATTCGGCGACGCGGAGTGGCGTTGGAAACTGGGAATCTCGGCGGTTCCGGCGGCGTTGTTCCTGGCGATGCTCTTCTTCATCGCGGAAAGCCCGCGCTGGCTGGCCAAGCAGGGCAGAGTGAAGGAAGCCGAAGACGTCTTGCGCTCCACCGGCGACCCGAACTACCGCGAAGACCTGAACGAGATCGTCAATTCGGTGGACGAGCACAGCGCCGCTGCCAACGAGCGGTTTTTCTCACGCAAATACGGCCTGCCGATTTTTCTCGCCGTTTCCATCGGCATGTTCAACCAGCTCTCGGGCATCAACGCCATTCTTTATTACTTGAACGAGATCTTCGCGAACGCCGGATTCAGCAAAGTCTC
>Ga0181528_10002716_pt1 | contig 10940 bp, 6 predicted proteins | sample PEATcosm2014_Bin_47_FD_119742 | JGI IMG/M metagenome (GOLD analysis project Ga0181528, IMG submission 119742) | Peatland microbial communities from MTU Mesocosm Facility, Houghton, MI, USA - PEATcosm2014_Bin10_10_metaG | ecosystem: Environmental > Terrestrial > Soil > Wetlands > Peat | place... | reverse complement strand
CATGCAGTCACCCAGCCGATAATCGTCAAAAGTGAGCTAAGCCGGGAAGAATTCAACATCTTGAAGCCGGACATAGTTCGGCGTTAACTAAGACTTGAGGTGCATATTTATGGCAAAACGATTAGTGAAGATTGATGAAGATCGCGATGTTGGCAAATTAAATATAACCGAATTTAAACCGTCCTTGCCGTTCTCCGGTTTGCCGAGTTCGTTGCAATCGGCTTTATGGGACTTAAAAACAGGCGAACAATTGCAAGCGCCAAATGGGCTTTCCACCTCGGTAGCTGTTGATTCCGAAGTGCTGGAAGCCTTTTGTTCGACTGGAACCGGTTGGCAAATCCGTATGAACCAGGCGCTGACAGACTGGCTAAAAAATTAGTGCAGTAATGCATCCGGCGCATGATGCCCTTAATGTTTTAATGGATTAAGTCCACTGAAGATGGCGTTACCGGAACCGGAAAACGGCTTAGCCCGCGTAGCTCCGCTTAGCGTAGCCTAATCGGAGGGATGTTGAATTCAAATTGTTACGCTTACGCTGGCACTAATCGTACCTACGGGCGTTACGCGGGTTTTCAGGTCGTCAGACTAGTCAAAACAGCTACTTCGAAACATTTACTCTGGCCGCCAAACTGTTCCCCTGCACAGCCTCGTTATACATATCAAAAGCCGTCGCCGGCGGAATCGCGGCTACGCCCGAACGCGCCGCCCGCCACACCTGATACAAACGAAACTCACCTCCTGGTAATAGCTTGGCGACCCGAACCGTGCGCTCCGGGAAGCGCTGGGTTTCCTTGATATTGCTCCAGTAATCGTCCTGGTTGGCTTGAATTTTGGCGTCGGCCAAATAGGTCTGGTCGTTTTCCTGGCCTTCCGCAAGCGCCGGCACGCCATCCTCAATAACTACATACTCGCTGCCCAGGGCAGGGCGGGCGGCATCCGGGGCGCGTTTGACGTATATTTCGCTGACTATCATATCGCCGGGATGCAGGTTCTGGCTGAAATCGATTGCTTCGCTGCCGCTAGCGGTGATTCTCCGGAAGCTGCGTTCCACCTGCAATCCGCCGGCGCGAGCGCTGACCGCGGCATACGGGGTATCCACGCTCAGGCTGGCGCTGGCGACTTCATCGGCTTTTAAGTCATTCAGGCTAAGGTCGCTGACATCGGGTTGATCGCCGAAGCGGCTGAACTCGCCCAAATAGCCGCCGGGAATCTGCGTCAAGTTGCCAAAGGCGAAGCCGTTTTTGCCGCTCACCGTCAGAACGCGACCCTGCGGTTTCGCCTTATTGGCCGCCTCGGCTTCCTTGCTCAGTAAATAACGGCTGTTAAAGATCACCTGCGCGGTGTCATAGGTCGAGAGCCAATAGCCGTTTTTCTGGCTGCGCAGCAATACCGTTTTTAGTTTGCTTTCCAAAGCCGGCTTTAGAGCGTCGGCTTCATGCAACACGCCTAATCCGGCGGACGCCAGGCTGGGTAAACCAAAGCCGAAGCCCAACTGACTAAAGCTAGGCGCGGCTTGATTAACTGGATAATCGTCAGCCTGGCTAGCCGCCAGGCTTTCCAGAACTTGCTGTAAACGCAAGGTTAAATCGGTTCGCACTTGCGCCAAGTCTTTAAACTGTTGATTAAAACTGTGGTAGTTTTGCGGTTGATAATGCAGCACGATCCGCAAACCCGCGATCAAATTTTCTGGCTTGGCATTGTTGTCGGCCAGCAGATTTTTCACAAAATCGGCTTGCTGTTGCCAAGGCATATTATAAATATCGAGTCCGGCAAAACCGCCCAGCACAAAACCATCCGCCGCCGGCGTGTCCTGAGCCTGATTGGCTGCTTCCGCCTGATTGGACAGCCATTCCTGGCCTTTATTAAAGGCGTTGGCAATGCCGTCCAATTTCAGCTCAATGGCGTAATTCAAGGCCTGCATGGCGATCAGCGTTACCGGCAGGCTGGCTTCAGCTTCGTTCGGCCACAGGCTAAAACCGCCATCGGCTTTTTGATTGGCTATCAGTTTGCGCAGACCTAAGCTGGCATTCTGTTTGGCTCGCTCCAAGGTGGCGGCCAATGGCCCTAATTGCGCCGGTTTGATACCGGCCCGCTCGATCAGATCCAGTAACACCAAATTCGGTATAGTGCTGTGCGCGAGTTGTTCGGTGCAACCATAAGGATACTGTACCAGCACAGAGGCCGCCTGCAACGCCGCGCCGAGCAGCCCGGAGTTGACCCGCACCGTCAGTTTGCGGGGTACGGCTTGCACCGGCTGGTCGAAGTATAAGTGCTGGTCCGCGCCTGTGCTGCTGCTGAACGCTTGCGGCAAGGCTGCGGCTTTCAGCGGTATCTCGAATTCCTCAACGCCGCCCACTCGCACCGGGCTAGGCGCGGTTAAGCCCACCTGTAAAGCAGGCGTGCCGGGCTGGTCGGCGGCGCTGACGCGCAAGGGTAACAGGCTTTCGCTTTTGGCCGCCAATTCGGTTTGGCTAGCAAGTGCGCCGCTGAGCAATTGCAGGCTGTCCGGCAATTTGATGTTGCCGGCGACCTTGACCGGAGCGCCGAGAAAATTGGTCAGCTTCAGCGCTAAATCCACTTCATCGCCGCTACGCAAAAACTGCGGCCCGACCATATCCACCGCCACATCGGTGACGCTACGGAACTGACCGGTGGATTCGCCCAGCCGTCCGTCTTTATCGGCGGCGACTACCGTCACCAGCCATTCGGTGATATTGGCCGGCATATCTACATCCACAGTGGCGACCCCCTTGGCGTCGGTGACCACATGCGGAAACCAGCCGGCCGTGTCGCGCATGGCTTTTTTCGCCAGTTTGCTTTGGCTTTTCAAAGCGCTTAACGCGAAATTGGGTTTGCGCAATAAATCCGCATAGCCATAGCCCTGCAAATCGTCGGAATAAAAGCTGGCCAGATTATTCCGTTGCAGGGGATAGAAAAAATCGAACACGCCGGGGCGGAATTCGGCCTGCACCGCATACACCGCGCGGTCGACTATGGACACCGCCAGTTCGGTATCGGCAGCCGGACTGCCGTCGGCGCGTTTGACTTCCAACCGGAGCTTGGTGGGTTTCAATGGTTCGGTTTCGGCTTTCTCCGGCTGGATGGCGATTTGCAAGCGCTTTTCCCAAGGCACGATGCGAAAGCCTAAGGTTTGCTCTTTGTATTTGCCGCCGGCGGTTGGCACGGTGACGGTATGGTAAAAACCGGCGCCGTATTCGGGTTTGGCAGTGACTGCAAACCAGCGGCTGCGGCCTTTAAAGTGCGTGCCGCGGTTGTCGAAAATCCGTACGCCGGACACGGTTTCCCAAAGCGGGCCGCTTTCCTGTTGTCCCCAGGCTTTAGGCAGCAAGGCGAAGACTTTGGCTTGCTCGCCGGGGCTGAGTACTGTGCTGGGTGTATACAATTCCAGCTCGGCGTTATCCACCACCGCTTCCGCCTTGTCGCCGGCGACGATCAAACTGGCGGCGGGCGAGCTGGCTGGATGCCGCAAGGCTTGGCCATCCAGGGTTTCTAGCTTGGCGACGGCGGTCAGGCGGCCGAAAGCCTGTTGCACTGGCAGGGCTAATTGTTGCCGGCCTTGCGCGTCGCTGCTGAACGGCAGTTTTACCAGGCTGCGTAGGCCGCTGCCCGGTTGTTCCAGCATCACATCCACCACGCCGCCGGCTTTGGCGGCGGGTTTGCCGTCCGCGTAACTGGATTGCAGCAGCAATTGCAAGCCTGGTTCGCCGACGCCGACCACGGTTTTGTTGAAGGTGATGGCGGCTTGCGCCTCGGATAGGGTGACGTAGATATTGTCGTTGAGGATAGCCATGCCGCCGCTTTGATCTTGCGCCCGAACCATCAGCGTGTAAATCCATTCCTGCTCCTGCTTGGCCGGATCGCTGGCCGGTACGGTAAACTCGAAACCGCCGTCGCCCTTATCGTCCAGCTTGGCGGCGCTCTCCCATGGATTGCTAAGTTCGGCGGCTTCCCGCGCTTCTATCGAGCTAAACAGACGTTGCGGTTGTGTCAGCGGCGCGGCGGATTTGATTTGGCCGAAATAATCGTTGCCGGCTGTTAAACCGCCGCCGGCTTCGGCCACGAATTGCGGAGCTTCGAATTTTTTGCGGTATAGAAACACCTCGAATTTTACGTTTTGCGGCGTGCCGCCGCTGTAACGCTTGGCGCGGAATTTTAGCTTGAAGGGCTGGCCGGGTATTACGGTGGGGCTACGATCCAGCCATTCCAGGTAAAACGTGGGCTTGATGTAATCGCGCACCCGGAACTCTCCGCCATAGGCTTTTTGATCGATTTCGGCCAGCAAGCGGTATAAGCCGGGGGGTTGGCTGGGGTCGAGATCGAAGCTGCCGGAAAACGAGCCGAAATCACTGAGCGTGGTCTGGCCTTGTAAGCCGGTAGCGGCGCCGTCGGCGCGCAGGAGTGATACGGCGGTGTGTCGGGATTGAAACGCTGGTATGCCTAAGCGTCCGTCCTGCATGTCGCGCACCAGGCCTTTGTAAAAGAAAGTCTCGCCCGGCTTGAAGATGGGCCGGTCGGTCATTACGAACACTGCATCGTCTTTGGCTTGAGTAGGCAGAAAATCGGTAGCGGTCAGCGCGGTGCGGATAATTCCGCCGGGCTGGTCGGCTGGCGCGTCCACTTTTACCAGTAACTTGCCCTCCAAAACCCCGGCGGGGTTTTTCAAGTACAGTTCGCCGCCGGCATTTGTGGTTTCCGCCGGCGCTTGCCAAAGGCCACGGCCATCCCGGTAGCTGACCTTGGCATGCTCTACCGGCTGCAAATCGCGATCCATCACCCGCACCAGCAATTGCTCGCTGGATTGTTTGACTTGCACGGCCAGACTGCTGACCTGCACCAGACACTGGGCTTCGGTCTTGCCTTGCACGGCTTGCAGCAGATAGATGCCGTCCGGCAACGGTTCCAGCGTGACTTGCCTGACTTTGTAGCGGCGCTCGTTCCAGGCGTCCTGGCCGAACCACCAGCCTAAATCATGGGTGTCCGCGCCGTTATGCTGCAAATCCAGATAGCTTTCCTTGATGACTTGAAAACCGGCCGGCGGGGCGACCAAGATTTGTTGCGGCACAGAGGCCAGCGGTTTTTGCGTGACATTGATTATCGAGTGGCTGAAAGCGCTATCCTTGAGGGATTTGCGGAATTCTACATCCAGCATGCCGCGCAACAAATGTAAGGGCGATTGAGCGGCATTCAAACCCTTGGCAAAGTAGTAGCCGGGATTGAGTTCGCTGACCGGTTGCTCGTAACTGCGGCTGATGTTGAACTGGCCGTCCAGAAAGCTATCCGGATTTTTGGCCTTCAACACCCTCAGCAGCATAGGCTGGTCGGTGACGGTGTAATCGAGCCGGATATTCGGGGCTTCGTGATTGCTGAAGCTGCGTTCGGCGGTTAAATAAAATGGGCTGCCGGCCCAGGCTGTCGAGGCTGTCAGAAAAAACAGCAAGAGTAGTTTATCTCTCATGGCGCGTCCCCCTGATTGACAGTGCGCCCTTCCAAATTCACTGTTGCCGCATCGCCGTTTAGCCGTCCGGCATAACTGAAAATCGGCAAGTCGGCAAACAGTTGGTCGCCTTCCTTAACCATCGCCGCTTTGGCGTTTTCGTAATCCTGCTGCCATTGCGGGGCAAATTCGTTCCGGTCCGCGCTGCCGGCGGCACCGCCGGCTAAAAACAGTTCCCGCAGGCCGGCGCCGGGGTTGATAAAGGCCAGTAATTGTGCGTCTGTATTGCGCTGCTTGTCACGGCCGCGTTGCCAGTCCAACATGCTTAAGGATTGTAGAGCGCAGGCTTCCCGCATTCGATTCAACAGTCCCTCGGCACTGGCGGCTAAAAATACGCTGCCGCCGGCGCATTCCGCGTTAAGATCGGCTTTGCGCAGGTATTGAGTGTAAGACTGGCTGGCTTGCGGCGTAGCGGGATTGGCAACGATCAGGCCGATCGCGCCGGCCGGGCTGGCGCTGTCGAAATCCCATACCACCGCCAGGCCGCCGGGTTCCGGGCCGGGCGGCGAAAGCGCCGGGCCGTCGTCGGCGAATTTACGCCAGTTTTCGCTGGTCAGATTGGGCGGTAACTGAAAACTGCCGGCCACGGCGGCGAAGGCGTCATGCGGGATGCTGGCCAACACGCCGCTGAATAGTTTGTCATGCAAGGTTTTGCTCCAGGGCCCGGTCGGCAAACTTAACTCGCCTAGCTGTTCGTTTTGCAGCGTAAAATTAAATTGCGCCTGCCAAGTCGGCGCGCCGGCCAATACCGGCAAGATATTTTCTATGAAGGCTTCTGCGCGTAACGTCAAGCTAAACGGCGCAGTGGTGGGTTGGTCTTGTGGCGGTAAACTTTCCAGCACATTCAACAAGGCTTCCAGGCTTTGCGCCAAATAGATGCGCTGCTGGTATTCGGTCAGAAAAAAGTGTTGCAGGCCGATGCGCATTTCCAGTATCGGCTCCGGTAGTTTAGCCAGCCGGTAGCCGCTTTGCGCCAAGTAGCCGGCCATGGCCGGCAGCGCCTGCTCGGCAAAATCGCTGTTCCGGCGTACATAACTCAGCACCCAGCCTTGGTTGCCGTGCGCCATGTCGTAGTGCAGTTCGGCATTCGCTGCTATCGCATCCCGCAGCAGTTGCGCTAAAAACTCGCCCTGCAAGCCTTGCAGCTTGAGCTGTTCGGCTTTGACTTTCAGGCTTTGCAGCAAGCCGTAAAATAAGCCCTGCATGAAGCGGTTATTGATTAGGGCTTGGACTTGCGGCTGCTTATCCCACCAATTGAGAAATTTCCGGCCCTGATTAAAATTCAGCGTCAAGGCGATAGGGTGTTTTTTCACATACCAGACGGCGCTGCGCGGACATTCGGCAGGGCGTTGCAGATTAGCCGAGGCAACAGTGGGATCGCCGATATCGCCGCCGCTGAGGGCAGGGCAGTTAGCGTCGGCGGCTGGCGGCGTCGGCGCGTCGCTGCCGAGCAGGGTGGCGGCGGCTTCCAGATCCTGATTATCCAAATCGCGCAATACCACAACCAGATCCAGCATAGGCAGATCAGCCTTGACCATGTGGCCAAGCCGGGCGTGGCTTAAATGCCGATAACCGAGGATGCCGGCGGTTGCGGTCAGCGCTACCGCCGCCGCGATCAAGATCAAGCGTTTTGCGGGCGTAAGCGGTTCCATTCGTAGACTCCAAGGAAATAAGGGTTTTCTGCGCGGGGTATCCAGACCGGGTCCGGCGATTCCAGCAATTCGGTGACCCGCACCACGCGCACTTGGGCGGCTTCGCCTAGCGCGCCGTTGTGGTAAACGGCCAGGTTTTCGGCGCGGCCGGCGACGAACAGCATCAAGTGATAGGGTTCGTCGTTATCCAAAGGTTTTTGATAGACCAATAAATCGCCGCCGCGGGCAGCCTCAATCTGTCTGGATTTCAGCCGGAAGTTATAGCCTATCAGCGTTTCGGCGTCGGCAAAATAGCCGAAGCGAGGCTTTTCTTGCTCCAGACCTATCTGCCAGATTTGCGGAAAATTGGCGAACATTTGCCGGGCCTGATCAGAGAGTGGCATCAGATTGAGTTTGGCCGGAATGCCGAGTTTGTCATTACGCGCTACATCGCGTTTTTCCAGCGCGGTGCGATAGGCAAAGCGCACCAATCCGGCGCAATCGCGTTGTTTCGGCTCCCACAAGGGGCTGAGTTTTTGCGCTTGCAACAGGGCGATATTGCTGACCGCTTGCCGCAAGGCGTTCTCGTCCTGCGGGATTAGATAACCCACTTCCTCAGTATCGTTCTCGCCCTCGCGTTTCGGTTCATGTTGTTTATAAGCTTTCACTTCCGCCGGCATGTCGCGCTCGGCATCCTGGCCGGGCACGTATATTTTGGCCGGCTGCCGATTGCCTTGAATGACTATATAGGCCAGAGTCTGGGTTTCGCCGGGTCGGGCCAAGGGTTTTTGCACGCGGCGATGAGATTCGGTCGGCAAGCCTTCGTCCAGAATGATGTCCAGATTCGCTAGCGTATGTTGCACCGCGCCGCCCGGCCAATAATTGGTGTCGATGCGAAACACGCCAATCGGCGGGGCCGGATGCACATACAGATAAGGGCCGTAACCGGCTTGGTCGAAGTTTTCACCGTCCGAGTTTAGAAAAAAAATCCCGCCGCTGACGGAATTGGTGTCTGCCCAGTACACATGGCTGTTATCCGGCTCATAAATATGCAAATCGGTATAGACAGAATTACTGTCGCTGGTCAGCACTACTTTTAACGGGATCGGCGAAATCACTGCATCTATGGTGGTGGAGGCTTTCGATGCGCCGAGGCTGTTGGCGCATTCGGCGATAATGCTGTTTTTACCTTTCGCGGCCGGAAAAGCGCGGGAAAAACTGCCATTGTTGTTGCGGGCATAATAACGCACGCCGTTGATATTAATGACTATCGGGTCGGCCAGCGGGTCGGAACAGCTGCCCGCCACCATGATCTGCATGGCGCTGGTCCAGCCGCCGCCCGGTTTGCTCAGTGTTAACACCGGTGCTGTAGTCGCTGGGGAGGGCGCTTGCTGTTGACCGCGTCTGGCCAGAATGTCGGGGTCAGCGCTGGGTGTGGCGTAAGCATGGCTAGAGATGCCTAACCATAAGGTCGAGCAAAGGAGGGTGAATAGGGCAGGGGCTCGCTTAGGCGTCCACATCTGGGCCTCCATTGGGCGTTGATGATTTGTTTACCCATAAAATGTAGCAAGTAAATGGGTAAACGGCAATGTCGAATTTGGCGCCCTATTTTGTAAAGTCGATGGCGGCGGAATTTAAGATTATCAATCTTGAACTGTAGGCCGGCTTAGAGCATATTTGCCAAATAACCCTAATGGACAATTGTGATAGACATCGCATTATGCTAATAATATCTACGTAGTAGCACCTAAAAAATTATCGCTAACCGATAGTACAAGCGCTCAGCTTGACAATAAAAAGCCTGAAACAAGTTTAATAACTGCGGTACGGTTATTTTTGTCTTTGTGCTGCACGACAAGCAATGTATCTAAAATTTAAGTAAAACGAACCGGGGTATCGTATGAATTTGTTAAAACCAAGCCAATTTCCAAGTCTGCTACAGCGCTTTTCGTCAAATATAGGCTGGCTGGCGGCCACATGTCTGGCAAGCGTCGCCGGCACGGTGCAGGCCGATTTAGCCGATGTCAATTTTTATAACAATATCAGCTATATGCAAACCAGCGCTGCCGCGCCGGTCACGCCGTTCGGCTATTTCGCCAATATTGGCGGCGACTTCCAAACCGCCGGCGACTTCGATAGCGTGACCGCTAGCTATCCTGGCGCAGGCTCGCCGCAGACTCTGGCCATAAAAGGTACAAACTTCAATTTTGGCTCGCAGTACGACGCCACCCAGAACGCTCAGCAAACTGATTTCCCATATGGGGTTTATACCGTAACGGCAAGCAATTCGGTCACCAACACCGTGCAGAATGGGACAATTAACTATAGCGCCGATTACTTTACGTCAGCTATCCCGGCCTTGACGGCAAATTCCTTTAATGGACTCAGCGGCATGAATCCAACCAATGGCTATACGGTGGCGTTCAATGCTTTTACGCCGGATCCGAATGTGAGTGTTGGCTTGACCTTTTTCAGTATTTTCGATGCAAGTAATAATCTGGTCTTTACTTCCGGCGGTCTGTCCGCGGCCGCTACCAGCGTCTATATTCCGCTTAACACGCTGTTGGTCAATAGCGCTTACACTTTCGAACTGGATTTTACCGACCGGATTATCGGCTATGACGCCGTGAATAATGTGAATACCCTGCAAGGTTTCGACGTCAGAACCGATGGCGCTTTTACCACTGCCGCGGCGGTGCCGCTACCGGCTGCGTTTTGGTTATTTGGTAGTGCCTTGACGGGTTTCGTCGTGACTAAAAAACGCCGGTTTGCATAACGCTTAAAAAAATTCGGAACTATTCAGCCCGCTCAAGTTTAGATGCTGCGTGAGGGCGACATTAAGCCTTTGTTAATGCCGAGGCAACCCGCCCCTACCGATGGCTGGGGTTTTGACCCTTATTGATACCAATGTCCTGGCGCGCGGTTGTCTGTGATGACGTCGCGCAAGCAACCGTCGCCACATAAGCCCCCATGCTGGAGCCGACCAGCGCAATCCGGTCATACCCGGACACATCCCTCGCCGGTAGCAGTGTAACCCGCCAATCCGGATCGTTGCTGGCCCGGTATCCGGGCTCACAAATTCATAGCCGTGGCGTTTGGCCGCCTCAGCCAAGGCCAGCGGCTTTTCGCCCTAGGGCATGCTGTCCTTGCCATGATTATAAATAACCAGTTTTTTCATTGGACTGGCGCATCCGCGGCAATTTTTTCCAATGCCGGCGGTTTGGCTTTGAACACTTCAGCTATTAATTCAAGCTGCGCCGCTAATTGCGGGATGGCCGGAATTTTCCAGGCTTTGCCGATGACGCGCGCCAAGATATTATTCAACCAAGGCCGATCCGACCTTGCTTGATGAAGAATAAATCTATATGACTCGCCATCGTTAAACACCGCGAAATCTTCCAGGCAAATTTCTATGCTGTCCGCTTCGCCGTACAGTCTGGTTTTAACATAGACTTTTCGCGTATCAAGATCAAAATTAAATTCTAATAATTCCGCAATGCCCTTCAGAATAAAGTTTGCTCCCCAAACAATCAACATGTTCGGGGTCAATTTGATGACGATTTTTATTAAACTGGATTTGAAACTCATGTTAGCCTGCATCTGCTCGGGGCGCTGTTGATGGTTATGGATATTATGCTCTATAAATATGACACTAAATTAACAAAATCGTCGGCAAAAACTAATCAGTATCGTAATTATTTAGCCTAGCCTTGATGAAGCATAACGGAATCGAGGCTGTAAGCTTCGATGGTCCTCGGTTCCGCTTTGCTTCATCAAGGTGCATTATCTGGTTT
>Ga0181528_10002715_pt1 | contig 10942 bp, 7 predicted proteins | sample PEATcosm2014_Bin_47_FD_119742 | JGI IMG/M metagenome (GOLD analysis project Ga0181528, IMG submission 119742) | Peatland microbial communities from MTU Mesocosm Facility, Houghton, MI, USA - PEATcosm2014_Bin10_10_metaG | ecosystem: Environmental > Terrestrial > Soil > Wetlands > Peat | place... | reverse complement strand
GTTTGGGGGGACAATGGCGGACCAGTCCGGCAGGATCAGGACGAGCGGCAGCGAGCAGCAGACACGCCTGGTAAAGCGCGGGTTTTCCTACCTCTCGGCCATCTTGTCCGGATTGGCGCTGGCTGGTGTATTTGGCCTGCTCACCCACAGCCTGACGGTTGACCCCCGCTTTACTGAGGTGCTGATCTTCTCCGCCGGAGCCGCTGCGGCGGTGCTTGTTCTGCGCCTCATGGTCCAAAGAGAGCGCCGTGTGGCGCTGCAACTCGTGGTCAGCGAGATTGTCGGCGAAAACACCTCGCCTGAGGTCGCCGCCATGCGCGTTCTGGAGGCCCTCTGCGTCTCCCAGGGCTGGGATGTCGCCCTGAAATGGGAAGTCAACACTGACACGAACTGCCTGGATTTCTACTCCGGCTGGAACGCGCCTGGCCGCCGCACCGCATCGCTGCTCAAAGACAGCATGGGCCAGAGTCTGGCCCCCGGAGTCGGAATGCCGGGACGGGCCTGGCAGGACGCCCGCGCACTTTGGGTGGCTGATCTTGCCTCCGAACCCGCCAACCCGCACACCCAATCGGCGCTGCGTCGCGGCATGGTTTCCGGCTGCGCGGCGCCAATCCGCGTGGGAAACCGGGTGTTCGCGGTTCTGGAGTTCTACTGTCACTTTGCCCTGCGCGAGAATCGCGAGACCATGGCCGCTGTAGAAGCCGTAGCTGTCTCTCTGGGACAGATGCTGGCTCGCTCGCAGGAACGCGGCTGGGCTGAGAAGCTCTATCGCCAGCAGGAGATCCTGCTCAACGCAGTGGCCGACGGCATCTGCGGACTCGACAGCAATGGCCTGATCAGCTTCGCCAACCCCGCGGCCATCAGCATGCTTGGTTCCTCTACCAATAGCCTTACTGGCAGGCCGGTGCATGATCTGCTCCACGGTGCTGCGACAGCAGACAGTAAGTGCGGCCCTGAATGCGCCCTCCTGCGCGCCACCGGGCGCCTGCAACTGATGGCAACTGCAGGAGAAGATACGCTCTATCGCGCAGACGGCAGCCCCTTCCGCGTGGACTACGCGCTCACCCCCATTCTGGATCACGGTCGCTTGTCCGGCTCTGTGCTCAGCTTCCGCGACATCAGTCAGCGCTATGCCCTGGATAAGCTGAAAGACGAGTTTGTGTCGACAGTAAGCCACGAGTTGCGCACCCCTCTCACCGCAATCCAGGGCGCGCTCGGGCTGCTCAACCATGGCAGCCTGGTGCCACTCAATGACAAGGCCGCAAACCTCCTGCGCATTGCGCTTTCCAACTCTGAACGCCTTCACCGGCTCATCAACGACATTCTTGACATTGAACGCATGCAGAGCGGACGGGAACGCTTCGTCTTCCGCAAACTGCAACTCGGCCAACTCGTCCGCCAGGCAATTGAAGGTGTGGCCCCGGTGGCTGATGCTGCGGGCGTACAACTCATCCGCGATTCAACGCAGGTGGAGATTGCCGCCGACCCTGACCGCCTGCTTCAGGTGCTCACAAACCTGCTGTCGAACGCAATCAAGTTCTCCCCGCGCAACTCCGCTGTCTCTGTGCTCATGCGCCCTGACCCCAATGGCGTCACGCTCTCGGTGGTCGACGCGGGCCGTGGTATTCCTGCGGACAAGCTGGAGTCGGTTTTTGGTCGCTTTCAGCAGGTCGACGCCTCTGACTCGCGCCAGAAGGGCGGCACTGGCCTGGGTCTGGCCATCTGCCGCACCATCGTCCATCATCACTCGGGACGCATTTGGGCGGAGCGCAATCCAGTGAAAGGCTCCAGCTTCCGCGTCTTCCTGCCCTACAAGCCGGTGCCTATTGGAACCGTCGGGCACATCTTTGAGGACGAAGAGAATACGATCACAGAAGTTAAGCCTCCCGCGAACCAGCCGTTCAACCCACTGCCCCGGCATGCCGAATTCGCACCAAATTGAGCCGTTTTCAATGGCACTCCGGTACCTTCAAAAGCCACCCTCTGATACTTCAAGCCCTCCTTCGGCATCAAGCATAGGGAGGGCTTTCCAATTTTGGGGAACGAAACCGTACTTCTGCAACCGCCCCGCACCCGCGTTTTGATCGTTGGCGGAGGATTCGCTGGCATCCACGCGGCCAAGGGACTGGCCCACCTGCCGGTCGACGTCACTCTCGTCGACCGCCGCAATCACCACACCTTTCAACCGCTGCTTTACCAGGTCGCGCTGGCCGTGCTTTCCCCGGCGGATATTGCGCAGCCCATTCGCACCATCCTGCGGCGCCAGGCCAATTCGCAGGTTCTGATGGACGAGGTCACAGGAGTTGATGTCGCGGCGCGCACGGTCACGCTGGGCTCAGGCTCCCAGGTGGAGTACGACTACCTGGTGCTGGCCACGGGCGCCACCCACTCCTACTTCGGCAAAGACGAGTGGGCGCCCTTCGCTCCCGGCCTCAAAACAGTCGAAGATGCCACCGAGATTCGCCGCCGTGTGCTGCTGGCCTTCGAACTGGCCGAGCGGCAAATGGTGGAACATGGCTGGCACCCACCGCTGAACTTTGTCGTCATCGGCGGCGGACCCACTGGCGTTGAACTTGCCGGCGCCATCAGCGACATCGCCCAGCTCTACATGCGCCATGATTTCCGCCATATCGATCCCGCAACTTCGCGCGTGATGCTGCTGGAGGGATCGCCGCGCATTCTCGCGGTCTATCCACCCGATCTTTCCGCCAAAGCAGAGGCAGCGCTGACGCGACTGGGGGTCGAGGTCCACACCAACACGCACGTCACCAACATCGGCCCCGGGTGGGTGGAAGCAGGCGATAAGCGCATTGACGCCGTGGTAACGCTTTGGGCTGCCGGGGTGCAGGCATCTCCGCTCGGGAAGATGCTCGCCGCGGTGCCCCCAGGAAGTGCGAGTCCGGTGGAGTTGGACCGCCGCGGTTGCGTCCTGGTGGACGCTCATCTGAACCCAGCCGGTCTGCCCAATGTGTTTGTCCTCGGCGACCTGGCCCACTTTGAGCAGGATGGCCACCAGGTACCCGGCGTGGCCCAGCCGGCCATGCAAATGGGCGACCACATCGCCAAAATGATCGCGGCTGATCTCGAGGGCAGGCCGCGACCACCTTTCCGCTACTTCGATAAAGGAGACATGGCGACCATCGGCCGCATGGACGCGGTGGCCAAGGTCGAGTGGCCTTTCAAAGCGCACCTGGCCGGATTCCCCGCCTGGGTCACCTGGCTCGTCGTCCACATCTTCTTCCTCATCGGCTTCCGCAACCGCCTCGCCGTGTTTGCCGCGTGGATATGGACTTACTTCACTTTCACCCGCGGTGCGCGCCTTATTACCGGCGACCAGCGCCTGCCCGGCTGGCAAGACCAGATCGACGCCGGACCCACCGCTCCGTCAGAAACCACTCACAGCGAACTGCGATAGCCGCCTGCTAAACTACGCCAATCTCAGCAGGCAAGAGGAGAGAGAACAGTGAAACTGGCAGAGGCTTTGGCCGAGCGCAGCGATTGTCAAAACCGTCTCGAAGATCTCAGAAAACGCATGGTCCGTTCCGCTCGGGTACAGGAGGGCGAACAACCGCCCGAAGATTCGGCCGAGCTCCTGGCCGAATCGGAGCGCCTGTTCGCGCGCCTTCTTGAGTTGATCAGCGCCATCAACCGCACCAATGCGAAAACGGCATTCGACAGTCACTCCACAATCTCCGACGCCATCGCCAACCGAGACGTCACCGGCAAAAAGCGCGACTTTCTCACCGGCATTGCGGAAGCTGCCAGCACGCGTCAGGATCGATACTCGAAGTCCGAGGTCAAATTCGTCTCAACATTTTCAGTGGCACAACTACAAAAGCACGCAGATCAACTTTCCAGGGAATTCCGCGAACTCGACACAAAACTCCAGGAGCTGAACTGGCAGACCGAATTGGTGTGAGGCAGTTGGTAGTCGTCTGGTTGCAGCGAGCACAAGCCCCGCCGGGGGCCAAACCGGCATCTGGTGACCCTGAAGGGCCAGGGTTAGCGGGTTCGACCCCCGCACCAAACAGAGCATGCCCCGTACGGTCACAAACGTATTGAGCACCGTTACTGTTTACAACCATGTGCTGGGTGACAAGTCGGCGAGGGTGGGCTCGGGGAAACCACACCAATAAAAGCGCAAAAGGGGCTAATGTCCCGCATGTGAGTTACGAGAGACCACAAATTTCTACAGCCTCCCAGAGGGAGTGCCCGATAATAGCCCCGGGTGAAGCCCGGGGAACAGGTCTCCAAACACCCTTGCCGTCCCGGAGGGATGGCCCGAAGACCACACCAAAAAACTCTCCGAAACTTTGCATGCAATTAAACCTCAAAAGCGCACAATCATCCTATGCACAATCTCTTCAAACCGGCTGTCTCTGGTGTATTGGCGGGCCCGCATTCCGGCGATTTTGGACGGCAACCCACCCCCCCTACCTAAGAATCCGCCCAGTTCTGCCGCTATGAACCTATTAACATGCTTCTAATAAACACTTTACGAAAACCACCTATGTACCAATAGGTAAACAGAAACCCCGAAAAACCACCTGTTTTTACTCCCAAAAGGCCTCTTCTCCTCGAAAAACACCGCAAATGCGCTTCTTTTCGAGTGCCGTTTTGCGTTTTTGGCCGATTGTCGGGAGTTCGCCTTCCGTCAGCAAACCGCCATCACAGGAACCTGCGATTCCTGTCGGGTAAACTATTAGAGCCATGCTCGATTTGGGATTTGTCCGAAATAACCTGGAACTCGTAGAAGGAAAGCTCCGCGACCGCAACGCCGATCCCGTCGCGCTGCTGGGCGATTTTCGCGCGCTCGATCAAGCCCGCCGCGAAGCCATCACCCTTTCCGAGCAAGCCAAGGCGCGCCGAAACGAGCTCTCTCAGCAAGTCGGCACCCTCAAGAGGGCCGGCGAGCACGAAAAGGCAGCCGCGATTCAAGAGGAGACCAGGCAGCTGAAGGAAAAGCTGGAAGAGCTGGACAAGACTGCCGCGCAACTGGACGAGCAGCTCCGTCTTTCCCTCGCCAGCATTCCTAACCTCACACGCGACGAGGTTCCCGCAGGCAAGTCAGAAGCCGACAACGTCACGGTGAAGACTTGGGGCAAAATCCCGAGCTACCCGGCCGATTTCACTCCCAAACCGCACTGGGAACTGGGCGAATCGCTAGGAATTCTCGACCTCGAACGAGCGGCCAAGCTCTCCGGTGCCCGCTTTGCCGTTTATATGGGCGCGGGCGCACGGCTGGAGCGCGCGCTGGTCAGCTTCATGCTCGACCTTCACACGGCGAAGCACGGGTATACAGAAGTGCTGCCTCCTTTCATGGTGAATTCCAAGTCGCTGTTCGGCACGGGGCAGCTGCCCAAGTTTGCTGACGATCTTTTCCGCTGCAGCGATGCGGACGTGGACGCAGTGGGCCGCGGAGAGTTCAAAGACTCCGACCACTGGCTTATCCCCACTGCCGAAGTGCCGGTCACCAACCTCTACCGTGATGAGATTCTTGACGAAGCGCGCCTGCCCATCTGCCTCACGGCTTATACGCCGTGCTTCCGCGCTGAAGCTGGAGCGGCCGGCAAGGATACCCGCGGCATCATCCGCCAGCACCAGTTCCAAAAGGTTGAACTGGTGAAGTTCACGCGTCCCGATGACTCGGATGCCGAACACGAGCGGCTCACGCGAGACGCCGAAGAGATCCTGGAAACGCTCGGGCTCCCCTATCGCCGCGTGCTGCTTTGCGCCGGCGACACCGGCTTCTCATCTGCCAAAACCTTCGACCTGGAAGTCTGGCTTCCCGGCCAGCAGGTCTATCGCGAAATCTCCTCCTGCTCCAACTTTGAAGCCTTCCAGGCCCGGCGCGCGAATATCCGCTACAGACCTGGCGCGCAGGGCGCCAAGGCAAAGCCGGAGTTTGTGCACACCATCAATGGCAGCGGTTTGGCGGTCGGTCGCACCTGGCTTGCGATTCTCGAAAACTACCAGCAGACCGACGGTTCGGTGCTCATTCCAGACGCCTTGCGCCCCTACATGGGGGGTCTGGAACGCATTGTGCCGGAACCGCGCCGATGAAGGGATTCTGATGCCGATCAGCAACCAATCCGCAGAAACACCCAAGGCCCGGCGCACCGTAAAGCAGGTCCTGCTCAGCTACTTCTATTGGACCTACTCGCGGGGCAGCTTCCACTATGACGTCATGGTTACCGCTATCCTTCTGTTCATCTTTGTGACGCCGCACATTCCTGGATGGAGCTATGCGGACAAACCCACGCCAAGCGGCGGTCCGGTTCATCCCATCCAGGTCATGGGCAACGACGGCCGGGGTGTGATCGTCACCGTACAGGCTTCGGACGTGCCACTGGATCTACATACAACCGCTTCCTACCCGGTCGTAAAGAAAGCTTTGCGCAAGGCCATTGAACCTGTCACCAGCGATGATGTCTTCATCGAGCATTGGGAGACGGCAACCGACGCCCAGGGCAATCCCGTATGGAGGGTTTGGGCGCACCGCTAATCCATTTTGTTGCGCCTTCGCGCCGGCTGGCGCGTCAAATATCCAAAGGAAATCAATGTATCTGAATACAAAGATTGTGTTTGCCGCGGCGCTTGCGCTGGCGTTTGTAACCGCTCCCGCCGCACATGCCGCCCCTGCGAGCGACCTGAAGAGCGTTCTCGAAAGGCTCAATGCGTCCGCCGCCAACTTCCAAACGATGACCGCGGACGTGGAGTTCGACGACATTACGACCGACCCCATCTACGACAAGGACGTCTTCAAAGGCCTGGTTTACTACGACCGCAAGGGCGCTCAATTCCGCATGGGTGTGCATTTCAAAGAGCATAATGGCAAGCATTCAAGCAAGGCGTACACCTACCTCGGCGGAGTGCTCAAGCTGCACGAGTCGGGCAGCAACCAGGTGACGAGCTACCCCCAGGCGGGCAAGTTCGAGAGCTACCTCCTTCTCGGCTTTGGCGCCAGCGGCCGTGATCTTGAGACCAAGTGGGATATCACTTATCTTGGCGCCGAGACCATCGACGGCATCAGCACGGAGAAGCTGGAACTGGTGGCCAAAGACCCAGATGTGCGCAAGAACCTGGCCAAAGTGACCATCTGGGTGGACCCTGATCGGGCGGTGAGCCTTCAGCAGATATTTACTCTGAACTCATCGAGCACCAAGGTCTGCTTTTACAAGAACTTCAAGCTGAACAAGTCCCTGCCCGGCGAGGCGTTTACATTCAAGGCCGAGCAGCAGTAAAACGCGGCGTAGAACTTTTCTTCGCGTAACAATGGGGACGGCTCAACGCCGTCCCCATTGTTATGTATCAGTGTTCAGTGGCTCGCGGCGGCGACCTCAGGCTACAACCGAGGGTGCGGTGCGTTCTTCGAACTCAATTTTGCTGCCCACCTCTGCGGCGGCCTGCGCGAGAACGCGATGGTGGATGGTAAACAGGGCCAGTTCCAGACGATCACTTACGCCGGTCTTATCGTAGACGGAGCGCAGATAATTCTTGATCACCTGTTCGGTGGTCTTGAGCCGGATGGCGATTTCGCGATTCTTGCAGCCCTGAACAATCAGGGCCACGATGCGCATTTCCTTGGGGGTGAGCCGGTCGCGGACGCGGGTTCCCACCATGTCTTCTTCAGGAGCTTCGGGCTGCATGACCTGCGGAGGCAGCCATGTATCTCCCGCGGCTACGCGCCGGACACAGTCTCCGAGGGCCGACCCGTTGACGCTGCGGAATACCACGCCGCGAAAGCCCTGGTGGAGATAGGTGCCCGCGATCTCGTGATTTTCTGCAATCACGATTCCCCGGCTGCTCGTGGTTTCCAGCAGCATGCGCAGACGGGTAAAGTCAGGCCTCATCGCCGCGGCAAACAGGACGATGGACCCGGGAAAAGTGGTGATCGCGTGGTACATCCGGTCCAGGTCGCCGCACTGCGCAATGATGCGCATATCCTCGTCTGTTGCCAGCACTTTGGCTGTTCCTGCACGAAAAATTGCCTGCGAATCAGCCAGGATAATCTTGTTCATGATGTGCGCCTCATCTGCCTCGTTTTCCGGAGAGACCGCCTCGATGCCCGGATATACCAATCTGTTGCGAAACCCAAAAGCTGCCCGAACTGGCAACGTCCACTGGGGCAACTTTCTACGCCTCTGGCGGGACTATCGGCAATTGTGCAGAGGGTCTTCCAATTGACCACATTTGCGACAGTTGAGGTTGTCAGAGTCTCCCCGGCCGCTGGTTTGCAACTGCTGCCGCCATTTCTCAGGCGGCTGCTTAGTGAACAGACTACAACCCGGTGACCGCATGATGCACTACCACGAGGGAGGGATTGGTATCACCCGGCAGGGCAGGGGGAACGCTTCCGTGCGGAAAGCGGTTTTTGTGTTTCTAAGCAAGAGCTGAACTCCATTGCATATCCGCTAAGTCCTTTGTCTCCCCAATTCCATGATAACCAACAGAGCTAAGTCTTTTGTTATGATCACGAGATGGTTATATTTCGCTTAAGTCTCTTGTTTTCATGGCGATAGAATGAAATCGCCAGTTTCTAAGTGTTTTTCGTATAAGGTATTCATTTTCACAGATATGGGGCACGAAAACTACGCAATTTACTGTTTTTTGCGGACGGGTACGGAGGTTTTTCAGGCTTGCAAGTCCCATCGTGCGCTCTTTGGAGGAAATGGACTACAAATCTCGTAGAAGAAGTTCTGGAAAACTTGCAGTGGGGCGAATGGTGCTGTTTTTGATTTGAAATCATGTAACTTGGGGCCGCGACGCGGAGGCTCTAGAATCAGGACATATGGCGAGGCCAATTCTGCTGGCAGTAGACGACGACGTGAACGTGCTGGAAGCCGTGGTGCAGGATCTGCGGCGGCAATACGGAGCCACGTATCGTGTGATGCGCGCGGCCAGCGGGCAGGCGGCGTTGGACACGCTGACCCAGCTCAGTATCCGCCAGGATCCGGTGGCGCTTATCCTGAGCGACCAACGCATGCCGGGCATGACCGGCGTCGAGTTTCTGGAGCGGTCGCGAGCGATCTATCCGGAATGCAAGCGCGTGCTGCTAACCGCGTATGCCGACACCGAAGCGGCGATTCAGGCAATCAACTCGGCGCGCATTCACTATTACCTCAACAAGCCATGGGATCCGCCTGAGGAGAAGCTCTACCCGGTTCTCTCTGACCTGCTGGAAGACTGGCACGCCGGATACCAGCCTGTGTTTGAGGGGCTGCGGGTTATCGGCCACCGCTGGTCGTTGAAAGACCACAAGGTACGCAGCTTTCTATCGAGCAATCATGTTCCTTACCGGTGGCTGGATGTAGCGGCAAGCGAAGAAGCGCAGAAGCTGCTCAAAGAGCGCGCGTTGGATGCCGACCATCTGCCGGTGGTCATTTTTGCCGATGGCAGCGTGGTGGTGGACCCCGAACCGGAGGCGCTGGCGAAGCGCATTGGCCTGAGCACACAGGCAGCCCAGGACTTCTACGACATGGTGGTGGTGGGTGCAGGTCCCGCCGGTCTGGCTGCCGCGGTGTATGGCGCGAGCGAGGGGTTGCGCACCCTGGTGATTGAGCCGCTGGCTCCGGGCGGGCAGGCCGGTTCCAGTTCGAAGATCGAGAACTACCTTGGCTTCCCCTCCGGCGTGACCGGGGCCGACCTGGGCCGTCGAGCCCACATTCAGGCCTCGCGTTTTGGGGCCGAGTTCCTGTCGCAGCGAGCGACCGGACTACGCACGGAGGGCCAGTACCGCTTTGTCCAGTTGGGGGATGGGCGCGAGGTGGCGACCCACGTCGTTCTACTGGCCATGGGCGTCACCTATCGCAAGCTCGACATCGCGGGAGCGGACCGGCTTACGGGGCGCGGAATTTATTACGGCGCCGCGTTGGTTGAAGCGGCAAGTTGCAAGGATGAAGAGGTGTACGTGGTGGGCGGGGCCAACTCCGCGGGGCAGGCTGCACTGCACTTTGCCCGCTATGCATGCAAGGTAACCATGCTGGTGCGCGGATCGGGTCTCTCAGCCACAATGTCGAAATACTTAATCGATGAGATTGCCCGTACATCCAATATTGTATTGGAGCCTCACACGCAGGTGGTGGAGGCCTTTGGCGAGGATCATCTTGAGGCCTTGACACTGAAGGGGCCAAAGGGTGAAGCGCGGGTACCGGCTTCGTCGCTGTTCGTGTTCATTGGGGCTGCGCCGGGCACGGCATGGTTGCCGCCCACGATTTCACGAGACGAGTTCGGATTCGTGCTGGCAGGACCGGATCTGCGTGTCGATGGAAAGCTGCCCGCAGGGTGGGGTCAGCTCCGCGAGCCTTTTCTGCTGGAGTCAAGCGTGACCGGCGTGTTCGTTGCAGGGGATGTGCGGCACGGGTCAGTGAAGCGGGTAGCGTCAGCGGTCGGCGAGGGTTCGATTGCAGTGCAGTTTGCGCATCAGTATCTGGCAGGGTTCTGAGCCGACTGACGCTTGAAGGGACTTAAAGAATGGGGCACGGCGAGCGGGCATTTCGGGTCGAGACAATTCCATTTGAGGTCGCGGCCGAAGCCCTGCGAGGGACCAAACCTTTTGCGCAGGCGGGCCCAGAGGCTTTCATCGTCATTCCCCAGGTCACGCGCATCCACGCAGAGGCCGGCGCAATTCTGGGCAAGGCCGGGGATCCTCAGAACTACTATTGCGTCGTCCTGGAAGGCGAGATACGCGCTGACAAAGGCGAACCGGATGGCAGCTTCACACTGGCAGGTTTGGCAAAGGCGGGCGAGGGATTCGGCGAAGTGCCGTTGCTGAACGGCAAGGCCAAAATGCCCATCCAGATTATGGCGATGCGGGACTCGATTTTGATTCGTTTCTCGGAAGAAGAGTTCTGGACCCTGCTTGCCTGCTGTCCCACGGTGCGAACGGTGATACTAGCCAACATGTCGCAGCGCTTACAGTCCTACCAGGTGGAGGCCCTGC
>Ga0181528_10002714_pt1 | contig 10942 bp, 13 predicted proteins | sample PEATcosm2014_Bin_47_FD_119742 | JGI IMG/M metagenome (GOLD analysis project Ga0181528, IMG submission 119742) | Peatland microbial communities from MTU Mesocosm Facility, Houghton, MI, USA - PEATcosm2014_Bin10_10_metaG | ecosystem: Environmental > Terrestrial > Soil > Wetlands > Peat | place... | reverse complement strand
TGGGGCGACGCCCAGGAAGTTCGAGACACCCGCCAGGGTGTGGCCGATCAGGTAGGCCTGGGCGGAGAGCGAAAACGTGGTTGCGCCGACGACGAAGGCGATCGCGATGCGCCCGCCGTGTTCGTGGACCCAGCGCGAGAGGCCCTTGTGATGCTCGGCCTGCAGCGGGAGCGAGCTGCCGGCGATGAAACCGGCGACGCAGGCCATGGCGTGCAGCGCCAGGACGAGCAGGTTGCTGCGCAGGATGTGCAGCACGTCGCCCCCGTCGCCGACGGCGAACGGCGGCTGCAGCTCGATGATCTGGCTGTAGCCGGGGTCGAGCGTGGCGATCACCCATACGGCCACCAGCAGGCCCGTCGCCGCCAGGGCCGAGCCCGCGGCCCAGCGCCCCACGATCCTGCCCGGCGTCCGCTGCCAGGCTCGCAGGGTCGCGCGCGTGTGCCGCACGCCGTGGGCGAACGCGTAGGCCGAAGCGTCCATCACCCCTCCATCGGCCCGAGCGGGCGTCAGCTGAAGCGCAGGAGCGGGACCAGCCACATGGCCTCGGCCGCGATCCGCCAGGACATCTTGCTCTGGCCCTGCTCACGATCGCGAAAGACGATCGGCACCTCGGTGACGCGGAAGCCGGCCTGGACGGCCCGGTAGGTCAGCTCGACCTGGAAGGCGTATCCGCGGGAGCGGACCTCCTCGAAGCGGATCGCCTCGAGGACCTCGCGCCGGAAGCACTTGAAGCCGCCCGTCAGGTCGCGGACCTTCAGCCCGAGGACGATCCGCGCGTAGGCCGAGCCGCCCTCGCTGATGACCTTGCGCAGCAGGCCCCAGTCCTTGACCTCGCCGCCGGGTACGTAGCGCGAGCCCAGCGCCAGGTCCGCCTCGCCGCGGGCGGCCGCGAGCAGCCGCGCCAGATCGGCGGGATCGTGGGAGAAGTCGGAGTCCATCTCCATGACGTAGCCCGCACCCTCGTCGAGCGCACGGCGGAAGCCCGCCAGGTATGCGGGTCCGATGCCGCCCTTCTCCGTGCGGTGCAGAACCCGGACCCACTCGTGGCGCTCGGCCATCGCGTCGGCCAGCGCCCCCGTTCCGTCGGGCGAGCCGTCATCGACGACGAGGATCCGGAAGCCCTCCGGAGCGGCCGCGGACAGGACTCCGCCGGCCGCCGTGAGGATCGCCTCGACGTTGTCCGCCTCGTTGTATGTGGGGAGTATCAGCCAGGGCTCTCCGGGCATGGCTCGCGTACCCTAGAGCGTGACGGGGATCCCTGGCCCGGCCGCAGCGCCGGACCCCCGGGATTGGCCCTACGCTGGGGTCGATGCCGGCGTCCCTCCCGTCCAACGGCGCGATCGCTGCCGCGTTCGACGAGCTTGGTGACCTCTACGAGCTCGACGGCGCGATCGTCCACCGCGTCCTCGCCTACCGCTCGGCGGCAAGGGCCGTCCGCGATGCCTCCGTGTCGGTTGCGGGGCTCGCCGCCGAAGGCCGCGCGACCGAGCTGCCGGGGATCGGCAGGACGCTGCAGGAGAAGATCCAGGCGCTCATCGAGACCGGCGAGATTCCCGCCGCGGTGAAGCTCCGGGCCAGGTTCCCGGCCGGCCTGATCGCACTGACGCAGCTGCCGGGGCTCGGCCCCAAGCGGGCCCGCCTGCTCTACTCCGAGCTCGGCATCGACTCTCCCGAGGCGCTCGAGGAGGCCGCTCGGGCTGAGCGGCTGCGGGCCGTCAAGGGACTTGGGCCGAAGTTCGAGGCGAGCATGCTGAGCGCCCTGCAGGAGCTCCGCGAGCGGCCCGAGGGCCGTCCCGCCCGGGCCCTGCTCCCGCGCGCGCTGGAGCTCGGCGAAGAGCTCCGCGCCGGACTCGAGCGCCTCGGCGGGCCGGGCACCCACGTCCAGCTCGCAGGCTCGGTTCGCAGGGGCGCCGACAGCGTCAAGGACCTCGACATCATCGCCACCACGACCCGGCCGACGACGCTGGCCAAGAGCCTCGCCAAGCTCGAGCAGGTGGACCGGGTCGGCTCGGCCGGCAAGGCCGGCGCACGCGGCATGACCCACGCGGGGATCGCGGTGGACCTGCGGATCGCCAAGCCCGGCCAGCTGGGGAACCTGCTGCAGCACTTCACGGGCTCGGGCAGGCACAACGCGGCTCTGCGCGAGGCGGCCGTGCGCCGGGGCCTGCACGTCTCCGAGTACGGGATCCTCGACGACGCAACCGGCAAGACGCTCGAATGCGCCACCGAGCAGGAGGTCTACGAGCGCCTGGGCCTCGCCTACATCGAGCCCGAGCTGCGCGAGGACCGCGGCGAGCTCGAGGCGGCGGCCGCCCCGGGCGGGCTGCCCCGGCTGATCGAGCTGGGCGACATCCGCGGCGACCTGCACAGCCACACGATCGCCTCCGACGGGCACAACACGATCGAGGAGATGGGCCTGGCCGCCCGCGAGCGGGGCTACGAATACCTGGCGATCACCGACCACTCGGCGAGCCACGGCTTCGGCAACGACGTCTCGCCCGGGCAGCTGCGACGCCAGATCGAACTGATCCGCGAGGCGAACGAGCGGCTCGACGGGATCGAACTGCTGGCCGGCTCGGAGGTAAACATCCTGCCCGACGGCTCGCTCGACTACGAGGACGAGCTCCTGGCCGAGCTCGATTGGGTGATCGCCAGCGTCCACACCTCCTTCGGCTCCTCCGAGCAGGCGATGACCGAGCGGATGATCGGGGCGATCGAGCACCCGCTGGTGCGGGCCATCGCGCACCCCACGGGACGCCTGATCGAACGCCGCGAGCCCTACGCCGTGGACCTCGAGGCGGTCTTCGCGGCCGCCGCGCGGACTCAGACGATGCTCGAGATCAACGCCAACCCCGACCGCCGCGACCTCTCCGAGGTCAACGCCCGCGCCGCCGCCCGGGCCGGGGTGACGCTGCTGATCGACTCCGATGCCCACCGCACGGCGACACTGCAGAACATGCGCTGGGGGATCGCCACCGCCCGCCGGGCCTGGCTGAGCCGCGAGCAGGTCGCGAACACCCGCCCCTGGAGCGAGCTCTCCCGGCGGGCCTAGTCAGCCGCCGAGCAGGCGCGGGAGCAGCTCGCGGGCGACCCGCTCGTCGACGGCCGCCCGGGTGAAGGGCTCGAGCTCGGCCCGGGCCCGGTCGGCGTAGCCGGGCGCCGGGTCCTCCAGCGCGCAGCGCAGCGCACCCGCGAGGTCCTCGCCGATCAGGCGCCCGTCGAGGCGGCGGGCGATCTCGAGCGCCACGTAGGGACCGGGCGCTGGTGTCGAGACGAGCATGCAGCCGTCGGCCAGCGCCTCGAGCTGGGCGGCGCCGTAGTCCTCGCGCCGGGGTGCACAGATGAAGACCCGGGCCCGTCGCAGGAGGGCCCTGTAGTCAGCGGCCGCCAGGCGCCCGACCGAGCGGACGCCGGGCTCCTCCCCGAGGGCGATCCCGGCCGCCCGCAACTCCTCCGGGCCCGCGCCCGCGACGAGCAGCTCGCCGTCCCTGGCAACCGGGCCGCTGCGCAGCTCACGCCAGGCCTCGAGGACGCGGTCGAGGCCCTTCTTGTGGGGGTTGCCCGCGTAGGTGATCGCGGCGATGTCCCGCTCGGCGGCGGGAGGGCCCGAGGGCTCGGCGACGAGTCCCAGGACGAGCGAGCGCCCGCCCGTGCGCGCGGCGGGCGGAACCTCGGCCAGCCCGCCCGCGCTGAGCGCCAGCAGCAGCGGCGCCTCGGCCAGCCGCCGGCGCTCCAGCGGGCGCTGCCAGAGCCCGTCCCAGCCGGGCCGGTTCCCGGCCGCGGGCGCGTCGAAGCGGATCGCACCCGGCCGCGGCCAAAGCAGCGCTGCGGTGGTGCTGGAGTAGATGATCGACCGCGGCGCGTTCTGCGGCGGTCCGTTCAGGCTGCGCTGTGCGGCCGCGCGGGCGGCCCGCGCCCAGAGCAGGTCGGTGAGCATCAACGTGCGGACCTGAGGCGGCGCGATCGCCCGGGCGATCGCAACACTTGCCCCGGCCCGCTCGATCGAGCCGGCCAGATCCTCGTCGGCACTGCGCAGTCCTGCAGTCGAGCCGAGCGAGACGATCAGCACGTCCAGGAGGCCCGGTGCCCCCATTCAGGTGACGGCCCCGTTCATCTGCTCGGCGCGGCTCGACTTGAAGCCCGGCGTGCGCAGCAGCGCCATCGGCTTCACGGGCGAGGTGCGCTTGACGTAGAAGCCGGCGCCGTCGCGCTCCTCGATCGCCGCCACGGCGGCGTCCTGGCGACGCCACGCCAGCGACCAGATGATCGCGAAGCCAGCTGCGATTCCGGGGATCTGGGGCGCCAGTAAGGCGAGGCCGCCGCCGAGCAGCGTGAAGACGATCAGCGGCCAGAGGCGGTTGATGATGATCGTCCGGGGGTGGTGTTCGGGCAGCGAGCTGCTCGACTGTGCGCTCGAGAGCAGCCGGGCGATCGGCGGGCTGGCCTCGGCGCGGGCGCCCAGGCGCAGGCCGATCACGGTCGCAACGGCCCACCAGCCGACGGAGAAGGCGATCACGAGGTTGTTCGCGTCGGCCGCCCCCGCCAGCACGCAGATCGCTCCCAGGGCCGTGGCGGCCCCGGCGCTGAGCAGCACGGTCGTCCTGAGGAAGTCGACGAACCGCACGGCGCTAGAGCAGCGCCTCCAGCAGACCCCTCACGCCGGCTGGCCCGTCCACGGTCAGGTCGGCCTCCTCCGCGAGCGCCGGGGGCGTCTCGTCGGAGGCGACCGCGATGCACAGAGCCGAGGTCAGCTCGCCGGCGCCGAGGAGCGCCCGCAGCGCCCGGAAGGCATCGAGGTCGGTCGTGTCATCCCCCGCATAGACCGCCGTCTCGACCTGCTCGGAGCGCAACAGGGCCGTGACGCCGAGCCCCTTGTCGAACTCGACCGGGGGGCGGACCTCGAGCACCTTGCGGCCCCAGTGCACGGCGAAGCCCTCGGCCTCGGCCCGGGCGGCGATCTCGCGCACGGCGGCCTCGGCCACCTCCTCGTCGGGGGCGCCGCGCCAGTGAAAGGCCGCGATCGCCTCCTTGTCCTCGCCGCGCACGCGCATCCGGGTGTGCTCGGGCGTCAGCGCCCGGTCGGCGAACTCGCGCACGCGGGCCGTCCAGGCCTCCAGCTCGGGATCGACCTCGGCGCGCGTCGAACCGGGGCGCAGCAGTTCGCCGCCGTGGTTGCCGAGATAGGCGATCGTCCCGATCGCCACGATCGCCCGGGCGGTCGACGCGCGACGGCCGCTGACGCAGCCGACAACGCCGTAGCGGCGCGAGACCTCGATCAGCACCGCACGGGTCGCCTCGGGAACGTGAGCGTCGTCGGCGTGGCGCACGATCGGCGCCAGGGTGCCGTCGATATCGAGCAGGATGGCCGCGTGGGCGGGCTCGGAGCGGATCGGCCCGAGCGCCTCCACGAGCGTTGCGGAAGGCGACACCGCTCTAGTATGGCGCGCATCGTGGCCGGCCCGTCCGCTGATGTCCGTGGCCGCTGAGGGCCCGAGCAACCGCACCCTGAGGCTCATCGCCATCGGCACGATGGCGGGCGTTTTCAGCGGCCTCTTCGGTGTCGGCGGGGGCACCGTCATGGTGCCCCTGCTGATGCTCTGGCTGGGCTACGAAGAGCGCATGGCGACGGCCACCTCGCTCGCCGCGATCGTCTTCATCGCCGCCTACGCCGCGGGCGTGCAGGGCCTCTACGGCAACGTCCGGGTGCTCGACGCGCTGGAGATCGGACTGCCGGCCGTGGCCGGGGTGCTGATCGGAACGTGGCTGCAGCAGCGTCTGCGGGCCCGCTCGATCGCGCTGATGTTCGCGGCCGTCCTCGTCGCCTCGGCGCTCGAGCTGGTGCTGCGTTGACGGGCGCGATCGCCGTGGGGCTCGCCGGCGGCGTCATCGCAGGGCTGCTGGGCGTCGGCGGCGGCGTCCTGTTCGTCCCGGGGCTCGTCATCTTCCTCGGCCTTGACCAGCACCACGCCGAGGCGACATCGCTGCTGGCGATCGTCCCGGTGGCGATGGTCGGCACGATCCGCCAGGACCGCTACGGAAACGTCGCGCGCCGCGATGCGCTCGTGCTCGGCCTCGTCTCGCTCGCCGGGGCGGCCGCCGGCGTTGCGCTCGCCAACTCGCTCAGCGGACGGGTTCTGCGCGACGGATTCGCCGCGCTGATGGTCCTCGTCGCCTTCCAGCTGGTGCGGCGAACGCTCCGCGAGGAGGCCGTCCCGGCGCCGGGAGGAGAAAGCGCGCACACCGATCGTCCGCAATCTCGCCCGCCACCCTGAAAATCGCCTAGACTGACTCCCATGGGACTAGACAACCCAATTCACATCGCCTTCCTGGTGGTGATCCTGCTGCTCGTCTTCGGCGCAAAGCGCCTGCCCGAGATCGGACGTTCGCTGGGCTCGGGAATGCGGGAGTTCAAGGACTCCGTCAGCGGGGAGTCAAAACAGCCCTCGCTGACCCAGACGACGCAGGCCCCGCCGGCGCCGGCGCAGGCCCCGCCGGTTGCCGCGCCCGCGCAGGCACCCGCGCCGGCTGAGCAGGCCAACCCCTTCGGCTCCTCCTAGCGGGGGCATTCCCCGCGAGGGACCGGCCGGCCCCATGGGGCCGGCCGTCGGTCAGTGGATGATCGGGCCCGTGTCGACGGCTTCAAAGGCCGATCCCGGGACGGACTTGAGCTCTTCCAGGCTCGCTTCGTTCCAGCCCGGCGAGGGCGCGCCCGTGATGTACCAGGGCGAGCCGTTGTCGGCGACGATCAGCCCGTAGCGCTTGAGGGCTTCCATGATGACCAGCGCCTGGCCCGAGAACCCGCTCAGCGGATAGTCGCCTTTCAGCCGCAGGCGCAGGCCCATCGGCGGCAGGCTCGGGTTCGAGCTCGAGGAGGCGAAGTGCGTCGCCGGGTGGATGTAGCCGTCCTGGGTGGCGGGCACGGTGACCCGCAGGGCGTGGTCGATCGCGCCGGCCGCCACCTCGGGGTAGCGGGCCAGCAGCGGCAGGATCGGCAGGCCCGCCGCGTCGGCCGAGGTCCAGCCTTCGGGACGCAGTGCGTCGCTGCGCAGGTTGAAGATCGCCCCCGAGGCCGCCCGCCAGCCCGAGCCCTTCTGGGTCGCTTTGTAGAGCTCGTAGTCCATACAGGTTTCTTCCTGGAGGACCAGCACATGCTTGTCGCCCTTGCCGCGGCGACCGCCACCCTCGATGGGGGCGTTCAGCGGCACGGGGTAGGGCCCGGGGTCCGATTCGGAGGCGTAGGCGGTGAACTTGATCGGCACCTTGGGCTGTTCGGGGCCGACGACGACGTAGGGGATCCCATAGCCGGGGTTGTTGCCGAAGTCGGGGTGCAGGTGGGCGCTGAGACCGATGCTTTCCACATATGCCTGGGAGTCGGGGCTCTCCGGCAGGCCGGCGACTTCCTCGTTCAACGGGTTGTCCGCCGGGAACATCGGGCACCCGTACTCGCTGACGCCGGGAATGACCTGACGGTCGGCCCGGTGCCGGCGCCGGTGCGCGCCCGCCGGGGCAGCGCCGAGCAGCAGCGGGCAGGCACACGCGAGCAGCGCCACGGCGGCTCGCAGGAGGCGGCGCGGGACAGCTCGGCGATTGGCTCCTCTCACCCTGCGGCCCATCCTATTGACGGCGGCCCTGCGCCGGTGCAGGTTCTGGACGAAGCTCCGAGACCCCGGCGTTGAGCGTTCAGGCGCTGCGATTGGAGGCGGCCGCGGTGTGCTCGAGGACCGCCGGGGTGGCCTCGGTCAACAGCGGCGCGCCGCAGTGCCAGCAGAAGGCCGCGCCGCGGCTGTGAACGGCGCCGCAGGAGCGGCACTCACCGTGAATCCCCGCATCGGCGCCGGCGAGCAGGCGCTGCACCTCCGCCAGCTCGCCGTCGGCGGCCTGCAGCTCGGACGCTTTGCGCGCCAGGACGTCGAGCCGGTAGTGGTCGCGGATCGCCATCTCGTAGGCCAGTCCGCCGAGGTCGAAGGTCAGTTCCGCGACCCGTTCGGCCAGTTCACGGCGGCGGCGGCGCAGCTCGGCCATCGAGCCGCCCGCGCCGAGGCCCTCGACCGGGGGCAGGCCCCCGACGGGGGCAAGGGTCCCTGCCGGCGGCTCGGGCGGCGGTCCCTGAGGTCCACCTGCGGCTGCCATCACGCCACCCCGCCGATCACTTGACTTCGATCGGTTCGCTGCCCAGGGCGTTGATTTCTTCCTGGTGCTTTTTCCCGGTCGTGTTGGCGATTTTCTGCAGCTTGGTCGTCGTCACGGCTTTGGTTTTGGTCGGCAGGACTTTTTCGGCCTTGGTTTCTTTTTCGCCTTCGGCGGCTTCCTTGGCTTCCTGTGACTTGGCCGCCTTGGTCGCGGTCGAGGCGGCCGGGGTGCTCGCGTTCGGAGTCGAGGCCGTACCGGCCGTGCCGGCCGCCGCGAGGCCCCCCAGCCCTTCGATCTTGTAGATCTGGGGTCCCGGCGTCTTGCTCTGGCTGGCCCAGTGCCCGACGAGCAGGCCGATGAACAGGCACATCAACAGGACACCCAAGAGGCCCAAGAGGCCCGAGTTGCGCCGCAGCCAGCCGTTCACGCCCGGCTGGGTTCCGACCGGCAGGTAGCCGGATGGGCCGAGCTCGATCGTCCCCGGCACAGCCCACGGCGCCGACGCCTGGCCGGCGGGGCGGCCCTGCTCGCTCTGCAGGACGTCGAGGAACGCCAGGCGCACGGGCGAGGAGGGCTTGCCGCAGCTCAGGCAGTAGCGCTGGTCGGCGACCAGCGGGGCGCCGCAGTTCGCACAGGTGCTCGCCGACTGCTCGGCGGGTACCGGCATCAGGCTCACGTTGCTCACCGGTTCGTCCCGCAGCTCATCCGAAGGCCCCGCCCACGTAGTCGCGCGTCCGCGTCGCGCGCGGTTCCTCGAAGACCTGCTGGACAGGGCCGTACTCGATCAGGTCGCCCAGGTACATGAAGGCGACCTTGTCGGCGATGCGGTGCGCCTGGGCCAGGTTGTGTGTCACGACCACGACCGCCAGGTCCCGGCGCAGCTCGCCGATCAGCTGCTCGATGGTGTTGGTCGAGATCGGGTCCAGGGCGCTGCAGGGCTCGTCCATCAGCAGCACCTCGGGGCGCAGGGCGATCGCGCGGGCGATGCACAGGCGCTGCTGCTGACCGCCCGACAGGCGCAGGGCGGGGCCGTCCAGGTTGTCCTTGACCTCGTCGTAGAGACCTGCCCGGCGCAGCGCGTCGATCACCTCGGACTCGATCTCACGACGGCGCGGGCGCTTGCGCGACTGTTCGCGCAGGGCGAAGGCGACGTTGTCGAAGATCGACATCGGAAACGGGTTGGGCTGCTGGAAGACCATCGCCACCCGCGCTCGCAGCGTCGTGTCCTCGAGCTCGTGGATGTCCTCACCGTCGAGCAGGATGTGGCCCGCCCGGGTGGCGCTGGGCGTCAGCTCCGTCAGCCGGTTGAGTGTCCGCAGCAGTGTCGTCTTGCCACAGCCCGATGGCCCGATCAGCGCGAGCACCTCGCCCTGGTGGATCGACAGGGACACCGACTTGACCGCTTCCTTGGCGCCGAAGTTGATGCTGACGTCCTCGATCCTGAGCCGTTCGGGGCCGGTGCCCGCGACCGGGCGGATCGAGTAGCGGTCCGCGGGCGCACGGGCGGGGGTCGGCTCGCGGTCCAGCACGATCGTCCGCACCGGCGGCACGACCCCGGGGGCCGGCGCGGGTGGGCCGAGGGGTGCCTCCTCGGCCGCCGTCAGACGGTGCTCACGGGTGTTCTCGTCAGTCTCCATGGTGGGCCGCTCGAGCAGCATCTCCTCAGGGCTCATCGCGCATCTTTCTCACCGGGTTTGTCGAACACCATCTTCATCGGTTCACTGAGCTAAGCAGATTAGCGCTCGGATGGCTGGATGTAAAGCGCCAGCTGTCGTCGTTCAGACGATGCCGCCGGCGACCGTCATCCCCATCGAGTCGGCCTGCGAGCGGCCGATCCGGCTCACGATCAGGTTCAGCCCGAGGACGATCAGCAGCAGCACGAAGGCCGCGGCGTAGGCCTTCTGCGGTGCCGCGCTTTCGCCGGCCGGCGAGTTGGCATAGATGTAGCTGGTCAGTGACGAGCCGGTGCCCCGCAGCAGGCCGAGGACCGGGACCGAGCCCTGCGGGTCGATGCGCAGTGTTTCGGCCAGCAGCAGGATGACGATCGCCGTGTCGCCGATGATCCGGCTCACGCCGAGCGTGACGCCCGTGGCCATGTTCGAGCGGACGCTTGGCAGTAGCACCCGGCGGATCGTCGCGATCCGCGTCTTCCCGAGGGCGTAGGCCGCCTCGCGCATGTGCGCGGGGATCGCCTGCAGGCCGTCCCTGGTGGCCGCGAAGATCGGCGGCAGAGCAATCAGCGACATCATCGCCCCGGCGGCGATGAACGACCTGCCGTACACCCCGCCGTGTTCGGCCGTCGAGGAGAACGGCGCCAGCAGATGAAGCTGGAAGATGGCCAGGCCGAACAATGCGATCACGATGTCGGGCGTGCCCGCGACGACCTCGATGCTCGACTCCACCACGCGCGCCAGCCAGCTGGGGCGGCCGTACTCGGCGACCCACAGGGCGCTGAGGACCCCGAGCGGGATGGCCAGGACGAGCCCGATCACGACCAGGATCGCCGAGCCGAGCAGGGGGTCGAGGAAGCCTCCGGTGCCGCTCTGGGAGAGGCTGATGTCCGGCCGCGTGACGATCAGCTTGGGGCGCAGGTACTCGATCCCCCGGTAGCCCATGTAAAGGACGATCGCCGCCGCGACCAGGCACAGCCCGATTCCCGCCAGCCAGGCGAAGGCGAGCGCGAGGCGGTCGGTCCAGCGCCAGCTCATCGGCGAGGAGCGCCGGCCGGGACCGCTCTTCATCTCGCGCCGCGGGCGCATCGGATCCACATACACGGCGCTCATCCGCGCACCTGGTACCTGCGCAGGGGAAG
>Ga0181528_10002713_pt1 | contig 10943 bp, 11 predicted proteins | sample PEATcosm2014_Bin_47_FD_119742 | JGI IMG/M metagenome (GOLD analysis project Ga0181528, IMG submission 119742) | Peatland microbial communities from MTU Mesocosm Facility, Houghton, MI, USA - PEATcosm2014_Bin10_10_metaG | ecosystem: Environmental > Terrestrial > Soil > Wetlands > Peat | place... | reverse complement strand
CCACTGGCTTTGCTTTGAAGGCGCTAACGCGGTCAAGCACCGGCGACTCTGCCGTAGCAAGCTGGATTGGCGGCAGTTCGAATTGTGTGCGCTTGCGATGCTTGGCGCGGACCTTCACAAAGGAATGCAGAGTGCTCGGGGCAACGTACAAGCCAAGGCGCTCCTCAAAGAGGTGCGCAACCTCGCGGTACGTCCGCCCCTTGCGTCGTAGCTCGCGGATCAGCTCACGGTGGGGTTCGAGTTTCGAGCGGTATGTTTTTTCAGGGAGAGATTCGAGAATTGTCCGAAGTTCTGGTTCCATTGAATTGGCTCCAGAGCACCTCACTGCGTTGTTCCAATAGGCGTCCGATAAGCGGCTCCGGCGGTTCCTGAAAGTGCCTTATTGCGCTATCCATGCCACCTAGTTTCAATAAGTTACCAGGCGTTCGGCTACTTTCACGGCGATAACACGGGTTCAAATCCCGTCGGGGACGCCAACAAAACAAAGAACTTAGAGAAAATCGAGCCGATTTCCGAGGGTTTGAAAGGGTTCGATAAGAAAAGTACGATTTCACTCCTCCTCATCTGCATCCTCCTTCTCACCCATGATCTGTCGCACCACCCGGCTCTGCGCCGTCCGCTTTACCTCTGTCACAGCCTGCGTGTACACGTCCATCGTCACCTTGAAGTTGGCGTGGCGAAGAAGTTCCTGGATCGTCTTCACGTCCTCTCCGTTTGCCTTCATCAGGGTTCCAAAGGTGTGGCGCAGCGTGTGCCAGCCCACCGGCTCAGTGATGCCGATGCCTTCAGTGCCGGCTTCAGATACACGCGATAAAGTGAACTCGGCCAGTACGGCTGCTGGCCTTTGCGATGGGGACTGGCGAAGAGCCAATCCTCCGGCTGGTTATAGGCGCAGCGCAGCCGCCATGCCCATAACGTCTCCGCGATCTCCGCATCCATTGGAATCGGCTTTCTTGATGCCTCTGTCTTGCATCGCTCGATCCGCTGCTTGACCACGTCGCGGCTGACACAAATTTCGAGTTTCTCGAAATCGACATCGGACCACTTGAGGCCGAGCAGTTCTCCGACGCGCAGACCTGTGACCGCCCCCAACAACACGGCGGTCTTGGCGGGGTCCGCAAGGTTCACCAGAAAATCCTTGAGCTGATCAGTCGTGAGAACCGTCGGAATGCTGGAACGCTTTGCGCTCTGACGCACGTGTGTAATGGGATTGGAGGTTGTCCACTCCCACCGTTGCGCGTGGCTGTAAAGAGCACTCATGATATTCCTGATCTTTGCCTTCGTTCCTCGCGACATGGGCAACGACTTCAACCACTGCTCAACGTGGATCGGCTTCACATCAGTCAGCCTGTACGAGCGCCAGCGTGGAAGAATCCATTTGCGCAGATAGCCTGCATACGTTAACTGCGTCGAGTAGGACTTCCGTGTCTCGTCTTCCCCAGCCTCACTGCCCAGGGGCCGTGTGCCCTGAACAATGTCTGGCAACTCATGTTGCCGGTAATGTTCAACCAGCGTTTCGATGCTGATAGCCTGCAACTTCTGTCGCGGGGTTTGTTCGTTGATTTCCAATCGCAGCGCGTCTGCCGCCTTCTGTGCTTCAGCTTCAGTCTTGTACTCGCTGACCGAACCAATCACCGCCTTTCGGTAGCTTTTGGTTCCGTCGAGTTGCACCTCGTACCAGCGAAAGATCCAAACCGATTCACCAGACTTGCGTTTGACTCGCTGCAAACTTCCTTTTTGATGTCGTGCACGCCTCATGTTCCTCTCCCTTCGTGTGGCGAGCACGGTTGGCCTACATCAAGCGTAGTCCAAGCAGGCGTGCATGGCCAGGAGATTTCATGTGCAAAATGGAGCGGACTCAGCTTGCAATTTCTGCCCGTTCGATCCACTCTTCAATCGTCGATCCGCGGAACCTCCACAACTTGCCAACGTGGACGCCGCGAATCAGGCCGCGCCGCGCGTATCGTTGGAGAGTCTTGGGATGAATGCCGATGATGGCAGCCGCTTCCTCGCTGTCGATCAGGCGTTCCGGAATCTCAGAAGTCGGAGGATGTTTTGGCGGTCTGAAAGAATTCCCGTGGGGAGCGGGCTGTGGACTCATAGCCGAACCTCCTGTCATTACGCAGAGCGCCAAGCGTTACCACGCGCTCCTTTCCGCTACCCTGCTCCAGACGATGCCGTTTTGTCCAATAACTTTTTGGAAGTCGGCTATGACCAAATGGAATAGATCGCGTCAATTCACTCCTGCGGAAAACTGGGCCCGTCCCTCACTTGGTTCGCAGCGACCTTGGACCGATGGGTTGTTTGCCGCCCTTTTGCTTGTTGATATTGACTGAGAAGAAAACATCGTCTAGCCTATTTTGTACAGAGGGGGAGAACGACATCTTCGGCTAGGCCGGTGGAAGACTGAATCGCTTTCATTCTTGGTGAAGCTCAGTGGTAAGAGCCAGACAGGAGGCGTACGAGCGATGGCAGAACAACTGAAGATACGCGATCTCGAACTGGTGGTTGCTCTACACGAAGAGGGCACCCTCACCCTGGCCGCAAAACGCATCGGCGTCACTCAGACGGCGATCACCAAACGCCTGCAACTGATTGAGCGATTTCTACAAGCACGCCTCTTTGAGCGAAATCGTGATGGCATATCTATCACCGACTCGGGGCGATCCTTTGTCTCTGGTGCTGCGCAGATCATCCACGCATTCCACCGCACGGTTCATGATGCTCAAGAGGCCAAACACGGTGAGCGTCGCAAACTGCGCATTGGCGTATCGCAGTATTTGCCGCCCAGCCTGGTCGAAACCATCCATTCGATTGATCTGCCGCTCTATCGCGATCTCGTCGTTGAGATTGCAACCGGAATCACGCCGGAGTTGATTACTGACGTGCAAAGAAAGAATGTCGATCTGGCCTTTGTCTCGTCGCCGACTAAATCTTCCGCGATCACGACCCTGCGCATTGCGACCGATTCCTTCATGATCGTATTCCGCAAGGGCCATCCTCTGGCGGCAAAAAAATCCGTCGCATTTTCTGATGTTGTCGAATATCCATGGGTGTTCTTCAAACGCACCATTCATCCCGCTTTGCATGATCTGATTCTGCATCGCGTCGAAGCAGAACATCGACAAGCGAACATTGTTCATTATGGCAGTCACGCGGATCAAGCATCCACGCTTTTGAACAACGATTCGATCATCGGTTGGCTGAATCCGGCGGGAATTGAATGCGTGGTCAATCAGGGATTCATTTGCGTCCCGTTGATTGACGAGCAGATTCGTTTGGAGACACACAACGTGACCCTTGCGGACAATCACTCGCAGATGATCAGTGAATTTGAGCGGAAGTTTGTGAAGTGCCTGGAAATGCGTAACCCGCCAAAGCAGTTGATGTTGCCGATGGGATGATAGACGGCAAGATGGTTGGTGTATTCACGATGCGCGCAAATGATAACTGGAGGTGAAACCATGCTGATTCTGATTCCGTGGAAGCCTGTCGTGATCGTTTGGTGCTTGCTGAGCGCAATGATCTTGTTCGGCTACTTCGCAGGCTCGCTAATGAAAGGACAGAATCCTTTCGCTGAATTCAAACTGCCTACACAGCATGTTGTTGGAAAACCGCCCGCACCGCACTCTGCTCCGAAACAGACGCACCTTCATACTGTTCCAAGGTGAAGCGTATAGGGACTGCCGCAGTACCTTGTATATGTATTGGGCCTCGTCAGCCATGAAACGCGTAGGGCGAGTTACTTCTATCGTGAAACCAATGCCGCTTCCCTGCCAAACACGGATTGGTTATTTGGAATTGGATTGAGGTCGCTGATTCAATCCTTGAATTGCATTCCGCAGAACTTCTTGGCGTTGTGGCCCCTTTTGCTGCGCGGCTTGTACGACTGTTTGTCCCTTCTTGTTGTGAATCGATAGATCAGCACCGTGTGCAATGAAAAGCGGAATTGCTTCATCATCAACGGTAGTAAAAATTGGCGTTTCCCCATCGCTATTCTGCGCATTCACATTGGCACCTAGTCTCAGCAGCTCTTCCTCGACATCTGTCAGAAAGGTTTCATGGAGGGGTGTGTTTCCGTCGTCATCCCGTGCATTCACATTAGCGCCTGCCTGAATAAGCAAGCGTATGCATTCAACTCTTGCTCCATCTTTGTCTGTATTCAGATAATCTCCTGCTGCGAAGATCGCGGTCTTTCCCTCGCGATCTTTTGCTTCAAGATTTGGGTGATAGCGAAGAATCTCGCGCACCATATCTGGATTTCCTGAATGCGCAGCTTTGATCAACACACTGCCAGCCCCCTGGCCTTGCATCGTCATTCCGCCCCCACTTTCCGTGACGATCAGTTTGCTCAGATCGACGTTGGGGTTTGCGCCGTAACCGATCAGAGCCCGTACAGAGGACACATCCCCCGAATCAGCGGCCTGAACCAAAGCTAAATCTTTATCCTCCTGGTCGTGCTTGCTTGCTCCTGCATCAATAAAAACTTGAAGCGCATCTCCGTGGCGGCTGGCCGCGTTCAGCCATCCTACGTGGTCGAAGGGAATCCCCATGTAGGACTCTTTCGGCTTTGGTGCAGGTAGCGGGCGAAGTGGCACCCCGGCCTGAAGAAGTTCCTTCATCGTGGCAACTTCTCCTCTGGTCGCTGCTTCCTTCAAAATGACCTGCGCCGAAACTGTTGTGAAGTCATACTTTTCGGCCTTCAATGCCTCGACCAGACCCTTGCCACCTTCAATCCACCGTTCAGTCCGCGCAAAGGTGTCAACATCCTCTTCCAATTCAGCAATAACCCCGGGCATTCCTTCCCACTCGCCGACGTAGTCCATCACTTCCTTGTTATGACCGTCTATCGAGATCGAAAGGACATACGTTGGACAATCTGTAACTCCTGCCACATACTTTTCTTCCATGGAATAGAAGTCATCATCGATGAACTTCTTTGCAAGTTCTCGAACCGCAGTCGGGCTTGCTGTATCCCTGTGTTTCCCAGCGGCAACTACTGAGAAACCACCGTCGAAGACAATCCCTTCCGTACTCACTGTGACCGTATATGCTGGGCAGCTTCCCATGCAGCCAGATCGGCTCAGTGTCATTGCAACTTGGGAGTCCGCACGAAGAACTGGTGGCGTCACATGCAGCTTTGGATGCCGTTCTGGCGGTACTAGGTTCAGATACTCCTCAACCTGCGCCGTAATAGCTTTGCCATTATCTGTGAACGGTAGGAATTTCCACTGAAGGACTTCGCTCTTCAGTTTTGGCCAGAGCTTCAGAATTTCTTTGTCCCCGTTAGCGTCAGCATCCAAAACCTCGCCAGTCGGAGAAACCGTTAGCGTGAGGCGAAGTTGGTTGAATCCGGCGCGTACACCTTCATGCGGAATCGTTCGCCGATGGGGCTTGATTTCGTGAATTTTGGCGACATCATATTCAAATGACGGATAGGAAGGCTGCTGCTTGTCAAAGGCCCATAGAGAGACACTTGACAGCAAGAATGTCAGAATAACAATCGAGCGAACCATGCTGAACATCTTATACCCAGGGCCTTCATACTGGTTATGCTGAAAAACAGATTCCTGCAAGGCCGTTAAGGCGCACTGCAAAGCAGCGCGCCCTTGACCGTCGGGAGGGCAAAAAATGACCTCCCGCTGAAGCGGGAGCGCAAATGAGGGCGGGCAGACGGGCAACAGACGAAAAAATGCGGAGCCTCTGTTCTGGCTCCGCGCAGTCTTTCTGGTGATTGACGGTTACGCGGCGACGGCCCTCTTGACGATCTTGGCTGGTGGTTTGGGCGCGGCCTTCTTCGCGGTCTTGGCCTTTTCTTTGGCGGCGAACTCCTGCTTGACCTTGGCTGTGATTGCGGCCACGTCCACCTTATAGTAGTCGGCGGCTTCGCGCAGGGCTTTGCCGGTATCGTTGGGCGAGTGCGCCGCTTGCAGAACGGCCACTTCGACCAATAGGCGTCCGAGTGTGCTTTCGTCAGACTTGCGAAGAAAGGTCCCAAGCAACTTGGCCGGTGCGTCGGCGGCGCTGTTGGGCTTTCCGAGATTGTGCTGGCGAAGAATGATCGCCAAACGGCGCTCGTCCAAAACAGCGGCGAGACGCTCGACCACAAACAGCAGGTCGCGTTTCATCAGGCGGACGGGAACCGCTTCGCCGATGGCGCTGAGGACGCGCAAACCCGTGACCTGGGCGATGGCCTCCTCACGGCGGCGCTTCTCCTGTTCGGCTTTGATGGCCGCGTCGGTCGCGGGCCTCGGCTTGCGGGCGTGATGAATGGGGCATTCTGGATTCGCGCAAACGCGCTTGGTTTCGCCCTTCTCGCTGCCTTCGGTGACGATGGCCTCGGTGGTGAACTTGCAGGTCTTGTACTCCGGCCAATCGCGCTGCTTCTGGTTGGTTGGCTTGTCGGTGCGAATCTCGACATACTTGTTGCGCGGCACGGTGGCATTGCCGTCCTTCGTCGGCCCGTATGCCGTGCTAATCTGAACCAGCTTCGGTTTTGCAGCAATAGTCTGTTTGACGTGCGCGTCGACCTTCGCCGCATAGCACTTTGGATCGGAGCAGCTATCGTGCTGCGCCGCGATGCCCTCGAACAAAAGAACATTGTGGCCGGTGCGCTTCGAGCACTCAACACACGCGCCAGCATCGGGCACAAGCGCGGCGTCTTCTTTCGAGAACGGCGCGGCGGCAAGTTCCAACAGAATGTTATGTTCGATCCACTGTTGCAGATTGCGCACGGGAAGCAGGATGCGCTTGCCCTTGCTGCCGTTGGCGTACTGCTCTTGATAGCAAGCGGCGAGTGCTTCTTCCTGCTGCGCCGGTTGCAACTTGGCCAGCAAGAGCGCATGGCCTACGCCGATCTCATCCTTGGCAAAGGCTTCGACAACAGCGGGGGTAAGCTCTACCAATCTCAATCTGGCTGCGACGTATGACGGATTTTTCTGCGCCTGCACGACATAGTTGCGAATCGTCTCGTTCTTGATGAAAAGCCACGCCTCGTCCAGCAGGAAGAGCTTGAACGTAGCGAGTTTCTTCGCATCGGCAATTTCGTTACTCGCCCGATGCAGCACATAGAAGAGCAGCGGCTCCAGTACATCGGGCGCATCGCCCCAACCCGCGAAGTTGAAGGTCTGGAACCGACTGAAGGAGAGCGTGTCCTCGGCGTTGTCGAAGAGAAATCCATGCTGGCCACCGCGCGTCCAACGATGCAGCCGGTCCTTCAGTTCGCCGATGATGTCGGCGAAATTGGAGACGGTGCGTTGCGCTGGCTCCAGCACGTACACACGTTCGATAGCATTCCAGAGCTTACGCTCCTCCTTGAAGTCGATGCGGTAACGCTGCTCGTTGCCCTCTATCAGCACGCGGAAGAAGCTGAAGAGAAATTGGAAGTTCTCTTTGCTTGGGGTTAGCGAGAATGGGTTGATGGTGAAGTCGCGCGCCTCCTGGCCGACGTTGAGATACGATCCCCCAAAGATCGTGGTGACCGACTGAAAGCTCCCGCCGATGTCGAAGATGAATGTCAGCGGCGCGTACTTCTGCGCATTTTGCAGGATGAAGTTGCAGAAGTACGATTTGCCAGAGCCGGTCATTCCGAGAATGAGCGTGTGAGCGACTTCGCCGTTATGCAGGTTGAGAAAGTACGGCGTGCTGTTGTCGGTTTCGAGCGCGGCGAGGTATTCAGAGCCGAGGTGCGCATTCGTCCTCTCGCCGGGAAGAATCGTGAACAGGAACGAGAGATCGGCGTAGTTTGAATTCAGCAGGTAAAGCCTGCGCAGATTCATGGCATAGTTGCCGGGAATCGTGGCGAAGTAGGCGTTGAGTTGGTTATACGTCTCGACGAAGAGATTGCCGTCGGCGTTGGTGAATACGCCGGTAAACTCGCCGACAATCTGTTCAAGATTTGGCTTTGAGCGCCCATAGAGAACGATAGTCAGCGAGAAATCGCCAAGCTGCTGGCCGTCACCCAACGCGCGCAAGCAATCGCCCAGGTTCTCGATGTCCGCCTGCTTTGATTCATCGACCAATACATCGCGCGGGTTGGTCGTCGTTGCGTCGTTGCCCATCTGCGAGATGAAACCTGTCTTTGAGACGTTGAAGTGGCGGCGGCGCTTGTTGACCTCCTTGCGCGCAGCCTCGACCTTCATCGGCGTCCACTCGGTCACGACGTAGAAGTTTCCGGCAATCTTGAGTAGCGAATTGAGCACAAGAGGCCGCGTCTCCGTGATGGCCTCCTTCATCGTCAGTACGCGGACGAAGTGGTCGCCCACGCGCAGGTGGTCACGCTCGGCCTCGATAGTCGAGTTGACAACTTGATAATTGAGAAACTGCGTCGATTGCGGCTTGCCAGCGATGCGCCAATCGTCGTAATTGACGAGGCGGCGAAGGAAACTGAACTGGCCCTGCTGATTCAGAATATCGATCTCAATGAAATCGCCAAGCTGCCGTTTGAACGCTTGGACGCGCTGCTCAAGCATGGCAACAGAGTTCTGAATCTGCGTACGCAGCAGCGTCTTCATCCTGCTGCCGGTGAACTGTGTTTTCAGTTCATCCATCGCTCCTGCGGGATCACTGAACAAGCGGGCAAGAGCCACGCCGATGCCGGTCTTCGAGCGCGCGCCTTCAAGAACAATGCAATAGAAGATTTCGATTTGATAGAGCCGGTCGCGCTTGGCCTCGAAGAACTGCCGCCGCTGATCGGTGGCCGCTTCGACCACGGGATCGTCATAGTGTGCGAATGGGATCTCCGGCCGGTTCTGCTTGAAGAGATATTGATAGACATGGAAGCCGGGGCCAAACGCCTTCAGCGCCGACTCCAACCGCTTGACCGCGTACTCCTGCTCGCCGTGGTCCAAACTCTCGTAGTCCACACCGGCAACGCGCAGCACCATGCCCACGTCACCGCTCTTCGTCAGAAACGCGGTATCGTTCCAGAATCCGTACAGGTTGATGTGGTCGTTGAGCGCAGCAACATCTTTCCACGGCTTGATGACCTTATCGAGTCTCAGCATCAGACCACCTCCACGCGCGGGACGCTCTGCTTGGCGGCGTCATAGCGTACGTTGTATCTCTCCGACTTTGCAAGGATGCGCAAGAAGGCCGGGTCTGCATTCGTGACCCAGTGGCCGAATGCGTAGCCGCCGACGAAGACAGCGATTCCGGCAAGCAGACTGTTGAAGAGGTTGAATGCGCCCACAGCCCCGACGCAGACGAAGTAAAAGAGCGTCCGCTCCACGCCGAGGTATGTGAGGGGCTTGTGCAGGCTTTTGTAGACCCGGTTGCGCCGCCGGATTGTTGTGTGTGTCTGCATCCTCGCCCCTCACAGCTTGAGAAATGGTTGGGCTGGCGTTGGCGGCATGGCTTTGAGCTTCGCTTACACACCCCAAAGCCAAGTGAGTACGTTGGCAGCCATTACGGCAATCCCTGTGCCAGCGGCGACTCCGGCCAGGGTCTTCTTGGCGCCCGGTTCGCCGTGCGCGAACTGGTAGCCTCCGATCACGATTGCGATCAGGCTTGCCACCTTCGCAATCGTGCCGGTAAAAAGGGTTTGCATGGCGGTGAATCCGCTGTCGAATGGCGACTGCGCAACGGCAAGCACCGGGAAGACGATGAGCAGAGCGAAGAGGCTGAGCGTAGGACGAAACCGGCGCAACGATTGCGAGGGGGCATTCGAGCGCCAAACGGTGGGCGTATGCAGGACGTTCATCGGCACCTCCAGCGGCCCCGAAGGCCGCGATATGCCGTCAACGTAAGCCCAACTCAGGCTCCGCGTCCAATAACTTTTTGGAAGTTGGCTATAACTTTTTGGATTTGGACAGCGCGACACTTCTCGCACTGGGGTATGCGGACGTGAGGATTTCTGGGGTGGGATTGGATTCTATGGCGTTTCTATTCAGGTCTGCTCGTTTGCTCTTCAATCGTTGCGACAAAGGCAGGAGCATTGACGCGGAGCCTGGAGAACAGGTAGCTCATCGGCTGTCCGATGGCGGCAGCTTGAGCTTCCAAGGCCTGCATCACCGCCGTTGGTGACCTATCGTAAAGATTCTTGAGAAAAGCTGATGGCCCTTGCGCAGTGATGGAATACGGCGCAAGAGAAGTTGGCGGGAAATCCTTGAGATTGTAGGTGACGATTACTTTCACGCCCGCTCGTACGGCAGCGGCAAGGACATGACGATCCTTCGGATGATTTGTCATCGCGGGAATCAGATCCTCGTAGCCCTCAATCCATGCTTCGGGAAAATGACGCCGTATTTCATTTTCGCGGTAGATGGCCTTCTGGGCAGAGAGATTGAAATTCTCCTGGAGGGTCCGGCTTACTTCAACCATGATCTGATAGGACCATTTTGGACGATAGAGACGCGGGCCAGCCGCAAGACGCAGCAGCGTGTCCGCCAGCGGCATGGGAACAAGAACACAGGCATCCAAGAGAACGGAAAAGTCACCTTTCACTCGTCTGCGCCACCTTCCGGGAATACATTCCGTTCATACATGCCGGCCTCAAAGGCATCACGCGCCAGCAGGTCCAACGATGCGAGACGTTCTGCATCGCGCTTCTTTGCGAATGCCAGAACATCGCGTAGATAAACGCGGCGCTGATTGCCAACCCGGTGATGGGCCATTAAACCTGCCTCAAGCTGTTTGATGAAGAACGGGCGCGACATCCCTAGGATGTCAGCCGCGCGCTGTGTCGTAATCGCCTGGTTGTCGGGAACGAGCGTAATAGCTTGGCCGTGCGACATGAAGCCGACCGCCGTCCTGAGAACCTCGAAAACGGTGCCGGGAAGTTCGATCCGTTCTCCGGCGGAAGTGACGAAAGCAGGTACACCGCGAAGTAGTGCCCGCTCCAGGGCCTGTACCTGTTGCTGCTCAGTAGCCGGAAGCGTTGTTGGCTTTTTCGCTGCACTGGACATAATGTCTTCAGATTAGCATATACTCGAAATACTCGCAAT
>Ga0181528_10002712_pt1 | contig 10944 bp, 10 predicted proteins | sample PEATcosm2014_Bin_47_FD_119742 | JGI IMG/M metagenome (GOLD analysis project Ga0181528, IMG submission 119742) | Peatland microbial communities from MTU Mesocosm Facility, Houghton, MI, USA - PEATcosm2014_Bin10_10_metaG | ecosystem: Environmental > Terrestrial > Soil > Wetlands > Peat | place... | reverse complement strand
GCTGAGAAATGCCACGCGGTCGCCCTTCTCGACACCCAGGCCGCGCAGCGCGCCGCCCAGCCGTCCCGCGCGCTCGGCAAATTCCTTGTAGGTGAACCGCCCGCCGTCGCAGACGACCCCGATCTTCTGCGGGAACTGCTGCTCTGCATGGCGCAGGCACCGCAGCGGCGTGAGAGGAACGTTCATCGTGTCGCTTGCTCCTGGAGCACGGAACCTTGGGAATTCCGTGCGGGGTTGAAGATCGGGAGGACAGACGCAGGGGAGAATCCGGAAAACTCAGTTTGTCGCTTGGCCAACCACTATATCTTCGGGAATCAACACTTGTCCCTGATTTTTTTGCAGACATTCTTGCGGCGCAGCGCTTTGTCACCGCCGGCTGATTCGCCGGCTCGCTGACTGGCCGACCTGCTCGGGTTGACATTCTACCCAAACAGGTGGATACTTGGGTCGAATGGCTACCCAAGAGAACAACGACGACCGCATTGCGCTCCTTCAAGGGACGCTCGACCTGCTGATCCTCAAGACGCTCCTGCTGGGCCCGTGCCACGGCCAGGGGGTGGCGCGCTCGATCCAGCGGCAGTCCGAAGACGTATTCCTGGTCGACCACGGCTCGCTTTACGTTGCCTTGCAGCGCCTGGAAGACAAAAATTGGATCTCTGCCAAGTGGGGCGTGAGCGAGAACAATCGCAAGGCGCGCTTCTACTCGCTCACCGCCCGCGGGCGCGAGCAGCTTGCGGAGAAGACCGGCGAGTGGCGGCGGCTGGCGCGGGCCATGGCGCTGATTCTGGATGCAGGCAGCGGCCTCACGGGCGAGGAGGCTTGAGTATGTTCAGGCGCAAGCGCAGTGCGGAGGACTTTCGGGCGGAGATCGAGGCACACCTTGCCCTCGAAGCGGACGAGTTGAAGCGCGAGGGCCTGGGCGACGAGGAGGCGCGCTGGAAGGCGCGACGCGAGTTCGGCAATGTCCGCGCGGCGCAGGAGCGATTCTACCTGAAAGACCGCTGGGCCGGCCTGGACAAGCTGCTCCGCGATCTGCGCTTCGGCTTGCGGTCGCTCGCCCACAGCCCCGGCTTCGCCGCCACGGCGATTCTTACGCTGGCGCTGGGCATCGGCGCAAATACTGCGGTCTTCAGTGTGATGAACGCGGTGCTGCTGAGGTCGCTGCCGGTCTCCGATCCCGATCGGCTTGTGTACCTCCGGACTTCAAACCCGCCGAACGGCACCGGCACCATCGATTCCCACGATACGTTTTCCTATCATGTTTATGACGCTCTGAGGCAACAGCAGCGCGGGCTTTCTCCGCTGATGGCGTATGTGCCTCTGTCGGGCAGCAAGGTTGCAGTGCGCGTGGGGGCGCAGCCGGAAGAGGCGGAAGGCGACATGGTGAGCGGCACGTTCTTCTCCGGCCTGGGCGTCAATTTGCCTCTCGGCCGCGGCTTCAGCGAAGACGACGAAGCGAAACATGCGCCGCTGGCCGTGATCAGCTACAACTACTGGACGCGGCGGTTTGTGCGCGACCCGGGAATCCTGGGCAAGACGCTCTACGTCAATGGCGATCCCATGACAATTGTAGGCGTGGCGGCGGAAGGCTTTGAGGGTGTGGAGGTGGGTAATTCGACCGACTTCTGGATTCCCTTGCAGAGCCGCCCGGAACTGAATGCGTGGGGCAATCCTCTGGAGGACGGCAAGAACTATATTTCCGACTCCACCTGGTGGTGTCTGCGGCTGATTGGACGGCTTGCTCCGGGCGTAAACAGGGCGCAGGCGCTGGCGCAATTGCAGCCGGAGTTTCAGACGGCGGCTTACCTGGGCCTGGGCTCGCCGAAGCAGGGGGAAAAGCTACCGGTCCTAAGCCTCATTGACGCGAAGAATTTTCCCGGCTATGACGAACAATTTGGCCGTCCGCTGCGGATGCTGATGGCCATGGTGGGTCTGGTGCTGCTGATTGCGCTGGCCAACGTGGCGATGCTGCTGCTGGCGAGGAATGCGACGCGGCAAAGGGAGTTCTCGCTGCGGCAGGCGTTGGGCGCGGGACGCGGCGAATTGTTGCGGCAACTCCTGATGGAGAGCCTGCTCCTGGTGACGGCGGGCGGGGCACTGGCCTGGGGCTTTGCTGAGATGGCGACACGTCTTCTGGGCCGATGGGCCGAGATCGAATCGAGCCTGACGCCGGACAAAACGGTGCTGCTGTTTACTTTGGGCGTGCTGGTTGTTTCCGCGCTGCTGTTTGGCCTGGCGCCGTTGCGCGTGGCGCTTGCCGGTAAAGCCGAACTGGCGCTGAAGACATCAGCAGCAACCTCCCGTGCCGATGCGGGCAAATCGCGTACCGGCAAGATCGTCGTTGCTTTGCAGATGGCTCTGTGCGTGGTGCTGCTGGTGGGCGCGGGGCTGCTGATTCGCACCCTGCGCAACCTGGAAAATACTTCCCTGGGGATGCGCGTCGACGGCCTGGTGGTATTCGGGGTGAAACCCAACATCACGTCGATCCCGGAGGGTGTGGCCTTTTACCGGAACCTGATGAACAAGCTGCGCATTCTGCCGGGCGTGGAGTCAGTGACCGTCATGGAAGAGCGGCTGGGATCGTGGTGGTCAGACAATGGCAGCATGAGGGTCGACGGCAGATTGCCGGAGGTGGCAGGCGGCGGATCGAGAATGGTGCGCAGCAATGTGGCGGGACCGGACTTCTTTACCACGCTTGGCGTCCCGGTGCTGGCGGGGCGGGATTTCGCGGACTCCGACACTGCGAATTCGCCTCATGCGGGCATCATCAACGAGCAGTTCGCGCAGCGCTTTCTGCCCAATGTCAACCCGCTCGGTCACACGATTGGGACCGACGATGGGCGCTACACGATGACCGTTGTGGGCGTGGTGAAGGACCACAAGTTTCGCAGCATCGATGAAACGCCGATCCCCATGGCGTGGTACATGTACGCGCAGATTCCCATGACCGGGGCGATGCACGTGGAGATGCGCACGCACGGAGATCCGCTCGCGATTCTGCCCGCGGCGCGGAAGGTGGTGCAGCAGATGGATCCGGACTTGCCGCTGATCCGGCCCATGACGCAGCGCGCGCAGTTCTACACCACCATTTCCGAGCAGACCCTGTTTGCGCGGCTGGCCGGGTTCTTCGGGTTCCTGGCCGTGGTTCTGGTGGCCACCGGACTCTACGGCACGCTGGCCTATCGCGTGAGCATGCGCACCGCGGAGATCGGCGTGCGCATGGCCGTGGGCGCGCGGCGCGAACAGGTGGCGTGGATGATCCTTCGGGACAGTATCGTGCTCACTGCTGCGGGAGTTGCGATCGGCGTTCCGCTGGCTACGCTGGTGGGCCGCGCGCTGGCCTCGTCTCTTTATGGCGTCAACCCGCTCGATCCGGCGACCTATCTGCTGGCAGTGGCCGGAGTGGCCGCCGTCGCGCTGGCGGCCAGCGCCGTGCCGGCAGGGCGCGCCGCCACCATTGACCCGATCAAAGCCCTGCGCACGGAATAAAGTTCCGCCGAAGCTCTGATCCCTGGACCCTGCCCCCTGTCAAGGGGGTCCACACCATGGTTCCCCCCAGGTCGTTTTTGCCTGAAATCCCCCTCCCCGGCCCGGATAATAAAGGCTGCTCTGGGACTCTTCGTCCGCTCCTTTGGCTCGCTCGCGGCAGATCCCCTGAGCGCCGGAGAGCGGGAGCGCCCAAGCCATGAAACCCATTTCCATCGTTCTTTCGCCCACGCGGAGCCGTCCCCTGAACGTATTTCTGGGGCTGCTGCTCACCCTCGTCGCGCTCCTCCTGCTTCTCTCCCTCGCCACCTGGCACGCCTCCGACCCGTCGCTGAACACGGCCTCGGGCGAGTCCGGCCCGCACGCGGTGCACAACTGGATCGGTCTCTTCGGCGCATGGCTCGGCGACCTGCTGCTCCAGTCCCTGGGCCTGACCGCCTTCCTCATTCCGCTCTGGATGGGCGGCCTGGGCTGGACCTGGATGCACTCGCGCCCCGGCGGCGCGGCCTGGCTGCGCTGGACCGGAACCGTGCTCGCGCTCATCTTCATCCCCGCCGTCTTCGGCCTGCTGCCCTGGCACTGGCGCTGGCTCCATCTGCTGCCCGTAGAGGGCGTGGCCGGCCGCCTCGTCTCCGCTGCGCTGGTCGGCTACGTCAATGTCCAGGGCGCGTGGATCATCGCCGGCATCCTCGCCGCCACCGGCCTCTACTTCGCCTCCGCCGTCAGTTTCTGGGCTCTCAAGGAGACCATCGAGGAGCGCTGGATCCACGTCGTCGCCTGGCACGACCGGTTCCGCAACTGGCGCTTGAATCGGGCCGAGGAGCGCGCCGAGCGCAATGCGCAAGCCGAACTCCAGCGCGAACCCGAGCAGCTTGACCTCGCGGAATCCACCGCGGCTGAGCGCCGTCCCGGCCTGCTGGCCAGGCTCTTCCGCCGCGGCCGCGTCTCTGAGCGGTATCTGGACGGCGCCGCTGTCGAAGACATCCCCGCGTTCCAGCGCCCTCCCATGCCATCCACAGAAGGCGAATCTCAAATCGAAGGCCGCAAACCCAGCATCTGGGAGCGTTCCGCTACCGAGCAGCCGGTTGCGGAATCCGGCGTGCCCATCCATCGCCCGCGGTCCATCGGCCTTGAGGCAATCCCCGCGGCTGCGCCGGCAGCCCTCCATGCCATGCAACCGGCGCCCGCAGCGCCGCGCGCTCCTGAACCTATCTCCATCCACGGCCGAGCCGATGCCGAAATCCGCTCCGCCACCGTTGCGCCCAAGTCCGTCTCCGGCTTCAAGCTGCCGCCCAGCACCCTGCTCAATGCGGGCGAAGCGCCGCTTGCGGTCCGCGAAGACATGCTGCGCGATGAGGCCCGCGTCCTGGTTGAGAAATGCGCGGAGTTCGACGTCCGCGGTACGGTCGTCCAGATCAATACCGGGCCCATGGTGACCACCTACGAGTTCAAGCCCGAGGCGGGCGTGAAGCTCTCGCGGCTGACCAGCCTAGCCGAAGACCTCTGCCTGGCCATGCGGGCCGAGAGCATCCTCATCGAGCGGATGGCCGGGAAATCCACCGTCGGCATCCAGGTTCCCAACCACGAGCGCGAGACCATCCACCTGCGCGACGTGCTGGAGAGCGAGACCTTTGCCCGCGCCAAAACCCGCCTCACCATCGCCATGGGCAAGGACATCAACGGACGCATTGTTCCGGCCGATCTGGCCACCATGCCTCACCTGCTCATCGCCGGCTCGACGGGAAGCGGCAAATCCGTGGCCATCAACGCCATGATCATGAGCCTGCTCTTCCGTACCACGCCGGCGCAGGTGCGGCTCATCCTGGTCGATCCCAAGCGCGTGGAGCTGGGCATGTACGAGGGCATTCCCCACCTGCTCACGCCCATCATCACCGAGCCCAAGCTGGCCGCCAACGCGCTGCGCAACGCCGTTCGCGAGATGGAGCGGCGCCTGAAGCTGCTGGCCAGCCGCGCGGTGCGCAACATCGACCAGTACAACAAGCTCTTTGAGGGATCCATGCCTTCGCTGTTTGACGAAGGCGAAGACAACGAGCCGCTGCCCTTCATCGTGATCATCATCGACGAGCTGGCCGACCTGATGATGCTCGACCGCGCCAACGTCGAGGAATCCATCACCCGCCTGGCGCAGATGGCCCGCGCCGTTGGCATTCATCTCATCCTGGCCACGCAGCGCCCGTCGGTCGACGTGATCACCGGCCTCATCAAGGCCAACATCCCCACCCGCATCAGTTTCCGCCTGGCAACCAAGGTCGATTCGCGCACCATCCTCGACACCAACGGGGCAGAAGCGCTTTTGGGGCGCGGCGACATGCTTTTCCTGCCGCCGGGAACCAGCCGCCTGATGCGCCTGCACGCGCCGTATGTCAGCGAGAAGGAAACCGCCGCTGTCGTTGATTTCTGGAAGGCGCAGGCGCAGGCCGAATACGTGGAGGGCTTCCTCGAATCGCCCAGGGACGAGCGCGTCTCTCCGGACGGCTCCAACGCCGACCCCGACGAAAACGATCCCCTCTTCAACGACGCCGTGCAGCTGGTTTTTGAATTCGGGAAAGCGTCCACATCGCTGTTGCAGCGCCGCCTGAGAATCGGCTACGGCCGCGCCGCGCATCTGATCGATTTAATGGAGCGCGACGGCTTGGTTGGCCCCGCCGATGGCAGCCGCCCCAGAGAGCTATTGAAGGCTCCTGGCTGGCTCCACGAAGTTCCCGCCGCGATTGAGTAGCAAAGCCCGATCGTCCCGAGCTGCAGCTCAGGCTGATTTGAGGCCTGCCTGGATCACTCGAAGCGCCGTCGTATGCGCAGCAATCCGTTCCAGCGTCCGAACCATGTAGACATGGCCCCCCGGCTCGGCGTGCCAGGCGCCGCTCAGGCTGCGTGCCGCTGCAATTTCAAAGTCGATCGCTGTCAACAGGCCTGTCACGACACTGAGGCTCTTTGCATCGGATGCCGACAGGCCGTCCATTTCATTGCCGAACGCGGAGCCTTTCATGGCATATGCGTCCGTGGATTCTGAATCGCTGGCGTGCATTCTATCCTTCTCCTAGTGCGGCTGTTTCTGCTCCTCCAGAGCGGAATGACCGGCTCTCTGAGAGGGCGTTGACAAACCATTTCAGCCCCTCTCGCGAAGAAGCGATTGCTATGGGCTTGTATCTAAGGTAGAAAGCCAGGGGATTTTGTGACGAAGAAAGCGCTGAGAAAGCAGGACTCCCAATCCGGCTGTTTCGCAGAGTACGAACGGGCGAGCTCTGGGACTCATGGGCTTTTTGACCATCCCCACTCCACACCTGCCAACCCGCTACCCCTTCCAGCCACTCAGCTAACTCGCTGACTGCTCCCCTCCCATCACTGATTGGATTCCCGGCGTTCGATTTTCGCTTGACTGGGGCTATCGAGTGGCAAACTGTACCTATGCTCGAAATCATCACTCCGCGGGAACGGCCTACGGTTCTCCTCATCGACGACGACATGGTGAGCCGGGAGGTGATGGCCACCATGATGACCATGAGCGGCTATGCGGTGCACACCGCCGACGCCGGCGCGGCGGCGCTGGAGCTGCTGGCCCGCCCTGAGTGCGCTCCCGGCGTCATCCTGATGGACGTGCAGATGCCCGGCCTCAGCGGCCTTGCGCTAATTGAGCAGCTGCGCGCCAGGAGCGAGGCGCGCCTTTACGTCATCAGCGCCAGCGACACCCCGCCAGAGGTTGTGGACGCCGCCGACGGATTTATCCTCAAGCCGTTTCCTCCGGAAGCCCTGACCCGGCTGCTGGAAGAGCAGGAGGCGAAGTCTCGTCCCGCCTCCGCGCCCGGCCTCGACCCAAGTGAAACGGTCGTCAACCCCGAGACCCTCGCCCAGCTTCGAGAAATGATGCCCGAGGCAGCAGTCCAGCAGATCTTTGAAGCCATTCTCGCCGACCTGGGCCGCCGCACCGCGCTGCTCAAGGCCGCAATCGCCCGCGGCGACTGGCAGGAAACCCGACGCATCGGCCACGCCATCAAGGGCGGCGGATCCATGGCCGGCGCCGTGCAGCTGGCCCGCATCGGCGAGGTCATCGAATCCGGCGCTCTGGAGCCTAAGGTTAACCAACCAGATAACAGCCCGGTCATCCTCTCCGATTTAGGGGCCGCCCAGGAAAACCTCCAGCGTATGCTGGAAGTTGAATTCAAAGCCGCAAAGAGACAAGACGCTGGAGGTTAGACGATCCCGTGGAAAAGCCCATCCGGATTGTAATTGCCGACGATCATCCTGTAGTCCGCATTGGCGTGCGCAACATGCTCTCGGAGCACGATGGCTTTGAGGTGCTCGACGACGCCACCGACGGCGACGAGGCCATCACCCAGACCCTGGAGCTGGAGCCCGACATCCTGCTGCTCGACCTGCAGATGCCGCGCCTGCCCGGCCTGGAGGCCATGCGCGCCATCATGAACGGCACGCCCACGGTGAAGATCCTGTTGCTTACCTCCACCATCACCACCCAGCAGATCATCGAGGCCCTGCACATCGGCGCGCGCGGCATTGTGCTCAAGGACGCCCTGGCCAGCCATCTGCAAACCGCGATTCGCACCGTCTACGGCGGCGATTACTGGATCGGCGGCAAGCGCGTCGTCAACCTGGTCAGCGCCCTACACGACTTGATGCAGCAGGCGGTCGTGCCCCAGCGCAAGACCTACGGCCTCACTCCGCGCGAACTGGAAGTGGTGGGCTGTATCGTGGAAGGCTGCTCCAACCGCGACATCGCCAAGCAGTTCACGCTCAGCGAAGAGACCGTCAAGCGGCACCTCTCCAACATCTTCGACAAGACCGGCGTCTCCACCCGCCTGGAGCTGGCCCTGTTCGCCATCGCGCATCACCTGGTCGAGCCGCAGTAGGCGCAGCGAATTAAAATTGCTGCTCCTCTGTCGTCGCGTTCGCGATAAATCCCGTTCTCTGGGAATAAAATGCCTTTGCTCCAGTTCTATGCAGTGAACACTCCATCGAGTGGATCCCCGCATGAACAAGGAGCAACCCGTGAACAAACTTTTTTCCTGGCTCACCCATCCCCCAACCGACGGCCCCCGATCCATCCTCATTCTTCGCCTGATGGCGGGAGGCGTCTTTTTCTGGGAAGGCATCCTGAAGTTCGTCTACACCAACCAGGGCGTCGGCCGCTTCACCAAACTCAGCATTCCCTTCCCGCACGAAACCGCGATTTTTGTCGCATGCCTTGAGATCGCCGGTGGGCTGCTGCTGCTCTCGGGCCTGGCGACGCGGCTGATCGCCATCCCTTTTGTCATCGAGATGATTGTTGCCATCTTGACCACCAAGATCTCGTTGTACCTTGGAACTTCACCTCTGCCGCTGCCGCCGGCACTGCCAAGGGTGGGAATCTGGGCAGTACTGCACGAAATACGATCTGACTACGCGCAGATCCTGACTACAGCGTTCCTGCTTCTCAACGGTCCGGGCAAGTGGTCTCTCGACGCCGTGCTCCTGCGCAGATTCAGCAATTCAACCGCCGCGGCCTGCGCCCATTCAGCGAAGCCCGTCCATCTGCCCGCCAGTGCAGCAGACTAAGGGGATATCCCTGGGTGGCCCATCCTTGCCGACTGGGCGCCCCACTCTTGGCGCGGTGTTTTCGCGCCAAGAGTGGGAAGCCACGGACCTGAACCGCTCGAAAACGTGCGCTTTCCGCACCGTCCCTGCGATACACTGACCGTGCTGTGGCGAATCACACCGGCGATTCCGGCTCCTTTGAAGACCTGGCGATGCCGCTGTTTGCCAGCCTCTACAACTTCGCTTGCTGGCTTACCCAGGATCGCGCGGCTGCCGAAGACCTGGTGCAGGAAACCTACATGAAGGGGCTCAAGGGATTCCCGTCGTTCCGTCAGGGAACGAATTTTCGCGCATGGATCTACAGGATTCTCCGCAATACGTTCCTGACCTCGCTGGCGGGACTCAAAGCTTCTGTCTCACTGGATGCGGAGGACGACGCACCGCCGGAACCGGCAACGGACGAGACTCCGGAGTCGGTTCTGCTGGCGCGGCTGGAGAGCGAGTCGATCCAGAGAGCGCTCGAGGAGCTGCCGGTGAACTTTCGCGAGATTATTCTGCTCTGCGATCTGGAAGAGATGAGTTACCAGGAGATATCGCTGGCCATCGGTATTCCTGTTGGCACAGTCATGTCGCGCTTGTCGCGCGCGCGCAAAGCCCTGCGCGGTTTGCTTGCAACGAAACCCCAGGGGGCTTCACAATGAGCTGCGATCTGCATCGCGATACGTTGGACGCATACGCGGATGACAGTCTCTCCCCGGCGGAACTGGAGCGCGTGGAAGAGCACCTGCGCACCTGCCCGGCCTGCGCCGCTCAGGCGCTGGCCCGCATGCAGATGAAGCGGGCCACGCGCGCTGCCGCCGCCAACCTGGCTCTCCGTCCCGAATTCCGCATGAGGCCCGAGTTTCGCATGCAAATTGAAGCCGGCATTCGCAGGGAGCGCCGCCCATTTTGGAAGACCGCGCGGCTCCTGTGGCTGCCCGCGGCCGCCGCGGCCCTGATCGTGGTCGGGCTCTCTACTACCTTGCTCATGCGCCACGCTGCACGCAATCAGGCTGTCGCCGAGTTACTCGATCTGCACGTGGGGACCATGGCCAGCAGCAACCCCGTGGACGTGGTCTCGACCGACAGGCATACCGTCAAGCCCTGGTTTCAGGGCAAGCTTCCATTTACCTTCAACCTTCCCGAGTTACAGGATTCTCCTTACAAGCTCATGGGCGGCAAGTTAGTCTATTTCAAACACAGCCCCGGTGCCCAGTTGCTTTTCGAGTTACGCAAGCACGAGTTATCCGTATTTATCGTGCAGGAACAGGAAGGGTTGCTTTCGATGGGAGCGGGAGTGACTGAAGCCGGCGAGAAAGGTTTCCGCGTGGAAACCTGGAGCCAGGGCGGCCTGCGTTACGCGATTGTCAGCGACACAGGCGCCGGCGACGTGCATGCGCTGGGCGATTTGCTGCGCGGCGCAGCGCACTAGCAGTGCGCGAAAAGCTGCCGGCCCTTGCCCGCATCAAAGCAACAGAAACTGCCGTTCCAGCCGCTCCAGAACCCCATCCGTCTCGTCGCAGATTCCGGTGTGTACCGGCGACGGCTGGATGATGGTGCTGCGCGGAGCGCTGAGCCAGTGGAAGCGCTCGCGCTGCGAGAGCTTTGCAATCGGCCCGCCTGCGAGGTCTCCGGCGCAGACCAGTTCGACCGCTTTGAGATGGGCGCGCACCACGTCCACATCCACCTCGGGCCAGAGGATTTTCAGCCGTTGTTCATCGAGGTGAATCCGCGCGGCGAGGTAGCGCTTCTCCGGGCAGTAGACAACGACTCCCGCGTTGATGAACTCCTGCCGCTCCACGCGCGGCACAACGCGAATTACCGCATAATCAAACGAGGCGGGCATATGCGCTTGTCGCCTCCTGTTCGAAG
>Ga0181528_10002711_pt1 | contig 10947 bp, 8 predicted proteins | sample PEATcosm2014_Bin_47_FD_119742 | JGI IMG/M metagenome (GOLD analysis project Ga0181528, IMG submission 119742) | Peatland microbial communities from MTU Mesocosm Facility, Houghton, MI, USA - PEATcosm2014_Bin10_10_metaG | ecosystem: Environmental > Terrestrial > Soil > Wetlands > Peat | place... | reverse complement strand
AGCGGATTTCTCAAGCACATGGTGCGCAATGTGGTGGGTACGCTGATCGAGGCCGGAAAGGGAAATATCCCCGATTGTGGTGTGCTGCCCGGGCAGTGCGGACCGACGGTGCCGGCGCGCGGGCTGTTTCTGGTGAGCGTGGAATATGATTGAACGGCTGATCGCGAGCCTGCGGGCGCAAGCCAATCCGGTTAACGTGGCGGGAATGGCGCGCTACGGAATCAGCACGGCGGGGACTCTGGGCGTGCCGGTGTACGTGATTCGCCGGATGGCGAAAGAGGCGGGACTGGACCATGCTCTGGCGGAACAGCTCTGGAGTTCGGGCATCCACGAAGCGCGCATCCTGGCGACATTGGTGGACGACCCGGCGAAGGTGACTGCGCGCCAGATGGATCGCTGGGCACGCGATTTCGATTCCTGGGACGTGTGCGATCAGGCTTGCCAGAATCTGTTCCGCTATTCGCCCAAGGCCTTTGCGAAGGCAGCGCAGTGGGCGGGCGCGAAGCAGGAGTTCGTCCGCCGCGCGGGATTTGCGCTGATGGCGGGACTGGCGAGCAAGGCAAGCGACGCGCCGGACGAGCAGTTCGCGGCGTTTCTGCCGCTGATCGCGGAGGCTGCCGGCGACGATCGCAATATGGTCAAAAAGGCGGTCAACTGGGCGCTCCGGCAGATCGGGAAGCGCAATCGGCGGCTGCATCAGATGGCCATCGCGGCGGCTGAGGAAATCCGTGCGCAAGGCTCCCGATCGGCTCGCTGGATTGCGGCGGACGCGCTGCGGGAGCTGCGGAATCCGGCTACGATCGCGAGAATCAAAAACTAAATTGGCCACAGATGAACACAGCGCGGCATAGCCGCAGCCAAAAGAATATTCACCACAGGGTCACGGAGACACTGAGAAAAAGAAAGTCAAAAGCAAAACGGGAGCACACGGAGATGGCGGGGGCCACGGAGACGCGGGGCCCCCAGGGTCCCGGCGTCCTCGCAGCTCCGGTTCGGGAAAATCGCTATGCAAAGACCCGAAATTGCTTGAGAATCTCTGCAGCGCGCGAAGATTTCGAAGATCAGTAGTACAGATAAACACAGATAAAAATCTGCGCCTATTTGGGTGGGTTGTATCCCATTCTGATGCTGAGCTTATCCGCCGTCGGGAAATCGGCGGGGACTTTTTGCGTGACTTTGCCGGTGGCCGCCCACTCTGTTCCGCGCTGATAGGTCGCGATGAAGCCGACGCAGCCTAGCGCGGCCAGATCGTGCCCCATGGTGGTGTGGAAGACACGGCCTTTGCCGTAGGAGATGACCATCAGGATCGGCTCATCGTGGCCGGTGCCCTTGTTGTCAGGGTCAGAGTAGGCGGTCGCCAGGATGGTCATGTTCTCGCCCGGCCCGCGGAGGTTGGCGTAGAGCTCGTCAGGCACGTGCATCCATTCCTTGGGAAGTCCCTTGGTGATCGGGTGGTCGGTGACGCGGTCAACCACCTTGAACGGCAGGCGAGCGCCGTGCATGCCGGCGGAGCCGGGAGCGTTGTCGGCCACCACTTTGCCATCCTGATAATAAAAGTGCGCGCCCGATTTCTCATCGCGCCCGCGCCAGCCGCCGACGCCGATCATCAGGTTGAACGCTTTCCAGTGTGGAAAGGCATTGTCGGAGGCATGCACGATGACGACCCCGCCTCCGTTGCGCACGTACTCCTCGAAGGAGGCCTTCAGGCTGTCGGGCCAGCGCTCATCGGGAGCGTCGTAGTTCCACACCACCACCCCGTATTTGCTCCACTCCGGCTTGAAAGACGAGAAATCGCCGTCTTTGGGCGGCGCGGTCACCACATCCGACTGGAAAATGCCGGTGTCGGTGAGCATGCGCTGGAGATACGGGGTGGTCTGCTGCCAGGCATGGTACGGCCCGCCCGATTCGCCAGCGAGGATCATCACCCGGATCGGGGGCGCGGCGAACACAGGTACGGCGCAGAGCAGCAGCAGCCACTTCATACCTTGAGTTCCCAACCCTTCCGTGTGTAAGGCTTGAGGAGTTTGTTGGCCTGCTCGCTATTGGTGAAGCGCATGTTCCTGGCATCCCACAGCAACTTGCCGGAGACGCGCAGAGCGATCGTTCCGAGCGCCAACCACTCGATGTACTTGCTGGCGACGGAGAATTGCGAGACGGCGGGCGCTCCGCCTTTGCAGGCGCGGATCCAGTCCTGCTGATGATTCACGCCGCGCTGCAGAATTTGCGGGGGCAGTTTGTATTCCGCCCAGCGGGACGCCGGCAGGAGCCACACGCCCTCGCCGCGCGAGGTGGTGGCCATGTAGCCTTTGGAGCCGATGAACACGGAGCCGTTGCCGGGCGCGCGCAGCGCCGGGTCTCCGCCCGGAACCGGTCCACGGGGTGGTGGAAGTGGGGCAGGGGATGGTGCGGGCGCACCCCCGCTCGCCGGTGGGGGCGCCATCTGGCCGGGTTCCGGCACCGGCTGGCCGTCGGCCGTCAACCGGCTGCCGATGAGCAGCGTGCCGTCTCCCGATTCGGGGAACGGCCGGCCCTTTTCGCGGGACAGGTTGTTCATGCTGGGGAACAAACGCTCGCCTTCCGCCATCCCGGGAGGATTCTGGAAATTGCCGCGCATATTCTGATACGCGTGGATGGTCACCGGCGGCATGTTGCCGCGGGCCGGAAATTCGAAGACCGTGTGCGCGCGGATGGGCCAAAGCCATGGGTTCGTACCCTCCACCGTGACGCACTCCACGCTGATCGGCGAGGCTTGATCGAGCCGCAGCGCCATGTGCGCCGGGCCGAGACAATGGACCAGCCAATCGCCCAGCGATCCGCCGGTGGAGAAATCCTGGAAGGCGCGCCAGTGGCCATTGATGAGCGGGTTGAATCCGCGCGCCGCCGCCGGGCCGAGCCAGAGATCCCAATCGAGCGTATCGGGCACGGGCTTCGATTCCGGGCCGGAATCCGGCAGGTTGGGCTGGCCGCCATAAATGCTGCCAGTGAAGGAGTGCACTTCGCGAACCTCGCCGATATCGCCCGACCAGAGGATCTCGCAGGCCGTCTTCAGCGCCTCGTGGCTGAAGCCCTGGTTGCCCATTTGGGTTGCGACCCGATATTTGGCCGCGGCTTCGGCCAGCAGGTGCGATTCGTAGGCGGTGCGTGTAAGCGGCTTCTCGCAGTAGACGTGCTTGCCGTGCTGCATCGCGAGCAGCGCGATGGGAGCGTGCAGATGATCGGGGGTAGCGATCATCACGGCGTCGATATTCCTGTTCTCTTTATCGAGCAGCTGGCGAAAATCTTTGTACCTGGTTGCATTCGGGTAGGTGCGATAGGCGTGCGCCGCGCTGGCGTCATCGACGTCGCAGAGAGCCACGATATTCTCCGTGGCGGCCGCCCCTTCCACGATCGCCGGGCCGCGTGTGCCGAGCCCGATGGCGGCGATATTCAGCTTCTGGTTAAACGACTTGTACCCTAATGCCGGCAGCGATGGTGTGCTGCCGAAGCCCCCGGAAGGAACCGCGCCTGCCAACAGGGATCCGTAAAAGAAATAGCGCCTGGAAAAACGATTATCGTGCATCGGACATCCACTCCCATTCCGCCGCCAGCATGACGGCACGACAATTGGTGTATCACGTTTCCATCTCTGGCGTCCAGGCGCACTACATTAGAATGAGACGGTATGACTCTGGACGACGTGCGGCGATTCGCCGTGGCGCGCAGTCTTTTCCCTCCCACCACGCTGAAACGCGCCCTGCACAAGATGGGATTCGTGCAGGCCGATCCCATTCGCGCGCCGGCACGCGCTCAGGATCTGATTCTGCGCCACCGCGTCAACGGCTATCGCGCCGGCGACCTGGAACGCCGCTACGCCGCGCTGGATATCGAGGAGGATTTCTTCGTCGTCTACGGATTCGTTACCCGATCCCTGCAGTCGTTGATGCATCCCCGGTTCGACGCCCGCGTTCCCGCCGAAGGAATGGGGAAATGGTCGGCGAAGGAGAAACGGCGCGCACAACTGCTGCTGGAATTCGTGGAGGAACGCGGCCCGGTGCATCCGCGGGAAGTGGACGAGCATTTTGCGCACGGCACGGTGCGGAATTACTGGGGCGGACAGTCGAACGCGACCACGCATCTGCTCGCGGCCATGCACTATCGCGGGATGGTGCGGGTGGTGCGGCGCGAGAGCGGCATCCGCATTTACGCCGTCCATCGGCATGGGCCCGAGCCGGCCGATCGTGCCGGGCGTGAAGCGCGTCTCGACGCTTTAGTGGACGCCGCCGTACGGATTTACGCTCCGCTGCCGGGTGCCTGCCTGCGCGATCTGGTGCGCCGTCTGCGCTTCGCGGCGCCGCAGTGGCACGGCGAGTTGAAGGGCGCTTTCGTGCGGGCCACCGAGCGGCTCACGCAGGCGCGTATCGAGGGCGTGGATTGGTATTGGCCGGCGGACGAAGACGTGGGGCGTGCCGCTGCGCCGGAGACGGTCCGATTGCTGACTCCGTTCGACCCGGTGGTGTGGGACCGCGAACGCTTTGAGCTTTTGTGGGGATGGGTCTACCGATTCGAAGCCTACACGCCGGCTGCCAAACGAAAGCTCGGGTATTATGCCCTGCCGCTGATGTGGCGCGGCCGCGCGATCGGCTGGGGAAATCTCGCGGTCAAAGACGGCGATCTGCAATGCGATTTCGGCTATATCGCGTTGCCCCCGCGGGAGCGCGCGTTTCTGCGGGAACTGGAGGCGGAGATCGCTCGCATGCGGGTGTTTCTGGGGCTCACGTAGGGCATGCTTCAGCTTGCCCAAACCAGTCCGGTTGGAAGGTGCGGTTAGTGGGCGGCGAATCTGCCGTCTCGATGGCGGTGTTCAGGTTCGGGGCGAAACCGTCTGCGCTGATACCCATCCCAAGGTCAGGCCTTGCGCGAAAAGCCGAGCCGCCTATTCGTACCCGCAGTTTTGGTGAATGGGCGCGAAGGCCGCGAGTCAGACTGATCACGCTGACCAGCGACCCAGCAGCCTAAAGGCTGCGCCACGTCATTTGGCATAAACACTGTGAAGTTATTTTGGAGTCTGGGCTAAGCCTCCTGGAGCTGTGCCTCGACCTGTGGAAAACGATAACGCAGATCGCGTACGGTAGCCGTCTCCACGTGATGCGTGAAAGCATCACAGTAGATTAACTGGCCGTTCCACGCTCTCGGCAAGATTGGTCTTCCCCGGACAGCTATGGCTGTGTGGGCTTCCAGAGTCCCACGGTATTACCGGCGGGGTCGGATATCCAGGCGAAACTCCCGGTGGGAATGTCGACCTTGGGTACCAGCGTCTTCCCGCCGAGGGATGCCGCCTTGGCGAGATACGCGTCTATGTCGTCCACCTGCACGTAGAAAATGGTATACCGCTCCGGATCGTGTCCCAGCGTGGTGAAGTGGCCCTGAATCCCCGCCTTCGAGCCCGTATCGATCATCGTGGCAGGTCCCATGGGCGTGCCGCTCCAGCCGAACAGGGAGGAATAGAAATGGGCCGCCTGAGCGGTGTCGGGGCAGCCGATTTCGAAGTGGATAACAGGATTGGACATAGGGAGGAGTGTATCAAACTCCGCTCCCGGCAGTCTTGGGAACGCCGCCAGGGCATGAATCAAGGAACTCCGGCGCGTTTCTCGTATACCGATAGCAAAGGAGCTTCGCGCCTGAAAGACAGACTGCTTTCGGGCGCTTTCGATATCCCGGCCGGTCTGGCGGCGCGCGTTCTGTTCGTAGCTGCCGATGGCCTTATTCACGTAGGCGCCGACTTCCGGGAAGCCGTGGTTGTCCTCGCATTGCTGTCTCAGCCGCTGCAGCGCGAGCTATCGAATATTGAGACGCTGCTGCAGGAAGCCCGACCGATGGACGCTACACCCCCACCGGCGCTTCCCAATGACAGCCGCGCATATCTCCCGTCTTCTGAAATTGCTCGTGCATGCGGAACGCCGCCGATAGCGTCTGCGGCGTGTGCCCGCCTTCCACGATCGCCACATAGCTGTGCAGGAGCGCGCGGTATTCCGGGTGCGCGCACTTCTCGATAATCTCGCTGGCGCGTTCGAACGGCGATTTTCCACGCAAGTCGGCCACGCCATGTTCGGTGGCGATAATCTGCACCGAATGCTCGCTGTGATCGACGTGCGAGACCAGCGGCACGATGGTCGAGATCTTACCGCCCTTGGCCGTCGACGGGCACGTGAAGATCGATAAATAAGCGTTGCGCGTGAAATCGCCCGACCCGCCGATGCCGTTCATCAACTTCCGCCCCATCACGTGCGTGCTGTTGACGTTGCCAAAGATGTCGGCCTCGATCGCCGTATTAATGGAGATCACGCCCAGCCGCCGGATTACTTCGGGGCTGTTGCTGATTTCCTGCGGCCGGAGCACTACGCGCTTGCGGAAGAACGCCAGGTTATCGTATACGCGCTTGAGCGCCGGCGGCGTCACCGTGAACGAGCAACTGCTGGCGAACCGCACGCGCTCCCGCTCGAGCAGGCCGACCACCGAGTCCTGAATGACTTCGGTATACATCTCGAAGGGTGGAATGCCCGGATGGCTGCCCATCGCTCCCAAAACCGAATTGGCGATATCGCCCACGCCCGATTGAATCGGCAGGAACGATTTCGGCAGCATTCCGGATGCCAGCTGAGCGGCCAGAAACTCGGCCACGTTGTTGCCGATCTGTTCGGTGAGCGCCGAGACCTCGCTGAATCCGCGGGCTTCGTCCGGCAGGTCCGTCTCCACCACTCCGACGATCTTTGCGGGATCGACGGCGATGATCGGCGAGCCGATCCGGTCCGACGGCGTGTAAATCGGAATCTGCTTGCGATACGGAGGGTCGGCCGGCTCGTAAATATCGTGCAGGCCGAGAATCGCCGGGGGATGATGGCGATTCAGCTCGATAATCACCTTCTTGGCCAGATTGCAGAACGTCGGCGCCGACCCTACACCGGAGGTCAGGACAATGCCGCCGCCGGCGGTGATGTCGGCCGCCTCGATCACCGCTATATCCACGGGACCGAGGAAGCCGTAACGCGTGACTTGCGGCATCATCGACAAGTGCAGGTCGAAGAAGCGCGTCTGTCCGGCGTTAATGCGGTCGCGCAGATCCGCGTTCGTCTGGTACGGCGTGCGAAAACGCATGGCCTGCGCTTTGGCAAGCGCGCCATCGAGCGATGGGCCGGTGGAAGCGCCCGTCAGGACTCCAATCTGGAATTCCTTGCCAGCATGATGGGCGGAGTCAGCGCGCTCGGCGATCGCCAGTGGCACTGCCTTCGGCGCACCGGCCGGAGTGAATCCGCTGAAAGCCACGTTCTGTCCGTGCTCGATGAAAGACGCAGCTTCCGCTGCCGTTAAAACCGGAAATGAAGCGATCATAAAATCCTCTAGGACATGCTTTATGCTTGTCCATCACGAATGAAAAAGCGCCAGCAGTTCGCGGCTGGCGGCGAAGGGCGTCTTCCGGCCCATGCGCACTTCCTCTTCAAGCAGAGGAAGCCGCGCCGCTACCGCGCGATTTCCGCGGAAGATCGAATCCAGACCCACCATGGTCAGTTCTTGCATCCACGAAAGGGCCTGCAAATTCCGCCGCCGCGCCAGCCATCCATTGCCTTCCAGCAGGTCGCGATGCGCCAGCACCATCTGCCACACCTCGCCGATGCCCGCGCCTTCCGTGGCCGAGCAAGTCAGCACGCAGGGGGTCCAACCGTCCGCCGGGGCAGGGAAGAGGTGGAGCGCGCCGGCGTACTCGATGCGCGCCCGCTCAGCCTTGGGCTTGTTATCGCCGTCCGCCTTATTGATGGCCATGCCGTCGATCATCTCGATGATGCCGCGCTTCATGCCCTGCAGTTCGTCGCCCGCGCCCGCCAGCATCAGCAGTAGAAAAAAATCCGTCATCGAGCGGACCGCCGTCTCGCTCTGTCCGACTCCAACCGTCTCGACAAGGACGTTACGATAACCAGCCGCCTCGCACAGCAGCATGGTCTCCCGCGTCGAACGCGCCACGCCGCCGAGGTGTCCGCGCGCCGGCGAAGGCCGAATGAAGGCGCGCTCTTCTACCGCCAGCCGCTCCATGCGCGTCTTATCGCCCAGAATGCTTCCGCCAGAGATTGGGCTCGACGGGTCGACGCTCAGCACGGCCACATTCTCGCCGCGATCGCGGAGCAGGTGCATGCCGAGCGCGTCGATGAAGGTGCTCTTGCCGACCCCCGGCACGCCGGTAATTCCCACGCGCAGCGCGCGCCCGGTGTGCGGCAGGAGCGCGTCGAGCAGCCGCGCCGCCAGATCGGCGTCCGCCGGCAGATTGCTCTCGATGAGAGTAATCGCCCGCGCCAGCACCATGCGGTCCGCGCCCAGCACGCCGTCGACGTAATGCTGAAGGGAAAGACGGCGCATTCGCTAATCCCTGTCGCAGGCTGAAGCCCGCGCCACCCCGCCCTTACGCCGCACGCGCACTCCCGATCAGCGCGTTCAGAATCTTCTGCGCGGCCACCGGAATCACCGTGCCCGGGCCGAATACTTCCGCCACTCCGGCCGCCAGCATAGCTTCGTAATCCTGCGGGGGAATCACTCCGCCCACCACCACCTGGATGTCCGCGCGACCCAGATTCTTCAGTTCCGCGATCACTTCCGGCACCAGCGTGGTGTGTCCACCGGCCAGGCTCGACACGCCCAGCACGTGAACGTCGTTTTCCACCGCCATGCGCGCCGCTTCGCGCGGAGTTTGGAACAGCGGACCGACATCTACATCGAACCCCATGTCGGCGAATGCGGTGGCGATCACTTTGGCGCCGCGATCATGCCCGTCCTGCCCCATCTTCGCCATCAGAATGCGCGGCCGGCGCCCTTCCAGGCGCGCGAACTCCTCGGCTAGCTCGCGAGCCTTGCGGAAGTCCGGATTGTCCTGACTCTCGGAAGAATACACGCCGGAGATGGTCCGATTCACCGCCTGATACCTCCCGAAAACTTTCTCGAGCGCCGTCGAGATTTCGCCCAGGGTCGCCCGCGACCGCGCCGCCGCCACTGCCAACGAAAGCAGATTGCCCGAGCCGTCTTCCGCCGCTTTGGTCAGCGCCGCTAGCGCGCTTTCGACCGCCTGGCCGTCGCGCGCCGCCCGCACCTCCGCCAGCCTGCGAAGCTGCGAGTCGCGCACCGACTTATTATCCACCACGCGAACGTCGATCTGCTCCGCCTCGGCCGGCCGGTACTTATTCACCCCGACGATGATCTCTTTTCCCGAATCGATCTGCGCCTGCCGGCGCGCCGCCGCTTCTTCGATGCGCATTTTCGGAATGCCCGTCTCGATGGCCTTCGCCATGCCGCCGAGCCCTTCCACTTCCTGAATGTGATGCCACGCCTTGTGCATCAGCTCATGGGTCAACGACTCGACATAGTAGCTTCCGGCCCACGGGTCGACAACCTTCGTGACGCCCGTCTCTTCCTGCAGGAAGATCTGCGTATTGCGCGCGATGCGCGCCGAGAAATCCGTCGGCAGCGCGATGGCCTCGTCGAGCGCATTGGTGTGGAGAGATTGTGTGTGGCCCAGCACGGCGGCTAACGCCTCAATGCACGTCCTCGGGACGTTGTTAAACACATCTTGTGCGGCCAGACTCCATCCCGAGGTCTGCGAATGCGTGCGCAGCGCCATGGATTTCGGATTCTTGGGCTGAAAGCTCTTGATGATCTTGGCCCACAACACGCGCGCCGCGCGCATCTTGGCAATCTCCATGAAGTGGTTCATGCCGATGCCCCAGAAGAAGCTCAAACGGGGCGCGAAGGTGTCGATATCCAGACCCGCGTGAATGCCCGTGCGAATGTATTCCAGCCCGTCGGCCAGCGTGTAGCCCAATTCCAGGTCGGCGCTCGCGCCGGCTTCCTGCATGTGGTATCCGCTGATCGAGATGCAGTTGAACTTCGGCATGTTCTCCGCCGAGTAGCGGAAAATGTCGCCGATAATGTTCATCGAAGGGCCAGGCGGATAGATGTAGGTGTTGCGGACCATGAATTCCTTCAGAATGTCGTTCTGAATGGTGCCGCTGAGGTCCTTGGGCGCCACGCCCTGCTCTTCCGCCGCCACAATATAGAACGCCATGATCGGCAATACCGCGCCGTTCATGGTCATGGAGACCGACATCTGCCCGAGCGGAATCTGGTCGAAGAGAATTTTCATGTCTTCGACGGAATCGATAGCCACGCCGGCCTTACCGACGTCGCCGGATACGCGCTCGTTGTCGGAATCGTAGCCGCGATGCGTTGCCAGATCGAAGGCGACCGAAAGCCCCTTCTGTCCCGCCGCCAGATTGCGGCGGTAAAATGCGTTCGATTCTTCCGCCGTCGAGAAGCCGGCGTATTGCCGGATGGTCCACGGCTGCATGGCATACATGGTGGAATACGGTCCGCGCAAGAACGGCGCGACGCCCGCGGCGTAGTCCAAATGCTCCATGGCATACAGATCGTCGGCCGTGTACCAGGCCTTCACCGGGATATGTTCGGCTGTGTTCCACAGCGGCATGTGCTCGCCCGGGCCTGGCGGCTCCGCGCTCTGCTTCGGGAGCTGGTACGCGATTTTCGAAAAGTCGGGTCTCATTGGCCACTCCTCATGCCCAGCTTGTCCTGCCAGTGAGTCAGGGTCTGGATGGCGTCGGATTGTATATGGATGAACCCTTGCACGCCGGCGGCCTGCAACGCTTCAATCTGATCCTTGGGATTGCCGGCCACGACCACGGGCACTTTGACACGCGCGCAAACTTCCTGCGCGAGTGGCAGGTATTCGGGGTCGGAGCTGCACAGTACGATGAGGTCGGCATCCGTCCCTTCGTATTCGTCCGACTCGACGATGTCGAAGCCCGCACACCCCAGGAAATTCAGGGCGAAATTAGCGCGCGCGCCTCTCATCTTCACGTCGCCGCGCAACAGGAGCAGCGCCTTGGGATATCGTCCGGTTGCCTGCGCATGTTCGTT
>Ga0181528_10002709_pt1 | contig 10953 bp, 11 predicted proteins | sample PEATcosm2014_Bin_47_FD_119742 | JGI IMG/M metagenome (GOLD analysis project Ga0181528, IMG submission 119742) | Peatland microbial communities from MTU Mesocosm Facility, Houghton, MI, USA - PEATcosm2014_Bin10_10_metaG | ecosystem: Environmental > Terrestrial > Soil > Wetlands > Peat | place... | reverse complement strand
GCCCGCCTATGGCGAGCCCTTGAAAGCCCTGCTGGAACCCGCTAATAGCTGAAAGTCAGCTCGTCCAAATAAACGTCATAAGACTGTTGCTTGTAATTCCCGTCCATCTGGTAATTGATGGTTACACCGTACCATTCCGAGGGGGCGGTTCCCGCATTGAATGTCCAGTTCAAGTTGTTGGTCACGCCGTTCAGCGTGATCGATTGGTAGAGCAATTGATTATTCGAGGTTCGCTCCACCTTGATCGTCAGATGGTTCCAGTAATTGCTCTTCGGATTGCAAGCAATGCCCGTCGGCGTCCACTTTGCCTTCACATTGTCCCACACATCCCATTCATTCCCGCCCGCGATGCGGCACTCGTGCCCCCAAATAAATCCCATGCTGTCGAAGAACTGGTTGATGTCAAACTCCACGGCTTGCGAAAGCGACAGGTTGGTCCCGTAGAAGTACACATCGTAGGTAAAGTTGTAGAGCGTGGGGATTAAAGTGTGATTTGTATCCGGCATATTCTGCGAAGACTGCGAACCGATCAAATGATTGTTGTAAAGAGCGTCCGAATAATCCGTGCTTCCCCCCACGTTGAACTCTGTCGCCATTCCATCCATCGAAGGCGAACTCACGTTCTGGCTCATCCAAAACGTAATTCCGTCACAAGGAGAAGGAGAGCAATCCACAAAGTTGGGCGGACCCTGGCCATAAGCTCCCCAGCCGCCGCTGTGCTGCACATTCGTGAATGAAGTGCCGCTCCCGTTGCTGCTCACCGTGATGGTCACGGGCGTGGAAGTTGACCCTCCGCACTTATCCCACTCCTGCACCACGGCGTTGTAAGTGCCCGGATTCAGCGATAGGTCATAGTTCAGGCTCGCTCCGTTCACCGTGTAAGCCAGTTGATAGGGAGCGGTGTAAATTCCCATGGAAGACACACCCTGCGCGCAGGTTGTGGTCGCCGATGCCGAGAAATTCACCGGCGATCCCACTGTGCTGTTGTTGGCCGGCGAGGTTACTGTAACTGCCGAAGTCTGCTGCGAAACCGTGATGGTCACCGCCTTGGTCTCCGCGCCTCCGCAATTGTCCCAGGCCTCGACCGTCGTGTTATAAGTTCCCGGATTCAAACTCAAGTTCGTGTTCAGGGAGGAGCCGTTGCCCGCGTAAGCCAAAACCCCGGGTGCCTTGTAAATCCCCATAGACCCAATGCCTTTTGAACAAGAGGACGTTGTCGCCGAAGCCACATAGTTCACACTCCCGGGAACGGTCGCGTTGTTGGTCGGGGCGGTAACTTTCACTTCGGCGCAGAGAGTGGGGACATAGGCCGCCAACAGGCACACGATCAGCAATGAATGCTTCGGCATGCGGAACTTCTCCAATTGTGTATTAGCTTCCGGCGTTCTGACTTGCTATTGAACTTGCATCCTCACGCGCGAGCGGGCGCGATCTGGATTTCAACCGAGGAGCGGTACTCGGCGACTTCGGGCTGCTGCCTTCGAATCCATGAGGATCGAGCGATTACGATCTCAGATTCGATCTTCGAAGCTCTTCTTTCGAACTCCACAGACCATACCAGAAACACTGTATTCCCTCCAAGCGAAAAACGTGGATTTTTTACTCGGAAGTACCTCGGGATGTGCCGCACGGGGTTTGGGTTGATTGACTAATATATTTGCGGCAACGCCTCGGGGGAAGTCTTCCACTAAGCCTCATGCCCCATCAACGCTCGCGTCAAAGTTCGGTGCGACGAAGGAGAATCTGCGATGAAGAACGAAGAAAAATGCGCTCATTCGAGTTGTCTGTGTAAGGCAATGCCCGGCAGCAGATTTTGCAGTCCCGCGTGCCAGCATTCGGTCGGTGGTTCGGAAAATTCGTGCGCCTGTGGCCATCCGGCATGTGCCGCAGTGCAAGCCGCTTAACCAGGCCGTCCGAAACGAAGCTGCTGTCTGCCCGCCGGTAGTGTCCCATTAGTGCGCAGTGTTGGGACACTGCTTCCCGCCCGCCCTCCTTTCTTCAGCAATCAGAAACCGCTATAATCTTCCCACAGCCGCACCCGCTATGCGCTGAACTCCCCTTCCAGCACCACATAGGGAAACTGTTATGACTGAAAAGGTCGCCAGCACCACTTTGCCCGCAACCGTCGAGAAAATTATCAAGTCCCCCATCCCCAGCGAGCCCGAGAAAGCCCAAATTTCCGTGGAAGGCGCCGACCATCTCTACCGCGAACTTCGCATCGCGAACACGCTGACGGATGAGAATGGCGAGAAGGTCCGGCTCAAACCGGGCGCGGAAGTGGAAGTTACCATCGCCGCCGATTCCAACGATCTTGCCGAGACTGAGCGGGATTCGACTACTGCCGAGTAAAGTTCCGGACTATGCCTTACCAGCAACCCGCCTGAATCCCGCCTAAAAAAGAGAGGTCCGTAGCCGGTGAGGGAGACCAAGCCGGGTTCTTCCACGTTTCCCCTGCGAATTCGGTCAGTGACATTCGGTCCAGTCACTCCGGACGTTGCGGTTTCGAGCGAGCTTTCCGGTGAAGCCAGGCACCCCGCTTATGCCATACGGTGAAGTCTGTAATTGCTGGCTTCAGTTGAGGGAGAAAGCTGCCGCTTCTGCTGGAAAATTCTCCGGCCTCCTGCGGCGAATGCGCACGCCGCTTTACAGGCTGAACCGGATGGCATACCCGGAAATTGGAAGCTACGGTTATCGAGATAGCAATTTCCATCACAGTTGCTCGTTTCGAGCACAGAAACAGAAGAGGTCGCTTATGACAACGATGAACGCCAAGTTTCCAAGATGTCTCCTGGTGCTCGGAGCCAGCTTTTTATTGCTCGTGGGCATGGGATTCGCGCAAACCAATAGTGACGACAACGACAAAAAAGACGAAACCAGCATTCAGAAACGCATCGACAACTCCGCTCATGTGCTCGATGAAATCATGGGCGTGAAAGATAAGGCCATTCCGGATAAGGTCATGCACGATGCCAAGTGCATTGCCGTCATTCCCTCCATGGTGAAGATCGCCGTGGGCTTTGGCGGGAACCACGGCAAAGGCGTCGCCGTTTGCCGCTTGACCAACGGCCGCTGGAGCGCTCCCGCACCCATCACCATCACCGGCGGCAGTTGGGGCTTGCAACTCGGCGGCCAGGCCGTCGACTTGGTGCTGGTCGTCATGAATCAACAAGGCATGGAACACCTGCTGTCCAGCAAGTTCAAGATAGGCGGAGACGCTTCCGCCGCTGCCGGTCCCATAGGCCGGGATGCCGCTGCCGACACCGACTGGAAGATGAAAGCCGAGATCTTGACTTACTCTCGCGCGCGCGGCTTGTTTGCCGGCATCGATCTCTCCGGATCGGTCGTCTCGCAAGATAAAGACGAAACTCACCTGCTCTATGGGAAATTCGTACCCTTCCAGGACATCCTGAGCGGCAAGGTCCGTCCTCCCTCGGGTAGCGGAGCTTTCGAAACCGCAGTTCGGAAGTACGCGAATCAGGCCGGAGAAATGAAGTCCGAGAACAACGGCTCGGGGAATTAGCCTCGGTAGTTTAGCTTGCATCGGGCGGGTGAGTTGAAGCGCCATAGCTTCCTTTCACCCGCCTCTTCGAAAAATGAATTCGCGTGAAAAGTAGAAGAAGAAAGAACGAAGAAAGGACTCTAATGATGACAACCGGAATTTCCAAAGCCAGGTTCTTGCTCGTTCTGGCCTCCAGCCTGCTCCTGTCGGGTAGCCTGGGCTGGGCGGTCGATGACAACAACAACGATCAATCCGATATCGACAAGCGGCTCGACGCCGCCGCCAAAGTGCTTACCGAAATCCAGAGCGTTTCCGATAAAGCCATCCCCGATAAAGTCATGAGTGACGCCAAGTGCATCGCCGTAATTCCCTCCATGGTGAAAATCGCCGTCGGCTTCGGCGGCAGCCACGGTAAAGGCGTCGCCACTTGCCGCACTTCGGATGGCGCTTGGAGCGCGCCCGCCCCCGTCACCATCACCGGCGGCAGTTGGGGCCTTCAGCTCGGCGGCCAGGCCATCGACCTGGTCATGGTCGTCACCAACCAGCAGGGCATGCAGCATCTGCTCTCCGACAAATTTAAAATCGGGGCCGATGCCTCCGCCGCCGCCGGCCCCGTCGGACGCGATGCCGGTGCCGACACCGACTGGAAGATGAAAGCCGAAGTGCTCACGTATTCCCGCGCCCGCGGCGTATTCGCCGGCGTGGACCTCAACGGCTCTTCTCTCCGCCAGGATAAAGACGAAACCCGCGTCCTCTACGGAAAGTTCGTGCCCTTCGAAGACATTTTGTCCGGCAAGGTCCCGCCCCAACCGGACACCGCTCCCTTCCTCTCCGCCGTTCGTAAGTACTCCGGAGAGTCCAAGGGACAAGGGGAATAGTTTTCTGGGAACTGCCATGGCTTCACGCCGAAGTCATGACGAGAAATTGCACGGGCCTGAAGCGACAACTTCGGGCCCGGTTCATTCACCGCAGCTCAACTGAATCGGAGGCCCACTATGTCAACCATCCTGGTCGTGTTGTTGGTTTTGTTGTTGATCGGCGCCCTGCCCGCGTGGCCTTACAGCCGGGGCTGGGGCTATTACCCAAGCGGCGGTGTCGGTCTGGTTGTGGTCGTATTGCTGGTGCTTCTGCTCGCCGGACGCCTGTAAACCTCAGCCGCGCACTCTCGTTGCCGTAGATGCGTTCTTTAGGAGAGCTTTCCACGCTCTCCTAAACGTTTTTATGAAGATAAAATCTCCGATTGCCCATTCTCAACCTGTCTTCCTGAAAATCCTTTGCAAAATACGCGGTTTACCCGATACTTTCCCGCCGCTGCTCCTTCTATCGTGGACTTCTACTCGACAGACGCCCCCTGGAGCAAGTGCTGATTATCTGAACAGGCAATCGGCGCTTGCTCCCTCCTCAACAGATTCCCTGCAAAAATGCATTCTGGACTTGTCGGAAGATTGCGACCTCGCTCGTTGTGGGCGGGTCTAGGGAAGGACGAGTTCACTCCGCTTGCCCAGTACAGCCAGCCGCACACCAAGATACACAAACCACAGCATTTCCCTCCGCGCCTCTTAAGGCTAGATTGACAGGCAGCTGGTTCCAACGATTTCAAGGAGGATCGCATGCTTTACTGGACGTTGGTATTTCTCGTAGTGGCCATCATCGCGGGCATTCTGGGCTTCACGGGAGTCGCCGTGGCCGCCGCGGGCGTCGCCAAACTTCTGTTCTTTATTTTTCTGGTGCTGTTCGTGATCTCGCTGATCTCGCACCTGGCGCGCGGCCGCACAGTCTAGCGGCTGCTGAAAAATGCCTGGCGCGGCCCAAGGCCGGGAAGGGCACGAGTTCCACTCGTGCCCCTAAAGCTCGTCAAATTGAGCCGCGCTTCAGCGGCTGCGGTTTAAGCATTGCTCGCGGCAAGCTAAGTTTCGCCCGCAAACGCGACGCGGGGTGGTTCGCCAGGCATTTCCTCACCCGGATTCCTGCTCCCACCTCGCGGCCCGTTCCACAAGAGTCGCGTAACACTCGCACGACGCCGCTTCCAGCCCTTTGCGGTTCACGATCTTCACCTGACCCCGCGAGTACCGAATCAATCCCGCTTTTTGCAGGATCGAAGCCGCCACCGTCACGCTCGAACGCCTCGTTCCCAGCATGTGCGCAAGAAATTCCTGCGTCAGCCCAATCAAATCCGAACCCAGCCGGTCCTGGCTCATCAGCAGCCAGCGCGCCAGCCGCTCGTCCACTTCGTGCAGCCGGTTGCACGCCGCCACCTGCGCTGCCTGAATTCCCAGCACCTGCGCGTAGCGTTGCAGCCGCTTTTCCAGCGTGCCGCATTTCCGCAGTGCCTTCACAAGCTCTCCGCTGCTCAGCCGGAACGCCGATCCCCCAACCTGCACAATCACGCGCATCGGGCTCGATCGAAATCCTCCCAACAGCGGCAGTCCAACAAAGCCTTCTTTTCCCGTAAGCCCCACTTCCACGCTCTTGCCGTCGCGCATCACGTTCAGCACGGAGGCCAGCCCGCTGTTCATGAAATAAACCTGCTCAATCGCGCAGTCCATTTCATTCAGAATTTCGTGCGTCGCCAGCTCAATAAACGTGAGTCGGGAATAAAGATAGTCACGCTCTTTGTCGGGCAGCCCGAGCAAAACCTGGTTGTACACCGTTCGCCCATCCGCCTGGCTCTTGCCGGAAAAAGCTCTTCTGCCGCCAGTCGATTTGGCTGGAGATGCGGTCGGAAATTTTGACGGAATAAGCGGCTCCTGGCACGGCTTCGGGTTGTGCGGCCGCGGACCTCGACGGGAAACTCCTCCACTGTTGCCGGCGCGAATAGATTCCCGTCAAATGCCCGCAGCTATCGCAAATCTGTACGGAAACACAAAGTCTATGGCCCGCCGGAGTTATTTGTCTGTCCATCGGGTATCTCAAGTGTGTGCGTTACAGAACATACAAAGGGGAAGGAAAAGAGTAACTTGTCTTTGTCTCTTCTAGCACAATTCCGTGTAGCCGTAAGGCTGGCGGTTCCTGCGAAATCAGATGGCGCTTTCGCCGTGTGAAACGAAAGGAACCCTTTATGGTCAGCCAGGTGAGTCGTGGTTCTCCAAATCGCTTCGTGAAGACAGATTACGAAAAGGAAATTGGCAACCTGATCCTGCGCGGCATTCCCCGCTCCGAGTTGGCGCAGATCTTCCCCCCGCTCGAATTCGTCCGCTTGCGCCTGCATCAGGTGCTCCACGAAGTCGGCGAGGCCATCAAATCCGCCTACTTCATGAATGACGGCATGTGCTCGGTCTTGACCGTGCAACCCGATGGCGAGAGCGTGGAAGTCGGCCTCATCGGTAGAGAGGGTTTCGTCGGCCTGCCCGTCCTCTTTGGTTTCAGAACCAGCGCCCTCCGCATCATCACCCAGGGTGATGGCTCCGCCTACCGCATCGATGTCGCCATCCTGAAAAGCTTGCTGCCCCAGTGTCCCGCGCTTGAGATTCAGCTCCAGCGCTATGCCATGATCCTCGGCATCCAGTCCACTCAGCTCGCCGCCTGCAATCGCCTCCACGATGTCGAAGAAAGACTCGCCCGCTGGCTGCTCATGAGCTTCGACCGCATCGGCAACAAAAATCTTCCCCTCACTCAGGAGTTCCTCGCCCAAATGCTGGGCACCCGCCGCTCCACCGTCAGCGTCGCCGCCAGCATCCTGCAAAAAGCGGGAATGATTTCCTACACCCGCGGCAACGTCACCATCCTCAACAAGTCCAAGCTCGAAGCCGCCGCCTGCGATTGCTACGAGATCATCCAGCAGCAGCGCAACCGCTGGCAGAGCGAGACGCGCTAAGGTTTCCGCTTCCCAGTTCGCAGAATTCAGGCAACGCAAATTTCCAGACCCGAATCGTAGCTTCATCATGCAATTGTTGCCGTATTCCAAAGCAGCGCGGATTGACAACTTGCGGGAAACCTCGCCCGCGAGCGTTTTCCGGGAAGGGCACGAGTTCACTCGTGCCGCTAAATCCCTTCGCCCCGACTGCGCTTCAGCGCCTGAGGTTCGCCTTCGGCTGACGCACCATTCTTCCCGCAGGGTGGTAAATCTATGAAACTTTCTTTCACTCTCGGCAGGCTGGTCTTCGGCGGTTTTTTTCTCTACAACGGAATCACCCATTTCGTGCAGCGCAAGCAAATGGCGCAATACGTCGAGTCCAAGCACGTCCCCTTGCCCGAGGCCGCCGTCACCGCTACCGGCGTCGCCTTAACGCTGGGCGGCGCCAGCCTTCTTCTCGGCGTAAAACCCAGGCTGGGCGCGGCCGCCGTCACCGGTTTTCTCATTGGCGTCTCCCCGCTCATGCACGATTTCTGGCGGGTGCAGGATCCCGAAAAGCGACAGAATGAGATGATCAACTTCAGCAAGAACATGGCGCTGCTCGGCTCCTCGCTCGCCTTTATGGGAGTCGAAGAAAAGAAAGGCTGGCGGAAATCTTCCCGCGCCATCGCCGCCTGAATTGATCTCCAAAGATTTCGCCCCCATTCAGCTTTACCCCCGCTCGCGCCATCCGGTAAAGCGTGTATCTCTCGCCAACAGATTGCTGATAAAAATTTTCTTCATCCTTGAGAGCCAAAATCAACCCCTCCCCGCGCAAACCGCTCTCTTTAGAGTGGCATCTATAGCGTGGTCGTCAAACTGCAGTGCCATACCGGAGACATTTTTCTGTTGAGGGGCGTCACTTATGTCGAAGGCTCAGGTCGTACCGTCACCCGCTCACCTGCTCACTCCCGTCCTTAATCAACAAACTCCATCGGACGGGTTGAACTCTTCCTACACTACCCGCGAAGCCGGCGTGCTTCGCCAGAGGGCCGTCCCCGTGGTCAGAATGTCTGCTCGTCCCCGCGAGCCCAAGCAACTCGCCCCCGACGCAATTTGGGGTCAATACAACAATTACCGTTCCAGCGGATTGAGCGTCTCCTTAGTTCTTCACATCATCGTGGTTGCTCTGCTGCTCGGCAGTACCATCTACGGTACAAAAGTTGTGGCTCATCCGCCCGAGCACGAAACCGTCACCTTGATTGCCCCTTCGCCCGATTCTTACGCGCTCCCCGTCGCCAAAAAAGTCGTCGCCGGCGGTGGTGGCGGCGGCGATCATGAAGCCCTTCCCGCGCCCAAGGGACGCCTGCCCAAGTTCGCCATGCAACAAATCACTCCGCCCAGCATCGTGGTGCGCAATGAGCATCCCAAGCTCGCCGTCGCGCCCACAGTAGTAATTCCGCCGCAAGTTCGCGTCGCGGAAAACAGCATGCCCAATCTCGGCGTGCAATCCGCCGCTCCCATTCCCTCCGCTCCGCCTTCGAACGGAACCGGCTCCGGCGGCGGCATCGGCTCCGGCTCCGGTGGTGGCGTTGGCGTCGGTCACGGTGCTGGCGTAGGCGCTGGTACCGGCGGCGGCATTGGCGGCGGCGTCTTCAAAGTCGGCGGCGGAATCTCCGCCCCGCAGCCCGTCTCCACTCCCGATCCCGAATACACCGAGCAGGCCCGCCTCGCCAAGACGCAGGGCACTTGCATCCTTTGGATGATCGTCGACGATCAGGGCCGTCCCCGCGACATCCGCGTGGTTCGCGGCCTCGGAATGGGCCTCGACGCCAAGGCCATCGAAGCCGTCAAGCAGTGGAAGTTCCAGCCCGCCATGAAAGACGGTCACCCCGTCAACGTTCAAATCAGCGTGGAAGTCGGCTTCAAGCTTTACTGAAATTTCAACTTTCATGTCCATCCAGCGGCAGGCTGCATCCAACCCAGCCTGCTGCTTGGCTTTTAGGGCCTCACGCAGAACCCTCCAACCTGGAAAAAGTTTCGCGATCCTCCAAATAAAAATTACCCAAATCCGATAAAAATTACTCGCTTTTGGTACAGCAATTCTTAGATTCAATTACAGGTGCGCCCTTATGGGACAACCCGCCCCTCTCCGTTACTCTCGGTTTCGACGCTGATAGTTCCCGCTTCGTCGTGAATTACAAGGAACCAAACAGCGCGGTTCGACAAGGAGAACTCCCGTGGCCACTTGCGTAATTTCCGCTGCACAAACCGACCTGATCCCGGATCGCATGGAAGCTCAAAAGCTTGCAGCCAAGACTCTCGAAGCCCAGAAGCTGCAAGCGAAAAATGACGAGCGCAACATCATCTTGCGCGCCCAGCAAGGCGACCAGGAAGCCTTCGCCACTCTCTTCCAGCTGCACAAGAAACGGGTTTACTCCGTCTGCTTGCAGATGACCAAAGACGTAGCCGACGCCGAGGATCTGACTCAGGAAGCCTTCCTTCAGGTTTTCCGCAACGTGAATTCGTTCCGCGGCGACTCCGCCTTCTCCACCTGGCTCTACCGTATCGCCGTCAACACCGTGCTCATGAAGCTGCGCCGCCGCAAGGCTCCGCCGCTCCTGTCGCTCGACGAGCCCGTCTCCTCGGATTCTCCCTCCTTGAAGCGCGACGTCGGCAAGGCCGATCCCAGCCTCTCCGGCGCCGTCGATCGCATCGCCCTCAAGCGCGCCATCGAGGAACTCCCCGAAGGTTGCCGCCAGATTTTCGACCTCCATGAGGTCCAGGGCTTCCAGCACCATGAGATCGCCCGCCAGTTGCAATGTTCGATTGGCAACTCGAAATCGCAACTGCACAAGGCCAAGATGAAAATGCGCGACCTACTGTTCCCTAAGGATGGCGCCGCTCAGACGCTTTCGAGCGCCCCCGCATCCAAGACAATGAGCCGTTAAACGAATCTTCCTCGGAGTAAGGCGGCCAGGGTTGGGGATAGCAAGAGCGGCGAGTCCAAGGGATTGAGGGACGACCAGCCGAGATTTGGGAGGGCACGAGTTTACTCGTGCCGCAAGTTCTCGCAAAGCCAGCTGCGCTTCAGCGCCTGAGGGTAGCCGGAGGAGCCCAAAAGCAGGCCGGCGAATAGATTGTTTACGCGAGATGGATTGGGTTTAGAAAGGAATAACGCAGTGGGGCCAGGGGCAATTCTAGTCGTCGGTGTGCCGTTCCGGGGGCCAGCCAGTGGCGATCCTCTGGCGCTCGGCTTCATCGACTGCGTGGAGCTCGCCGGACGTTCTCCGCTCGAGCGCTTGATCGAACGCCTCGTTGCCATCGACGTCACCGCCGTCACCGTGCTCGTGCCCGCTGCTTCCGCTCTACCCCTGCCATCCTTTCGCATTCCGCGCCGGTCGGTGACCTTGCAGATGGTCGGCGACGTGGAGCAGGGCATTCAAGCCGCCATTGCTTCCTATGTTAAGGAAGACGTTCCTCACACTTTCGTCTTCGGCGCTGGCGCTTACACCGAGACCGATCTTCTCGACCTGTTCTGCTTCCACCGCGAGTCCCGGCAGGCCGTCACTCCAACCTTCAACAACAACTGCGCTCTGCCCCTGTGGGTTGCGGACTGTTATAAGGTTACCCAGTCCCAGCGCCGCGACTTTCTCAATCTTGATCGACAGAGCGCAGCCTC
>Ga0181528_10002707_pt1 | contig 10955 bp, 8 predicted proteins | sample PEATcosm2014_Bin_47_FD_119742 | JGI IMG/M metagenome (GOLD analysis project Ga0181528, IMG submission 119742) | Peatland microbial communities from MTU Mesocosm Facility, Houghton, MI, USA - PEATcosm2014_Bin10_10_metaG | ecosystem: Environmental > Terrestrial > Soil > Wetlands > Peat | place... | reverse complement strand
CCGCCCCAGCCGGACGGCGAGACCGAGAAGCTCCGCCGGCGCGTCGAGGAACTGGAGGCGCTGCTGCAGAAGCCAGGGCGCAAGAAGAAAACTGGCCGCCGATGAACTGAAGTCGAGGTGATCGCAAGAGTCCAACATGACCCGGCTGTCACCGGGGGTGGCAAGCTAAGGCATGCCTCACGACTGACATGCTGCAGAGGAACCTACAGAATTTGCTAACGGGACGCTTCCTAACGGTCGCGGTTCGGGAACCTGCTTCCGTTCGATACGAGCTTTTCGAGCCGCGCGCGTAAGCAAGCGGCTTTCTGGAAGTAGCAGTTCAGCTTCCCGTTTGAAGGCGGAGTTTGGCTATGAATCAGTGGGACGTCGGAAAATGGATCGGCAGCCTTATTCCAGTCGAGACCCTGGTCATCGACAAGTACCAGAAGTGGCGTCCGGTCGTAGAAGACTCGTTTCAATTCATCTTTTCCCACCTTTCGCCGTCGCGCCTGGCCATCAAGATCCGCGAACAGATGGAACTGCCCCCGGACACGCCGCCGGAAATGCGGCTCTTGAAGCTGATCTCCAGGATGCCGGGCCTGCAAAAACTGGGACAGGTGCTGGCGCGCAATCGGCGCTTGTCGCCCGCTCTCAGACAGGCGCTGGCGGAACTCGAAAACGGTATGTCCGATGCCACGCCGACGGAAATTCGCGCCATCATTACGGAGCAATTGGGGCAGAGGATGGAGCAGTACGCCGTGAAACTGGACGCGACGATTTTCAGGGAAGGCAGCGCCAGCGCGATCCTGCGATTCACCTGGCGCAAGCCGGACGGAGAACGCGAGCGCGGCGTTTTCAAGGTGCTCAAGCCCTATGTCCCCGCCTGTTTCGCCGAGGATATGACACTCCTGCAGCAGTTGGGCGAATTCCAGAAGGTCAGCGATCTCCAGGAGATGCTGGTGGAAGTGCGCCTGCTGCTCGAGCATGAGCTGGATTTCGAGCGCGAGCAGAAGGCGCTCAAGGAAGCGCAGCGTATTTACCGATCGAGCTTCGGCATCCGCGTCCCCACTCTGATTGCACCGCTATGCACCGCGCGAGTCACCGCCATGAGCGAGGAAAGCAACGTGAAGGTGACCGATGCTTTCGCGCGCTCGCCCATCCGCCGCAAACGTATCCCCGACCAGCTGATTGAAGCGCTGATCGCCGTACCGCTCTTCTGCCGCGATGCCGTGGCGGTCTTTCACGCCGATCCCCACGCCGGGAACCTGATGTACGACGAGACCAACCGCGAGCTGATCCTGTTGGATTGGGCCCTGGCGGAACGGCTCAGCCTGGAATTGCGCCGGCAACTGATTCTGCTGGTGTTGATGATGGTCTTGCGCAACCCCGAGGGAGTCCGGCAGTCCATCCGTGCGCTCAGCAGCAATCGCGGACGACCAATAATCGACCTTCACGTGGACCGCTTCTTCGACCAACCTCCCAAAGGCTGGTCGCCGGGCACGTTGGATGCCATGCGCCTGCTCGACGAAATTGCCCTGGCCGGCGTCCACTTCCCTACCTCGTTGTTCTTCTTCCGCAAGACCGTCTTCACGCTGGATGGGGTTCTGCAGGACGTGGCCGGAAACGACATCCGCATCGATTACGTGATCGTGCGCGAGTTCCTCACCAGATGGCTGGGCAGCTTCGGGATGTTCCATGCCCCGCTTCGGCTCAAGGACTTCGCCGCCGTGGAGTGGCAGGCTTTGTTGCTTCCAGCGCGCTCCTGGGGCTGGAAACTGCCGGCCGCAAAATAAAACGGCGAACTTTGGGGGCCTGGCGTTATCATCAGGTAAGCAGATCTTGCTATCCTAATTTACGCCGAGGGCCCGCATGACGGAAAATCTTTCAAACCTCAGCGACGATCGCATTGCCTATCTCGAAGGTCTGGTCCGGCAAGGCCGAACCGCCGCCGCTATCTTTTCCCAGTTCACCCAGCAGGACGTTGACCGCATTGTCAAAGCGGTGGTTCTGGCCGGGCTGGAACAAGCTCAATATCTCGCCTGTCTGGCGATTGAAGAAACCCGCCTCGGCCTGCTGGAAGACAAGGTCCTCAAGAATATGGTGGCCACGGAATTCGTCTACGACTACGTGAGGGACAAACGCAGCGTAGGCGTGATTCGCGAATTCCCGGGGCGCGGCCTGGTGGAGGTGGCCGATCCCATCGGACTGATTTTTTCGGTGACCCCCATCACCAATCCGACGGCCACGGTCCTCTTCAAATGCATCATGGCCATCAAGACGCGAAACGCGGTGGTCTTCGCACCCCATCCGAAGGCCTGGCGCTGTTGCGAGGCAGCTATGCGGATCATGTATGAAGCCGCGGTGAAACACGGAGCGCCGGAGGGCGTTTTCACGTGCGTCGAAGAGCCCACCATCCCCGATAATGTCTACCTGATGCACCACAAAGACGTCCGCCTGATCGACGCCACCGGCGGACCGGGAGCGGTGAAAGCCGCCTACGGTTCGGGCAAGCCCGCCCTGGGCGTGGGGCCGGGCAACACGCCCGTCTATCTGGAGAAAACCGCGCAATTGGACATGGCAGTGGTGGACATCATCACCTCCAAGACCTTCGATAATGGGACCATTTGCGCTTCCGAGCAGACCCTGGTCATCGACGATGAGATTTACGACACGGTGCTGCAAAAGTTCGCGGACTTGGGCGCGCACATTTGCAACGAGAAGGAAACGGCCGTTCTGGGACGCACGGTGATCGACTCTGAGACCGGCGCCATGCAGCCCATGGCAGTCGGCCAAAAGGCCGTTGACATCGCGCGCGCTTGCGGCCTGCGAGTAAAGCCGGATACCAAACTGCTGATTGCGCCGATTCAGGGGGTGGGCCGCGATTATCCGCTCTCGGTCGAGAAGCTTTTCCCCGTGCTTGCGGTTTACCGCACCAGATCGGTCGACGAAGCCCTGCGGGTATGCGTGGACGTCAATCACGCCGGCGGCCGCGGGCACACGGCGGTGATTTTTTCACGAGATGACGAAATTATCCGCAAGTTCAGCGACGTAATCGACGCTGGCCGGATTATTGTGAATTCGCCCGGATCGATCGGCGCGCTCGGGGGAGTTTACAACGACATGGTGCCCACATTCTCATTCGGATGCGGCACCGGCGGGGGTAACAGCACCACCGACAACGTCAACCTCTATCATTACCTGAACATCAAACGTGTGGCCCGGAGGACACCGGCGCATATGTGGTTCCGTGTTCCCAATCAGATCTACTTCAACTTGCATGCAGTGGAGAATCTTCGCCAGTTCCCGTCGCGATCGACCGTTATTGTCACCAACCCGCATCTGGAGCAGATGGGGCTGGTGGATATCGTCCGACGCGCGATTCCGGCGCAGACGCCCGTCCGCGTCCTCTCCATTCCCGATGCCGAGCCCGAAAAGAAAGTCGTCCTGGAGGGAGCTGAGGCGCTGAATCTTCACAAGGCGGATCAAATTATCGGCCTGGGTGGCGGATCGGTGATCGACGCGGCCAAGATCATGAAGCTCAAGTACCTCTCGCCGGATGTCGATCTGGAAGAATTAGCTGCCCCGTTCCTCGATATCCGCAAGCGCGTGGTCCGGTATCCCGCCGGAACTGCCAACCGGGTGCGCTTGATCGCCATTTCCACCACCAGCGGCACGGGCAGCGAGGTCACTCCGTTTGCCGTCATGATCGACAAGGAGCGCGGCCGCAAGGTAACCCTCGCCGACTACTCTTTGAGCCCCGATGTGGCGATCGTCGATCCCCAGTTCGTGATGTCCATGCCGCGGAAACTCACCGCCGACACCGGCATCGACTGCCTGACCCACGCGCTGGAAGCCGGCGTCTCCATTCTCGCTTCGCCTTACACCGACTCCAACGCCATGCAGGCCATCCGCTTGGCGTTCCAGTATCTGCCGATCGCCTTCGAACATCCCGAAAACGAAGAGGCGCGCAGCATGATGCACAATGCCGCTTGTATCGCGGCGCTGGCATTTGCCAACGCGTCGGTAGGCGTCAATCATGCGCTGGCGCATGCCTTCGGCGCTCGCTTCGGCGTCTCCCACGGGCGGGCCAACGCCCTCATGTTGCCGCACGTTCTGGCGTATAACGCCTCCGTGCCGAGTAAGTTCATGCCGTCGCCCAACCAACGAGCTTATGTAGCGGATAAGAAGTACGCTATGGTGGCGGACCTGCTAGGGCTGGGCGGCGACACGGTTGCCGGGAAGGTGCAGAACCTGGTGAGGGCGACCGAGGAGTTACTCGACCGGCTGGAGATTCCGCGGTCGATCGCCGACCTAGGGATTTCCGAAGAGGAATTCGGGCGGGCCGTCCCCGACCTGGTACAGATCGCATTTGCCGATCCTTCGTGGCTTTCCAACCCGCGCATGCCGCTGACGAGCGAGTTGTCGGATCTGTTCTGGAGCGCCTGGCGAGGCCGAAGTCCGGTGAAGGCGGCCGCCGAGCCGGTAACGGCCATGGAGGGCGTGCACGCATGAATACGATCGAGGAGCTAAACTGCGCCGGGGGCGAATCGGTATTGGATTTTTCATCCGTGGACCGGATCGACGCTGCTGCGGCCAGAGCGTTGGAAGAACTGGCCGATCGATCCTCCGTCCCGATCACGCTGCGCGGCGTGAACATCGGGGTTTATCGGGCGCTGAAACTCTTGAAACTCGCCGAGAGGTTTTCCTTCGCCTCTTACGAGAATCGCCCTGGAGCGCAAAAATAGGGTCTCAATACCCCTAATTAGTGGTAATCTTCTTCCGGGATTCTCCGCGGCCATCCGTCGAGACCACGCCGCCTCCGCTGACGAACTTGAGAGGCCAGCCCGCGTGGAGTGCCGCCGCCCGCGATGATCGAAGGAGGTCTGTTCCATGTTGAACGTTGGAGCTCCAAGCAGGAATTATCTAACCGTCTGTCTTTTATCTTTAGCGCTGGTCCTTTTTGCAGCCCCGCTATGTGGGCAGCAAAGCGACGTGCCCCGATTCGACGTCTTCGGAGGGTACACGTTCCTGAACAGTCCCCACGTCAGCCTTTTTGAAAACGGTGCCGGCGCGCAGTTTGGAGTCAGGCCGAAGACGTGGTTTACAGTGGGTGTCGACTACACCTACACGAGAGGCAATCTGACGCTCACTCCCAACCTCCTTCTGCCGTCCTTGCAGCAGTCGTTGGGCCAATTACTGGCAAGTCTGCCCCCGGGGGCGGTCCCTGCGGGTTACACGCTGGTGGTTCCGGCGCATTCCGTCACCCAAACCATCGCCGTCGGCCCGGAACTGGTCTATCGGCACATGAAGCACATAACGCTGTTCTTTCGGCCGGTGTTCCTCGGCATGATCCACGAATCCGCCGACCCCAAGCCTGTCGACCCGATTCAGACCGCTGTGGTAGGGGGCTTCGAGCAGGCGGGACTCTTATCGCCCAGTGGCGTGAAGACGGACAACGTAGTGTTCTACGGATTTGGCGGCGGGTTCGACGTTCTCTTTAACAGAAGTTTCGGCTGGCGCACCCAATCGGACCTGGTTTACGACCACCTGTTCAGCGATCTGCTGAAAGACGGCCGCTTCACGGTACGCTTCTCTACCGGTCCGTGTTTCAACTTCGGGAAAAACATCAAGAAGTGAGCGGGACCTCATCACGGGGTTGATTTGGGGACATTATGTCCCGAAGGCAACCCGCGAGGTCTGGAAGAAAGTTCCTCGGTAGAGGCGCATAGGACGCAGAGAAAACACCTCTCCGCGATTATCGCCCTGAAGTGCCCCTGGTTACGGTCCACGAGCAAATCTCTCACAGAGGCACATAGCTCACAGAGAAACACGCGAACCGCCTGAACGATTTGCCTGTCTCTGCGCCCTCCGCCACCTCTGCGCTCTCCGATGTTGACTTTGACTTTTTTCTCAGCGTCTCTGCGCCTCCGCGGTGAAAATTCTTCCGCGCCTATTCGACCGTCTCCCCGGCGCGCGGGATATAGCTCATGGCCCGCTCGGTAAGGGCGCAGATGGTAAGGCTGGGATTTACTCCCAGGTTGGCGGCGATCGCCGAGCCGTCGCAAATATACATATTTCGATAGCCGAACACGCGCTGACGTTGGTCCACAACGCCTTCCGCGCGCGAACCGGCAATGGCGCATCCGCCTAACACGTGGGCCGTCCCGGGCACATCGAAGAGCACCTCGGTGACCATGCTCATCGGCGTGCCCCCGGCGGCAAGGGCCACTTTGCGGGCGAAATCGTTGGCCTTGGGGATAAAGGTCGGGATGCGGTCGCCGTGGCTCATAAGCATCTTCCGAAAGGGCCAGAACCACGGACGCCCCAGCCGCATTTCGATAGATCCGTCGAGCGTCTGCATGCACAGCAAAATGATGGATTCGCGCGCAAAACCGAAGGGATGCAGACAGCGAACGGTGCGCAGGGGATGGCGGCAGAACGATACCGCCATGTTCTTCAGCCACTGCCGGATCCGGTGCCCGCCGGGCCTTCCCTCAGTCAGCACCGTGGCCAACAGGCCCATGGCGTCCGACCCCGCTGGGTAGCGCGTGGCCTCGATATGGGTGTGTTCGTCCAGGTAGACGCCCGAGCCGATCGCCACACCCAGCGAAAGGTCCACAGGACTGTGCGGCACACGCACACCGATGAGCGATTCGGCGTTGGTGCGCACCCGGCGGCCGAGCTGGTCGCTGATGCCCGGCAGCGAACAAGTTTCCTTCAGCCGGAACAACAGGTCCATGGTGCCGAGAGAGGAGGCGGCGAAGACCACCCCCCGGGAGGTGAAGCGGCGCGGCTCCCGGCCGAACCACGCAGTCGACTTGACGGTGCGCACTTCGTAGCCCTGGCTGCCGTCCAGACTGCCGTTGAGCGGCGCCACATCCACCACGCGAGTCTCGGCAAAAACCCGCGCGCCGTGCTTCTCGGCCAGGTACAGGTAGTTCTTGTCGAGCGTGTTCTTGGCGTTGTACCGGCAACCCATCATGCACCCGCCACAACCCTTGCAGGTGGCCCGTTCCGGCCCCTCGCCGTTAAAGTAGGGGTCGGGACAGGTACATCCGCCAGGATCGCCCGGAGGACCTTGCAGCACGGCGATCCAGGTCCGGTAATAGGTCGAGCCAATGCCCTCGCTATCGGCGGTGCGCTTCATGATCTCATCGGCTGGACCGAGAATGTGGTTTTCCGCGACCCCTAGCATGCGGGCAGCCGTCTGGTAATGGGATGGCATCTCCTGCTTCCAGGGCGCCAGTCCGGCCCACGTGCCGCGGTCCCAGATGGTATCCGGCGGGACCAGCGAAGTATTGGCGTAGGTGATGGAGCCGCCACCCACGGCGCATCCATGCAGGATCATCACATGGCGGAATGGGGTGATGTTGAAGAACCCGCGCAGCGCCAGTTCGGGACGCCAGATCCAGCGCCAGATCGCCCAGTTGGTCGTGGGGAGATTCTCCGCGGTCCACCGCCGGCCCATCTCCATGACTGCCACGCGATAGCCCTTCTCTGTGAGGCGGTGCGCGGCCACACTGCCGCCGAAGCCGGAGCCAATCACGATGAAATCGAAATCCAGGTTCTGATCTGACATGGCGGTTTAGTGGGTGGATGATTGCCGGCAAGCCGGCGTCCCCTGCGGCGGTGCCGGTATTTCCAGGCCCGGCCTCAACATCGATTCCCGCATGGAAGCCAGCGAATTTCTGAGGGGCTTCTCGGGATTGATGCCCGTCAGCATCGACTCCAGCGCTCGCGTCATGGCACCAAACTCGTCGATGAGGGAGATGGTTTCCGCCTGGACGGAGACGCCTTTATCGGCTTCAGCGAACCACCAGTAGGAATAAAGCTGCCGGAGGTATCCGTGATCCTCTCCCACCTCCGCGGTCGTCAGGGAGTAGGAACCGCAATGGCACCGATGGTCATTCACGGAGTCCCAAAGTATGTCGTTCTCAACATCGATCACAGCCGGCTCCTTCGAGACGCATGGTGGTTTCGGGGAAGTAACTGGCGCGGTGGTCGTAATCCTGGAGCATGCGGAGCAGCTCTTCCAGGCTGGCGTGCGCGATGAAAACCGTTCCGATCCAATCGTATAGCTGTCCTCCGTATAGTTTGTGCGGGTTCGCTCATTGGCGTCGATGGTCTGGACGGCCTTTTGGCTGCTGGCCACAGGGACCGCCTTACGCGCGTTCATGCGAGCGTCGGCGGACGGCACGTAAGCCTCCAACTCAGGTCGGGTCTGCGGCTTGGGCGGCTGCGCCGAAAGGCAGCCAGCCACGATGAAGCCGAGGAAGAATCTCGCCAGGCTCATATTTCGCACTTCGCTGTCCGCTATTATGCGCCCGGAAATGGCATTTCAGACCATTTTTTCTGGACTCGCAGGCGCGATCCGGGTAGGCTGAAAATCGGAGACCGTGATCTGTTTATGCGGAAACTGATTCCTGTGGAAGATGCCAAAGCTCTAATGCGCGAGGCCACCGGCTGGGGGCTTTGGGGCTGGCTCACCGAAAAGCGCAGGCTGCGCACGACTGCTGACGCGGCCTGGGAGGCCCTGGAGGGCCAGGAGAAGAAGGTCAAGGCCGCCTGGAGCGACGACCTGAAGAAGGCCTATCGTGCCAAGGACGGTAACGGTCTCGGTCCGGAACTGAAGCTCGCCATCGAACGGATGAAGGAGGCGGACAAGGCGTGGCGCGAGGCCCGGATCACAGCGGAGGCGACGTTCGATGAGGCCGAACGGCGCATGAGCACCGGCATGGCGCGCGAGGGCGCCGCGCAGGCGATCGATGCCTGGGAGTTGACGGAGCGGGCCATCCGAAGGGCTGAGGCGCTGGGACGCAATTCGGGGGATTAGGAGTGCACCAGGTTGTTGCCGTTTTCCGTCCGAGCAGCCCGTGTTTTTGAGAGGATAGGCGGCCGAGGGTCGAATGAGCCACACGGGACCATCTGTCCTTGGCCTAAGCCCGGCGGAGAAGCTTCAACTAGTTGAGGATCTCTGGGATGACCTTGCGGGCACGCCGGAGCCCGTGCCGTTTTACAGCTGGCAAAAGCAGGAACTTGCGCGCAGAAAAGCGAACCTCCTCAAGAACCCGGCGTCGGGTCTGACCTGGGAAGACGTACAGCCAAGGGCGCGAGCCCGGCATGGCCGTTAGACTGGTTGCCGCGCCGGAAGCCGAGTTCGATATCAGTGAGGCCTTTATCTGGTATGAAAGTCGCCGGGCGGGGCTGGGAGTGGAGTTCCTCTGTTCTCTCGATGCATGTATCGAGCGCATCCGCCCTGATCCGGCGAACTCTTTATGCCATCTTCTTCGAATTGCGGCAAGGGCTGGCCTTACCCACAAACTATGCGACAGTGCCGGTAAGTTCACGGTATCCCGAAGCTAGAACCGAAGATGCAGCGCGACCTGGAGTACCCTGGGACCTTGTGTGGTAGACACCTGCCCGAAGGTGGCGCCGAAAATGTTCGTGTTCGGATTGCCGAAATTGACATGGTTGAACACGTTGAAAGCGTCCAGACGAAGTTCCGCGTCCAGCCTCTCGTGGAACTTGAAGTGTTTCGAGAGCGCCATGTCCATATTGACGAAACCGGGACCGCGAATGGCATTGCGCCCCAGCGTGCCTTCTGTGTACTGGCCGTTCAACCCCGCCGCGTCCGTTTGGGCAATCTGATCCAGCGCCAGGAGCCGGCTGTTGGAGAAGGCCAACGGATTGAAGTAGAAGTTCCCGCTGTTGCCGTTGATAGTCTGCTGGCTCCGAGGGTCGTAAGTGGCAACAGTTGGCAGTACCAGGTCGGCCCGCACCAGACCGGCGGCGCCGTCGCCCGCGGGTCCGGGATCGGTATTGGTGGTGTTCAGCCCGGCGCCGACATCCAGCGGGAACCCGGTTCGCCAACTAAAAATCGGATACAGGCTCCATCCCCTGGTCAGCGCCTTCGGACCGCCCTGCCAGGCACGGTCGAAGGGAAGGTCCCATCCGCCCGACAATGCAATCACCTGGCGCACATCGGTGTCTCCGGAAGCATGGAAATACTGCTCATCGTAGTAAGGTACTTGGTAGTTGTGCTGCCGAAAGCCCGAGACATTGTCAAGTTCATGCGACCACGTATAAGCGAACGTGTAAAAAACATGCCCGACCTTGGTGTCGGCGTAACGCTTCGTCAGGTTCAACTGAAGGGAGTTGTAACTTCCCGTCGAGACATTCGCGAATTGCAGTAGATTCCCGAATACCGAGCTGGAAGGATCGGCGTCATAGATGCGCGTGTTAGATCCAAGCGGGTATGGATTGATGTCCACCAGCGAGGTCAACTTGTGCATATCGTAGCCCACGTAACCCACCTCGAGCGTCATGCTGCCCGGCAGTTGGCGTTGAACATTGAGGTTGTATTGGTACACATACGGTGTCCGTAGGTGGGGATCCACCAGGAAGATGCCGCCTGAGCTGCCGATAGGCTCGAACTGCGCATAACTCACCGTAGAGCTTGGGGGCGTCGAGGGGAACCCGCTCGGAGTGTTGGTATTGTTGGTGCCGAATGGATTGGAAAGATATCCCGGAGAGCCCGTTTCGGTTCCGTCCAAGGGGTTAAAGTAGAGGCTGGGCTCCGCGTAAAAGGGTGGCGATCCGTTGAACTGAAGATTGTCCTCGCCCTTGAGGATGTCGTAGAAGACGCCAAAGCCGCCGCGAATCGCGGTCTTGCCGTCGCCGAATACGTCCCACGCAAAACCGAAGCGCGGAGCCCAGTCGTTCTTATCCGGGAAGTTCACGCCCTTCGGCGCTCCCGGATCGCCGGGATAGACCAAACCTGTGGGAGCGTTGGGGAAACGCTGGCTCTGTTCGCCCGGAATGAAGCTGAACGATCTGCCCTGGGTATCGTATTTCGGCTCGGAATATTCGTAGCGGACGCCCAGATTGAGAGTCAATCGGCGCGTTGCCTTAAACGAGTCCTGCGCGTACGCGGCATATTGGTGTGTACGGATGTTGCTGAGGGCGTTAGAAGCCTG
>Ga0181528_10002704_pt1 | contig 10962 bp, 9 predicted proteins | sample PEATcosm2014_Bin_47_FD_119742 | JGI IMG/M metagenome (GOLD analysis project Ga0181528, IMG submission 119742) | Peatland microbial communities from MTU Mesocosm Facility, Houghton, MI, USA - PEATcosm2014_Bin10_10_metaG | ecosystem: Environmental > Terrestrial > Soil > Wetlands > Peat | place... | reverse complement strand
CGGGTGCCGCTCCGTTGCCCTCACCGAGCCCCTCGGGGCGCCCGGCGCGCGGGCACCGCTCGCGTCCGGCGCCCAGCAGTTCGCCGAGCGCCGCGCCCTCGGATACCCCCGAACCGCCGCAGTATACGACGCTCGACGGCACCTGGGAGATCGAGCTGCAGCCGCCGCTCCAGCGCTTGGCCGACTACTCGTACCTGACGATCGCCGCCAACAACGGCAAGCTCACCGGCGTCTGGGTTCATGGCCCCAAGCGCACGCAATCGCCGATGACGGGAACCTTCGACGGACGCCTGATCGCGATGACCGTGACGCTGTCCGACGGGAGTACGGCGACGTTCGACGGCTACGCCGAGAACTTCGACAACATGGTCGGCATGTTCCGGAGCAGCGCCAAGGACCCCGGCACGGCCTTCACCGGCCAGCACCGCAAGAAGCAGCGCACGTAAGGCGATGATCGTCGACGGGGACGCCGGCCTGCGCGCGCTGTTGGAACGCTCGACGACGGTCGCGATGGTCGGCGCATCGCCGAACCCCGCGCGGCCCAGCCGCGGCGTGTTCGACGCGCTGGCGGGGGGCGGCCGCTACGCGGTCGCGCCGGTGAACCCGGCGGTCGCGGAGATCGGCGGCATCGCGGCGTTTGCGAGCCTCGCCGACTATGCCGCCGCGCGCGGAGCGCCCGACATCGTCGACGTGTTCCGCAACGCGGCCGACGCGCCGCAGGTCGTCACCGAGGCGATCGCCGCCGGCGCCAAAGCGATCTGGTTCCAACTCGGCGTCGTCAACGACGCGGCGATCGCGGCGGCCGACGCGGCGGGACTCGACGTCGTCGTCGACCGCTGCATCCAGATCGAGATCGCCCGCCTGCTGCCGTGAGCGGCGCGTACCGGGCGCAGGCCGACGCGCTCGACGCGCGCATCCGCGGCGCGATTGCCGGCGGCGCGCTCGACGCGGCGGCGTTCGACAATCTGGCCTGCGCGATCTTCGCGCATCAGTTCCGCTGGAACGCCGCCTACGCGGCCTATGCCCGCAGCCTCGGCGTCGATGAAACCTGCCTGCCGCGCACCGCGACCGCGATCCCCGCCGTCCCGGCCGCCGCGTTCAAGGAGGCGCCGCTGTGCACGGTGCCGCCCGGCGAGGCCGCCGTGTGGTTCGAAACGAGCGGCACGACGCAGGGCCGTAGCGGCCGGCACTACCTCGAATCGCCGGCACTCTACGAAGCCGCGCTGCTGGCCGGCTTCGACCGCGCGCTGCTCGCCGACGGCGCGCGGCTGCGCTACGCGCTGCTCGTTCCCGATCCGCGCGAACGCCCGCACTCCTCGCTCGGCTACATGCTGGCGACGGTCGCACGCGAGCGCGGCGACGGACCGCCCGGCTGGTATCTACGCGCGAACGGGATCGATCTGCGCGCGCTCGAGACCGACGTCGCGCGCGCGCGCGCCGACGGCGTCGCGATCTGCATCGCGACGACCGCGTTCGCGCTGGTCGCACTGCTCGACGAGCTCGCGCTACTCGGGAGCGCGTTGCCGCTCCCGCCGGGTTCGCGCGTGATGGAGACCGGCGGCTTCAAAGGCCGCACGCGCGTGCTCTCGCGCGAGGAGCTCTACCGGCGCGCGGCGGCGGCGTTCGGCATCGACGAAGCGGCGATCGTCGCGGAGTACGGCATGACCGAACTCTCCAGTCAGTATTACGATTCACACGCCTCGCGCGGCACGGCGCGGCGCGTCAAAGAACCCGTCCCGTGGCTGCGCCCGATCGTCGTCGATCCGGCCGGACGTCCGGTGCCCGACGGCGTCGTCGGCGCGATCCGGCACCTCGACTGTGCGAACCGCTCGTCGGTCGTCGCGATCGAGACGGAAGACCTCGGCGCGATCGTGCCGGGCGGACTGGTGTTGCTCGGACGTGAGGAAGGGGCCGCGGCGCGCGGCTGTTCGCTCGATGCCGAAGACCTCATCCGCCGGTAGCGCGCGCGCGCGCCTACGCGCCATCGCCGATGCCGCCGCGCGCTGGTGCGCGGCCGACTTTCCGCCGCGCGTGCGCGCGTCGACCGCGATCGAACGCCGCCTCGGCTATTCGCTGCCGGTCGTCGAGGTCGCACTCGACCGGCTCTTCGGCGGCCTGACGGCCGGCGCGCTCGAGGCCGCGATCGCGGACGAACTCGGGACGCTCGACGCGCTCGACGGCTTCGTCGAACGTCCCGGACGCCCGCCGGCCTGGGCACGCGCGGCCGGCGCCGTGACGATCGTCTCGAGCGACACGACGATCGGCGTCGCGATCCCGGCGCTGGCCTTCGCGCTCGCCGCGAACTGCGCGGTCACCGTGAAGGATCGCAGCGACGATCTGGTCGCCGCGTTCGCCGAAACGCTCGGCGAAGAGCACCCCGCGCTCGGCGCGGCAACGTCGGTGCTCCGCTGGACGGGCGGCGCGGACGAGCGCGAACCGCACCTGCTGGGCGACGCCGCGGTCGTCGTCGCGTTCGGCAGCGACGAAGCGCTGCGCGAGATTCGCGCCTGCTGCGCGGCCGACGCGACGTTCGTTCCGTTCGGACGGCGCGCGAGCGCGGGCTACGTCGACCGCGCGGCGTTGCGCGACGCCGCGGCGACGCTGGCCGGCCCGATCGCGCGCGATGCGTTGCTCTACGACGGCGACGGCTGCCTCTCGCTGCATCTGCTCTACGTCGAGCGCGCGCCCGACGGCGCGCACGAGCGCCTGATCGACGCGTTGGCGACCGCATGCGCGGACGCGCTCGTCGAGTTTCCGCCGGGCACGCGTCCGCCCGGCCGCGCGGCCCGCGCGCAAGCCTTCGCCACGATCGGCGCGTTCCGGGCCGCGCACGGGCACGGCCGCAGCCTGCGCGCCGCCGACGGCGCGTGGAGCATCGTGACCGACCCGCCGCGCGGCCAGCCGCTGCCGTTCGGCGCGGGCGTGCTGCCCGTCGTCTTCGTCGACGGCCTCGACGACGCCGCAGCGGATCTGCGCGAACGCGGGATTCCGTTGCAGGCACTCGGCGTCGCCGACCCCGGCACGGCCGACGCGCAGCGCTTCGCGGAGCGTTTCGGTGCGGTCCGGATCGCGGCGTTCGGCCGGCTGCAGGACCCACCACTGTCCGGCCGCCACGGCGGCCGCGCGCGGATCGCGGATTTCGTACGCTGGGTCGATCGGGCGTGAACGAGCGCTTCGAATCGATCGCGGGACCGGTGCCCGGCCCGCGCTCGCGCGAACTCAACGCTCTGATCGCGCGCTACGAAGCGCCGGGCGTCACCTATCTCGCCGACGACTACCCGATCGCATGGGCGAGCGCGCACGGTGCGCTCGTCACCGATGCCGACGGCAACCGTTACCTCGACCTCACCAGCGCGTTCAGCGTCGCCGCGCTCGGCCACACCAACGCCGACGTCGGCCACGCGATCGCCGCGCAGGCCGGACGGCTGGTGCATGGGATGGGCGACGTCCACCCGACGGAGGTCAAGGCGCGGCTGCTCGAACGGCTCGCCGCGATCGCGCCCGGCGACTGTTCCAAGACGTACTTCGGTTCGAACGGCGCCGATGCGATCGAATTCGCCTTGAAGACCGCGCTCCTCGCGACCGGCCGGCCACGGGTACTCTCGTTCGAGGGCGCCTACCACGGACTCTCGCTGGGCGCGCTGCCGGTCGGCGGCATCGCGCGCTTTCGCGAACCGTTCGCGCCGCTGGCCGGCGAAGGTGCGACGCTGCTCCCGTTTCCGGGCGCGGATGCCGATTGCGCGGCCGCGCTCGAGGCGGCGCGCGCCGTGTTGGCCGGCGACCCGCGCATCGGCGCCGTCGTGCTCGAGCCGATCCAAGGCCGCGGCGGCGTCGTCGTGCCGCCGGCCGGGTGGCTGCGCGGGATGCGCGCGCTGTGCGACCGCTTCGGCTGCGTCATGATCCTCGATGAAATCTACACCGGCTACGGCCGCACCGGCACGATGTTCGCCTGCGAACGCGAGGGCGTCGTGCCCGACATCCTCTGCGCCGGCAAAGCGATCGCCGGCGGCGTGCCGTTTTCGGCCGCGATCGGCCGCCCGGCGGTCATGGACGCCTGGCCGCGGAGCACGGGCGAAGCGCTCCACACCGCGACGTTCACCGGTAACCCGCTGGCCTGCGCCGCCGCGCTCGCGGTGCTCGATGCGTTCGAGCGCGACGGGGTCGTCGCACGCGCGGCCGCCCGCGAGCCGTGGTTGCGGCGCGCGCTGACGCTCTTCCACCGGCACGCAACCGTCACCGACGTGCGCGGGATCGGGATGCTCTGGGCCGTCGAGTTCGGCGGCGCCGACGTCGCCAATCGCGTCGTACGCGCGGGCCTGCAGCGCGGCTTGATCCTCTTGCAGTCGGGCGTCGACGGCACGTCCATCACCCTCGCTCCGCCGCTCACCATCGAAGACGACCAGCTCGAGCGCGCGATCGCGCTGCTCGAACAAACCATCGAGGAGACTCCATGACCTATCGCGTCGGCATCGTCGGCAGCGGCTTCGGCGGCCGCGTGCACGCTCCGGCATACGCGCTGCATCCCGATTTCGAACCCGTCGCGATCGCCTCGCCCCGCAACGCGCGGAAGGTCGCGGACGAACGCAAGCTGGCGCACGCGTTCGACTCGCTCGAAGCGATGCTCGCGGCGATGGGCGACGAGATCGACGTGATCAGCGTCGCGAGCCCGCCGTTCGATCACTTCGCAGCGGTCATGACGGCGATCGCGGCCGGCAAGCACGTGCTGTGCGAAAAGCCGTTCGCGCTGCGGCTGTCCGACGCCGAGCAGATGACCGCCGCCGCCGAGCGCGCCGGCATCGCGAACGCGATGGCCTTCGAATACCGCTACGGCTCCGCGCCCCAGGCGCTCAAGGAACTGATCGTCAACGGACATCTTCCGGCGCTGCGCGAGATCGAAGTCACCGGCTTCGCGACGAGCCTGCGCGCCGACAATCCGCGGCCACCGTCGGCGTGGTGGTTCGACGCGACCAAAGGCGGGGGGCTAGCGAACGCCGGCATGCCGCACATCGCCGACTTCGCGCTGTGGCTCGCCGGCCGGCCCGTCCGCGCGACGCACGGGTTCATGCGCACGGCGAACCCGATCCGGCACGCGCCCGACGGCAGCACGTTCACCAGCACCGTCGCCGACGGCTGCTTCGCGGTCGCGGACGCGGGCGAGGGACTCGCGCTGCGCATGACCGTCGACAGCACCGTGTCGATCACTCAGTCGACGATCGCCGTACACGCCGAAGGCCGGACCGCGATCGCCACCGGCGCGCTGCCGGCGCTCGACCTGCTGATCGTCGACGGTGACGATACCAGCGAATACGAGCTCGCACCGATGAAATACGCGAAGTACGCGCCGGTCTGGGAGACCGTCCCGCACTTCATGGCGTTACTCGACGACTTCGCCGTCGCGCTCGGCGGCGGCCCCATCACGCACCCGACCTTCGCCGACGGTCTCGCCGTGCAGCGCGTACTGAGCGCGATCGGCTTCGAGGTCTAGCCCGCTAGGCCAGGACGACGCGGGCGTCGACGACGGTGGGGCCGGCGGGGCTGAGGATCACGGGGTTGAGGTCGACTTCGGCGGCGCGCGGCTCGGCGGCCATCCAGGCCGACAGACGCGCGACGATCTCGGCGAGGCCCGTCGTATCGACCGGCGGCAGGTTACGGAAGCCGCGCGCGAGTTCGCCGACTTTCGATGCGTCGATGGCGCGCTTCGCCGTCGCGACGTCGACGTTGCCGAGCAGCAGCACTTTCTCGCCGAAGGCCTCGGCGAAGAAGCCGCCGACGCCGCAGACGACGACCGGGCCGTAGAGCTCGTCGCGATAGCCGCCGACGATCGTTTCCAACCCCGGCGCCACCGAAGCCTGCACCGAAAAACCGGTCCGCGCGCCGCCGGCCGCGCCCAACCCGCGCATCGCATCGGCCATGCGCGTGGCGGCCGCCCGGACGTCGCCGGTCGTCTTTAGGCCCAGCGCAACGAGACCGAAGTCGGCCTTGTGACTGGCGGCCGGCGAGATGCCTTTCACGGCGATCGGGAAGCCGATCGTCTGCGCGGCGGCGACCGCCTCGTCGACCGTCGCGGCAAACACCGTGCGGTTTACCGGAATGCCGAGCTGTACGGCCAGATCTTTCGCCGCGACCTCATCGAGCAGACCGGCGGCGGCCGGCAACGCCGGACGCGCCGGCGCGAGCGCGGCGCCGGCCGGCAACGCGTGCCGCTTGAGATACGCGGTCAGTTTCCCGAGCGTCTGCAAGCCGCGCTTGTAACCGAGCAAGAACGCGATGCCGTTATCGCGCAGAAACGCGATCCATTGCGGATTGATCGGCTCCGACGTCCACGAGAGCACGGCAAAGAGCATCTCGGGGTTCGCGCGGGCGGCGTCGGCCAGCAGCTTCCCGTGATCGAGAACGACTTGCGGCAGATCGCCGCTGGGCGGTACGCCGACGCGCGAGGCGACGATATCGTAGCCGCCGTCCGCGGCGAGCGCGTCGAGCACGGCCTGGTGACGCGGCAGCGTGGCGGGGAACATCCACGAGCCGGTGAGGTCGAACGGGTTCGCGGGCCGGTTGACGAGCACGGGGGCGAGCGCCTCGACCGATTTCTCACTGAGCGCGACCAGATCGACCTGCGCGCGTTCCGCGATGTCGCAGATCAATTCGCTGCCGCCGCCCGAGACGTCGACGATCGCGACGCCGCGCGGCGAACCGCTCTTGCGCAAGACCGGGCCGGCCTGCGAGAACAGCAACAGCGCTTCGCACAGCTCGTCGATGTCCTCGACCAGCGTGACGCCGTACTGCGCCGCCAGCGCGTGGAAGAGATCGGCCGAACCGACGATCGCCGCGGTATGCGACGCCGCCTGGCGCGCGCCGAGCTGCGAGGTGCCCATCTTGAGCGCGACGACCGGCTTCTTGCGCGCGAGGGCGTGCGCGAGCGCTTGGCGCAAACGCTGCGGCGAGCGGACGCTCTCGAGCAGCAGCCCGATCGTCAGCGTCGTCGGATCGTCGACCAGGTACTCGACGTAATCCGCTACCTGGGTGACGGCTTCGTTGCCGGCCGACACCATCTTGGAGAACCGCATCCCGCGATAGCCGCCGTAGCGCATCAACGAACTGAGCAGACCGCCGCTCGCGGAGACGACGCTCACGCCGCCGGCCACCTGCGGCAGCTCGGACGAGCCGTAGGTCGCCGTCTTGTCGTGCACGGAGAAGAGGCCCATGCAGTTGGGTCCGCACATCGCGATCCCGGCCGCGCGCGCGGTTGCGGAAATCCGATCCTGGAGGGCTCGGCCCGCTTCGCCCGCTTCGGCGAAGCCGTCGGCGACGATCGTGATCCCGCCGACGCCGAGCGCCGCGCACTCTTCAATGACGCCCGGAATGCGGTCGGCACGGATCGCGATGAAGACGTGCTCGACCTTGAACGGGACGTCTTTGAGGGTCGGATAACCCGGAAAGCCGGCGACGCTCTCGCCGGCGGGATTGATGCACGCCACTTGCCCGGTGTAACCGATGCTGCGCAAGCCTTCCAGGCTGTGGAATGCGATCAGGTTGCGCGGGCTCGCGCCGACGACGGCCAGGCCGGCATACTCAAACAGCGCGGCGACGCGCGGCTGCGGATTCGTCACGGTCATGGCCCTACGAGCCCGAGCCCTTGGCGGTCTCGAGTCCGGGCTTGTACTTGCCCTTCACGAAGTCGGCGATGCCGGCGCTCTCGCCGCTCTTCCCCGTCGCTTGCTGCTGCAGGAAGTTCATCTGATTGGCCTTGGCCATCGAGAAGTTGTAGGCTTCCTCCCAGTCCATGCGCATGTTGACTTTGTAGAGCTCCTTGGTCGCCTGCAGCGCCTGCGCGTCTTTCTCGCGCAGCAGCTCGGCGTGCTCGCGCACGACCGTCATCAGCTCCGCGCGCGGCACGGACATCGTCACGAGGCCGATCTCGGCCGCGCGCTTGCCGTTGAACGTCTTACCGGTCAGCGCGTAGTACAGGCCGTCGCGCGGACGCAACGTCTCGGAGATGTATTTCGTGACGAGGCCGCCGGGCAGACCGCGGAAATTGATCTCGGAGAGCCCGAAGATCGCCTCGTCGGCGGCGATCGCGATGTCGCTGGCGAGCACGAATTGGAAGGCGCCGCCGAAGCACCAGCCGTTGACCGCGGCGATGACGGGCGCCGGGAAGAGGCGCAGCGCCGCGTTCCACTCCTGGCCGACCGCACGCACTTTCTTGCGTTCGACCGTCTTCTGCTGCTCGTCCATGTCGAAGAACATCTCTTTGAGATCCATCCCGGCCGAAAAGCTCTCGCCCTCGCCGGTGATGATCAGGACGCGGCAGGCCGGATCGAACCGCAACTCGTGCAACGCGTCCCGCAGTTCGCGGTGGATCTGCGGGTTGATCGCGTTCCGTTTTTCGGGCCGGTCGAACGTCAGCGTGACGATCCCCTCGTCGTTTTCAACCCGAACCAGCTTGCGTTCCGTCGTTTCACTCATGATGGCTCGGCTTTTCTGACCTGTGCGAGGAAACCTCCGCCACGGCGCGGCGTTGAAGGAAGGCGCTTCCGCCAACGGGTACTTCCGTGCCGCACGCTCGGAGGCTTCACCTGATGTCGCTGTTCACTCGCCGCTGCCTGGCCGTCGCGGCCGGCGCACTCCTCGCCGCCGCTCTCGCGCCGCGGCCCGTCCTCGCCGACGATTCGTTGACCGTGATCAGCGGTTCGCAGCCGACGGCGTTCTTCGAGGTCATCGGCGACGTCGCCGAGGCCGCCGGCTTCTATAAAGCCGAGCACCTGGCGGTCAATATCCAGTATGCCGGCAGCCCGAACATCGCCGCGCAGCTGGTCGCCAGCGGCAAGGGCGACGTCTGCTCGATCGCGCTCGAGCCGATCATCGCCGGGTACGAGAAAGGTCTCAAGCTGACGTCGTTCTTCGCCCGCGATCCGCACTACGAATACGCGCTCGGCGTCCCGTACGACAGCCCGATCAAGACGCTGGCCGACTTCAAGGGTACGATCATCGGCGAATACTCGGTCGCGAGCCCCGCGGAGATCTCCGTGAACTCGATGCTGACCGGCGCCGGCCTGAAGAAGACCGACTACTCGTTCATCCCGATCGGCAACGGCGCGCAAGCGATCTCGGCCCTCAACTCGAGGAAAGTCGCCGGCGCGGCCTTCCCGTACGTGGAGCTCGCGCTCTACGAATCGAACGCGGGGCAAAAGTATCGCTTCTTCTTCCACCCGATCCTCAAAGATATCGGCGACGTCGGCTACGCGACCGCTCCGGCGACGATCGCGACCAAAGGCGACTTGCTCAAGCGCTTTTCGCGCGCCAACGCCGAGGCCTCGATCCTGATCCGAGTCAATCCGCAACTCGCGGCCAAGTACTTTCTGCAAGCCGCGGGCCTGAAAGTCACCGATGAGTCGCTGAAAAACCAGACGAACTTGCTCGAGCTGGCCTACGATCAGCTGCCGGGCTTCGATCCGTCGAGCAACCGCATCGGCGAAATGTCCGAGCGCGGCATGGGGATCCTGACGAAGTTCCTCGCCGACGCCGGGTTCACGCAATCGGTGGTCCCGGTCTCGGCCGTGGTGACGACGCAGTTCATCACCTACGCCAACGACTTCGATCACAAAGCGTTCATCGCCGAAGCAAAGAAGATGCGCTAGGTGCGCTTTCCCGCGTTCGCCTCGGCGGCGCTCGCGCTGGCCGCGCTGTGTTGCGCGCCCAAGCCGGCCGCCGCCGACGACACGCTCACGCTGATCGCCGGCGCGCAGCAAACCGCATTCTTCGAGGTGCTGGAATACGTCGCCGAAGACGCCGGCTTTTTCAAGGAGCAACGGCTTACCGTCAACGTCCAATTTGCCGGCAACCCCGGCAATGCGGCGCAGCTCGTCGCGAGCGGCAAGGGCGACATCTGCTCGCTCGCGCTCGAACCGGTGATTCAAGGCTACGAGAAAGGGCTACGCCTCACGGCGTTCTTCTCGCGCGATCCGCAGTACGAATGGGTCCTGGCGACGCTCGCCGATAGCCCGATCAAGACGCTGGCCGATTTCAAGGGCGCGACCTTGGGCGAGTACTCGCCCGGCAGCCCGGCCGAACTCTCGACCAACGCGACGCTCGAAGGCGCCGGGCTCAAGAAGTCCGACGTGACGTACGAGGTGATCGGCGGCGGCGCGCAAGCGATCGCCGCTCTCACCAATCACAAAGTCGACGGCGTCGCTTTCCCGAATCCCGAACTGGCGATCTACAAGAGCGTCGCCGGCCTGAAGTTCCGCTATTTCTGGAACCCGATCCTCAAGGACATCGGCGACGTCGGCTTCGCCGCCACGCCGGCGACGATCCAGACCAAAGCCGACGCGCTCAAGCGCTTCTCGCGCGCGATGGCCGAGTCGGCGATCCTCATTCGCGAGAACCCGCAGTTGGCGGCGCGCTACTTCGTGCACGGCGCGGGCGTCAAGGTGACCGACGAGGCGATTGCGGCCGAGACGAACCTGCTCGAGCTCTCGCAGGACCAGCTGCCCGGCATCGACCCCACCAGCCGGACGATCGGCCTGATGGGCGCGCGCGGCCTGGGCGTGCTGACGGCGTGGCTCAACGACAACGGCCTGACCTCGAAGGTCGTGCCGGTGTCGGCGATCAGCACCGCTGCGTTCATCGCCTACGCCAACGACTTCGACCACAAGGCCTTCGTCGCACGCGTGAAGGCGCTGCGTTAGCGGCCGAAGGCCCAGTCGGCGTCGCCGAACTCCTGCGCGATGACCTTCACGTAGGCTTCGCGCACGCCGTAGCACGCGGCGACCACGCGCATCAGTTCGGCGACGAACGCGGCGCGGTCGTCCGGGCTGCGACCCTCGTGGATATGAGCGAGCACGAAGACGAACGGCGGCGCGGCCTCGCCGACCTCGCCTTCGACCATCACTCCGCCCGGGTCGACGTCGTAGAGCGCCACCCGCACCTGAAACGGCTTGCTCCCGAGCTTGAGCATGATCACGT
>Ga0181528_10002703_pt1 | contig 10963 bp, 10 predicted proteins | sample PEATcosm2014_Bin_47_FD_119742 | JGI IMG/M metagenome (GOLD analysis project Ga0181528, IMG submission 119742) | Peatland microbial communities from MTU Mesocosm Facility, Houghton, MI, USA - PEATcosm2014_Bin10_10_metaG | ecosystem: Environmental > Terrestrial > Soil > Wetlands > Peat | place... | reverse complement strand
CGACGAAAATTGCGCCCTTGCCGCGCAGTTCGTCAACCACAAAGCTGTTGTGGACGATTTCTTTGCGGACGTAGATGGGCGGCCCGAAGGCTTCGAGCGCAATGCGCACGACATCAATGGCGCGGACCACGCCGGCGCAGAATCCTCGCGGTTTGAGAAGAAGTAAAGTTTTCCCGTTGCTGCTAGGCGGCATTCCGTCTCCCATTTACTGAGATACTGCGCAGAGTCTTTTCGATGCAGAAAGCGGCACACAAAAGATTGCGATCAGGGCACACGATCACCACTGTGGACTGCTTCTAAAGTACCGGAAAGCATCTTGGTGGTCAACGTAAGGCAAAGAAACGGCGGGGATTAACAGGGAATGGGGAGAATTCAGGGTCGAAGGGATGGAGGCTTGCCCAGCTACCAAAGTCTTTTCACGCCGTAACCGTCCAGCGCCCGGTCGTTGCTCACAATCGGGATATTCTCGGCGAGCGCTTGGGCGATGAGCATGCGGTCAAAGGGATCTTTATGCGGACCGGGAAGTAGTCCGGCGGCGATCCCGTTCTGGACGCTTACCGAGAGAACTTCGAAACGCTCATTCGCCAGATGAACCATAAAGTTCTGGACTACGTCCGCCGCGATATTCAGCTTACCCAGCCGAAGCTTGGTAGCCATCTCCCATCCGGAGACCGCACTAACAAAAACTACGCGATCTGGACGCTCCATCAAGTTCTGCACGGAGGTGGGCAACAACGGACTTTTGATGAGCCACCACAAAAGTGTATGGGTATCCAAAAGGATTCGCACACCCGCTCACTCCCAACCTTCCAGTTCTTCCGGAGGCAGAGGTTCAAAGAACTCGGGCCCGATGTGAATCTTGCCCTTGAGCGCTCCCGGTTTGCGCTTGCCGAGAGGCTCCCCCAGCGCCACCAACTTGACAACCGGCGTTTTCCCGCGGGCAATGACGATCTCCTCGCCCTGGCAGGCCTTCTCGATCAGTTTGGAGAGCTGAGTCTTGGCTTTGTGAATGGTGATGGTTTCCATGGATTTTGCCCCCGAGTGTCGCAACTCACTGCGCTGAACGCGATGGAATTAGCTAACTAATCTTAGCTAAGCTAGGCCAGCCGGTCAATAAGTTTGCGGGGCAGTTGCGCCGCCGCTACGCGTTGGTCTTAATCATCTGCTCCGCGTGCTTGCGGGAGGTTTCCGTGAGTTTGGCGCCGCTGAGCATGCGGGCGATTTCTTCCGTGCGCTCCTCGCCGGTAACCGGGCGGATGTTGGTGCGCGTGCGTCCGCTGCGCTCGGTTTTTTCGATGACGTAGTGACGATCGGCGAAGGTGGCTATTTGTGGAAGATGGGTGACGCAGAGCACCTGATTGGAGCGGGCCAAAGATTTTAGTTTCTTGCCGACCGCGTCGGCGGCGCGGCCCCCGATGCCGATATCGATTTCATCGAAGACCATGGTGCGTTGTTTGACGGGGGCTGAACCCCGCGTCAAATGGGACGCGCTGACGCGGCTCTGAAGCACCGCTCTTCCCCCCGCAGTCTGAGAGCCCGCTTCGATACTCACTTTCAGCGCCAGCATCACGCGCGACAATTCTCCGCCTGAGGCCACCTGCTCGATCGGCCGCATCGGTTCGCCCGCGTTGGTCGCGATCATGTAACGCACCTGATCGATTCCGGAGGCGCTCCAGTTCCCTTCTTGCTCGGCGCTGGCAATCTCGATGCGGAAACTGGACCGCATCGCCAGATCGTTGATCTCCGCTTCCACCAGCTTTTCCAACTTGCGGGCGGCTTCGTGACGCTTGCGGGAGAGCATGCGCGCCAAGCGCAGATATTCCGCCGCGGCCCTCTCTTGCTCGATGCGAAGTTCCCGCAGAATCTCATCTCTATTTTCAATCTCCGCCAGCTTGCGCGAAACCTCTCCGCCGAAGTGGATTACGTCCGCCAGCGTTGCGCCGTACTTGCGCTTCAGGCGGTCCAGCGCCGCCAGGCGGTCTTCCACCTCCGCCAGATGTTCCGGCGAAGCATGGATGCCTCCGGCATAATCGCGCACGGTTGCGCCCACGTCCTCCACGCTGATGCGGGCCGTTTCGAGCGCCGCGAACGCTTCCTGAAACTTCGGTTCGTAGCGCGCGAGTTCCTCGATCTGCTTTTGTGCCGCGCGCAACGAGGCGGAAGTGGATGCGTCGCCTTCATACAGCAGATCGAAAGCCTGCATGGCTGCGTTGTAAATCTTCTCCGCATTGGCCAGCACGCGTTTTTGCGTCTCCAGTTGCTCGTCTTCGCCGGGGAGCGGCTTCACGGATTCGATTTCCTTCCTCTGAAAGGACCACAAATCCACCAGCCGCAGGCGATCCTGCTCGTCTTTTTGCAGGCGATCCATGCGCTCGCAGATTTCCTTCCACCCGGCATACGCCAACGCGACAGGCCCGAGGTCGCTCTCCGCGAACCCATCCAGCAGCGCCAGCCGGGCGGGCATGTCGAACGACAGCAGCGATTCATTCTGCGCATGAATAACCGCCAGATGCGGCGCCAACTGGCGCAGCACGGCCACGGTGGCGGGCTGGTTATTCACAAAGACGCGGCCCTTGCCTCCAGCGGCAATTTCACGGCGGATGATTAGCGATTCGTCTTCGGAGTGGTCGAGTCCGTTCGCTTCCAGCACCTCATTGATGGCGTCGCAGGCACGCTGTTCCGCATCGAAGACTGCCGCGACTACGGCACGATCCGCCCCACTGCGAATTACGTCCGTGGAGGCTTTCTCCCCCAGCAGCAGAGAAAGCGCATCGATCAAAATCGACTTGCCCGCGCCGGTTTCGCCGGTGAGCAGATTCAGGCCGGAGGCGAACTCCACCGCCGCTTTGTCGATGACCGCGTAATTTTCCAGCCGCAGTTCCAGCAGCACAGGGCGTCCTCAAACAGCAATCTTCAGCGGGAATAAACTTTTGCGCAGCATAGCATGAAAAGCGCCGGTGGATGCTTGTAGTTTCCGAAGACGCATGGCCGCCCGATTTAACCTCTTATTGTAATTTTTTCGCCTACGCTTTTCGTCCTGACGGAAACAGCGTTTGCCGGGACTTTGGCATCGTATTGACGGAAGTGTCGCCTGCGGGGGTAAGCTGGAGGGAGTTGTGAGACCATGAGCCTAAGCCAGGGAGGAAAAGTGCGCTGCCTACGCTGCGGAACCGACAACAACGAACTCCATCGCTTTTGCGGAATGTGCGGCGCTCCCCTCACCCCGAAGGCGGCGCAGGCCACGCCTGTGAGCGCTCCCGCAGTGCCGGCGCGCGGCGATGCGCCGTCGCCAGCAACCCGCGCATCAGTCAGCGAGCCGCGCTCTTCGCAATCCCCGGCTCCGGAGACCGCCGGAGTGGTCGCAGCCCAGCGTGACCTGCGGCCGCAACGGCCCACCAGCAACCGGGCCGTGATGGATGAACCCATCATCAGCGGCCCCTCGTTTCTAGGCTTGAACCAACCCGCCCGCAGCGCCAACGCGGATCGGCAGTACGAAAGTGATCAGTACCGTTCCAGTGACAGCGGAGCACGCGATGGCCGCGAGCGCTACTCCAGCGACCTGAGTTATCTGCTGGAAGATGAGGAGGAAGAGAAAGCGGAAGCCAAGCGGGGATGGGGCAAAGCGATTGCAATCGTCGTGGCCCTCGCGCTTTTGGGAGGGTTCGGATATCTGCGCTGGAAACAGGGCGGCTTCGACTGGCTGATGAAAGACAACAAGGCGCAGTCGGCGGCCGCCACGCCCGATTCCAACGTTCCGGCCTCTTCTGTTTCTGGCTCTTCCGTTTCTGGCTCTTCGAATGACGGCGCGGCTGCGTCCTCGTCCGCAGCCTCTAATCCACCGTCCCCGACGGCTCCGAATCCGTCGGACACAAACTCCTCCGCCGGAAATTCCTCTCCCACAAATGCGGCTGCTTCCCCGGATAACGCGGCCACGGCTGCCCCGGTTTCAACACCGCCTCCCGCATCCAGCGACGCGGGATCCGCGCCGCCCAACAGCGCTGCGGCTGACAATTCGTCGACCAAACCGGACACCAGCAATCCAACGCCTGAAGCGGATGAAGAAAATGCCGAAGCGGCCGCCACTCCCTCAGACGTGAAGCCTTCCACGATCACTTCGCGCGCGACCAAGATCGAAGCGGCGCAACCGAAGAAAATTCGTGAGCCTAAGCCCACGCCCGCCGCCGTTGCCGATCCCACCGCCCAGGCCGAGAGCTACATTTATGGTCGAGGAGTAACGCAGGACTGCGACCGCGGACTGCAATTGTTGAAGCCGGCGGCCGCCCACGCCAATGTGAAAGCCATGATTGTTTTGGGCTCGCTCTACTCATCCGGCACCTGCACGCCGCGGGATCTGCCTACCTCTTACCGATGGTTCGCTCTGGCCCTGCATCAGCAGCCGGACAGCCAAACGCTCCAGGACGATCTGCAGAGCGTGTGGGCCAAAATGACCCAGCCGGAGCGGCAATTGGCCATCAAACTTAGCCAGTAACTGGCCTCCACTTGCCCCTGCGTGCCCAAGGCTGCTATGTTTTCGCCGTAGCCGCTTGGCCGCGCGTGGCATCTCATTGACTTTGCATAATCCATGAGCAATCCATCCGGGGCGACAATGCGTACCTCTATCAAGGAAGAGCGCGACGGTTTGTCGAGCCCGCAAAGACAAGGCATTCCGGCCGATTTGGCCATCGTCACCGGCCTCAAAACCGGCGATCCAGGGGCCATGGCGAACCTCTACGACCGCTATTCTTCCATCGTTTATGCGGTCGCATTAAGGGTGCTGGGAGATACGGGTGCGGCGGAGGACGTTTTGCAAGAAGTCTTTCTGCAACTCTGGCGAAATCCAGGCGCTTTCGATGCGGCGCGCGGCAACCTGGGCAGCTGGCTCGCCGTCATCACCCGCAACCGGGCGATTGACTCCCTCCGCAAGCGCCGTCCGGAAACTGACATTGAAGATGTAGTTTTATCCGTAGCGCCGGATATGGCGGGCGATGCCGAACGCGCGCGCGCCGCGGAAAAAGTTCGCGGCGCTCTGGGGGCTATGGCTCCGGCGCAACGCAGCGCTTTGGAAATGGCTTATTGGGAGGGCATGAGCCACTCCGAGATCGCCGACAAAACGGGGGAGCCGCTGGGCACGATCAAAACCAGAATTCGTTCCGGACTGATCGCCCTGCGCAAATCGTTTCAAACGTAGTGGTTGAAAAACAGCTTGGGAAGTTAGTAGCTGAGAGCTAAGAGCCAAAAGCCAATGGCTAAGAGCAAAAAATGAGCGAGCACGAACAATACGCCGAGAATCTCCCGTTATATGCGCTGGACGCGCTGGCGGGAGAGGATCGTTCGCAACTCGCCAAACATTTGCAGGACTGCGCCGCGTGCCGGCTGGAATTGGAGCAATTTCGTGCCGACACAGCACTGCTGGCTTTGTCCGCGGCCGGACCGCGGCCTCCGCAGCGCTCCCGGCAGCGTCTGATGGATGCCGTGGCGCGGGAGCCACGCCCACAAAATGTTGCGCGCACGAAGCCTGCCCGAAGCTGGTGGGGATGGCTGGGCTGGGCGGCAACCGTCGCCGTTATTATCTTTTCTCTTTCGTTGTGGCGCGAGAATTCCGTGTTGAAGGAGAAGTTGCTCTCCGCCACTTCACTCCAGGCAGAAAGCGCGCGGCAGTTAGAGGAGCTTCGCACCGTGGCCGCGCCGATTCTCGAACCGCAGGCGCAGCGCGTCACCCTGGTGGCGGCCAAGACTCCGCCGCAGCCGCAGGGCAAAGCTTACTACCTGAAGAATCGCAGCAGCCTGGTATTCCTGGCGAATAACATGCCGCCCCTGCCGGCGCAAAAAGCTTACGAGCTCTGGCTGATCCCAACCGCCGGAAAGCCCATCGCCGCCGGCGTCTTCAAGCCGGATTCGCGCGGCAACGCGACCGTTGTGAACCCGCCGCTGCCGCCCGGAACCGAAGCCAAAGCCTTCGCCATCACGGTCGAAGACGAAGCCGGCTCGCCCGTTCCCACTTCAGCCGTTCTTATGTCGGGCGCGGGCGAATAGTTCCGCGTCATTTCCAGCGCAAAACGTTTCTCAATTAATTCGTGAAGACCGCGGTGCCAGCCTTCTTATTCGCCTTCTCTTTCCGGTAAGCCCGGGCCACATCGCCCAGCGGAACTTCCACCTTGCCGGTTCCGAAATCCGTAAGCGGCTGCTCCCCTTGCGCATAGCTGTAGTTTGATTCGCCCCGCAGGTTGTCAAAGGGCCGCATGCCGTGTTCCTCGGCCCGCTGCACATGATCGGGCATCACCATCGGCTGCGGTACGTTGCTCAGCACCGAGGCGGACTGCCCAAAGGCCGCGGTGGCGCAAAGAAAACTCAAAGCACAAAGTGTCGTTTTCATAGTGGTCCTCGTTCGAATGACTCGATTCGGAATACATACATCATGAATCCTGCTGGTAAAGCCTTGAGAAGCCGCCACTGGCGCAGCTTCCAGACCGCACTGGCGCAATCCGCATTCCAAACCGCCAGCGCTGGCATTCGACTTACTGGGACTTCCCGTGGATAAAGAGAAAAGGTTTGCACATTAGTGGAAAGCGCGGAAGGTTTTGCCGGCGCGAAGTTCAATTTCAACTACGCGCAGTCGTACCGGCCCTGCATTTAGACGGTCTCACTCGGGACCGCCTACTTGCACAGCCTGCCGGCTGCCGTATTTCTGGAACACGGATTCGCGCGTCACCACGCCCTCCAGGCTCCGCGAATCGGCGCGGTTCACCACCGGAACCAACGCACAATCGTTGACAAAACGCAGCGCCGAATCCAGCGGCAGGTCAGGATACAGGCTGGGCAGCGCCTGGGCCGTGAGCACAGAGGCGAGCGTAAGTTCACCCTTGCCTTCGCGGTAAAGGCGCTGCACCTGCTCCCGCGTAATCAGCTTCCATCCGCCCGGGTGCAGCCGCACCAGGAACACCGATTCCGTGGCCCCTTCGATGCGGCGCGCATTCGCATCCACATAATCCTGCCCGTTCAAAATAATTTCCGGCACGGTCAGCATCGCGTCTTCCACGCGCAGGATGGCTTCCTCCCGGTCCTCTTCCAGCGAGGGCAAAATCAATCCATCCTGGCGTGTCAGCAGATCGAAGATCGGCACCGCTTGCAGGCTGCGCGAGACCACATAAGAACACGCATTGGCCACAATCACGGGCACAATAATTTCGTAGTTGCCGCTGACCTCCAGCACCATGAACACCGACGTCATGGGCACGCGCAAAAATCCCGCGAACAAAACTCCCATGCCCACTAAAACGTAGGTTCCCGTGGACCCCGTCAAGTGTGGAAAGAGAATTCGCTCGATATCGCCCACCGCTCCGCCCAGCATCGCGCCAATAAACAAAGTCGGGGCAAACATTCCGCCCGGAGTACCGCTCACAAACGACGCGCAGGTCGCAATAATTTTTAAGAGCGCGAGCAGCGCCAGAAATTTCCAGGCATACTGCCCATGCATGGCCTCATCCATGGCGCCGTAGCCGGCGCCCATCACCTGCGGCGCGCCCAGGAAAGCGATCAGCCCCACCAGCAATCCAGCCAGCGCGGGCTGAAGATATTGCGTCCAGCGCGGCAAAGCCTTGAGCCGAGGCCGCAGAAAGCCAATCGACTTGGCGAAGATCACCGAAAGCAATCCGCCCACGATCCCCAGCACCACGTAGGCAATCAATTCGCTGGGACGTTTAAACGTCGTGACCGGAATGCGGAACAGCGGCTCGCTGCCCAGAAACGAACGCACCACCACCACGCTCGCCACCGCCGAAAGCACCACCGAGCCCAGAATCCCCGCACTCCAGCGCCCAATCACTTCCTCGATCACAAACAGCACCGCGGAAATGGGTGCGTTGAAGGCCGCGGCCAGTCCGGCCGCCGCCCCCACCGGCGCCATCAGCCGAATCTTGTCGCGCGAAATATTCAGCTTCCGGCCCAGGGCAGAAGCGATGCTGGCCCCGATCTGCAAGGACGGATCTTCCGGTCCTAAAGATTGTCCCGATCCAATCGCCAGTCCCGAGCAGATAAATTTTCCCACCGCCGTGCGGAACGGAATGAAGCCGTTAAAAATATAGAGCGCCGATTTCGTTTGATTCACTCCGCTGCCGCGAATCCCCGGAAACAAATGCAGCACCAGCGCCGCCACCACCAATCCCGCGACCGCCGGAACCGCGAAAAGCCGCCAGCTGTGCGCCTCCGGCAGCGGCCCCAGCAGCGCCAGATGCAGCCAATCAATCGTCAGGCGAAAGCAAACCACCGCCAGCCCGGAGAAAATTCCGATGAAGACGCACAGGATCAAAAAGAAAACTTCCTCGTTGATCACCCCTTCCAGCCTGAGGAACAGCCGCCCGGAACCTTTCCGTTGTGGCGTCGAGCTTGGCGATGGAAGTGGAGAAGTCACGGGTGAAGACGCCTTTAATTCCGTTGCGGACGGGCTCATTGCGCCAGCGCCTCGCGTTTGTGAGAAATCATCAGCAGTGCCAAATCCCGTCCTTCCGGCTGCCCACAGGCCGCCGCCGTCTGTTGCTCAATTTGAAAGACCACATCCATCAGCGCGTCGGGCAGATCGGTTTCCGCCGGCGAGCGCAGCAACCCCAGCTGCGGCTTGGCCGCCAGCCACCGCGACTGCAACTTGGCCAGCGGCCCCGCCCCGGGATGCTGCGGGTCATTGCCATCCACCCTCGCCAGGTCTACCCCCGTCTGCCGGGCACATTGCAGCAAGCGCTCCTCCGCCTGATCCAGATCGCGCGTGATGCGCCGGTTGCGCTCCATATCCGAAAGGTGACTGTGAAAGGGATTGCTGGCCACAATAAGCTGGGTTACCTCCAGCAGCTTCCGGGCCTCCGTATTTCCCCCATCCACTTCCACGGCTCTCTTCAAATAACCCTCCGCCGCGGTGTAATCGCCGGCACGGTAAGCCGCTTCTCCCGCGCCCACCAGCGCCGCGGGATTCTCCGGCTGACCCCGCAAAGCTTCCTCGTCCTGCGCCAGCGCGCCGGGATAATCCTGCGCCTGGGCAAACAACTCCGCCGCTTGCAAATGCTCGCCGGGATCGGGCGGCAACGCCGCCGCCAGTGCAATGAGCTCGGAATCCGCCTGCGCCAGCGCATTCTTCTTGAGCAAGAACTGGATCAGTTCGACCCGCGCCCGGTTGCGGTTCCCATCCGGATCGGCGTTCCACACCCCGTACATCGCATTGTGGTAGTAACGCGTGGCGTCTTCGATCGAGCCGCGATGCGCCGCCACCCGCGCCAAAGCCAGATTCACCGCCGCGTCCTGCGGCGCCCGCTGCCACAGCGCCAGCAGGTAGGACTCCGCTTCCTCCAGCCGCTGCGGATCGTTGCTGTCGCGCAAGGCCCGCGCCAGGCTGAGCTGATACTGGGAGTTGGTGGGATCGCAGGTCAGCGCCGCCCGGAAGGCCGCGATCGCCTCCTCATAACGCGCCGCTTTGGCCGCCTCCAGGCCCTGCTCGTAAAGCTTGTGCCCACGCGCCTGCTGGTTCAGGTTGTAGCGCGTCACCAGATGGCCCACCGCCGCAAATGCCGTCACCGCGGCCACCGTCAGCAACAGCAATATCATGGGTGCCGAGCGCGGAATCGTTTTGAGCCGCCACAACATATCTCGTATTACGATATCATTTCGATGCCAAAACCGGCGGCTCCGTCCTTGACATCGCCGGAAAATCTGCCACAAACTCCCCGCCGCACCCGCGCTTCAGGTAATATACTTCGTTCGCCGGAACTCCCGGCAAACCATCGCCCCATCACCGTTCCACCATAAATGCTCAACATGAATCGAGAATATTTCCGAAGGTATAGTCAGCAACTCAACCGTGACATGGACACTCTGGTGTTCGGCCACGCCGGCACGCCGCTCCTGGTTTTTCCCACCTCCATGGGCAAATTCTTCGAGTATGAAGACCGCGGCATGATCGGCGCGCTCGCCCACAAAATCGAGCGCGGCGAACTCCAGGTCTTCTGCCCCGATGGCGTCGATACCGAAAGCTGGTACAACCGCGGCGTTCATCCCAAGGTGCGCGTGCTGCGGCATCTCCAGTATGAGCGCCACATTCTGCATGAAATCCTGCCGTTCATCCGCTGGAAGAATCAGAATCCCAGCCTCGCCGTCACCGGATGCAGCTTCGGCGCTTACCACGCCGTGAACTTCGCCATGAAGCATCCCGACTGCGTGACCCATTGCATCAGCATGAGCGGAGCTTTCGACATTCATCAATTTCTCGACGGCTACTACGACGACGATTGCTACTTCAACTGCCCGCCCGATTACTTGCAAGGCCAAAACGACGACTGGTTCCTGAGCCGCTACCGCCAGATGAGAATCGTTCTCGGCTCCGCCGATTGGGATATGTGCCTGAACGAGAACGTGCGCCTGTCGGGCATTTTGAACGGCAAGGGCGTGCCCCACTGGCTGGATATTTACAACGACAATTCCAAGCACGACTGGCCGCTATGGCAGCGCATGGCGCAAAAATATTTTTAGGAGTTGCCAGGATCAAGATTTTAGGATGGAGATAATTTCGTGAAGAAAATCGGAATTTTATTTGGAATGGAAAACACCTTCCCGCCCGCGCTGGTCGAGAAGATCAACTCGATGAAGGTCGAAAACGTCTCCGCCGAGTTCGTCAAGATCGGCGGCATCCGCATGGATGAGCCCAACAAATACGCCGTCATCATCGACCGCATCTCGCAGGACATTCCCTTCTACCGCGCCTACCTCAAGAATGCCGCCCTGCACGGCACCATCGTGGTCAACAATCCTTTCTGGTGGACGGCCGACGACAAATTCTTCAACTACGCTCTCGCCCACAAACTCGGCGTCGCCATTCCGCCCACGGTAATCCTGCCGCATCATTCCCATCCCGAAGGCACCACCGACCGCTCCATGCGCAACCTGATGTATCCCCTCAACTGGCAGGAACTGTTCGATTACGTTGGCT
>Ga0181528_10002699_pt1 | contig 10967 bp, 9 predicted proteins | sample PEATcosm2014_Bin_47_FD_119742 | JGI IMG/M metagenome (GOLD analysis project Ga0181528, IMG submission 119742) | Peatland microbial communities from MTU Mesocosm Facility, Houghton, MI, USA - PEATcosm2014_Bin10_10_metaG | ecosystem: Environmental > Terrestrial > Soil > Wetlands > Peat | place... | reverse complement strand
TGCGGCGGCTTCACGGGCGGCGGCAGCCACAACGCGGCCTGGGCCATGTCTTCAGGCACCTGGGCCGGTCGCGGTGCCGCGGAATATGCCGAGCAAGCTGGCTCTGGGGTGAGAGGGCGGGCGGCGCGTGCCGGTACGGTTGCACTTCGCGAACGTACCGGCCGGCCGTTTGCGCCGGCGCAATTGGCGCGTGCCGTTCAGGATGAAGTGTTTCCCTACGAGCTGAACTATTTCCGCGAAGCCGGTCGGCTTGACGGTTCGTTGCGGCGGCTCGACGCCCTCTGGGCAAACGCCTCGGGCGCGGACGCAGCGACCGGCGCGGAGGTGCTGCGTGCCCGCGAGGCGGCCGCGATGCTGGCTACCGCGCGGTGGATGTATCGCAGCGGGTTGGCCCGGCAGGAAAGCCGCGGGATGCATCGTCGCGACGATTATCCGGACCAGGACGCGCGTTTTCGGCACTATATCACAGCTGGCGGCCTCGATGAGGTGTGGACCTCGCCGCGCGCGCATGCCGAGACCGCATATGCGGAGGCGGCGGAATGATCGAAGTCATCGATGCCGAGCGCTGCACCTCCTGCGATATCTGCGTCAGCGCCTGTCCGACCAACGTCTTCGACAAGACCGATGGAATTCCGGTGATCGCCCGCCAGGCTGATTGCCAGACCTGCTTTCTCTGCGAGCTCTATTGTCCGGAAGATGCGCTGTTCGTCTCGCCGTTCGCCGACGCGGCGCAAGATGTCGATATCGCGGTCCTGAAGAAGGACGGAGTATTTGGCAGCTATCGCCGGGCGGTCGGGTGGACCAGCGAAACCAGGGAGCTTCGCGGCATCGATCGCAGCTACCGTTTATTCGGGCACTGAGGCGCCTGCCGCCGGGTGGCTTTGCTGACTGGCTTCGAATTCGCGTCGGACGCGTAGACTGGCCCAGGACCTGTTGGGGGTCTCCGATCAGGATGCTGTCATCACGTTTTGACCGGAGGTCGCTATGAGACGCAGGGATTTTATCAAAGTGTCGCTGACGACCGCGGCAAGTCTTGCGCTTGCCCCTCCCTTGTTTGCAGAGGAGCGGCCCAAGCTGATCCGGATCGGGAGCCAGAAGGGCGGCTTCTTCTTTCCGGCGGTCAAGGAGCGGCATACGGTCGAAGACGCGTTCAAGCCGCTCGGTGTGGACGTTCAATGGGTCGACTTCCAGTTTGGTCCGCCGTTGTTGGAGGCCATCAACGTGGGCAGCGTCGACTTCGGCTATGTCGGCGACGCTCCGCCGATTTTTGCTCAGGCCGCCAACGCCGGCATTCGATATGCTGCGGCGGTCAAGCAGGGTGGCGGCACGCAGGGTATTGTCGTGCGCAAGGATTCGCCGATCAAATCGCTGTCGGATCTCAGGGGTAAGCGGATTGCCTTCGGCAAGGGATCTAGCGGGCATAATCTCCTGGTCGCGGCGCTTGAAAAGGAGCACATCGCATGGAACGAAATCGAACCGATTCCGCTCGCGCCTGCCGATGCGACCGCGGCCTTTGCCAGCCGTGCGATCGACGCCTGGTCGATCTGGGATCCATATTTGGCGCTCGCAGAACTCAAGGGGGACGCCCGCGTCCTGGTGTTCGCAAAGGACATCCACCAGCCGAATGCGTTTTTCATCGTTCGCGCGGATTTCGTCGACAGGTATCCGTCCGCCGTGACGCGGCTAAACGACGTGTTCGCTTCGGAAGGCGTTTGGGCCAATTCCCATCATGAGCAAGTCGCGCGGGCGCAGGCGGCCGCGACCAGCGTCGATATCGAGGCCATCAGGCGTTTCGTTGATCGCTCGAACTACAGTGTCGTCCCCGTCGACGACGAGATCATCAAAATACAGCAGTCGGTCGCCGACCGCTTTGCGCGTCTCGGATTGGTCCCGAAACCGGTGAAGGTCGCCGACATCGTCTGGAAGTGGACGCCGGAATCGTAGACATCATCTTCGCCGCGTGTTACGCGAAATGCGTCAGGTCTGCGTTCCCCAGCGTCGCACTGTGACGTTCTCGAGCGCGCGAAACAGACCGAACTCGACGACCAGGCCGATCAGGATGACACTCACGAGACCGGCAAACACTTTGTCCGTAAATAATTCGTTTCGGTTACGGAAGATGAACCAACCAAGGCCGCCCTGGCTCGAGCTGACCCCGAATACAAGTTCGGCCGCGATCAGGGTTCGCCATGCGAACGCCCAGCCGATCTTGAGGCCCGAGATGATCGAGGGCAGCGCAGACGGAATCAGGATGTAGGCGACATATCGCGGGCCGGTCAGACCATAGTTGCGCCCGACCAGCCGGTGCGTCTCGGGTACGGACTGGAAACCGGTAAAGGTCGCCAGCGCGAATGGCCACAGCACCGAGTGCACCAGCACAAAAATCAGGCTTGTCTCTCCGAGTCCGAACCAGAGCATCGCGAGCGGCAGCAGGGCGATGGCGGGAAGCGGATTGAACATCGCGGTCAGCGTCAGCAGTGCCTCGCGAACGAACACGTTCGCGGTCGCCAGCGAAACCAGGACGATCGCGATTGCGAGCGCGGTCAGATATCCCTTGAGCAGAACGCTGAGCGAGGCGATGATCGCGGTAGCGAGATTTTCATGAAGCAAGGCATCCCAGAGGGCCGTGGCGGTCTGGGTAAAGCTCGGCAGCAGCAGCGGATTGGCGGTAAAATCCGCCGCAATCTGCCAGAGCAACGCGAGCGTGACGAGAACGATGCCGCGCCGGAAAGCGACGGAATGGAAGAATGGCTGGCGGCGCCGGGCAGGCTGCTCATTTCCAGCAGCGGCCGGCAAATCGGCGGCTTGATCCGTCATGCTGCGATTTCCGTGCGGCGATCAAATAATGCGCTGTTGATATCCCGTACGATGTCACCGAACTCCGCCGTTCCGCGTTGGTCGCGTCCGAAGGTTGCGGTGTCAAAGGTAGCGAGCGTCCGGCCCGGATGAGGGCTGAGGAGATGCAGTCTTGAGCCGACCAACACGGCCTCTTCGATGGAATGGGTCACGAAGACCAGCGTGAATTTTAGCTCGTCCGCCAGATCGAGCAGATCGTTCTGAAGGTTCGTGCGTGTCAGCGCGTCGAGTGCGGCAAAGGGTTCATCCATCAGCAACACTTCAGGCGCGGCAGCGAGTGCCCGGGCGATTGCCGCGCGCTGTTTCATGCCGCCCGAGAGCGTATGCGGATAGGCATCGAGCGCGCGGGCCAGCCCGACCTTTTCCAGCGCGGCCTCCGCGATCTGTCGCGCTTCTGCCTTCGACTTGCCCCGCGCCACTTGCAGCGGGAACGCGACATTCTCCCGTACCGTTTTCCAGGGCAGCAACTGGTCGAACTCCTGGAACACCACCACCCGATCGGGACCCGGCCTGTCGACCGGGCGTCCGTCGAGCAGGATGCTTCCCTCGCTCGGTCTGATAAATCCGGCGATCGCCTTCAGGATCGAGGACTTGCCGCAGCCGGATGGTCCGAGCAAGACCAGGCGCTCGCCCTTTGCCACGGTGAAGCTGACATTTTCGACCGCCCGAACCCGGCCGCTTTCCGTGACGTAATCGAGGGTCAGGCGCACCGCTTCGAGAACGGGGCGGCCGGCATTCTCAGACGCAGATCCCATCCCGTTCAACTTCCCGATTTGTCGTGCAATTCCTCGAACGTATAGTCCTTCCAACTCGCGGGCTTGTTCTTGATTGCCCCGATCTTGGCGAGGAAGTCCGCATATTTGTAGGTTCCTTGCGGAACGATGGTGAAGTCGACGTCCTTGCTGTCGATGACCGATTTGACGAAGGCGGGTTCAAGCTTGGACTGTTCGACGCGGACATAGATTTCCGCCGCCTCCGCTTTGTGGCCCTCGATCCACTGTGACGCCTCAACGAGTGCGTCGAACAGCGCCTTGAAGGTCTTTGGGTTCTCATCGCGGAATTTCGACTTCGCGTAGAGCAGGGTCGGCGTGATGCGTCCGCCCATAATATCGTAGGAACTCAGGATCTTGTGGACCTTCGGGTCGCTGAGTTCCTGCTCCTGATATGGGGGATTGGAGAAATGCGCGGAAATGGCCGATGAGCCGGAGAGAATCGCCACCGTTGCATCGGGATGGGGCAGGTTGACGGTCAGATCGTCGAGCGCGTTGAATTTGCCTTCGCCGAGTTCTTTCTCGGCGGCGATTTGCAGCAGCCGGGATTGCTGCGAGACCAGGACAGCCGGTACGGCGATCTTGTCGGATCTGGTGAAATCCTTCAGCGTCTTGATGTTGGGATTGTTGGAGACGAGGTAGTTCGGCTGTTCGCCGAGCGCCGCGATGACCTTGACATCAGCGGATCCCTTGGTGCGATCCCAAAGCACGATCACCGGTCCGGCACCGGCGGCGCCAACGTCGACGGCTCCGGACAGCAGGGCGTCGTTGACGACCGCGCCGCCGCTCAGCTTGATCCATTCAACCTTGATATCGATACCGGCTTCTTTGCCATGCTTTTCGATCAATTTCTGATCGCGCAGCACGTGCAGCGGCAGATAAACCGTACCGAATTGCTGGACAATCCGCAGCAGTCCTTCCGCGCGCGCTTCGCTGATGACGGCGAGGGAGAGCAGAAGAAAGGTGGCAAACAGGCGGACTGTCATGACGGACCTCTAACGCAATCGAAGAAGGCGGCGCGTATTTGCCAAGCGCGGCCGATCCATCACATTTGCCGTCAACGGTTGCCGTCTGGCAATTTCGTAAAACCGGCCGATCAGGGTTCAAATTTCTAGCCGGGCGCAATGGCATAGAAAGTTTTGACCGTCGTGGATCCCGGTCATGATGAGCCGCGGCCCGTTCGCGCTCACGTATAGAGCGGGTCCGGCGTGATGCGACCGTTGAGCGCGAAGTTCCCCACCTCGCGCGCCTTGTAGGCGACGGGATCGTGCAAGGTATGAGTCCGGACATTGCGCCAGAAACGATCGAAGCCGTATTGCGCCGAGGTCGCCCGCGCACCCATCAGATCGAAAATCTTCGAGGTGATCTCCAGCGCAACCTTGGTGCTATTTACCTTGGCTGCGTAGACGGTGGCCGCCGCTGCCGTCCGCTGCTCCAGCTCGAGCGCTGCACCGCGTTTGATCGCGGCCTCGATTTCGACGGCAGCCGCCTCCGCAAGGGCGACGCTGGCGCGAAGGTCGGAATCCAGCGAGCCAAAGAGCTCCAGGATATAGGGATCCTCGCTCGCTTGGTTGACGCCGGACGTCTGCCAGGGCCTGGCCTGTGTATGCAAATAGTCTTTCGCTTCCGCGAGTGCGCCTTCGGCCGTGCCGAGGTAGAAATTTACGAAGAACAGTTGATGGATCGGGACAACCAGACTCGTCAGCGCAGCTAGCGGCGCGTTTGGCTGCGGTGGAAATGGCCCAAGAAGATGCTCGGGCTCGACCCTTACATTGCGGAACTCGATGCTGCCGCTTTCGGTCAAGCGCTGGCCGAAAGCGTCCCAATCATTGCCATGCACGACGCCGTCGCTTGTGCCCGGCAGCGCGATCAGCACGATCGCCTCGCCAAAAGACGCCCGCAACGTGATGCGATCGGCAAGTGACGCGTTCGAAGCGAAGGTTTTTCGGCCGTTCAGCCGGAATCCATCGCCGTCGGTGGTGAGTGTGGTGATCCCGTCGCGTGGGTTTGAGGCGCCGCCCCAGAACCACCTCCGCTCGACCGATTGTCGGACGAGCTGCGACCTTTGCAGCTCGGTCGCGCGCCAGAACGCACTGTGCGATAGCAGATAGTGATAGCTCAACACCTGCGCGATCGAGGTGTCGGCGCGCGCCAGCGTCCGCACCACGCGAAACGCGTCCGAGAAAGCTGCACCGCCGCCGCCCGCCAGTGCCGGGTTGAGCAGCGTCAGAAGGCCGGCGTCGCGCAGCCAGGAAATCTCGAGGTGGGGTGCCGCCGCGGCGCGCTCTCGGGCAACCGCCGTTTCGCGCAGGCGGGTCGCGACCGTATCGCCGGCTTCCAGCCAGTCCTTCCCGGTCGGGATGATGTCGGCGGGAATGGCGGCAGGCCGGGTAGATATGCCACTCATGCTCAACTTTGCTGGAATCGAAGCGGGTTGCCACAGGCCCAGCCTGCTGGCGCCAAGGCTATTTCGTCACACGCTTCAAGGTCAATTTTGAATTTCGTCTGAATTGGAGGTGAAACTTCGACGCCGGCTCAAGCTGGAAGTAAGCTCTGCTGATTGAACACATAACATTGCCGACCTTTCTGCGCTCATCAACGCTCTATTCGGCCGCGTCGGTGCGGACCTCCGATTTTTCCAAGGAAGCTGGACTGCGAAAATTCGCGCCGGGATGGGTGGCATGCAACAGGGGGCCTCGGCCGGGAAACAGCTTTTCGCGCAGCGTTCCTTCGCGGTAAGCCGTCTTGTAGACGCCGCGCGACTGGAGCTCCGGCACGACGAGATCGACAAAAGCCTCCAGCGATTCCGGCGCCACCAGGCGGAACAGGTTAAACCCATCGACGTCCGTCTCGTCGGCCCAGGCGATCAGTTCGTCCGCGACGTCCTGGGGTGACCCCACGACGAACGGCGAACGGGCGCCCGCGCGGCTCAGGCCGGCGAGATCGCCGATCTTGACCGGCCGCTCGCTGCGCAGCGTAAAGTTCTCGACCATGGACTGGATCGCGTTACTCTCGACATATTCGATCGGCTGGTCGGGCCGGTAGGTGGAAAAGTCGATGCCGGTCCAGCCCGAGAGCAACGCCAGTTGGCCTTTGACGTTCACGTGGCGGGCGTAATCCTCGAGAATGTCGTTGGCTTCGGCGCGGCTAGGCGCGACGATCACGGTCGCGCCGGCAAACAGGCGGATGTCGTAGGGATCGCGGCCGAATTCCTTGGCGGCGTTCCGGATCTCCCGTACCGCGCGGGCCAGAATCGGCTTGGTCTGCCCGTTGAGGAAGATCGCCTCGGCATGCTGGGCGGCAAACGCGCGTCCGCGCCGCGAGGTGCCGGCTTGATAGAGCAGCGGTGTGCGCTGGGGCGACGGCTCAGCCAGGTGAATGCCGTCGACGCGGTAATACGGGCCCTGATGCCGAACCGCATGAATCTTGGCCGGATCGGTGAAAATGCGCGCATTCCGGTCGCGGCGAACCGCATCCTGTTCCCAGCTTCCTTCCCATAATTTGTAGGCGGCGGTGAGAAAGTCCTCCGCTGCATCGTAGCGGTCGTCGTGAGCGCGCCCGCCGGCGTGACCCATGCCGCGCGCCCCGCTGTCGAGATAGCCGGTCACCACGTTCCAGCCGATCCGTCCCTCAGTGAGGTGGTCGAGCGTGGAGAAGCGGCGTGCGAGCTGGTAGGGATGCTCGAAGGTGAGGTTTGACGTGATACCAAAACCGAGATGCTTGGTGACCAGCGCCATCGCGGAAACAAGCAGTGTCGGCTCCGCGTTGGGAAGCTGAACACCTTGGACAATCGCCGTATCCGGACTTCCACCATAGACGTCATAGACGCCGAAAACGTCGGCCAGGAAGATGCCGTCGAGCAGCCCGCGCTCCGCGGTCCTGGCGTAGTCGACCCAGTAATCCAGCGTATTGTAATTGATGGATGCGTCGCGCGGATGTGACCACAGCCCCGCCCAGTTATGGCTCGGGGCGGCCATGTTGAAGGCATTGAAGCGAAGTTCGCGTGATCGGCCCATGGATCATTCCGATGCGTCAGGCTTGAGAAACGCTGGAACGCGGTGTGGATTCCGCCGCATCCCTTGATCTGCTTTCTTATCACTTCGGCCGAATGACGTTGTTTTCAAATGTCATCAATGACGTTGAAATTGTGCTGGTCTCCCAGCCGTACGTAGCAACATTCTATCCAATGTCGTGAACCGACAGCTTGCGGGCTTGATTAAATCGGCTTTGAGACGCGTGTGCGTCAACGATCGCGCCGAGACGAAAAAACTCTGGCTGTGCATCGATCCAAAAAGAAACGCATATCGAGCCACGCTGCGGTAGCACGCGTATTGCTATTTTTTCGAACGGCTCGACAGCCTCGAAATCGGCGAGCATGGTTTCGGTACCGCCTATGCGCGGCGCAATTTTAGTCACCGCGGTGACAGATCCAGCAGTCGGAGAGCAACATGCCATTCGAAACCAAGAACTTCGAAACGCTCGCCGTGCACGGCGGTTCCTATCGTTCCGACCCAGCGACGGGCGCGGTGGCGGTTCCGATCTATCAGACCACGTCGTTCCAGTTCCAGGATGCCGGACATGCGTCGCGGCTGTTTGCGCTGGAGCAGATCGGCCAGATCTATACGCGCATCAAGAATCCCACCCAGGATGCGTTCGAGGAGAGATTGGCGGCGTTGGAGGGCGGCGTCGGGGCGCTGGCTGTCGCCTCGGGGCAGACGGCATCCGCTTTCGCGATCTTCAATGTCGCGCAGGCAGGCGACAATGTGGTTTCGTCGACGGACCTCTACGGCGGCACCTGGACGCTGTTTGCGCAAACGCTGAAGCAATTCGGCATCGAGGTTCGTTTCGTCGATCCTGCCGATCCCGAAAATTTCCGCCGGGCCACCGACGCCAAGACGCGCGCGTATTACGCCGAGACCCTGCCCAATCCAAAACTCAATGTCTTCCCGATCAAGGAAGTCGCCGACATCGGGCGCTCGCTGGGTGTTCCCCTGATTCTTGACAACACCGCGTCGCCGCTGATCGCGCGCCCGTTTGATCATGGCGCCGCGATCGTCGTTTATTCCGCGACCAAATATATCGGCGGCCACGGCACCTCGATCGGCGGCGCCATCGTGGATGGCGGCAATTTCGACTGGGAGGCACACGCGGCGCGTTTCCCGTTGCTCACCCAGCCGGACGAGGCCTATCACGGCGCGATCTGGACCGAAGCTGCGAAGCCGTTCGGGCCGATCGCCTACATCCTGCGCGCGCGGGTGAAACTGCTGCGCGATCTCGGCGCGGCGATCGCCCCGCAAAATGCCTTCCAGTTTATTCAGGGACTCGAGACGCTGCCGCTGCGGCTGCGCCAGCACAATGAGAACGCGATCAAGGTCGCAAACTTCCTGTCGAGGCATTCGTCGATCTCGAATGTGATCTTTCCGGGTCTGCAGAGCGGTGAGAACCGTCGCCGTGCCGACGCCTATCTGAAGGGCGGCTACGGCGGGCTGGTCGGCTTCGAATTGAAGGGCGGCGTCGAGGCGGGCCGCAGGTTCATCGACGCGTTGCAGCTGTTCTACCATGTCGCCAATATCGGAGATGCGCGATCGCTGGCCATTCATCCGGCCTCGACCACGCACCAGCAGCTCAGCCCGGAAGAACAGCTCGCCGCCGGCGTGACGCCCGGCTATGTGCGGCTTTCGGTCGGTATCGAGCATCCGGACGACATCCTCGCCGATCTCTCGCAAGCGTTGGCGAAAGCCGATGCAGGCGAGGGTGCCCGCAAGGCCGCTTGATTATTCTGTAAGGAGAGATTTCGAGATGAAGATGACGTTTGCCCGCATCGCTCAGGCCGTTGGCTTGACGCTTGCTCTCGCGACGACAGCCTTCGCCGGCGAGCCGTTGAAGATCGCGACCAGCGCAGGTCCGGTCGGCCAGTTGGTGCAGTTCGCCGCCGGGCTTGCCAAAGCCCAAGGCCAGGACGTCAAGGTCATCGAGCTGACCGACTGGGTCGCGTTGAACGAGGCGGTCTTCAGCGGTGACGTCGATGCAAACCTGTTCCAGCACGGGACTTATCTGGCGCTGCAAAACAAGCAACGAAACCTCAATCTGGTCCAGGTCGACAATGTCGGCGTCATCGCGCCGGTCGGATTGTTCTCGAAGAAGATCAAGAGCCTCGACGAGATCAAATCCGGTGATACCGTCGCGATACCGAACGAGCCCTTGAACGGCGCGCGCGGATTGATCCTGCTGGAGCGGGCTGGCTTGATCAAGCTGACACCAGGCAAGGGGTTCTCCGTCAGCAAGTTCGATATCATCGACAACCCGAAAAAGCTGCAGATCGTCGAACTCGATCCGGCACAGACCTATCGTTCGCTGGACGACGTCACCCTGGCGCTGGTCAACATCACCTATCTGCTGGCGGCGGGCGGCGATCCCAAGACCGCCTTGATCGTCGATCGCACCGTGGACGACGGCCTCGTGCTGCGCTTCACCGCAAAGGCTGAAAAGAAGGACGATCCTCGGCTGAAAGCCTTTATCGAGGTATTCAAGTCGCCGCAGGTGAAGCAATTCATCGAGGAGAAGCTGCCGGCGTTCATCCCCGCCGGATTCGATAGCTAGGTTGGGAGTTTAATCTCCGCCGATAGCGCTGTTGCAACCGGTGGCGTGGTCCCGTTCATCGCGAATGGTGCCGCAGGCACCGCGTCGCAGATCGCCGCAAGACGCGCCGCCAGCTCCGCGCATTGATTGCGGATGTCGGGGATAGCAACGATTTCCCAGAACGCGGCGCGGGTCAGGGGGCCCACCGCAAACAGTCGCCGTGAAGCAATGCCGTTGCGGTTGATCACCGCGCAGTCGTCGGCGACGTCGATGCCGATTTCCAGCGCGTCGGCCCGTGCCAGGCCTTGCTCCATGAGGCGATGGAGAATGGGATTTCCCGTGGACCTCGGGTCCTTGACGATGCCGGTGCAGTCGACGACCAGACCTGCCTGAAGCGTCTCGATCTCTTGTTTGCCGCGGCGACGGTAAGAGATAAGTGCGCCGGCCGCATTCGGCTCGACCCGGATGAGTTTTGCGGCCAACAGTGCGAGCCGTCCTGCGCCGAGCGCTTGGGCCAGGCGCATCTCGACTTCGGGCGCCATGCGGTGGCGGTGGACGTCCCACCAGGCGCGGGCGTGTTCGAGGAAGCGGCGTCTCGACGCAAGCGGCAGCTCCTGCCACAGCCGCTGCGTAAATGGGCGGATCGCATCGATCACGCTCCGCCAGTCGCCGCCTTCAGCGATGTGGCCTTCAGCGCGGCTACGCAGCCACCGCAGCAATCGGTCTGCGCTGGCGCCGAAAGGAACGTCCTCTTCTTCGATC
>Ga0181528_10002698_pt1 | contig 10968 bp, 9 predicted proteins | sample PEATcosm2014_Bin_47_FD_119742 | JGI IMG/M metagenome (GOLD analysis project Ga0181528, IMG submission 119742) | Peatland microbial communities from MTU Mesocosm Facility, Houghton, MI, USA - PEATcosm2014_Bin10_10_metaG | ecosystem: Environmental > Terrestrial > Soil > Wetlands > Peat | place... | reverse complement strand
CCGCAAGGATAGCCGGCAAATAATACGTGGACGCCCGTGCAAGGGTCTGCGTTAAGCTGAGTGTTACTACGAGGCCTAAGCGGCTTCTCATGACCCCTGGATTTTTGACAGGAATTGCGTGTCCGGCGGCGGTAGTCGTCGTCACGCTCTGAGTCAGCGCGCTCCGTCGATGAGGTCGAACCAGGCCGCGATCGGATCACCCGCTTCGAGCAATCCGCCGCCCATGGATAACCAATACCACTTCAACGCTCCATAGACGATGTAGTCCGCATAAGCCGGACCGTCACCTGCGAGGAACGGCCGCCGCGCCAAGATGCGCCGCATGGGATCGAAGCTCGCTCGAACTGCCGCAAGCTTCGTCACACCCAGCGCGTGCGCGTCTTCGAGCGACGTGCCCAGACGCTGCTCGCGCGTGCGCCGGAAGTAATCTTGCTCGGAGCTCGGGAGCTGTTCCCATATTCTAAGAGCGACCACTGGAAAGATCTGGGGATGGAGCGTCAAATCGACCCAAGACTCCACGAACTCTGCGAACCGTTGCCGGGGATCTTGCGGAAATAGGGTTGGCCCGTCGGGATAGCGGGATTCAAGGTCGACGGCGATATTGAAGCTTCCACCTGCCCACGCTCCGCTATCGTTGATGACCGGCAAGGTCTTGAACGAGCCATCGCCAAGTGTTGAAATCTCCGAGTAGAGCGTGGCGCGGCTTTCGAAGGGCAATCGCTTATGGGCGAGCGCGAGTTTTGCGCGCCAGCAGAATGGACTGGGACGGGAGTCGGATCGCGTCGCGAGGTCGAACAATGTAACCATGGCGGCTGCCAAAAAACGCCTCTACTCAGCGCGCAGCATGGTGACCACAGTCGCGCCGCCGAGCCCGGTGTTATGGGCCAGCCCCGATCTCGCATCCGGCACCTGTCTTTCGCCGGCGGTGCCTCGCAGCTGATGCACCAGCTCATGGCACTGGGCCAGCCCCGTGGCGCCCAAGGGGTGCCCCTTGGCGAGCAATCCGCCCGAGGGGTTGATGACGTGTGAGCCCCCATAGGTGTTGTTCCCATCTCGTACGTATTTCTCGAACTCTCCCCTCGCGCACAAACCCAAGGATTCGGTGAAAATCGCTTCGGCGCTGGTGAAGCAGTCGTGAAGCTCGACAACTTGTACATCCTCAGGGCCTGCGCCCGCCATCTCGTACACGCGTGACGCGGCGCGCGCGGTCATCTCTGCGCCGATGAGTCCGCGAATGCTCTCGAAGCTCTCCGCACGGTCGGTGGTGAGGGCCTGGCCGGCGACCTCCACGAGCCCCTCAAGCGAGTGCTTCCTAGTGTAGGCTGACGACACGACAACGGCGGCAGCGGCCCCGCAGGTGGGCGCGCACGCTTGATAGCGCGTCAACATGCCATATAGAGGCTTTGACTCCAGCACCTCCTCGACCGTTAGCGGCGTCCTGAACATCGCCAGGGGATTTTTCGATGCGTGCTGCCGTGCCTTGACGGCCACGCTGGCGAACGTCTGTGCGGAGGTTCCATAGTGCTGCTGATGTTCGCGGCCCGCGGCACCGAAGTACATGGCGGCATTCAGAGGGCCGCTGGTGTCCTCGCCCAGCAACTCGCCCAGCCGAGCGGTGAGATGATCCATCGTCCGTTTGCGATCACCGAAGACCAGGCCCAGCTTCCCCGGGTTCATTTGTTCGAAACCCAGCGCAAGGGCGACTTCGGCGGAGCCCGATGCCACCGCCTGACAGGCAAGATACAAGGCGGTCGAACCGGTCGCACAGTTGTTGTTGACGTTGACGATGGGTATCCCGCTCAAGCCTAATCGGTACAACGCGGACTGCCCTGCGGTCGAATCCGCATAAACATATCCAACATGCGCGATTTGTACGTCCTCATAGCGAACTTTCGCATCATCGAGTGCAAGACGGGCGGCCGATTCGCCGAGCTGGTCCCAGGGATCGCTCTGTCCAGGCTTAGTGAAGCGAATCATACCCACGCCGGCAATGAGGGGTCTTTGATCACTGGCGACTGCGAAGCTCATAAGGGTCTCCCAATCAAGGTGTTTGCGGGGGGGGTGGTCCATGTGCCGACGGCAATCGGGACCGACCAGCTCGTAACCTGTGTGGTTCGATTCGCGGCGGGCTCCACCAGCAGGGAACGAGCGTCTTCCAGAGAGTTTGCTGAAAAGATAGCCACGGCGCGCCAGATCGAAGCGCCCATCTGCTCCAAGCTACCCGTTCTGGTTTCGAGTTGCGCACCGAAGAGGACGGAGGCAGTGGCGACCAGCGGCGGCCCCGCGGAGGAGGCGAGCGTCGCGTAGATACGGCCCTCCGGCTTCACTGACACTCCCGAGGGCCAGGGTCCGTAACTTGCAACGGCCTGAAACACCGATAAGCGCTCCCACACGCCGGACTTGAGATAGGGATCGCCCCGCAAGAGTTCCGATGCAACTGACGCGGGCTCATCGATCACGAACAGGCTGCCGACGAGTTTCTCATCGCCCCGCCCGCGCGCCCCATCGGCTGTCGCGAGTGGGCCTGCGAAACGAATGCGATCCTTGAGTGTGCCGAGATATTGGATGTGTGAATCGTACGAGCGTTCGCGCTCAGATGCGGCCTTGCTGGAGTCTTGACAATGTACGACGCTTGCCACGGTATTTCGATCGATCCGAGCTACTGCAACAGCTCGCGCAGGAGTTTGGCCGCCGTCGGAATGAGCTCGGGACCTGGGAAATGGTGCAGCATCCCGGGGATTCGCGCGCTCAGGACACGAACTCCCGCGGCCGAAAGCGCGGCGGCGTAGCGCTCGCCTTCATCGCGCGCCGGGTCATACTCGATTGTGATCACGACCGCCGGCGGAAGACCGTGCAAATCCTTCGCCAAGAGCGGCGACAGCAATGGATTGCTTGGCTCTATGCCGGGAGCGTATTGCTGATAGGCCCACAGCAGCTGCTGCCGGGTGAGAACATAGCCCTCAGCGAGTTCATGCATCGAGGCCGTATCGCAGCGGGCATCGACAATCGGCTCGATGAGCAACTGAAAATCGAGCGGCGGCCGCCCCCGATTGCGCGCCAGGAGCGTGATCGCGGCAGCCAGGTTTCCGCCGCTGCTCTCGCCCGCCACCCCGATCAGCGGTTGAGTCCCGCCGCCCAATTCTGACGCGTGATCGGCCGTCCATTGAAGGGCTGCATACACATCCTCGAGCGGTGCGGGAAAGCGTGCCTCCGGCGAGAGTCGCTGATCGACCGCCACCACGATGCAATTGCTGGCCTTGGTGAAGGCGCGGCGTCCCGCATCGAACAGATCGAGAGTGCCACGAATGAAGGATCCTCCGTGCGCCCAGACCATCATCGGAAAAGGGCCGGTGCCCTCAGGTACGTACACCCGAAGTTGCATCGATTGGCCATCCGCGCCAGCGATCTGAAAATTTTTCACCGCCCCAATCTCCAGGGGCGGGCCCGTAGGGATCAACGCACTCGCCGCGCGCCGAAATTCATCAATCGGGATGTCTTGAGGCTGAGGAGCATTCCCCATCTTCGCCAAAAATGCCTGTGCATCCGGGTGCAGCGCCATGTCGTGCCCCCTTCAGTTCGAGATTGACTCACGAGGTGCTTCGGATACCGCCGCGGGGCGCAACTTGCGCGTCTTCCATTCGTGCGGGCGCACGGCGACCTCCACGCGCGAGCGCTCGCGCCGTGCCGCAAGTATCCGGCGCCCCCGCTCGGTCATGTCCGCCTCCGTCCAGATGCCGCCGCTGCAGAGCTGGACCTCGACTCGTGTAACGCCCTCCACGCGCGCCAAACGCTCCTCCGCGACCTTCATGATGCCCGCGATCATGGTGCACATCGCGGATGTGGCGCGCATGGAGACGCGAACCGCGCCATCATCGTCAACGCACAGCTCGTTGAGCAGACCCATATCGACGATGCTCAAGGGTGCCCCCGCCGTGACGCTGCACGGATCGATGACATCCTCCAGCCCCTCCATCACTCGATCCCGCAACGCGCTCATGCCGGCACCGCCAGCCCGCTTTCGCGGATATAGCGCCGCCAGTTCGAATACATTGGCTGGATGCCGGTTCGCGCACGTTCCTTGGCGAACTCATCATTGGCCATGCGCTTCTTGGCCGTTTCGACGTCGATCCCGAGAATGCGGGCATAGTTGCCGCCAAGAACGAGCTGTTTGTCTGCCGCGGTGATCTGCGGGATGCCCCAGCGCTCCATGGTGGCTTCTTGGAATTTGAAATCCCTGATCTTTTCGAGAATCGGTTGGGAATGAAACACCATGTTTCCGTCCGAGAAAATGACCTTGCTCGAACCCGCCCAGTACATGAACTGTCCCATCAAGTCCTCGAACATCCCGGGTGCCTTGGTGGCGAACGCCGAGGTGATCTCGAGGTTGCCATACACGTTCGGGTAGCGCGCCATCGCCATGCACGTTTCCTCGGTGAACGCGTAGCCGGCATGGATGATCTCGAACGCGAGCTCGGGAAACTGGTCCGCGGCGAGGTCCACGTCATCGACCTTGAAAGGGTTCAATGGGACCGCCCCCAGCGGGGCAGCTTTGTGGATCGCCACGATTTTGATCCCGTGCTCGCGAGCGCGCTTGAACAATGGAAAGGCGAGCTTCGGGTCATCCATGCGCCAGCTGCGCAACGGGTCGATCTGCGCGGGATACAACTTGAGGCCGACCGCCTGCGGCAATTCCGCCATCTGCTCATCGAGCTCCCGCAGGCACACATCGAGTCCCATGGTCGGATCCACCCCGACGTAACCGACAAAGCGCTGCGGCCAACGACGGACCGCTTCGACCATCTTCTTGCGTGCACACAGGCCGTCCTTGAAATATGAATCGAGCCTGAGCGTATGAGTCGCCGCCATGTCGCAATCGCTTTCCAGAAAGAGGGTTTTCGCGACGATTTCCATGGGCCAGTCAGTTTCCTGCTCGCTCTGGCTCAATCCCAGACCGGGTTGCCAATCGCGATGCAGGATAACCAGCAGGTCGCGCAAGGACTGCGCATGCCGAGTCTTGTGCGTATTGTCGTCAGTCAGGTTGTACGCGTGCGAGACCGCATTGAAGACAAACATTCCGTCGATCATGAATATATCTCCTGCCTAGTAGTGCTCTATAGTTCAAGGCGCAATCTTCGAGCGCATCTCCCGCAGCTGCTTTGAGAGTAGCGCCGCCTCCCCTTTCAAAGCCGCCGCCAGCTTCGGTTGGCGGTCAGCCTGCAGCCGGCTCGCCACCGCTCCGATACTCAGCGATCCAATCGGCCGATCCTTCTCGTCGAGTACTGCGACCGCAATGCCGTAGGATTCCGGGTGAACCAGGCCGGGATTCACGCAATAGCCCTTGGCACGCGCCGTCTTGACCAGTGCGCGCACCTTCTCGACGGTATATTTGGGATAGTCCTCGATCATCGTCCGATTGGCCTTCAGGATTCGATCAACACTGGCGTCGTCCATGGCAGCCAGCATCACGGGGCCCATGGAGCCAATCCCGAGCGGGTAGCGGATACCGACCTGCATGACATGGGTGCGGATCGGATGGCTACCCTCCTCGCGATGAACGCAAACCAAGTCGTCGCCGCTCAACAGACACAGAAATGCGCTGTCCTCGGATGCGGTAACCAGGCGCTTCAGGCTGGGTAGAGCCAGTTGGTGCAGACCAAAGCGCGGCGCTGCCAGGATGCCCAACGCATACAGCTGCTCGCCCGGGTAGTAGAGCCTTGCCTCAGCATGCCGCTGAACCAGACCCTCCCGCGTCAATACCGTCAACAAGCGATGGGCCGTTGCCTTATTCAATCCGCTGGCGGATACGACCTTTGAAAGTGTTGCCCCGCCCGTTGTTGCTGCCACGATTCTAAGCACCTTCATCGCCCGCTCAATGCTCTGAGCGCCATTTACTTTCTTTACCCGCGCCGCTGTCACGATTGAGTCCCTTCGTGTTTCATCATGTGCAACAAAACCATACGCTACGATTAGATCGAATGCAATTCAGCGCTATTTAGGCCTAAATATTATCCATACGGGTCCATATTATGGACTTTGAGATTGACGTGCACGAGACGTATGTGGTCGGATCAACGCACACGGATCTGAAGCCTCAAGAGCGGCCATAGAAGCGCACGAGTCCTCGGATCTCATAAAAGGCTGTGAGGACGGGGGAACCATATGATGTCGTCAACAACAAAGTCGCGCAGCGCCGTTCGGGCACCCGGGATTTATTCGCCATGTGTTTTTGCTTTAGCGATCTTCGTGCAAGCCCCGCTCGCGCTCGCGCAAGACACCACGCCGGGGTCGACGACCGGATCGGCAGACGGAGCTCAGTTGGCGGAGATCACGGTGACCGCTCAGAAGCGGGTCGAGCGCGCGCAAGATGTGCCGATCTCCGATAGCACGGTAAGCGCCAGCGAGGCGCTCAGCCGTGGGATCACCGACACGACTTCGCTGCAGATGGCGGTGCCTGGGTTGGTCATCGATCACACGGCCAACGAGGGAAACATCTTTATCCGTGGTGTCGGCACCAATCTGTTCGGTCCCTCGAGCGAGCAGACCGTCGCCGTCTATGTGGATGGTGTGTACATGCCGTCGCCGGAGGCCAACCTTTTCTCATTCAAAAACATTGATCGGGTGGAGGTGTTGAAAGGCCCGCAGGGGACCCTGTTCGGGCGCAACACCACCGGCGGAGTGGTGCAAATCATCACCAAGGATCCCTCCACCACGTTCGGCGGGGACGTGAGCGTGGGTTACGCCAATTACGACACCGTGACTTCGCAGGGTTACGTAACCGGCGGTGTATTGCCGGACTTGGCCGCCGATCTTGCGGTCATGTATGAGAACCAGGGCATCGGCTGGGGACACAACTTCACCACGGGCCGTGAAAATGGGATAGAGGCAAAAAATAATTACGCGGTGCGATCGAAGTGGAAGTTCACCCCGTCGGATGCCACGACTCTCAAATTGATCCTTGACTACTCGCGCCAGTACAGCAATTACGCCTATCAGGTGGTGCCAGGGGTGCATAGCGCGGTCGTCCCCACAATTACCTATCCGGGACCGTACAACGCATTGGGGGATCTGAACGACTTCGAACTCGAGAGGGAAAAGGGCGCCTCGCTGCAACTCGATCAGGATGCACAAATCTTTAGGATCGTGAACATCCTGTCGTATCGGCACACCGAAGTGGGTTACTTCCTGGACCAGGACGACACGCCCGCCATCGCCGCCGACTTAAATCTACCATCCATCGCCCACGACTGGACCGAAGAGTTTCAAATCCACAGCCTGGACTCCTCGCGCATCAAATGGCTGCTCGGCGGCTTCTTCTACGATGCCTACGCCGCCTACACCCCGGTCAATATCGATGACGGAGCCGTGGTCATTGACGATTATCAGAAGACCCGCTCTCCCGCCGGATTCGGCCAGGCCACGATCCCACTGGTCGCGGACACTAACCTCACGGCGGGTGTTCGGTACACCAGCGAGCACCAGTCATTTTCCGGCACGACGTTTGTCGGGGGCACAAATCTGGGTACGTTTCCATCCTCACAGACCTTCTCGAAGACCACGTGGCGTTTCGCCCTCGATCATCATTTCACCAGCGACGTCATGGCCTACCTGTCGGCAAATCGGGGATTCAAGAGCGGCGGCTACAACATGATCACTGTCGCCGGCACCGATTCGTTTCTTCCCGAAACGCTCGATGCGTACGAGCTCGGGCTCAAGACCGAGATGCTCGATCACCGAGTGCGCGTCAACGCCGCCGCCTTTTGGTACAACTACTCGAACATTCAGATTGAGGTGCCGGTTACGGGAGGAACGACTACCGTCAATGGTCCGAAGGCGCGCATAAAGGGCCTGGAAGGCCAGATCGACGCCAAACCTATCGAGCCGTTGACCCTGTCGGCCGGTGTCACCGTACTCGATGGAAAATACACCGAATATCCGAACGCGCTGGCGATTGGATCAGAAGGGCAGTCCAATGTAATCGATGCGACGGGGCACTATCTGGTCGGCGCGCCGAAGGCCACCGGCAACCTCTCTGCGGCGTATCTGATCCGGTTGCCCAGCGGCAAGCTCGAACCCAACGTCAGCGCTCGCTACGACGATGGATATTTTTTCTATGCCGACAATCGGCTGTCGCAGCCGTCGTATACGGTCGTCAACGCCACGCTCACCTGGTATTCGCTGGATGATCGCTGGAACGTACAGGCTTGGGGGAAGAACTTGAACAATGCGCTGTATTATGAAGGACGCTCCGAACAGGGCGGCCTCGGCGATGCCCAGCGGCAGGCGCCTCCCCGAACGTACGGCGTGACGTTCCGCATGAAGTTCTAACGGCATCTCGATAGACAGTAGAGAGGCATGCCGGCCCGCACCGCCAAACCATATCCGCCGCTTCATGTTTTCAGCGGATGCGATGTGGCGTGGCTCCTCGATTGCCAGGAGAAGCGCCGTCCGGATAAGACGTTTCTCGCGTGGGAGCCCTTCGAGGGAGATGGCCGCTGCTGGACATACAGTGAGTTCAGCGCGGCAACTCGAGCCTGCGCGAGCGGACTATTGCAACGGGGAGTCCGCAGCGGGCACTTCGTGAACCTGCATCTGGACAATTGTCCGGAATTCCTGCTTGCCTGGTTCGCGTGTGCACGCATTGGCGCGATTGCAGTGACCACCAACACTGGCAGCTCACAGGAGGAACTCGAGTTCTTTCTTTCCGATAGCAATGCGAGGGTGATCCTTACGCAGCCGAAGTACCTTCCGATGGTGCTCGGCGCCTCGCAAGGCCTGAGTTGGATAGGGTGTTGCTCGACCAATAGCGGAGTTCCCGCCGCGGTGCCATTCCCCTCTGGAGTCGTCCCGTTCCAAGACCTCTGTGCGAAGGCCATGCCGCTTCCGCATCTGGACCGCGACCCACGGCGGCCGAATCATGTCCAATACACCTCGGGCACCACATCCCGCCCGAAAGGAGTGGTGTGGACGCATGGCAATGCGTTATGGGCAGCAAAGGTGACCAGCAGCCACGCGCAACTGGTGGAGAGCGACAGCGTGCCCGTATTCTTCCCGTTGTTTCACGCGAATGCACTGGCGTACACCGTGCTGCCGACCTTGTGGTCTGGTGGCACTGCCGTCCTCATGCCGAAATTCTCATCCAGTCGTTTCTGGGAAATCACGGCCCGACATCGCTGTACCTGGGCCAACATGGTGCTTTTCACCATCCGCGCTCTGCAAAGCCTGCCCGATCCACCGCAGCATCAATTTCGGTTGTGGGCCCTCCTCAGCCAGAATCCGGGCGTGCGGGAGCGTTGGCGCATTCCCTCCATCAGCTGGTATGGGATGACCGAGACGATTACGCAGAACATCCACTCATTCATCGACTTCGACACTCCGGCTGGAGCCATCGGGCATCCGGCGCACGAGTACGAGGTCGCCGTGAGACACGAGAGTGGCGCGGACGTAGCACCCGGCGAGGTGGGTCGACTTTGGATCCGCGGTATTCCGGGGCTATCGCTGTTCCTGGAATACCTCAACAACGCGGAAGCGACCGATGCCGCCTTCGATGCGAACGGATGGTTCAACACGGGGGATGAGGTCAAGCTCGGCTCCGATGGGAATATCCATTTCGTAAGCCGCGCCAAGGACATGTTGCGGGTCGGCGAAGAGAACGTCGCCGCCTTGGAGGTTGAGTCCGTCATCAACCGCGTTCCCGGCGTGGTCGAGTGCGCCGTCGTGGGCAAGCCGGACGACATGTTGGAGGAAGTACCCATCGCCTTCGTCGTCGCGAAAGAACCGTCGCCCGAGCTCGAAAGGCTAATTCTGGCCCTTTGCGCGGAGGCGCTTGCCAAATTCAAACAACCGCGGGAGATTCGCTTTGTTCCTCAGCTTCCGAAGGGGCTCCTGGACAAGACGCTCAAAAGGGAATTGCGGTCGATGCTGGCGCGCGATAGGACAGATCGCGACTCGGGATCGGCATGACATCCCAATACTAACTGGCGGCTGCGCGCGGCCGCATCAGATTAACGACACGCTCTTCAGGAAACCCGACCTGTCAGCGTGTTCCGCCGGGCGCCGCTCCCTTGTAAAGTGTCGTGGTAGTCGCGCTTGAAGCACCAGGTCGCCGAAGTTTTTATGCCGGCTCTCCAAGGTTCGGGTGCGGACGCCGTGACGAGCAGCTCTTATATTGGAAACCCGTCTTCTGCGAGGCGCCCGATGATCGCATTTCCTGTGAGCCACATCCTGGCCGGCGCTGAACCGCGTGGCCGGTAGCTCGCTCGGCGTCGAACGCAAGGGGATTGATTTCGTTCCGACCACGGAGCGCTACGGTACCCCAAGACGACTCTTCACCATCTGGTTCAGCGTCAACCTGTCAATCCTGTGCTTGACGGTGGGAACTTTGGGGGTGGTCGCAGGATTGCCCCTGGGGTGGACCTTTGCGGGACTCGCGATCGGTAACGCGATCGGCACTGTCTTTATGGCGGCCCATTCGGCGCAGGGCCCCCATCTCGGCATTCCTCAAATGATTCAGAGCCGGGCCCAATTCGGTGTCCTCGGAGCGGGGCTGCCGCTCGTGGCGGTGGTGGCCTCGCAAACCCTCTACGCCGCGGCGAACGGTATCCTCATCCAGGACACCATCCGCATGCTTCTGCCGCTCACGGGCCCCATGGCGATCGTGTTGTTCGCCACGGTCACGGTCGTGATCGCTTTCTTCGGTTACGAGCTGATTCACCGGCTGGGGGTCGTGCTGACCGTCCTCTCGGGTGCACTGGTCATCGGCATCGTGGTTGCGCTCCTTAGTCATGCGGGAACGCCCGCTGCACCGCCCGTGGCGATGCACTTCAGCCCCGCGCTATTCATCGCTGTCGTCGCTCAATCGACCGCCTGGTCCTTGAGTTCGGCCCCCACGGTCGCCGACTATTCGCGCTACCTGCCGGTCACGGTGACCGTGGCGGAGACCTTCTGGTCGACGGGATTGGGCAATTATCT